>ERZ1292629.3171-Hain-H43-01um-R1-3171-length-12940-cov-7_pt1 | contig 12940 bp, 8 predicted proteins | sample MGYA00564399_ERZ1292629 | MGnify/ENA primary metagenome ERZ1292629 (study PRJEB36523, sample SAMEA6512636) | groundwater metagenome | collected 2019-01-08 | study: AquaDiva: Metagenomics assemblies of 32 groundwater samples | reverse complement strand
TCCATATATCTATATTAATAACATTATATGCACTTACAGTAAAAATAAAATTTATTTCTGGCGTGCTATAATCAAAATTATAGACCTTATGAACTTTCAGCTTATTGTTTTTGACTTAGACGGCACCTTAACCGAAAGCAAACAGCCGCTAACCGAAGAAATGGCGCGCCTCTTAAAATCTCTTCTCGCGCGCGTTCCAGTCGCCATCATTGGCGGCGGCTCTTTCCATACCTTTCGCCGCCAGCTTCTTAACCCCCTCGCCGCCTCCGACCAAGAACTCCCCCGCCTTTTTATCTTTCCCACCAATGGCACAAGCTTTTTCCGTTTTCAAAACGGCCACTGGCAAGTTGTTTACTTGGAACGCCTAACCGCCACCGAAAAAAATAAAATCCTCTCCGCTTTTAATAGCGCTCTTCCCGCCGCCGGCTTTAAGTCCCCCCTCCCCTCCGCCGAACTGATTGAAGACCGCGACAGCCAGCTTACCTTCTCCGCCTTAGGACAAAACGCGCCTCTGGATAAAAAACTTACTTGGGACCAGGACCGCTCCCGCCGCCAAAAAATAAAAGATACTCTCACTCCCCTCCTTCCCGATTTTGACATATCTATCGCCGGCACCACTTCCATTGACGTCACTCGCCGCGGCTTAAACAAATCCTACGGCTTAAAACAAATAGAACACTATTTTGACCTTCCTGCCGCTAAAATACTTTTCATCGGCGACGCCCTCTATCCCGGCGGCAACGACGAACCCGTCCTCTCCTCCGGCGTCTCCACCCGCCGCGTCTCCGGTCCTCCCGAAACAGAAAAAATAATTCAAGACCTCATTTCTACTCCCCATACTTAATACTATTACTTAATATTTCCCTAATGTCTCGCCACCAAACAATTTTTGTAATTGCCGCCGCCCTCCTCATCTCCATCCTCTGGCACTTTTTCTCTCCCAACATCCCCGACGGCGACAGTTTTTTCTATCTCTATTTGGCTAAGCGTCTCCTCGCCGCTCCCGCCGATGTCTCCGCCGCTTGGCTTCCCTTCACTTCCATCGCCGCTTATTCCTCCTCCCTCTGGTACGGCGCCGGTTTTATTCTTCTCCCCTTCGCTAAACTTTCCAATCCCGCCCTCGCCATCAAACTTGGCGGCATCGTCCTAACCGCGCTCGTCTTAATATCAATCTACCTCATCTCCCGCCGCCACCGCCTCCCCTTTCCGTATCTTCTGCCTTTCGCTTATCTTACCATCGCTCCCAACGTCACCTTCCAGCTCCTAATGACTCGCCCCCAAACTCTTTCCCTTGCTTTAGGCGCGCTTCTCTTTTCGTCCCTTTTAACCGGCAGCGCCACCGCCTCCTTTTTCCTCTCCGCCGCCCTTGCCTTCTTCCACCTCAACTATGTCTGGCTCCCACTCGGTTTAATCGTTCTCATCACTTTCATTCGCTTTGTCTCAACCCGTGTTTTTTTCTGGCGCCCCGCTCTCGCTTCCTTAGCCGGAGTTGTTTTAGGCGCTCTCGCCCGCCCTGAACCGCTAAACGCCCTCCGCCTCTTTTATATTCAAGTTGTTGAGCAATCTCTCGTTAAACAATCCAACATTCTCCTTCTCTTCGGCGCTGAAAACTTTCCCTTAACCTGGGGCTCTGTTCTCAAATACTTCTCTCCTTTTGTCGTCGTCTGGATTTTTACTCTCACTGTCTTTATCTGGTTTCTTTTTCTGCCCGTCAATCGCGACTTAAAACGCGACACCTTTCTCTGGAGCGCCGGCATTCTTTCCCTCGTCTTCGGCCTTCTCTCCGTCTTTGTCGCCCGCCGCGCCTATGAACTTTGGGCTCTTTTCGGACTTCTTTTTATCGCCGCCGTCTTAAATAAAATAATTCCCGATTTTCCCTATCGTTTCCGCTCCGCCCTTAAAAATTTCTCCTGGTCTTTAGCCGCCGCCGCTTTCATTTTCTTAATCGTCTTTTCTTCCACTCTAACTGCCAACAATCTTAAAACTGTTGCCTATTCACCTGACCACCGCCGCACCGTGGGCGAGTGGCTCTCCCAAAACGCCTCCCCCGGTGACCTCGTCTTCAATACCCGCTGGGCCGACTTTTCTTCACTTGTTCTTTATAACCCCTCTGGCCGTTATGTCGGCGGTCTTGACCCCATTTTTCAGTACGCCGCCGACCCGGGACGCTACTTCCTTTTTCACTATCTTGCCTCTGGCCTGCTTTCCGGCCAAACCTGCTCCCTTGACGCCTGCCGCAAGAACGACTTAGTTGACACCTACAGCGCCCTCACCGAAAAATTCAACGCCCGCTATCTTCTTCTTGAACCCGCCCGCCTCCCCGACCTCGCCTCCTATCTCGCCTCCGATTCCCGCTTTGTCTCCGTTCTGGACACCCCCCAGGAAATACTTTATCGTATAGAAAGATAATGTTCCTATTGATGTCGTTTTACTCCGACCTTCCCCCCAATTATCCCCTGAGCGAGCCATCGAATTGAAGGGTTATTCCCGAAGGCGGCTCTGGGTGGGGAGCGGGAATCCACAATGTAGTGTCATTCCCGATGACCAGTCGGGAATCCATTTAGAAATCCACATCTGAATATTAACTTTGCGTCCTTGGCTCAGTGGTAGAGCGCTACTTTCACATAGTAGAGGTCGGAGGTTCGATCCCTCCAGGACGCACCAATGAAAAATCGACTTATTGCTAATAGCCAATCTCTTCAACAGCATTTCTCCGAAATATATACAGATACTTCTTTATTGCTAATATAGTCCTTACCAACCTTCAAAAGACGAGATGATAACCATTTTGAAAATCCAGAGATTAACTGACGCGCTTGGCGTTTCACCAAAAGAATTATGAAAAAAATAATTTTCTTTTTGTTATTTTGGTTATTTTTAACAAACATCTTTGCCCTTTTAGTTTTAAACAGATTTAATTTTAAAGGCGACACGGCTTATGCTTGGATTGACCCCTTGAAAACTATTCAAGAGCAATCGTGGAACCCAGTTGAACTTCATTCGCGCTGGGACTCTTTCTTTTATGTAGATATTGCAAAGCAAGGTTATCATCTTACACCAGGCAATACTCTTTCAAATGTTGTTTTCTTCCCACTTTATCCATTTCTAATCCGTATAATTTCGCCATTATTTTTTAGTAATTTTATTTTTGCAGGCTGGTTTATAAGTATTCTTGCTTTAATTGGAGCGGTAATTATTTTTTACAAATTGCTTAAAGAATTTCATCCAACTATTGACCCCGAAACACCGATATTTTACTTACTCATATTTCCTACCGCTTTTTTTCTTAACGCCGTGTATACAGAATCTCTTTTTCTCTTCATTTCGTTGTTGACTTTCTATTATGCCCTTAAGGGGCGTTTCGGGGTCGCTGGAATTTTTGGACTTCTTGCCGCGCTTACGCGCGTTACAGGAATTCTATTATTTATTCCCGTATTTTGGGAATTTTGGAAAAAACACGGAGCGCGCAAAATTTTTAGCTTATCATTCCTTCCTCTGCTTCTTATACCTTTAGGCACTTTACTCTTTTTTCTTTATCACTATTTTGCTTTTGGAGATTTTTTTCTTTTTCTAAAAGTAGAAAGCGCATGGGGTCGAGCGTTCCAATTTAATAAAGACCACTTCTTATTCTTTTCTCATCCAGCAGTTATAAATTTTTTCCTTGATATTGCTTTTGCCATTTTTGCGCTTTTTACAGCTTATTATGTATTTAAACAAAAATGGGTATCATACGGACTTTATATTCTCGCTACTCTTGCGGTAGCCTTAAGTACCGGAACCTTTATGTCAGTTGGGCGATATATTCTGGTCCTTTTCCCAATATACATAATGCTTGCAACTATCAAAAGCCAGCATTTCGAAAAAATTTATATCACGGGTTCGTTGCTACTTTTTGCGCTCAATGTTACACTTTTTGTAAATTGGTATTGGGCGGGTTAGATAGTTTGCGGCCGCGCCAACTTCGTTGACACGAAATTCGGCGGCGGCGAAAGCAGAGACAGGCGAGAATCCATAACAAGATTTCTTTAAAGCATATAATAAAAATATTATCTTATATCTTATAATTAAGTAAAAATATGAATCTACCAGAAAATACAAATGGGGAAAATAGCAATCCGCAAGTTCAAAATTCAGCGCCTTCCATTCCGGATACAATCTCCAAATATACCCCAAAATTATTTTTATTAATAATTATCATTTTAATAATTTTATTTATTTTCATTTATTTTTTATATCAAAATTATTTTTATAAATTAAATAACAATGATAATAATTTAATAAACACAATTGATAATCAATCGCTCTTATATTTTAATGAAAATCAAGCAATATCATTTCAATATCCAAAAACTCTTTATCTAGTCAATAAGAACAGTGATGGAAATACAACATTTCCAGTACTATATTTTAAAAATCCACAAGAACAATATAAGCAATACCGACTTACCCCATACTGGAAATCCGATAACTTTTCGAATGAAAATAGCCGATATTATGGAATTTTAAATACAACTACTGACTCCATAACTTTTTCCAGTAGTATTAACGCTATTAAAGCAGTTGAAGAAAAAGAAAAAAATAGTAAATATTACAATCAAAAAATATATAAAAATGAAATCAATAGCCAACCATTTCAAATTAACAATATGGAAACGGTAGAATACTATTCCGTAGATCAAAGTAGACAAGATATTCAAGATTTAATTTTTATAAAGGATCAAAACTTTAGCGGAAGAATAATATCTGTTATCTATAAAGAAATAATCAGCGATGATAAACTTCCGACTGGTGAATTGAATGGAGAAATAATAAAACAGTTATTCAATCAAGAACAATACGGACAGTTCCTTAGTATTTTATCCTCTATTAAAACATTACCTATTGACACTAATCAGTTAGAACTCAAATCTTCTAAAGAACTTGGTATTTCTTTTCTAGCACCGAAATATTGGGGTGATTTTGTGGAAAGTATAGACGACGCTACTGCATATGGACAACATAAAATTATCAATTTATCATTTAACATACCTATTATTCCTAACGCCGCAGGTATTGTGAGTATAGAAATTAAAGCTGATAATCCTGATACCGCAAAATACGGAAATCATTTGGAAGGTCTCCCTTATCTTTTTCAGTATGCCGGACAGCCTCTTAAAGACGTTTGTCAAAAAAATGGTTACCTCGACTCCGCTGCTAGAGATATTAAGCTAAACGAATGTTATCTTAAAACATTGCCAAGTGGAATAAAGGCCGTGTTTTTAAAGGGAGAAGCAGCTCCCTTATTTGAATATGGGTATGGTATGCTTCCACCCGAGTACATAAAATATTATCCATTCAAAGGTATAATTTTCCAATCAAAATCAAACGAATGGCCGGGAATGAATATCTATAAAACTTACTATAAAGAAGAATCTGAAGAAGAAGCCAAACTTTTTGATAAGATAATTAATTCTTTATCCTATAGCACATGATTATTCTTCATATTATATCTCTCCTTCGCTAACCAGCGACGGGGGCTTTTTTGTTATTTCGCACAAACCTTGACTTTTCATAATGAATATGCTATATTAGTAGCATCATTGCCCGTGTTGCTGATGACCCGACCACAGGGCTTGTGGTAAACAGTTCTTCATAAAATAAAGGAGGATTGCCTAATGTTGGTCCTTAACATAGGCAGTAGATCAGATGATTGGCGCGCTCGTCATCTAAGTAATTTCTCGTCCATCCCTTTCATCCTTGATAATGTAGTGGTAGCCTCTGTCGAAGGATTTATTCAGGGGATTAAATTTCCTGAAAATCACATAAACCGACTCCTCGCCTTTCAGTCTACTGGCGTGGAGGCAAAACGGTTTGGAAGAAAAGCGGAGCACAAATTTGTTTGGTGGAACGAGAAAACTATTCCCTATAACTCATCCGAACACCACCAGCTTATTGAAAAAGCGATTCGTGCTAAGTTTGGGCAGAGTAGCGTCGCGATGATAGCTCTCCAAACAACCGCAGGAATGGTACTCACCCATGATCTCGGCCATCCGGAAAATCCTAACACATGTCTTCCTGCGGCAGTTTTCTGCGACATCCTCACCAGGATTCGTGAAGAGGCCACTCAAGCCCGTAAATAGCGTAAGCGAACACGGGCCTTTTTTTCTCCCATATCTATTCTAATATTCTTGCCTGCCCCGTGGCGGAGCTTTACAGGGAGAACATTAGAATAATTTTCCGTCCTTTCCTTAGGCGAGAGGTCCCTGGTTCGAATCCAGGTGCGCGCACCAAAACTAAAGCCCAACAAATGTTGGGCTTTTTAAACAATATATCACACTTTATCGCGCTATCTTCTTTATATTCTCTCTTTATCTCTAATCCCATAGCATTTATTTCCCTTCTGAAAAAGATTGAACGGCTTTTTCCTCATCTCCAAAAATTTCCAGAATATAGTTTATTCTGGCTGCTTCAAACGAACATTTTACTCTCTCTTGCAGATTTAAGAACCTTAAATCTCCACCCTCATCGCGGAAATTTCTGGCAAAAGCTAAAAATACCCCCACGGTATAACCGGATATCATGCTCACATTTATCAAATCTAACAATACTTTTACCTGGTCATTTTTTAACAGATCATATAATTCCCCTCTTAGCCAGACCGTATTTTTAAAATCTAATTCTTCTATCTCTGGCTTCAAAACAGTAACTCCATTTCTTTCTTCAACGCTCATTTTCATCATGGCGCACCTCCAACGTTTTATTTTCAAGGAACACCTCCAACCTATACCCAAATTATCTCAAAGTCAAAGCCCGCCATTATAGAAGCTTACGTAGTAAGCCACCTAAATTGAAAACTGAAAATTGGTAATTGAAAATTATACTTAGCACCCCCTATTTTAAGTATTTCTCTATATTATTCTGATGTTCCTCATACGTTTCCGCACAGTGGATATTACCTGTCCTGTCATGTAAATAATAAAAGCACTTTGCCTCCAACGGACGCAAAACCGCGTCTATCGCCGCTATCCCCGGACTCACAATCGGGTGCGGCGGCAACCCCGCGTATTTATAAGTATTGTACGGCGAATCAATGTTTTTATCCGCCGCCGTAATCGGCGCCCACCAACCGTCCCCCCGGTCTCCCCGCGCGTACTGCACCGTCGCGTCTATCTGAAGTTTCATTCCCTCTTCCAGCCGATTCCATATCACTCCCGCCACAATCGGCATATCCTTTCTCCCTGCCGCCTCCCTCTGCACAATAGAGGCAATTTTTATCAGAGTCGTCCATTTTATGTTCTGTTTCAGCGCCTCCGCCGCGTATGGCGCGAACTTTTCATTGAATGTTGTTCGCATTCTTTCCGCTACCATCGCCAGCTCTTCTTCTGTTGATATAAGATACGTGTCCGGAAAATAAACTCCTTCCGTGTGGTCATAATCAATTGCCGTATCCACTGTAATCCACCTTTCTTTTTCGGCCTCGCTCCAGCCGAGTTCTCGCGCCAGTATTTCCGCCGTCTCTTCTTTTCGCATCCCTTCCGGAATCACCACCCATTTCATATAAGATGCGCCCTTCAATATTCCGGCTATCTGCCAAGCCGAAATTGATTTTGACAGCTTATATCCGCCCGGCGCTATTTCTCCCCCTCTCATCCATATCGCTATTTTCCAGCCGGTCTCACTCTTAATAAATCCCTCCTCTTTCAACCTTACCGCCACCTGCTGGCTGTCATACCCTATCGGCACCACAAACCGTTCTACCTCCGCGCCCTTCTCCGGCGCCGCCCAAAAGTTTATATAAAAAACCGCCGCTATTATCGCGGCCACTATTCCCACCCCCACCACCACCACCCTCAACTTCCCAAGTTTAGTCGGCGCTTCAAATATATTATTCCTCACCCAATCCCCAATTTCCATTTATTTATTATCACCCAATCTTCCCTGCCGCACAAATTTTAATAATAAAGACCCGCCTATGTTTTACTTAGTAAAACATAGGCGGGTTACACCATGTCTAACTCTTACCTCAAGGTTCATAGGTAAATCAAAAAAGCATCTCGCCAATATACTTGAGCGCGCATCCGAGGTCGAGTGGGCATGGTCCGAACACTCGTATTTCTTAATTTGAGTGCTCGGGAGCGAGACCGAGGCGTAGTCCATTCCCTCGCTGGGGGAATGGACGGTAGGGAGAGTATGTTGACGAGATGCTATCTATCCTCCTAACTTAACCAATCTCCACCACCTTCTTCCGGCTCGTCTGTCCCGAAACGATATTCACTTTGGATTTGGCCACGCCAAAATAATCCGCCAGCGCCCTCTCCACCGCCTCATTCGCTCTCCCCTCAATCGGCGGCTCTTTCACCCACACCTCAAAATACCAGCCGCCCATCTCCACCACCTTCTCCGCCTTCGCTCTCGCCTTTACCTTAACCAAAATTTTCATCTGTTATTTAGATAAAAACTCATCAGCCGTTTTAACAAAAGCAGCATATCCGCTCTCCGTCATATTTTTAATATAGTTATCGTGGAAAAGATGTTTAATATTCATACCGGCGTTAAAAATTTTATATTTTTTCATAAATTCATCAAAGGAAATAATTTTTCCATTTTCATAAGCGGCCCCGCGGAAAGTTCTAAACGCTTCTTCCAAATTACCGGAATTAGCCAATATCCAATTTTCCGTCCCGATACCGCCAAACCCCCCTTGCTCTACCCTTTTATAAGCCCCGCCCTCTTTAAGGATTTTTTTAGCCAAGACAATATTACCCAAAACTTCCCAATAGGCGTCTTCTCCCAAGTTATCTTTTATCCACTCTAATTTTTCTTCAATGGCATTATGAGAACCAAAAACCGCCAAATCCGATTTTTTAACAAATCCAATATCAAGGTCAAGTGATTCTTTTAATTTAATTTTTCCGATTTTAGTAATTCCCATCAAACGCAACTGATAATAGCCGCTTGCCTCCGGATGAGATTTATCCTCCTGAAACTCCATTTCCGATTTTATATTTTTAGCTATCACCTCCGCGGATTCAAAATCCTTATCATCTAATTTTAAAGTAAAATCAAAATCATAATCGCCTGGCATATTGGTTCCCCGCCCGGTAGAGCCGATATCTAAAAGTTCCGCCCCCAATATTCCCGGATCATATTTATCCTTAAAAGTTATTCCCAAAACACCTAAAGCTCGGCGGACTTCTTTGATAATCCCGTCGGATAAATTTACCACCTCTTTTCTGTCTTTTTTCATTTCCTTAGTTATTTCTTTAACCTGTTGTAAATAAGAATCGCCAGTTGACAATCTTTTAATTTCCAATGGATTACCGTCAAAACGGTCCAAACCGTCAAATGTTTTTCGGTACTCGTTGTACATTTCCGGAGTGAAAACAATTTCTCCTTCCTCATCTGTTACCGGTATGTAAAATCCGTTTTGGGCTATTTCATAATACAATTCTTCCACCTTCCCCTCGTTGTAGCCATAACCTTTTTCAAGAAAAGAATCTCTGGCGATAATAAAATCTATCTCCGTGGAGGGAAACCCGGTACGGACGCCGTAATGTTGTCCTCCCCCGCCAGTGCTAAAAAGTTCCATTTTACCGTTATCTGTTTGCTGGCGGCCAAGTTCTTGGCCATGCCGTCTTGTAACTTGGAATTGCCCCCGGTCGCGTATGGCTAAGACAAGATTACCAAAAGAAGCCGCCATTGAATTTTTAAAGGCGTTATTTTTTCCGTTTTCCACGTCCTGCTTTAAAACTACACTGACGTCCGTGTCAAAAGGAGTACTATCCGAACCCGGCGTATCCGCGCCTAAAAACTCTTTGGAAACGGAACCATTTTGTAAAATTAAGTTAATAAATTTCTCATTAACCCCCTTCAGTATATCTCCCGGAGATAAATTAAGATCACCGGCCTTAAGATTTTTAGCCAATTCCATATTTCGTTCGTGGGCTTCTCTTTTAGCTTCCGCCATTTCATCGAGCAGAGCTCCCAGGGAATCAAGCCCGGCCGGTCGCAAAAACATTTCTTCCACCCTCTCCTTAACGGTTTGTCCTTCTTTAACCACCAAACTTATCTTTAATCTTTTATATTCGTCTTCTAAAGATAAACCTCTTTCAACCGCCTTGATGTTTTCTCCCAGCGAAGAACTTAAAAATAATGTATTCAATCGTCCGAAGAAATATTTTAACCGCTCTTTTTCTTCTCCTGCTAAATTATCAAATCCGTCCCGCTCCGCTTTAGCCAATACTCCCTCGCCGCTTAAAAAAGCTTCCGCGTATTCTCTAAGTGAACGGTTAGCCGAACGGATATGCGTTTTTAATAAATCTTGGTAAAAAATATGGCGCCGTCTGGTCGGTCCGGCTTTCTGTAAAACCGGACTGGATTGATAATTTATCAAACTTTTTATTTTATATGCCGGATAAAGCGTCTCGAAAATGCGGTAAATTTTCCCTACCGCCGGCAGATTGTTCTTTAAAAATACTTGCTCTATCTTTTCATAAGATATCTCCGGATTATCAGTGGAAACAATTTCAGAAAGAATCTGGTTTTTAAGTTTTTGAATTTCTTGCGAGGGAGAATGTTCTATTTTATCAAGAATTTTAATGTAATTCTCTCTTCTTTCTGAAGTAATAGCCAAGATTTTATCAAGATTGTTTAGAACAAAATTCTGCAAACCCTTATCTGATTTAAAACTGCCTAAAATTTCTAAAAGATTGCTATCGGTTATTTTATAAACATCTTCATCTCTCTCTATGAAATTAAAAGAGGCGGAATCACTAAGGGAATTTTTTAATTGTTTAACTCTACTTATGAATTCCTCTTTGTTTTCGTGTATTTTCAATAATTTATCCGTGCTGTCTATTCTAAAATGACAACCCAGATTATTTAATTTCACCAAAAAATCTTCCGCATCTTCAATTTTAGCCAAACGATGATAAAGTTTAAATTCTAACGGGCTGTAATCATGGTTGACGTTAAGAGTATTAATTGCCAAATTAATTAAATTAATTGTTTTTATAAGGTCCTTTGGTTCTATTTCAAGAACTTTAGCTAAAACTTCCGCTTCTTCTTCGTTTATATTACTAACTTCATTTTTAGAAACAAACAATCCTACCATCCTGGGCGCCGCCTCCTTTATTTTCCACTGGTTAACATTAGACAAACGGTCATAATCTTTAATTAAATTAAAAGCTATTTGCTTGGCATAAAAATTTTTTGTGTACCATACCTCATCTAAGGCTACTTTTCCAATGGCCCCTATTACCCGTTCATTAAGATTTTTTTCTTTATAAACATTATTAAACATTTTATAAACCTCATCGGATCTATTTGAGTCGGCACCTTCATATCTGTCTATTTCACGCAAAGACAAAGCCCCCAAAACCTGCATTCGTGGATCGTTTGATTTTAAGTAAAAAGAACCGGCCTCCAGTAAACCATCTGCTAATAAATACCGAGTATACATTTCTCTTTCCCCTCTTAAAAATTCACCAACAGAATTAACCATCTCCTTTGCTTTTACAATTTTCTTTATTCCCGGAACGTCAAAATTCTCCTCTTTAAACTTTTCAAAAACAGCGGCTGCTCTATTTTCCACCATAACCCGATCATAATAATCACTAATATTAAGTAAATTAATAACGGCTATCGGCATTGTTTCTTTATCAGCAAAAACAAAAGAACTGTTACTAAGGCTATCCGCCTCTCTCTGCAAACGGCCATCGTCAAATTTTTCTCTGGTTTCCAGAATTCTATCCGTTATAACTCCGCTGACTGTCTTTCGTATTTCTTCGGTCAGGGTGTTTTCATTATCCGCGCAAAACTTCTCCCAGTCATTAAACGAAACATCTTTAAAAAATTCAATAATGTGTTGACTTATTGAACTCTTAACCATACTTCCTTTTAATTTATTAATATCAAAAACATACCATTTTTCCCTATCCTCCATCGCGGTTATCACCTCCTTTAAGCTTTTTTCAATTGTTAAACAGTTTTTTACCTTAGAAAAATTTTGTCCCCATAAACTTAAATCATAATCTTTAAACTCATCCGCCGGCGCCATTTCCTTTTGTTTATTTTTTATATACTGAATGAATTTTTCTCTTAATTTATCTCCAATTTTTTCAGTAAAATATTTAGTATTTTGTCCATACATATCCAAAAGTTGGTTAAATCCTCTTATCTGTTCTCTAATACTAAAATTATAATAGCTTAATGGATGGAATAGTTTTTCATTGTGCTCGTACTCTTTTTTTACTTCCTTAAATTTTTGCTTATCCTGTTTCCTCTCTTGTCGGTATTCTTTATCAAAAATAAACTTTTTCAAGGATTTGTTATAAGTTAGTTTCTCGTCTAAATTCATCATCTCTTCCTCGAGTCGCTCATGCTCTTCTTTTAATTCCTGAAAAGAGGACCATCCTCCTTCTTGCGCTTGCTTATTTATGTAAACACCTTCTGCTTCTTCCGTTATTCCGATCAGATTAAAAGCTTTTTGGCGATAATTCTGCGCCTTCTCCATAAAATCTTTTATTTTATTCAGGGAAAAATAAACCTCCTCCGTCTCTTCCGGCAAGTTTATGTTTAGTTTCTCTATCTTCTCCCCCTCTTCTTCTGATAAGTGAAAGAAAGAATCTCCGTAATGCAATAGATTCTTTATTTGTGATTCATTAAATTCTACCGTTTCTTTAAGCTCGGTTATTGTCAGATTATCCTTTTTCTCTTCCCACTCTTCATTTCTTTCTTTTTTAAATTCTTTTGTCGCGTCTTTTTCAAGCTCAGTTTCTAAACTCAAACTGTTTAATATAACTTCTTTTTCTATCTCCGTGGGCGTTTTTTCTTCCGGAATTACTTCTTCCGAAATCTTCTCTTTTTCTGATTTTTCCTCTTTTTCCAACTCTAACCCCGCCTTCTTTAGGTTTTCTTCATTTCTTTCCGGACGGTCGGGAAATCTTTCCGGCATTAACTA
>ERZ1292629.3170-Hain-H43-01um-R1-3170-length-12947-cov-7_pt1 | contig 12947 bp, 14 predicted proteins | sample MGYA00564399_ERZ1292629 | MGnify/ENA primary metagenome ERZ1292629 (study PRJEB36523, sample SAMEA6512636) | groundwater metagenome | collected 2019-01-08 | study: AquaDiva: Metagenomics assemblies of 32 groundwater samples | reverse complement strand
CCGGGACTTCCCGGACGTGCCGCACATGGTTCCAAAGCACCACAACGGTTTTCATCTTAGCCTCTTTCTCGCTTCAAGCCATTCTTGGGCAAAGGGTCCTTTCTTCTGGCTCTCAAACCAAGGCCCTCCAAGGGTGTAGTGTAGTGCCTTTGGCCGCTCGGGGTAATAGCCGACCAAGTAGTTCCATTCCATCGGCAATTCGCCGATCTCCTTGTCCTTGAGCCAGCGGAATCCGTGAAGCCACCAGCCAGGCTTGGAGTTCACGTCCTGGAGGGTGAGAAACTTGGTCGATGGGTGGCTCAGATTCCAGAGAACGAGGCTCGACCAGTTCTTCCGCTCGTATCGGGTCTGCTCGACTCCATTCATCTTTAAGGCTTCACGCGGAATGTGCCGGTGCTTCACCACCATGACCGCGAATTTCGGGTCGGCCAAGGCGATCAAATCCCGCACGTCGCCCTGGACGAGAAAATCGCAATCGAGGAACAGTGCCCAGGGTTCCTTGCAGATGTGCGGGACAAGAAACCGGGCGAATGAAAACCCGGTTGAGAAAGGCGTCCCATCCACGATGTCGATCCGTTGTTTTTCTTCGTAATGCCAGAGCCGGTCAAACCCGTGCTCCTGCTCTCCAATCCGCTCGATTCGGAGCGGGACCGAGGAGTGTTCTTTCAAGGAAGCCGCGCAGACCCGCCATGCCTCTTCCTCAGTCGGGTCCCACCCGATGTAAACGGGAAACTCAGGCATGTTCGACGATCTCCCTGATCCAGGCGGCATCCTCATCGCTCATACCCTGATGGCAGGGCCAGTAGAACGCCTCCCGCCCCAGGGCATCCGCAACGGGGAATTCCGCCGCGACTCCGAAATCCCGAAACGCGGAATTCCTCAAGAGATTCCCACCAAGCAAGGGCCGCGTTTCAACTCCCGCTTCATTCAGCGCCTTCGTGATTTCCAGCCGCCGCTTGCTTCTGACGGGCCAGGCAAACGGCGCCGGGCTCGTTCCGGCGGTGATGGTCATTGCCTCGACTCCCAGGATTCCAGACATTGCCATCGCAAGTTCGTTCCGTCTCAGACTGGCTTCCGGCCATGCGTCTAACTGCTGTGAGCCCCAGATACCGGTGAGTTCGGTCGGACGAAAGTTGAACCCAAGGTCGGGGAAATTGAATGAAGCCTGTTCATCGGCACGATCCCATCCGTGAGAGCGCATCCGCCGCAACTTCGCCGCGAGATCGGCTTCATCAGTGACGATCATCCCCCCTTCGCCGGTCATCAGTTGATGGGTCATGAAGAAACTGAACGTCCCCGCGAGCCCGGACGTTCCAACGTGCCTGCCACCATAGAATGTTCCAAAGCCTTCGCAACAATCCTCCAGGAGAATCGTTCCGTTCGGGACTTGCAGATTGTCAAGATCGACCGCGTTCCCCATCAGATGGGCTACCCAGACCGCCCGGATGTCGTGATTCAACTCCTGATTCGCTTCTTCCATGTCCATCTGGAACGTTCTCGGATCGGCGTCTATCCAAACAGGTTTCAGCCCTAATTGAATGACAGGCGCTACGGTCGTAGGCCATGTCAGGACCGGAACGAGCACTTGATCGCCGGGTTGCAAGCCCAACGCCGCCATGAGGAGCAGGTTCGCGCTGGAACCTGAATTCACGCAGATCGCGTGAACGCTTCCGACGAATTGCGCAAATGCCTTCTCGAATCGCTCAACCAGGGGGCCGCACGTCAGCCGGCCCCTTTCCAGGACTGTCATCGCCAGTGCCTTCCACTCCGGAGGAGGCCCTGGGGATAGGGCGATCAAGCTTTTTTCCGGCTTTGTCTCTTCTCTTCGCATCGCTTCCATACTTCCTCATCCCTTTGTTGTGGTCGAGCAATCCCTTGAAAGGGCTTTGGTCAATGACTGGCTGCATCCCCCGTAGGCCGGGAGTGAGATTTTTGTTCCTCGCGCCGGTATCGCGGAGCGCCTTCTGATAGGCCCAGCAATCGTGCCAGCCCGGTAAGCCGAGGATTTCCCCGGTCAAAAACAATTCCTGATACCGCTTGAAGAACCGTTCCGAGTCCGGATGCGCGGTGTTCCAAAGCACAACGCCGCTTTCGATGTGGAACCCAATCCTGCCCATCGCGGCCGTGCAATCATCCTTGAGAAGCGAGGGAGCGAGTCCGGGCGGAATCGGCTTGAGCAATCTCGTATCGGCATCAAGCCACCAAAGCCATCCGTGGAATCGCGCCGCCGCATCGGCTTGCACGAAGACCTTCCGGCAGAATTTCGCCAGATCGAACTGGTACGAATAGCCCTTCGGGATGACGCCCTGGAGCACTGGGTTCGCCCAGGCCCAATCCAGGATATCGGAGAGTCCGAGGCATTGAAGCAAAGGACGCCATTCCACCCGCTCTCCCCAGGGCTGCTCCGGCTGATCCTCCTCGAAATAAGCCACGATCGGACCCGGGAAATACCGGACCATCGAATCGAGCCCGTCGCGTGCGTAATCTTCCCAACCCTGAGCGGAAAAGGTCGTTACCGCCAGTTGCGCATCATCAGGCGGATACGGCACGGAGAGTTTCGTCCCGATCTCCGGGAGCGGCACTCCGTTCGATTGGTTTTGACTCAATTCTGACGCCATAGTGGGCCTCGATGAGAGAGAGCATCCTGTTCTCGACGTTCCAAGCGTGACGAGGATAGACATGGTCCTTTGGGCGGAAGATGTTCTTGAAGTCTTCCCGTTTTCCCGTCGCCAAATGGTCGAACCCAAAGAGCACAATCTCTGCTGGCCGTAGTATCTGGCCCGCCATCACGATTGCGGCCATTCCTGTTGAGAACCATGGTTCATCACCTTCCTTCACCATTCCGTCGCTGGCCCGTTCCCACCCGCCCCGGATGTCCGCTAAGCCTCGGTAAATGCCAAGCCAATGCTTGATCGTCGCATCCGCCGTTTCGACCTTGATGCTTCCGAAATGCTCTCTGATTTTTGACAGTGCCGCATCCTGACCGGGAAAGTTCTGATAGCCCCAGTATTCCCGGATCGGGATTTTCCAGTACGGGCGCCAAGTCTTCAAGGTCGAACAAAGAATATCGAGCCGGATTCCATAGTCCTTTGAATTCGTTTGCGTAAGCTGCCAACCTTGCTTCATCCGCACGATCCGCTCGAATCCGTCGATCTCGCCTCCCAGTCCAGACTCCTGCATGCTTTTTCCATGACCCACGATTGCCACGCGGCCGCTCATTTTTCCACCTCGATTTCCTCCTCCAATCTTGGTTTATCGACAACAAGGCTCATGTTCCGGATCATCCCTTGAACGCCTGGATCAACCCACTTCCGGATGAACCCCTTCAACTCCGGCTCGATTCGCGCGATCACTTCCTGCCAAGGCTCTTCGGTTTCCTCGACCCGGCGCTGCCGGAATTGCCGCACCGTCGGATACCAGATCATCCGGCTTCCCTCCAAACCATACCGCCAGGCGGGCCGGGAGGGCGTTAAAGTCCAGCATGGCTTTGCCAGTGCCCCGGCGACATGGACCAATGTCTGATTCACCGAGATGATGAGATCGCACGCTTTCACGAGAGCGATCTGCGCGTCCATGTCATCAATCTCCCCTTGCCAGTGTGGAAGATTGAATCGTGCCGCCGCCTCCGCCGCTTCGGGCATGTAGTGGATACTGACGAAAGTTGCATCCAAGGCCAGGAGCGGCGCCCACAGCTTGAGCGGAACACTTCGCAGATCGAAGCGAGTCTTTTTCGACCCCCCACTCCAGGCAATCCCGATGTAAGGCCCTGGCCCCAACGTCATCAGCCGTTGGCGAAGTTCCAGCACTTTTACTTCGTTTGCTTCAAGATATCCGGCTGTGTACTGGGGAAAGTCTGCATCCTTGTGGCGGAAGAATTTCCCGAGGGTTCCAATCGCGCATTGCGCGTCGATATCGCTTCGCCCGACCGCCCATTCATGGAGCGTGCTCTTCCGCGTCCCGAAGACCTCGCAAGCCTGGAAGCTCTGCCGCATCACCTCGACCAGCCGCGGATGACAGTCAATGATGACATGTCGGCACACCCGGATCGCCTCCGGTAGAATTGACGCGAACATGATCTCGTCGCCCAAGCCTTGTTCGCCGTAGATGACGACGGTCTTTCCAGGTGAACCGTCCCATTCGGGAGTCGTTCCGCTCGCCCAATAGTTCTGGTTGAGCCGCTCCTTTCCCTGGATTCCCTTGTGGTAGAGATCGAATCCGGTGTTCCAATGGCCCAACTCCAGGTGCGCGAGGGCCAGGTTCCAGTGCTCCTCTTCTACCGTCCCAGGCTTGATCGCCTCGGCCTTGTTCAACAAGTCGATGACTTTTTGTGGATTCCCGTCATTGATGTAAAGCCCGGAAAAACCCGATAGGATCTCGGGATCATTCGGAGCGAGCGCGATTGCCGCCTTGAAACGCTCCTCCGCCTCCATCCGGAAGCCCTCCTGCCGATAGCCGTAACCTTGAAGTACAAGTACGTTCGCCAGGAGATTTTCGGTGGCATCGGTCTGCTCCGGGATGTTCCGGAGGAACGCTTCCGCCACTTTCGCCAAGGCAACCGCCCGCCCGTTCCATGCCCGCTGTTGATCCATCATGCCGAGAAGAAAGAGCAAAAACGCGGGAAACTGTCCCTCAACCGCTCCCCCTAGAACAACCCGGTTCAACAGGCAGTTGTAGGCGTTCTCGGCCTCCTGGAGATATTCCCGCCAATCGGATTCACCATCCTTCCGTTTCTTGTCTCCGATTTTGTGAAGCCGCCGCGCGGTTTCGAGAACATGTTGGGGTGTACCGGCAAACGCCTTCTCGATTTCTTCCTTCGGGCTCAACCCTGACCCGTTCATTTGTTCATCTCCTCGAATTGAATGCAGTTCCGGCACGGCGACTGACTCAGGTCCTTCGCCAAGTGCTGTTCCCGCAACCGTTGAAAGACAGGCGAATTCCAAGCCTCCATGAAGCCCTGACTCGTCAGGTCCCCCATCGTGAATTGCCCGGTATGGTCGAAGCAGCAAGCCGAGAGCTTGCCATCAAAAGTGATGTGGCCTTCCGTAAAGGCCGCCCAGCAGGGTACGGGATGGCGAAGTGCTCCGACCCGTCCCTGATTCCCCCCTGTCACCTTGATGCCTTCGATCAGCGCCGCCTGATTGTACAAGGGGAGCCAATAGTGCTCATCGACGAATGGCAAGATCACCTGGATCGCGGCTTCCATCCGCTTCTGTTGCTCTCCGTCGTACCGGATGGATGATGCGTAGATGCCGCAGTGATGGCCCGAAGCGGATTCGACGGCATCCCGCACTCTCCGCGCTCCCCGGATGTTGGAAATGACGGTCAGGAATGCATCCACCTGCGTTATCTTCAGGCATTGCTCCGCATCGGCCCAGTTGAAGCTGAATTTGATGGAGTCCAGACCCGCCTCGATGCACCGTTGCACCCGTTCCGGTGTTGCGAGCCGGCCATTTGTCGTGAGGAATATGTAGGGGAAGCCGCACTCCTGTTTGGCGAATCGGATCGCCTCAACCAGAGCCGGATAGAGAAAGCTTTCGCCCAGGTAGAAAACGCCAAGCTCCTCGACCCCGGCATCACGCATTTCTCGCGCAAGGCGCTTGAAAAGGTCCAAGGGCATATCCGCGCGTTTCCGCAAATTCCTGGAGGTGGCGCAGAACCAGCACTTGAAATCGCATCGCGCGGTAAGTTCGATCTTGACCGATCGCGGGCAAGGCGGTGTGGAAATCGCACGCTCCGGCGGCAAAGCCGTGATGGCGTCGATTCGAGCTGTGATTGATGACATTTAAAAGCCAGAAAAAGACGGTGAGGACACCTTGCGGTTGAGGAGTGCAACCGTTGCGGCTTAAGATGCCCTCACCTGGGTCTTACGGATAATCCATCGTGCAGGTGGCCATCAACTTGATGGTCCCGCCCGCCGTTCCGGTCGTGAGAAACGCGATGACCTGAAGGTCGATCGTGTCGTAATGGTTCGGATCGTTGTCGCTCAGATCGTACTGATACGGAATCGAGGTGAGCGTGGCCGTGTTGAGATCGACCGAAGCGAGCCGGAACGATCCAGCCCGGTTCGCTGTGTGCGATTCGGCGAACCGGTTCCGGTCCGCGCCGTCGCCAGCGTTCAGCTTCAGCAACGTCGAAGAACCGTCCGGGTCGAGGTTCGTGTGGGTCAGGACCAACTCTTTGACCCAGGCACCATCGGGAATCTTGATCATCTCGATGATGTCGCCCGAGGCAAGAGTCGCCGTCAGGGTGTACTCGCCCCCGATCGTGAAGTCGCCCTTCTCCTGCATCCTGAGAGGATAAGAAGCGGCGACTTGAGGAGATTGCAGAGTAGCCATTTCAGCCTCTTAAAGAGCAGGTGCGTGAGCGGAAACGACGATCGTTCCCAGGTCGCGCGAGTTGAAGGTCGTCTTGACGCAGCCCCAGATCATCCCGGCTTTCACCCCGAGTTGTTCATCATAATCGAACAGCTTCTCTTTCCAGGACATGCGCCTGTTTCCGTACCGTCTTCCGAAGGCAACCGCGGCGCTTTGCGCGCCCAGAAAGACGTTCCGGTAAACCGTCGTCGTTCCGGGGGCTGTCGGTATCCGGTCATCTTCCACAAGGAAGCAATCCCGATACTTGAACACCTGCGGGAAGTTCGCCCGGCGTTCCAGCTTGTCCATTTTGCCACCCTGAATCTGGGCAAGCTGCATTTGCCAGATGTGGATTTGGTTCGCGGCGGCGTTGATGGACAGGGTCCGGAAGACGTTCGGATGCACCATCATCACGTAGCCCTTACCCCAAGGCGTTTGTGGCATCCGAATGATGGGCGTGGCGATCTTCGCCTGGTTGATCGCCCGGTCGATGTAGGTGAGGCTGAACGTCTCTGAACCCGCACTCAGGGAGTTTTCGGTCGAGGCCGTCCCACCACCGTAGAGAATACGGGTATTCCCCGTTGCGCTCGACGGGGCAACCGTAGCGTTGAAACCGACGTACTTGAGGTCGGTTTGACCGGTGTTTCCGGTGACTTGGTTGATGACGGACTGGTCGAGCCGGTCCGCCCACCAGTCCCGCAATCCCTGCATGGCCTGTTCGCGCATATCCCAGGGAATGCGCTGTTCGTCGATCTGACCACCGGTGCGGACACCGTGCCGAAGATGGTCGATCAGGATGTTCTGCGTGTAAGTGGTAAGCCGTTCTTCGTTGTTTTCGAGAACGTTGTTACCGCTCACCCCCGCTCCGGAAAGGAGGACCCGCAATTGCATCGTGATGCGGTCGCCCGCGCCCTTCTGCGTATCCTCGAGGACTTGGATGACACTATCCGTATCCGTTCCCATGAGCGAGGCCATCACTGTCTCGCTTTCGATCTCAGTGAACAGTTGCCGAGACCAAAGCTTGACAGCCTCATTGGCGTTCACGCCATACGAGGTGACAGCCATTGGATGACTCCAAAGATGAGGTTATCCCCGCATCGAGCCAAAGTGGCTCGGCCTCTTCCCGTTCGCCGGGATGCGCGAGAATTTCCCTATCGCTGGGATTGCGGATGCCCTTGACGCAGGGCGGGCGAGTAACCAAGCAAAACAGATATGGCTACTTCCAGATGGTCACAATGACCATCTGCCATTCTAAGGGCGGAGCGGATGTGAACGCGCCCGCTGGGTCGCCCAATGCTGGGCGAATTCTTGTTTGTTCATAGCATCAACATCTTTCTCTGTCAAGTCTCCTTTCGTTGTCCCCCCTCCGGCAATGCTCTTTGGCGCTTTGGGTCCACTCTTCGCCCCGGATTTTGTCCAACCGTAGGTCCCGACAGCGATCTTGTAGATTGCCTCCGCCGGATCGAGTCCCTGGATCAGCGCCTTGGAAACCAACGTCATCTCCTCCCCGATGACTTGTTGCTTGATCTCATCATCCGAGAACCCGACTTCCCGAAGTCCAGCCGTTCTCCGGCTCATCATGTGCTGGTAAGCCGGCATGAAGTCCGAATGATCGACCGCAAACCTGTCCGCCGCCGCTTGATACGTCGCGTAAACCTTCTGTTGAAGTTGGGACCTAGCCTGCGTTTCCTGCGCCCGGGTTTTTTCGGCCTTCAAGCCTTGGATATCCCGCTCGACTCTTTCAAGTTGCCATTGCCGGTAGGCTTCGGGGTCTTCCTCGGCATCGGGCACTTCCGGCTCTTCCAAAGCTGTCTTGAATTCCGTGAATTGCTTGGTCAGGTCATCAACCTTGCCGGTAAGTTGCTGATTTTGCCGGATCAACTCCTGATTTTTCCTGGCGACCGATTCCAACCGCTCATACGGAACCCAATCGCCTTTCTTCTTCGGCTTTTCCTTGGGTTCTTCTGGTTTTTCGACCACCTCCCTGGGCTCAGGCTCCTCGGGTTCCTCCGGCTCCGATTGGCCTTCACCGGCGTCCGGGCCGTCAAAATCCGGGTCCAAAGCCGTTTCGTTTTCCGTTACTTCGGGTTTGCCATCGAACGTCGTCAACGCGCCCATTTCAGTCTTTGCCTCCTCGTTTTGCCTTGGTCATGAACAGCTTGGTCGCCATGTCTATTTTCTGCCGGGCGAGTTGTACAGTTTCCCGCAGGATTCCAAGATCAACCTTTTCGCCCTCCATCTCTGCCTTCGCTATTGCGAGATCGGCCTGGGCAAGATTTTTCTCGACCAGACTCATGACAAGGGCGAGTTGAGCTTCTTCGGTCTGCTCTGCTTTCGGATCAGGCTGCCGGGATGCTTCGATCCGTTCCTTGATCGCCCGCTGCAAGTGACTCGGAATAGGCGCGTTCTCCAGGATCAGATCGCTCACCAAATTTGCCGTTGCCGGGTCGATTTGCGCGTAGTCGGTGAGCAATTTGAAGTTCAGGAGTTTTTGATTTGGGCTCTGCGGGGATTCGTCCACAACGATATCGAACTTCTCCGCCTCGGGCAGCATCGCTATCGGAACCGCCTCTGCATCCTCCGCTTGTACAATCCGAGTCAGCCGGTCCGCCCCGACATAGGCCCGCATGAAATGAATCAAACTCCGCCCAAGCAGTTTGCGGTGATGCCGGAGCGCGTCGAAGAATCCAGCCAGGATAACCATGCCAGCCTGCTTCCGCATGCTCTCAAGGATTCCTGGCTGATCCCGCCCGCTCAAGCCCAGCAATTCGTAGTTGAGCCCGGTGACTTTCGGGATGATGCCGATAGTGAAATCCAGGATTTGCCCCATCGCCGCCGGGTACTGGGCCGGGGTCCGTTCCTTGACCGCCGCATCAATGGAACTATACTTCGCATTCACGAACAAGATCGCGTCCGGCTTGGCATAATCCCGCTCCGCTTTCTTCGGATTCACGAATGAATCCTCGAAGGCATAGATTCCGCCTTTTGTGTTCACGTTAACGGTGTGGAGAATCTGGCTGAACATTTTGTTCGCCCAATTTTGCGGGTCCACCATCGGCTTGACCAGACCGAAGAAGGTCCCGTTTGCCTGATCCATCTCTCCCGTCATGCAATGGTCCGTCCAGCCGGCCGGGTCCGCATTCTCCGCCGAGTCAATGCACTCATCTCCCGTGAACCAGGCACGCCAGAAGTGCCGCCGTTCCATCTTCTCGAAGAACACGCCGTCGCTCTCGCCGTCCGGCGGTCCTTCGATGAAATCCGAATCCGGCATTGCGGCCTGGAACGCTTCCCACTCATCACGCCAGAGATGTTTCGCTTCTCCTGTTGGCGGCCAGATTTTCCAGCACGGTTCCCACTCGAAGTAATTGAATTCAGCGACCCTCACTCTTCCGGCATATAAGATGTCGCCAAGATTCGAGTCTTTGGAATCCCGGTAGGGGTCTTCCCGTTCCTCCAATTCCGGGTCCGGCATTACGTCCTTGTCCGGCCCGCTTGAAAACACATGCGCCTTCATCTCCCCTTTAAAGTCCGGGAAGTGATGTTTGAATTCGTTTTTGTCCATGTCCACAACACTGAAGTCGAATCTCCTGTCAATCAATCCTGGGCGTTTCGCCGCAGGGTCCCAATACTTGCGCCGCGGATCCAGGGCAATCACCATGACCTTCCCGTCTGGATCGTCGTCGTAATCCACTTTGATTTGTGTCCAACCCATCCCTGTTACGAGGACATCCCGGAAAGCCATCGAGACCTCGAACTCGGTATCGGCAAGGTCGAAAATCCATTTTGCGCCTTGATTGTAGATATCCGCGGCTTGCTGATCTTCCGGAGTTTTCTCACGAGGTAGGTATCTGATTTCTTGCCTGTTTCCAAGCTCCATGCCCACGACCGCCTTGATGTTCGGTGCGATCAGATTGAAGGTCGTGGTGGGGCGTTTCTGTTTCGTCAGAAAGTCCTTGTCCTCCGCGCTCCATTGATCTCCGGCGAAGAATTTTTGGCAGTCAAGGGCCTCCGAACGCCAGTCCTTGGAATGGCTCTCGGCGCGTCTGAACGCTCGTGCTGCCCTTCGGTAAAGGGCGTCTTTGTCCGTTGAGTTAGTAGTCATCTTTTGCGATTCGGACATCGTTGCCTGTGAGCTGGCCCTTTGGGTTTTGGAATTTGGCGATCAGTTCACTCAAGACGCTAATGAGTAACCAGGTGCAGAAGATAATCATGGCAATGGTCATAATCAAGAGGATAATACCGTAAACGGTAAAAAATGCTATAACAAGTGCATCAATTGCGAAGGTAATTGCCTCCGTTGTCTCCGTGGTTTCTCCTAAGAACTTAACTATCCCCGTTGTAACCATGGTTTCTCCTTAAGTTGTCTGCCGCTTCCGGTAATGAGCCATAATCACACCCTCAAATGATTTAGCGCGTCACCCGGATCAGCGGTTTCTCGGCTTTCCACCGTCCCCACACCGCCCACAGCGCAGCCAGGGCGGCCACGATGGATTGGAGTAGAGCATCCGAGGGCGGCACAAAGCCAAGCCCCTGGAAGATCAGGCCGACCACGCTCACGATCTCTGGCGAGAAGTAGAGCGCGCCGATCCCTTGTACCGTCTTGCTCGTGATGAGTCCTTTCGATTGACCGGCCCGTCCGATCAGCACCGAAGCGATACCCGCAATCAGAGTTCCCATTGTTCTACCTCCCTTGTTTTGTTTCCGGTTCACACCACCACCACCCGAATTGCAGCCAGGCATAGCGCCGTGCCGCAACCTCGGGCGTCATCGGCTCACCCCATACCGGCGCAAGCCGCTCGTTGAAGCGCGAGCGGCACAGGTAGTCCATGCCCCGCTCGTCCAGCGGCTCCCAGCCCTCGGGCTTGCTGATCGCCGCATCCCAGCGCTCCTCCCATCCATTGGGGTCTGCGCGGCGCAGGCCGTCGCGTACGTGATCGGGATTCCAGCAGGTCATTGCGATACGCCTGCTCTGAGAACGCGCGAAGGCCCAGGGAGCCGGAAAGAGAGTATCGCCGGACGCGGCGCAGTAACGAGCAGGGAATGCTGATTGGAAGTCCAGCCTGGCCAGGCTCGGCGCATGAGTGCTGATGAGCCGTGCTTGCGGCTGGGGCGCGGCCGGGCGGAGCGGAGCATCCCCGGCGCCGAGCGGGCTCCTCATGCAGACCAACGTCTGGCGGTCATCCTCGATGTGATGGAACGCAAGTCCAGCCCATGCGCAGACGTACTCACCCATCGCATCCTCGGCGGGATTGCCGTTGATGCAGAAAGCGAGCAGCGAGCCGGATGGTCCGACCCATGAACCCGACCAGCCCCAGCCGGCCCATTCGCACTGCGCCTTGTGCCGCGCCGACCACGGCTGGCGCTCTTCGCGCGCGCCAATGCCGAACGCAAAGGCGCGGAACTCGGCGAGGTTGGAGAGATCAATGGCGATCAACTGGCCTGGTTGTTGCGGTGTGACTGGCGCCGCATGTTGCTCTTGCCCCCGCGCTAGGCCGATGAACACCGCCACGAATCCCGTGATCGCCGCCAGGACCGCCAGCCACAGCCGCCACTCGATCGTCATGCCGCTACCCCCTTCCGTGAGGGTCCTGCTCCTTGCCCGGTTCTTCCGCGCCGGGCGGCGCGTCGTACGTTTCGCAGCATAGACATTCATCTTCGGGTTGAGAACAGCCCGAGCAGCAGCCTTCTTGATCCAGCGCCCGGTTGCACGCGCCACAGCGCGGCTCGCTCACTTGCCCGGGCACGGTTCCCATCCGGGTCCGCAGCCGGGCGCGGCGGGATTGAAGTGCTGGTAGCCGCGCGCCCGCCATTGAATGCCCAAGAGCCCACAGCCAGGGCACGCGCCCTGCGTTAGAGCTGCGAAGGCCCGCGCCAGCGCAAGCTGCGTCTCCACCCGCCGATCACTGCTGTCTCTCAACTCGATCATCGCCACGCGCTGCCCAGCCTGATCGTAAAGCACGTTGCCGCGAGCGGTGAGGCGGGGCAGGGAATCGGCGGCGTTCACCATGTCCAGCCGAATGTCAGGAAGTTCTCGCCCTGGTTGCCGCGCGCTCCGCCGTTCGACCAATGGTGCAGCCCGAGGCTCCAATTCCCGAGATGCAGGCGCCCGGCAACGTGCCACCAGTGGGGGCCCGCGATGCGCTCCGTTGGGTTCTGGAAGTAGGCACGCCCCACGGCGATCTCGGCCCATGGGGTAGCGGCGGGCGTGCCGAGCACCAGATCGAGCCCGGCCCCGCCGTGCCAGCCGCCGCGGCGGATCGCCGCGCCGTAGGTATCGACGCTGAGCCAGGGCGCGAGCGCGGGAAAGGAGATGTGGGAACCCGCGCTCAGCAGGGTTCCGGCTGCCTGTCCCGGCCCAGCCTCAATTCGGTATTCGACGCCCTCGGCTTCGGGTGGCCCGCCGCACATCCGCAACGCGGTGATAATCAGTAGCCCGAGCACCAGCGCCGCCACGGCCAGCCCGGCAAGGATCGGCCGAAGCTCGCGATTGATTCCGGACCAGTCGCCGCGATCCGAAGGCGGTTCCAGGAGATCGGGGTTCAGTTCCGCGATCCGGTCACCGAACTCCATCACCGGGTGCCGCGCTTCGCGCGG
>ERZ1292629.3169-Hain-H43-01um-R1-3169-length-12950-cov-5_pt1 | contig 12950 bp, 14 predicted proteins | sample MGYA00564399_ERZ1292629 | MGnify/ENA primary metagenome ERZ1292629 (study PRJEB36523, sample SAMEA6512636) | groundwater metagenome | collected 2019-01-08 | study: AquaDiva: Metagenomics assemblies of 32 groundwater samples | reverse complement strand
TTCATCTCTCATGCCACAGAGGTGGAAATAAAAGGGAGGATAGTTAAGACGTCTAAAGTAGTTCCTACGTTGGCAAAGGCAGCAAGGCGTATTGTGTTGCCTCTTTGTGATGTAATAGGGTATTGTGGGTTCAGTTTGAGTCAAAATCAGGATATAGACTTAGCGTCACCCAGGTACTTGTTCTTCAAACCTGATGAGACTCTTGAAGCAAAGGATAGGACAAAGGTTCTTCCTGATAAGTGCTTACTTGACATTGAAAGTCTTAAGAAGTGTTTCAATGGACAAAAGGCGCCTATAGTAAAGCAAGCATTAGTGGGTAAAAAAATAATAAGGAAGGTGTAAACCATGGCCGTATCAAAAAAAGAGTTAGAAGCACTGCAGGGTATGTGGGATAAGGCGAAGCCTCAGTCAGACTGTAACCTCCCTGACGCAATGTATGAGTTCCTCATAGTTGCGGCTGAGTTTAGAGTCTCTAAGACTGGAGCACCGCAGATAGTGACGAAGCTCAAGGTAGTTGGTGGCAATGAGTCTTTCATAGGCGAGACCCTTGGCCAGTACGACAACCTTGGAAGCCCTGAGAACATGGGTTGGTTCAAAAAGAAGCTTGCACGGCTTGGGATAACTATTCCTGAGAATGTGGAAGACCTTGCTGAGCGTGTGCCCAGCGAAATGAAGGGCAAGAAGTTCTCTGGCCAGCTGAAAACTAAGGATGAGTTTGTTAATGTGTATGTGAATAAGCTTCTTGAGTCTGATTGCGCAGTTGATGACAATAAAGAAGAGCATAGTGAAGAGGAGTCCACAGAAGAGTCTTCTGAGGAACCCACTCTTCAGGTTGGGTCTAAAGCTATGTTCACGTCCGTTAAAGGTGGGGACATAGAAGGTGAGGTTATAGAGATGTGCGATGGAGATAAGGTCCGTATAAAGACTGCTGAAGGCAAAGTCTTTAAAGTTGACCAGTCCAAAGTCTCTATAGTTACGCAGACGGAAGAGGAAACGCCCGTTGAGGAAGAGTCCACTGAAGAGGAGACGACTGAAGAAGCCAGTACTTCCGAAGAGGCCCCTGAAGAAGGTGGATTCCCTACGCCTGAAGAAGTGAAAGCTATGAAGTTGCCGGAACTTAAGAAAGCCATTAAAGAGTTTTACGACCTTGACATGGCCACTATAAAGAATCCGCGCAGTTTCATGGGTGGCACGTCTAGTTTCATGTACAATGAAGCAAAGTACGTCCCTGACATGCCCACGTTGATTGCCCTGCGTGATGGCTTGGCACTGAAAGTCCTGAAAGCTGAAAAACCTGGTGACATGAAGAAAAGGGTTCAGACTGAACTGCACAAGCGGTTTGAGTTTTAACCCGCGGGAGTAGTACTGGGGGTGTGGTCATTTACGGCCACACCTCCACCAATTTTAAGGGGTACTATGATAGACATTGAAAACATATTAAAAAGGGTAGACATACCTACTGTGTTACAAAGTCTAGTTGAAGGTTGGGCACCAGGTGTAAACGTCTCATGCCCAATGGCGGCTACAAAACATGAGAATGGAACTGATAATAGTAAAGGCATGTCTATTTCAGTGGATGGAAAAGTGTTCTGTCATGCTTGTGGGTATAAAGCCACTTCAGTAATAAATCTTTATAATGACATCTTTGGGTATGAGTTCGTTGAAGGTTGTAAAGCTTTTTATGCTGAGTATGTAGAGCCACTTGTTCCAGATGAATACTACCAAAGTGCCCATGAAGAACTTTTAAAGAAGCCTTTAATTCTTGCACGACTTGACGGCATTAGAGGCATTAAACAATCAGTAGTTAAGCATTATAAGTTAGGTTGGAAAGGCAATAGACTTATTATTCCAATTTTTAACGAGTTGGGCTTTTGTGTAAATGTACGTAAGTATGACTTATTAAAAACTTCAAATATAAAATTACTCTCTTATGATAAGGGCTTTGGAAAGGCACGATTGTACCCCCTATCCAGTCTGCAGCATAAGAAAGTGTACTTATTTGAAGGTGAGACGGACACCCTGTGTGCATTACAAGCTGGCATAAATGGAATTACAGTAACTACAGGCGCTGGAGTTTGGACAGAAGAATTTTCAAAAGCCTTTTTAGACAAAGATGTGATTATTGTTCCAGATACAGATGAGGCTGGGCAAAAAGGGTTGCAATTACGGGGTAAGGCATTACAGCAATTTGCTAGTTCAGTGTCCTATATAAGTCTACCAGTTCCAAAGGGTAAAAAAGACTTCACAGACTTCTTCATAGATAATGCAAAAGGCAGTATTGTAAAGTTTTTAGCATTGCCTATTAAAGCATTTACAACTACTATAGACAAGAAAGTTATTCCGTCTACAGTACCTCTAGCATTAGAGAATGTACTCTGTTTTGCTGCACAAGGTACAGAAGCCGTTAATATGGAACGCGCTAATACCCTTTTGGATTATCTTAAGGGCAACGGAGCTTTCTTTAAGAACATTTTAGGTGTGCTTTTTTATGCCAGAAAAAAAGATACCCTTCTTAGGGTCTCTGTACAAGATAGCCAATTTTTAGGCTTTTTAAGTAGGCTTTCCCCATTACTAAACACGGCCACGTCTTCTGGGAAGTTTGTAATGCAACACATTATTAATAGTGCTCAAGCCCTATGCACCTTTTCTAAGAGTGCCTTTTGGAGTGTCCTTAATGGGCATGACTTATATTTAAGTGGAACCGAGGGTAATATAATGCACTTTAAGGATGGAAAGTATACATTACTTCCTAATGCCGTAAATAAAGAGAATGTACTCTTAGAACTTCCACAGCACACAATACCTTTTCACGTTGTACAAAATGTACATGGAGCAGGGGTGCAAATGCTTTGGGATAAGGTGTTCTCAAACATTGCAGTATCTGATGAAAATAGATATTTACTTATGTGTTGGATGTTGGGCATATTCTTTAGAGTGGAGGTGCGGAACAAGCCTCTTATGAGGTTGTCTGCAAGTACTGCTTATGGCAAATCTACGGCTTCAAAGCTTCTTTCTATTCTTCTTTATGGTGATGAAATGCTTCATCATTCAGCCTCTACAATGGCCTCAATGTACTCCCTTGCCTCTGAGTACCCATTACTCATTTTTGATAATCTTGAAACACGTAATATGGTACCAGCATTAGAAGATTTTCTAATAGTAGCTGCAACTGGTGGCATGAAGAGTAAAAGAGTAATGGACACAACTTCAGCAGTGGCTTTTGAACGTATAGACAGTCTTGTATTGACCAATGGTATAGAGCCCTTCTCAAAGCATGAGATTTTAAACCGTACCATTGAACTTCCTTTAAACATTGACCGTTATGGCAAAACACATTTCCATGAGCTCAAAATAATTGAAGATTTAAAAGCCTGCAGAAATAGTATAATATTTTCAGTAGTTGGCTTACTCTCTAAACGCGTAATACCTCGTTTCATGTCTAATGAAGTGCAAAGAATAGCTAAGCATTTTGGACCACATTCAAAAGAGCGCTTTAATGAGTACTTTGGCCTTATGGCGATTATCTTAGACGCAATATGGCCTTATATGCCCGCCAAAGGTTACGCACTACCTCATGACCTTGTTAATCAGTGGATTGGGGCACAAAATGTAGAGGCTAAGGCTTCTGATGAAGGCACGAATGATGTATTGTACTTCTTAGATACCTTTGCAAAGCGTAGACATAATCTATTAGACGCTGATACCCTTGTAGAGCATAAGAGTGGACAAACTATAATGCGTTGTACTACACGGGACTTGCTTTCAGACTTTAGGTTACTCTCCAAGCACTTGAGTATAAAGTGTCCATGGAATAATGAAAAGCAATTAGGTGTACGTTTAGCAGACGCCTCTGAAATTCTTCACAAGGCTGGTTGGGAACATGCTAAGAAATTAAATAATGGGAGGAAAATACATGTCTTTAGTAAAAAAGGTTTTAGTGCAAAAAAAGATTGAATTTGAGGTATGGGTGCGGATTTGTTGTCCATACTGTGCGAGTAACTTGGGCACTAAGAAGGGCAAACGCATATTAATAACCATACCTGCACGTGGCCTTCCTGATAAAGTACAATGCTTTAACTGTGAGGGGTTAATAGACACAAAAGGTTTGTTTGTTAAGGGTAAAGAAGTCCAGGCATTAGCAAGTAATGGTGAGGTTATAAAGGGGGTTATATGCTAGAAGAAAAAGACCTTAAACAAGACACTGAAAAAGCCCGTTGGGACCTTTTACCAATACCTGCAATGCAAGAAGTAGTTGCAGTTTATACTTTTGGAGCTAAAAAGTATGAAGCAAACTCCTGGAAAAAAGGTATGAAGTATAGTAGAGTTTATGCAGCATTACTTAGGCATGTAACTAGTTGGTGGCAAGGTGACTCTTGGGATAAAGAAAGTGGTATACACCATTTGGCACATGCAGCTTGGAATTGTTTAACATTACTTACTTATGATTTATATAAGAAGTCAGAGCATGATGATAGGCCTTTTGAAATGGTAGAAAAGGAGATAAAATGAACCCCCAAGTAGAACTTAAGTCTGATACCTCTAATGCCTTACAATCCCTTGTCTTTGCTGCAAAGCTCTGTTATGGGCAAGAACAAGACTTTATAGATGAAGAAGCGCAAGTAAAGTTAATTAAAAAAATACTTGCAGCCAGACATTTTTCAATACTGGAACATGCTGTACTTAGTATCTATATAACTGGAGTAAGTAGGAACTTTACACACCAGTTAGTACGTCACAGGCACATGTCCTTTGCACAGCAAAGTTTCCATTACACAATTGCTGAGAATGCTGCATTGCCCTTGTTAAAGGAAAGTACGCCATTGCAATTAAGTATAATGGAAAAAGCATATATTAACGCCTTTAAAATGTACGAAATACTAATGGCAGAAGGTATGACTAGAGATGAAGCTCGGCATGTACTGCCTTCTGGAATTACAACTAAAATCATATGCACTGCCAATCTTAGAGAATGGGTACATTTTGCAAGCATAAGAAGTTGTGAGGTTAACTGTCTAGAAATAAAAACAGTAGCCTATAAAGTGCAAGATATACTTGCTAATGCTTTCCCATGGTTAACAAGTTATGTAGGTCCTACTTGTTGGGTAGAAGGCAAATGTTATGAAGGCAAGAAGTCTTGTGGGCATCCTTGGCAAAAACTGGAGAGTCCAAATGGAAACTAAAAAAGTATATGTTTTTAATGAAGGTGGGTACCATTTAACCATTTCATTTCAACTATGGAATTGGTTAAGAGTATGGTGGAATATTGGGTACCCGCGTAGTTTTGTGTTGGGTACATACTTTGGAGAACAAATAGAGTATCGTACCACAAGAGACTTAACAGCAATACTAATGGCATTGGAACCTAATGAAGGACCTTTACATAAACTTTTAAGAAGGGCAAATGGTAACTGAAAAGCATAAGAAGAGAATGTTTGCTTTGTGTGACCTTGTAAAGACTTGGTCTGAATGCCCAGAGGGACGACAACATGCTTGTATTTTAACTATTGATGGCAAGTGGGTCGTATCTACGGGTTTCAATGGTGTACTTGAGGGTGACTGCCCAGAAAAGACTTGTAATACCTATACAAAGGCAAAAATGATAGAAGTTTGTATGGCCTTGCACGCGGAGTCAAATGTGGTCAAAAACTCCCCAATACCTACTAAGGGACTTATTGCATTTGTATCAAAAGAACCTTGTATGGACTGCATGGATTTACTTAAAGCCTTTGGCATTAAAGAAGTACATTGGCAAGAAGAAAAAAGTATAAGAGGCTTTCATGCTTTCTAAACCTAAACGTGTTGTATTGGATTACGAGACTACAGGACTGGAGGTATATCGTGGAGCGCGGCCTTTCATTGCTGGAATTGAGGATTTCAATGGCAAAGTTGACTTATGTCCAAGCCACTTACCTTCTTGGTCTTACACGAAAAAAGTTATTGAGGACCCTACTATTGAGAAAATATGTCATAACTCCAAATTTGAAATAAAGATGTCAAAACATGCAGGATTAAAGCCTGCAGGAAAGTTCCATGATACCATGGGATTGTCCGTACTCATCAATGAATACCAACCTATAAACCTTGAAGACCTTAGTAAGACCTTTTTAGGTGGTGGGCATAAAGATGAAGTAAAAGAGTGGCTTAAGAAGAGTAAAAAGGTCTTCACAACTGAGTATGGTCGTGAGCCTAATTACTCTGATATACCAGATGAACTTCTTATGCCTTATCTTGAAAAGGATTTAGATGCAACCTTGAAACTCTTTGCAATGTGGCACCCACATGTAAGTACCTATTTTCCATACCTTTATACTCTTGAAACTGACCTTGTATGGGACATTGTTGAAATGGAAGATAGGGGCATTTTAATAGATATACCTTATTGTGAACGAATGATTCCCAAATTACGAAAGGAACAGAAAGCATTAGAGAAAGAAGTATACAAAGCGGCAGGTAAAGTCTTTAATCTTTCTTCCCCTAAACAAGTTGGAGAAGTGCTTGTAGAATTGGGCATTGCAGACTATGAGATAACAACTAATAAAAAAGGCAAAGAAGTATATAAAGTTGATACTTCTTATGACACACTTAAGCTTAGCATGGATAAGCATCCCTTTTTAAGTGCCTTTATAACATGGCGTACACTTGAAAAAATGATTGGCACGTATCTTATACCTTTTACACAAAAAGCTTGTGGAAATGTGTTACACCCCTCATTTTGGCAATATGGAAAGGACAAAGCAATAGTTACAGGCAGGTTCTCAGCCAGTGACCCTAATATGCAGAACATACCTAAGGGCATTAGAGGGGATAAAGAAGCCCTACATAAGTTAGGTGATATTGTACGTAAAGCCATAGTGCCTAGACCTGGTTACGCCTTTTTGTTCTTTGACACAAAACAAATTGAGATGGTTATCTTTACATGCAATACTGGAGATAAAGAACTTATTCAAGTAATACGTAATGGTGGGGATATTTACGTTGCTAATGCTGAGCGGTTATTTGGTAAGCAACACTTTGCTGGTTTAAATGAAGTAGACCGTAAAAAGTTAAGGTATGACGCAAAGGAAATGAGTCTTTCACTTATTTATGGGCAAGGGGCAACTGCCTTATCATTAAAATTAAAAAAGTCTTTAATGGAAACAAGGCAACTAAAAAAGCAATACTTTGCTGGAATGCCTAAAGCACGAGAGTTTATAAATAAGTGTCAAGTTGACTTACTTTCAAAAGGGTACATTAAGGACATATTTGGAAGAAAGTATCATGTGCCAACAGCATTAGCATATAAAGGAGTTAATGCGGCATGCCAAGGTCCCGCGGCAACAGTAATGAAACGCATGATAATCAAGGCAAGGCAACTTAAACAATATGATGTGCATCCTGTTCTTACGATACATGATGAACTCATTTGTGAAGTACCAATAGCATTAGTAGATAAAGTAGCACGAATAGGTAAAGACTTATTCTCTGAAAAGACCTTATTTGCAGCTCCAATAAGTATTGATGTGGAAGTATCGTATACTAATTGGACAGACAAAAAGAAGTGGATTCCTAAGGCGTAACTATGTTTCATATACTACGTAAAGGTACGCACGTATTGCATTTAAAAAGTAAGCACACGGATTGCACAGTGACTATTACATTTAATTGTATAAGTAAGCCCTGTAAGCACCATAATCAGGACATAGAGCTCTTTATAAGGGCATTAGAGTATATAAAAAATCAGCCGACTCCTCAGTCGGCCGATTAGTAGTAACACTTAATGCCTACTTCACTTCTTCAGTCTTAATGCCCATTTTACTCAAAATAAGGGCAATCTTTGCAAGAAGTTCATCATCTTTGGGTGTAAGTGTAAACTTCACTACTGCTCTAGCCAACGTGTACCCCAAAGTAAGTCCAGCTATAATCTGCACTGCAAGTGTTGCAGGTATCATAGAACCAAATGCCCCATAAGCAGTTGCAACTATTGACAGAAGACTAAGCCAGAACTCCGACGTTTTCCAACCAGGTTTCTTTTCCATAAGCACGTTTACCTCCGACTTTATTTTTAAACCACCACGTAACATTGTCCAGTAGTCTTTTAAGCCCATAACCACCTCTTTAGTTTAGTATATACCTTTAATACCAGTTTTTCTACAACTCTAATGTCAACAGAAAGTGTAAACTTCATGGTTGTCATGTCCCACAAAAAGGCAATGGCTTTCTTCATGCAACCTCAAAATAACCCGGCTCTTCGCTGAAAGCAAAATTGACTCCTTTTATACCATTGTCCTTCCCCACGTTGGCGCAGATTGGAACGCCCTTGCTCCAATGTCCGCTAAAGACCTTATGCGGGGAAGGGTACAGCGCGCATACGTGGCCATGCGGAATTCCTTTCTGCGCGGCAAGGACCAATTTCCCCACCTTTGCCCGCTCAAAGGCTACATCGGTATCCTGTTTTTCCGCGTTCTTCGCAAGCCAGTCGCAAATTTCGTTTGCCAACATAATGCGGCCAGGGGGCTTCCAGAAGAATTCACGCTTCAGCACCATGCCCGCTATGCGGTACACGGCCTCATTGCAATGGGTTAGCAGGCCGCCGCCTTTGTTTATTGACGGCAGCAGAGCATTGTCTGCAAGAACTTTATGACACGCTTGCCGCAGTTGCGTTGCCTGGTCCATAATCAATTTTTTATCCATTTCCAACCCAGGAGAGCCCCGATTGTACCGATAGTCGCACCAAAAGCTGTAGCGCCATGCTCCAATGTGGTTACGCGCTTTTTCACTGGTTCAATAGTGCTTCTGACGTATTCCTTAACGTCCTCACCCACGAGGCGCATTTCCATCAAAAGATATTCGTGCCGCTTCTTTTCGTCGTCGCGTTTGCTCATGGCTACTCTCCAAAACCTCCATACTTCATATGATTCCATCAAACTTCGCGCAGAAAGCGTCTACCTGTGCCTTCATGGATTGTTTCAGCTCTATGGCCGCGTTCCGCATGGCAGTCTTTTCGGGCCCTGTCATATCAATCATCACGGTGCAGTTCGTGCTTAACATGGTTGTAACGCATGAGGGTTTTTTGTAGCCGTCTTGCACGATACGGGAGAACTGCATAAGTTGTGCCGCCGTCTGTATTATATTGGAGAGGTCCTGCGCCAAATCTGCCGCTTGCGCCACGGTTACTGCTGATTTTACTGACAACGCAAACACCAACGCCACCGTAAACGCGAGCATAATATTTTTTATCATAAAGCCCCCTATGGTTTGCTCTCCAAAACCTCAATACGCGATTTCAAATCCGTTATCATGATTTGCTGCTCTTGTATCGCCTTGACCAGGACAGGGGTCAGGCCACCATAGCCGATACTCATACTTCCCTCGTCGCCGTAAACTATTTCCGGAATGATTAATTTAAGCTCTTGGGCAACAAGCCCAAAACTGTGCTCTTCTGTGTCCCGGTAATCATATTCCCGTGGCTTTATTGCCAGCGTTTCCTTTAAACCATATTTTGACAAATCCGTAATATTTTTCTTCTTTGACAAATCTGACTCAACGGTCCAGCACCCTGCGCCGTCGCATTCGGCTTGCCCTTCAACATCAAATTCTATGCCCGCTGTCGGTGCTGTCGTCCCGATGCCGACGTTGCCAGAGCTTAGCACGGTCAATGTCCCGCCCCCAACCTGAAACAAGCCCGTCGGATTCGTCGTCCCGATGCCGACGTAGCCGCCACTGGTAATTCGTAAACGTTCATTATCACTACGTGTGCCAAAGGATAAATGATTGTCGAGAATGTCATAAAGCATATACCCTTCTTGCGTAAAGTCTGAGTAATGACCGAGTATTAATTTTGAAACAAGTGATGTTAAACTGGCTTTGAATCCGCCATAAGTGCCATATCTGATGTCGAGCGGGCCTGCCGGGGCCGTCGTTCCGATTCCGACATTGCCCACTATATCTATAACCATCTGGGCTGTATTTTCAGTGTTCCCGAAGGACATGTTCCCACCATCAGCTTTTGATATAAAAGAAGTATCGGACCCATTATCTCCATCATCTGCATATAACCTTAGGTACGCCGCTGTTGCCTCTGTACCAGTTATCTGCATAGTTGCATCGGCTTGGTTAGCAAACACGTTCCCCGCAACATGCAGTAAATAAATTGGATTTGTCGTCCCTATGCCCACGCTGCCGTTTCGGGTGTATACCAGCCCGCCCAGGGAAACATCGGACGATACGGTTAGCCCATAGTTGCCACTGTTGCCGGTTACAGTCATGTTGCCGTTTACTGTAAGTGTCGGGGATGATTGCGTCATATCTCCCTCAAGCAATCTGCCAGAGCCGATAATTAATTTGTTGGAATCGCCCGGAGCTCTTGTGTCGGCGTTCGCTCCCATAACTATATTGCCGGTGCCGGTAGTAATATTATACCCGGCTTTATAGCCCATTAACGTAGTGTCATTCGCGCCAGTGCTCAAAAACCATCCGGCTTTATAGCCGACAACGACGGCGCTTGAGTAATACAGTTGTGGGGTCCAGTTTGTTCCACCGGCATATGAGCCGAGTATTACGCTGGCGGAACCAGTGTGCCCCCACCCGGCAAATTGCCCTACGTATACATTGTCTTGGCCCTGGGATGAGGCAATTAAGTAATTGGCTCCGTAGCCGATAGACGTGTTCCGAGAGCCTATGGTGTACACGCCAGAATTAGCGCCATAGGCAACATTGAAATTGCCCGTGCTGAATTGCCCTGCACCCCAACCGATGAAGACGCTTGCGCTATTGGAGACATTTGTCGCGCCCGCGTCCCTGCCAATAAAAATATTATTACTGCCGGTCTGATTGGCAAATCCTGTGTATGACCCGATAAATATATTCCCTGCGCCAGATGTTGTATTATACCCGGCTAAAGAGCCTATAAAAGTATTCCTTTCCCCCGTTGTAGCGTAACCCGCGTACGCGCCAATACATGTTGAAAAACTGTTCGTTGCCATACTTCGGCACGCATTGTCCCCAAGTCCAGTTACCGAATTTCCCGAAGTCAGAGAATAAAGCGCTTGATTCCCTGCCCCCATATTGTTTGTTCCCGTGGTAAGCCTGCCAGAGTCAGGCCCGGCCATGAAGTTAGTCGAACCACGCATTGCCATAACCGTTGTCCCTAATATTTGGTAATATGGCGCGTTCACATTTACATTAACATTTACTGAACTGCTAACGTAAATATTATCGTTCACCCGCAGGGCCCCGCTTACGGTGGTGTTAGTGCTGATTGTCAATGTAGAGCCGACAATGCCGTAAGAAGCTGTGATATTGTTCCCGGAATAAATATCACCCGCTACGGTCAATTTATATCCCGGGGCAGTTGTCCCAATTCCGACGTTGCCGTCCTTCACCACCAGCGTGGACCCGCCTACCGAGAAGGATGTGCCGTCAATAGTAACCGAACTTACAAAGCGACCACCACCGTTTACATCTAACAAATATTGTGGATTTGTGGTGCCTATCCCAAGATACCCACCCTTCGCCATCCGCATTTTTTCAATAACATCTTGTCTCCATATAAATTCATGGCCGCCAGACCCCCCGGCAGATATAGTTATAAAACCCATTTTCCCTGTGCGAACCCAAAGTCCTGTATCGCTTGTGATGTCTGGAGAAGTAGATACATTGCTAGAACGGATTTGGAACTTCCGCGTTGTTGCGACATACCCAGCCAAGTAGTCACTATCCGCCGCCCCAGTTATTTTAAGAGCCTCACTATCTGTGGTACCTACTCCAGTGATGCCCAATCTGGCTCCGGGCGCTGTTGTGCCAATTCCAATATTCCCAGCGCTAATTGTAAATGTAGCCCCACCGACTGAAAACGCATTGCCATCAACCGTAAGTGATGAAACGTGCATTATCTGGTTATTAGATAAATTCAATGACTCCGTGGCCGTATGGTCCCCGAGATTATCTCCTACTCCCGTTATAGTGTCCGAACACAGTCCATTTAGGCAAAGCATTGGGGTCTGCGTGAATGAAGATGTGATTATCGCTCCAGTAGCTGACAGCGAATTAGTAATCGTAATCATGGACGACACGTACACGTTGTCATTCACCCGCAACGCGCCGTTTATAACCGTGTTCGTGCTTACCGTGAGAGTGGAAATTACCGCGCCGTAACCAAGGGTAGCCGTCTTGGTGGCGATATGGGAACCGAAGCTGTCGCCGGGGATGGTGTCGGTGGAGAATAACACGCCATTGACAAGGGACTGCGCGTAAGCTGTGTAGGTGGACCCGTCGAGCAGGGAGCCGTTCAGCGGCGCGGAAGCGTACTGTACGCCGTTTATAAGGCCGTCAACGTAGGCGGTATAGGTCGCGCCGTTGAACAGCGCCCCGTTTATAGTGTTGCTGGCGTAGGCCACCCCCGTCAAGTCTGTAACCGGCCAGGTTGTTTTACATGAGCCGCCTATGCACGTACTGGTAGTGGTTATCGTCTGAAACCCGTTTGTCCCCGCCCACACGTTGCTATTGGCAAGCACGCCTATCCCGGTAAGCGTCGCCCCGTTCCCATAGAACGCAGAGGACGAAGAATACCCCACCGAGTACAGGTTGCGCTGGGCAGAAACGTCGCGCCCCGCCGTCAAATCATACCCCTGTATAGTTCCCTCAGCCACCACGTTTCCGGAGGCGTAGACGACATTGTAGTAAGACCCAACCCCTAACGGATAGCTGACGATAACAACACCCGTTCCTCCGCAACGCCCACCGTACAGTCCGCACTCAGTAGCCCCGCTCCAGGACCCCGCGCCGCCGCCGCCACCGCCTGTATTGGCCGCGCCAGCAGTTGCGGGCCCGATATTATTTCCATCACCGCCGCCGCCGAGTCCGCCGTAACCAATATCCCCTCCACCGCCAGCTGTCCCGCCGCCGCCGCCGCCGCCGTAATACCCCCTCGCCCCGGTAATGTCGGATAGCTTGCCGTTCCCACCATAGCCAGC
>ERZ1292629.3165-Hain-H43-01um-R1-3165-length-12965-cov-4_pt1 | contig 12965 bp, 17 predicted proteins | sample MGYA00564399_ERZ1292629 | MGnify/ENA primary metagenome ERZ1292629 (study PRJEB36523, sample SAMEA6512636) | groundwater metagenome | collected 2019-01-08 | study: AquaDiva: Metagenomics assemblies of 32 groundwater samples | reverse complement strand
ATTTGAAAAAAATTAACAATACAAATATATAAAAAAAGCAGTTTCTCAAAATTTTAAATACTCAAAGCGTTTTTGACAATTCGAGTTTTAAAAAGGAGAAAAATGGGAAGCTGTTTAGATTTAAGAAAATATCAGGACAATGATGCAGTTCAGGATGCTTATTCTAAAGTTGTTTCCGGAGGAAAAGCAGGCTACAAATCAGTTATAGAAAGAAAAAAACCAATACCCAAGTGCATCAAGTGCGGCAGAGGCGGCGATGAGGGTCAGAAATTCTGCCCTCAGTGTGGTGGCAAAATGGTTGTTCCTTTGACAAATTGTCCAGAATGCAAAAGCTCAATAGATGAAACTGAAAAATTCTGCACAAACTGCGGAACGCAGTTAAAAGAGGTGCCATAAACTTATCGTGAGATATGCTCTTCTTACACAAAAAATATCTGCAGTATGTCTTATCATCTATAAATACTATCAACAAATTTTTAGGGAAATAAAATAAAATATTAATTATTAATTTGATAGCATCTCAAGATAAATAGCTTTATTAATTCTCTAATCTCTTCTAATTTATGAAAGAAAAAATCGCAGTCATTTTGGAAAAACCGACGGGCCTGAAAAAAGAAGAAATCCTTCAAGCTTTAGAAATTCCCAAAGATTCAGCTCTCGGAGATTGTGCTTTCCCCTGCTTCTCTCTTGCCAAAGTTCTCAAAAAATCCCCTATGGAAATAGCAAAATCTCTCGCTTCCAATATCAAATCCACCGATTTTGAAAAAATTGAAGCAGTCGGCCCGTATATTAATTTTTTTGTCAATAGAAATTTTTTAGCAGCAGAGGTCTTAAAAAAAATTCAGAAGGAAGGAGATAAATATGGCTCCAGTTCAATAGGAAAAGGCAAATCAATCGTAATAGACATGTCCTCTCCAAATGTAGCCAAGCCTTTTGGCATAGGCCATCTGCGCTCTACTATAATAGGAAACTCAATTGCAAAGATCTCTACATTTTTGGGATTTAAAGTTATAAAAATAAATTACCTTGGCGATTGGGGCACGCAGTTCGGAAAATTAATTATCGGATATAAAAAATTTGGCAGCCCGGAAAAGCTGAAAAAAGACCCTATAAAGAACTTGCAGGAATGGTATGTTCAAGTGAATAAAGACGAGAGTTTAGAGCCCGAAGCGCGCGAATGGTTCAAAAAGCTGGAAGAAGGAGACAAAGAAGCATTAAAGCTTTGGAAATTATTTAGGGAAGTCAGCCTAAAAAAATTCGATGAGATTTACAAGCTCTTAGGAATAAAGTTTGAAGTCATTTCAGGAGAATCTTTATACAATAAAATGGAGAAAACCCTGGATTTATTAAAAGAAAAAGGATTATTAAAAAAAGACCAGGGCGCAGAGATTGTAGACTTAACTGAATATGCTCTTGGCGCATGCCTGATAAGAAAAAGCGACGGCGCAACTCTATACGCGACAAGAGATTTAACTGCCGCAATTGAGAGATTTCAAGACTATCATTTTCATAAGATGATTTATGAAGTGGGTTCAGAGCAGAAATTGCATTTTAAGCAAGTCTTTAAGGTTCTAAGCCTGCTCGGCTTCAATTGGGCAGAAAATTGCATTCATGCAGACCATGGTTTGTATCTTGATTCAGACGGAAAGAAATTCGCAACAAGAAAAGGCAAGACCGTGTTCATGGAAGATGTTTTAGAAGAGACAATTGCTCTTGCAAAGCAGGAAATAGAAAAAAGAGAAAAGCTTGCAAAAAAAGAAATAGAAAGAAGGGCAAAAGCGATTGCACTTTCAGCTATTTTTTACGGCGATTTAAAGAATTATCGTTCGAATAGCATAATTTTTGATATAGACAAATTCCTTTCCTTTGAAGGCGACACTGGTCCTTATTTATTATACACATATGCGCGGGCGCGCAGCATTTTGAGAAAAGCAAAATACAAAAAAGGCAGATATTCAATAAATGAATTGACAGATTTAGAAAAACAGCTGATTAACCAGCTCAGCAGTTTTCCGGAAATTGCAAAACACGCTTATGAAAACCTTGCCCCAAATATAATTGCAAATTATTCCTTTCAGCTTGCCCAGCTATTCAACGAGTTTTATCACAAAAATCAGGTTATTGGCTCCGAAAATGAAAAATTCAAGCTCGCCCTAGTTGATTCATTCTCCCAAGTTTTAAAAAACAGCCTTGCTCTTCTAGGAATCTCCACTCTTGAAAGAATGTAATCCATCACGAAAAAAGTTAAATACGCCATTTATTAAAAATATCCATGAGTCCGCTGTTAATTTTAATGGGAACAAGTTTTTTGCTTTTCATAGTGTTAGTAATGCTGGTTATGGTTCTTGTTATCCAGTCTTTGAAAGAGTCAAATTTCAAGCGCCCCGTGCGCGAAGATTTGAGAAAAATAAAGGCTCAGATTGAAGATACGGCTTTTGTTTAAGAAGATTCAAACCCCCAGAAATATTTAATTAACAGGTGAAGGCAAGGTAAAGAATATAAACAGCAAGAATACTCTTTAATGATGATATTCGCTCACCTGATTTTAGAATAATTTTATTTTCATTAATCATTTATTTTTTCAGTAAGACCGGAGCATCATATTTTGCAATCGCATACTTCTCGCATCTTTTGATGGATTGGTTGGGATTATGTTCTTAAATAAGTTTTTAAATAGCCCTCTCCTTTTAAATAAATGATAAAAAAGAGAAGAGGTATTTCTCCAGTTGTTGCAACAGTTCTTCTAGTTCTTCTGGCAGTAATACTCGCGATTATAATTTTTCTCTGGGCGAGAAGCATACTTGCTGAAAAAGTGCAGAAAGATTTAGGCAAAGGTCCAATGCAAATAGCAGACGCCTGCAAAGAAGTTGGTTTTAAAGCAGATGTTACATTGAATGTTGCAAACAGCAAAGTAGTAGCAGACATAGAAAACATCGGCAATGTCCCTATATATGGTATTGAATTAATTAAAGTAAGCAGGGGTTCTAAAACAAGAGTTGGCAGCGCAAGCTTCGCACCAAATATTCAAGCAATTAAATCAGGGAAATCCTATTCTTTCAATAATGTTGCAGTCTCAGGTCTTGCAGTAAATGACGAGGTAATTGTTCTTCCTGTTTTATTGGGCACAAACAAAGATGCTAAGAAGCAATATACCTGCGAAGAAGATTACGGAATTCCAGTAGTAGTTGAATAATGGGAAAAATGTTAAAAAAGAAAAAAGCACTTTCAGATGTTGTTGCAACAGTTTTAATAATACTCTTAACAGTTATAGCAGGAGCAATTATTGCTCAATTCATAGTTCCATATGTCAAGGATTCTTTGGCTGAAAGTAGCGAGTGCCTTGATTATAACAACGGCTACTTTCAGTTCGAAGAAAAAATAGGCTTAAAAGACGCAAAGAAATATAATTGTCTTAAAAAGGGGGGAGGAACTACGAATTATTTTGGCGCTTCAATAAAGGCGCGCCCCTCTGAACAGGAAGTTATAGACAAAGTAGATGGATTTAATCTTGTTTTTATAGGAGAAACAGATTCAAAATCAATTGTGGTAAAATCAGGAAAAAAAGATTCTAATTTCAGAACAATATGTGGAATGGTTAATATGCCTTTACCAATTCCTTCAAATGGCGAAGTATTTACTTATGTCCACAGAAGTTTTAAAAATTATATCTCTATGGAAGTTTATCCTATTTTAAAATCAGGAAAAGAATGCACGTCATCCCGCGATAGAATTGCAATAGAGCCATGTTTTGGAGTGGACTTAACATGTTGAATATAACGCGAGGACAGGTCTGGGTCGAGACAGTTTTGTATACTCTTATCGGGCTTTCATTAATCGCAGTGGTCCTAGTTTTTGCAACTCCCAAAATAAATGAGGCTAAGGATAGAATTGCAATAGAGCAGAGCATAGAGTCAATGCAATTGCTGGGCGATAAAATAGACAGCGTTTTATCCAGCGGCTCAGGCACAAGAGCAATTGTTCCAGCGCTGACAATAAAAAGAGGCAAGCTTTTTATTTTGCCAAGTGATAAGACAATTCGCTTGGATATTGATAATCTAAATCTTCTTTTTTCAGAAAGCGGAGTAGAAATTCCATTTGGCAGAGTAAATGTAAAATCCCTCGAGGGGCAAAAGTATAATTCAGTATCAATTATTTTAAAGTTTAATGCCCATCTGGAATACGCAGGCGCAACCGATAATAAAACACTCTCTTCTTCAGCAACACCATATAAAATTTCTTTGGAAAAAAGAATAGATAATAACGAGGCTATTGTAAATATACAATCTTTTTCTTAATAGAGAGCTTTGAATAACCCTCCAATTTTGTAGTTACGAGGAGGTTTTCAAAGCGGTATAGAGGACTTTGTGGTTTTTCAAAGTCCTCAATAGATAATTTTAAATAAAGAGTTTGTATAATCCCCAATATGGCTATCGTCATAAATGTAAACCCGACAATACCTGCTTTGCCGAGGTTTGAAGATAAAAAAAAGGTTGATGTAAGGTATATGCTGCTGTCTCCTTATGCTTCAGCGCATATTTACTGGAACAGCAAAATCAATGAGCTAGTCTATGATATAGAAGAGCCAATTCTTCAGGAGTATGAAAAAAACATCTTACAAAAATTAGAGCGTGCAATGACTGAACTTATTAATATTAATGTAGCTATCGAAAATACACTTGAAGCAACAACAGAATATATAGACAAGACCGCCCGCTTGCTGATAGATGAATTAAATCTCAAAATCAGCCAGGAAACTTACAGCAGAATGTTCTATTATTTATTCAGAGATTTCATAGGCTTGAACGACGTAGACCCTCTTCTCAGAGATTATTATATAGAAGATATAGAATGCAATGGAGTGGGCACACCAGTATATATTGTTCATCGCTTATACAGAAATCTCAGGACAAATCTTGTATATGAGGATATTGAATCTCTTGCCAGCTTTGTAGAAAAATTGGCGCAAAGAACCGGAAGATATGTATCATACGCTCAGCCTCTTCTTGATGGCACTCTTCCAGACGGAAGCAGAGTAAATGCAACCTACACTAAAGATATTACTTCAAGAGGTCCGACATTTACCATCAGAAAGTTTACTAAAATACCTTGGACGCCTATCCAATTAGTTAGTATGAACACCATAAGTCCGGAAATGTTAGCTTATTTTTGGATTCTATTGCAATACAAATGCAGTATTCTAATTGCAGGAGGAACTGCTTCAGGCAAAACAACTTTGCTAAATGCACTTGCTTTTTTTATTCCTCCAGAAGCAAGAGTTGTTTCAATAGAAGATACCAGAGAAATTAATCTCCCAAGAGAGAACTGGCTCCCCGCAGTTTCAAGAACAGCAATAGGAATTGGAAAAATCGGAGAAGTTGATCTTTTCGCTATTTTGAAGAGTTCTTTCAGGCAAAACCCAGATTACTTAATAGTCGGAGAAGTCAGAGGAAAGGAAGCTTTTGTCTTATTTCAGGCAATGGCGTCAGGCCATGCAGCGATTAGCACAATGCACGCAGACTCTGTTGATACACTGATTAGAAGACTGCAAACTCCCCCAATTGAACTTTCTCCAGCATTAGTTAATTCCCTAGATTGTGTAGCAATTGCAACGCACGCAATGGTTGACAAAAAAGAAACTAGAAAATTAAGAGAAGTTGTAGAAATAGTAAATGTAAATCGTGATGGCACAGCACTTATTAATACTCCTTTAATTTGGGATGCCGCCAAGGATATATTTTATTTCAAGAAACAGAGCAAGGTTTTTGAGAAAATATCTGCCAGGCATGGAATTCCTATTGACAAGCTGCAGCTTGAATTTTCTATCAGAACAAAGCTGATTTTTGAATTATACAAAAGAAAAATATTTGAATTTGAAGAGGTTCAGAAAGTAATAAATGACTATTATAAGAATTCTTTGGAAGTCCTGACTAAATATAATATTACGGGATAGCGTGTTGCTGCGTTTTAATGTTTTGAAAAGAATTAAAAAGTAAGTTTTCTTGACTTTCCTATGCCAAAAGAATGGGTTTTGAATAGTGCTAATATGCGTTGGGGTCTTAACAAGAAAACGCAAGTTGGAGCAGTTGCAGAAGAAATAAGAAAATGTTCTCCAAGAGAATTAAAGGACTGGGAAGAGTATTATTACAAACAAGTTTATCCTAAATTGCATTTAATTGAGTTAGGAAAAAAGCTTTATGTAAAAATTAGTGAAGTTATCAGAGCGGAAACAGATGATATAACAGAAGAGGATTGTATTAATTTTGTTGTTAATTTAGTTATAAATAGAACTTATGAGGGATATGTTTCTGAAAAAGAAACAATATATGGGCAATTACAAGATATTTTAGGTTTGAAAATTGAGCCAGCTCCAGATGAATGGGACAGAGGGTATAATGTTGATTTTTTTATAAAAATTAAAGATAAGTATATAGGATTACAAATTAAACCTACTGGATACGCATATATACCTCAAATAATAAATGAGAGAACACAACAAAAAGCAACTCATGACAAATTTATGAAAAAATATGGTGGAAAAGTATTCTATATCTTTTCTGTTAAGGATGAAGAGAAAAAGAAGAAAGTTATTGCTAATCCAGAAGTAATTGAAGAGATAAAGGAAGAAATTAAAAGACTTTCTTAAAACTGATGTTCCACTTCAAATAAATTTTCTTCTTTCTTTATTATTTCTCTAATTTTTGGAATATGAAGATTAGTTTCTTGTCCCGTAACAACAGGGAAGTGATAGTTTTTGTTAATATATTTAATCTCTTTATTTTCTTCTTGCCTTTTCTTAATAAATTCTATATGTCTTTCTAATCTTAACTTAACATATTCGTTTGTTATGTCTTTTATTTCTTTTATTCTTTCATCAATAAACTCTTTAAAGTTGGGGTCTATTTCAACACCAATACTATTTCTACCAGATGCCATAGCTCCGATAGTTGTTGTTCCAGTGCCTAAAAATGGGTCAAGAACCATGTCACCTTGAACGGAAAACATATTAATTAGTCTATAAGTTAATTCAGTAGGATACGCGCCACTTCTCTCTCTTAACTTTGTATTATTTAGCTTTTGGAAGACACCATTAATATCTCTCCATTTATCAGAAAACCATAAGTTTCTCTCTTCCCAAAAGAAAGCACTTCGCTGTCTATTATCTTTATGTTCTGGTTTTTTAAATTCTCTTTTATCTTCTTTTCTTAAAATTAATATATGCTCATGTTCTAAAGTTACATACGCTCCAACAGGCAACATCCCAGAACCCATAAATTTATCAGGTTTATTTGTTTCTTTTACCCATAATATTGAAGGTAATGCGTGAAAACCCAAACTTAAACAATAATTCAATATTCTTGCATGATTTGTGTATATCTGGAATTTTTCTTTTAAACTTCTCGTTGCATCTCCGATATTTATGCATGCAATTCCCCCCACTTTTAAAACACGATAAATTTCTTTCCATACCTTATCCATCTCTTTATGCATCAATTCAAAAGCGAGTTCTCCATTTTCACTTTTTATAGCATTTATTATTTCTGAGTTTTGAGAACTAAATATTTCATCCCACATTTGTATCATAGGATAAGGCGGAGAAGTTATCATTAAATCTACACTTTCAGATTTTACATCTTTCATCTCTCTTGCATCACCATAGATTATTTTATGTGTTGTTTTCATCTTATTAACTACTTTTTATTATTTAATGGTTTATCCCAATATGGAGATTTACACTTAGGGCAAACAACAGGACTTTCTTCCGTGCGAGTTATCCATATATGCCTGCATCTCTCACATTTACACTCATACATTTTTATTTCTTTTTTGCTCATACTATCTTTAATAAATCTTACTTTAAATACTTTATCATAGTAATATAGTATAACCAAGTGTGAACAGATGTTATCTTTGCATCAAAATTAAATTGAGCAGAGTTCAAGCTTTATCTCAGTCTTCTTAATTTTATAATAGCCTCTCTAATATCTCTTAACTCGTCAGTTTGTCGAATTCTAATAGGCCTAAATATTACTTTAGGAAAGTCTATTTTAATTGATTTAATTATTTTTTTACTTGCCATTTTTTTCCTTTTATTTTGTAATATAAATATTGGTTAGCAAATAACTGCTCCGTATATTTGTTTTCTAAGTCGTCTGACCTTCTACTAATTAAATCTAAATTTGAATTGTAATCTTCTTTTATACTTTCTTCTATCCATAGATTACCTATCATATAAATAGCAGGTAATAAAATGACTTATATGCTCAAGATTAATATCGCATAATTTGGAAAAAGGTTTATCAAAAATATTCCTAAAATTCCTATGATTGTAGCTAAAATATTTAAAAGTGTTCTTAGACGTATTAACTTCATATAAATTGCCTCTAATTTATCTATAGAGAACTTTGCAAAAACCAAAGTTCTCTAACAAGAAGTTTGAAAATTTTCTCGTAAAAATTGAATTATTCAAACTTCTCTATAAGATGTGGGTTTTTAATCATTTTCTATCCTTAAAACACCCAAAGACGTAGTAAAACCGCAGGATAATGAAAGGTATTTAAACGTCGCTAGTTTTTATTAATAATGGAAAAAGAGGATATCGTGATAGTAGCTCAACTATTAACAGGAATGAAAGATGCTGTTGAAATGCTTGAAGATGCCCAAAGAAAAAAAGACATTGAAGAACTAAATGCTGCGAAAAGAGAGCTTCTTAATTTTCAAAAGCAGCTTGACGAGTTACTATGATAGATGACATACGGCAGAATATAAATACTGAAATCGAAATCTTGAGAGAAATTTCTAATTATCTGAGAAGAATAGAATTTGCAGGCGCTTCTGAAAAAAAGCTTCTGATAAATGCAGTAAATTCTTTGAGGGCAAGTGCGAAGATGATTAACAATTCGCTTCCCAAGCTCTTAGAAGAAGTTACCATTGTCAAGAAGCTTCCTAGAAAAGAAGCAGCCACCCAATTGGAAAAAGTTGAATTCGAAAGATTAGACTCAAAAATCCGCGTGGTTCTTAAGGCAGAAGACCGCGAGAAATTCTTCAAAGAATTAAGCATAGAAGAGAGCATAATCAGCAGAATAAAAGGCCAGAAAGATTCAGAAAAGCAGGCTGTGAAGCCTCAGTCAACAAGAAATTATCTAAAAATTTCAAACAGATTTTTTTTAAGAACAGCTAATAATTTAATCGGCAAAGGCTACTTTAATTCCCTTGCATTAAATCTTAGAAAAGCAAACATAGACGTCCTTTTATCTTCTTATATTGCTTGCATATTTTTTTCAGCTTTACTGGCATTTGTTTTTTCCATTTTCTTGGTTATATTTTTATTTTTCTTCAGCATACACTTGACGTCTCCCTATTTTTCTCTTTATACTGGAGAAGATTATTTGATGCGATTCTTAAAACTTCTTTGGTTGCCCATCGTGCTCCCTATTGCAACTTTTGCAATATTCTATTTTTACCCTTCATCAGAAAAAGGGTCTCTTTCAAAAAAAATAGACCAAGAGCTTCCTTTTGCAGTCATTCACATGAGTGCTATTTCTAGCTCCGGAATTGAACCATCTCAGATATTCAAAATAATCGGGACCAGCAAAGAATACCCTTATATTGGAAAAGAAATAAGAAAGATTCTCAATCAAATAAATCTCTATGGATATGACTTAGTCACTGCACTAAAGAATGTTTCAAGAAGCACTTCAAGTAAAAGATTAGCTGAACTTTTTTCAGGAATATGCACGACAATTACTTCTGGCGGAGACCTCTCGCAATTTTTTGAAAAGCGAGCAGAATCTTTATTAGTTATCTATCGATTAGACAGGGAAAAATACACTCGCTCTTCAGAGACGTTTATGGATATCTATATTAGTGTAGTTATCGCTGCGCCAATGATTTTAATGATTTTAATGGTAATGCTGCAAGTTTTAAATGCAGCTTCAGGATTTTCATCAGGAGTCATGGTGCTTATTGTGGGGGCAATAAACCTGCTGTTTTTAGTGTTTTTAGACCTTAAACAGCCAGCATACTAAAATGAAGCTAAAAAAAATGCATATATTGGGAATAGTGCTGGGAGCAATTATCCTTTTAGCATCCATCTTTTTTTATTCAAATATAAATCTATTTATATTTCTTGTAGGAATTGCAGTTGGTCTCATTGCTCTTCCGTTTGTAATTGATGTTATTCTTGAAAGTGGAAAGAGCATAGAAATAAACGAGATGTTCTTGGAATTTTCAAGAAATCTTGCGGAGAGCGTTAAATCTGGAACACCTGTAAGCAAGAGCATTATAAACCTAAAGAATAGGAACTATGGTGCATTAAGCCCGTTCGTGGAAAAGCTGGCCAATCAGATAGCTATAGGAATTCCAGTAAGCAAATCACTGGATACTTTTGCCTATGAAATAAATAAGCCAGTTATAACTAGAGCAATAACGTTGATTAGAGAAGCTGAAAAAGCAGGTGGTGAAATAGAATATATCTTGGAATCTTCTGCTAAGTCAATTGCAGAAATTGAAAAGCTTAAAAACGAAAGAAAAGCAGTCATCTCAAATCTCGTCGTTCAAGGTTATCTAATCTTTTTTATCTTTATCGGAATAATGTTAGTCATGGAATTTAAAATACTTCCAATGACTTCAAGCTTGAGTGCAATTAATCTTGACATGGGAAATCTTGATATAGAAAAGCTTTCAAAGGTTAGTTACACTGGAGATACATCCTCTAATCCTGTTAATGATGAAGTATTCAGCTCTTTTCTAACGCTTCTTTTAGTTCAGGGCTTTTTTGCTGGATTGATTATCGGAAAAATAACTGAAGGAACTTTAAAATCAGGCATTAAGCACGCATTTATTTTGCTTATGGCAACCTTATTAATTTCAACAGGCGCCAGATTGTTTTTTTAAATTTCAATCAGTTCTTTTCAGCCAAATAAAAAATTTCATTCTTAAATTTTATCTGCTTAAATTTAAATCCCTTTCTTGTCAAAAGTCTCTCTATCCATCCTCTTTGGGGATGGTTCATTGGTTTTCCAGACAGGGTTTTAGTGGAAAAACTGATAAGAAAATATCGGCATTTTATATTCTCAATAATTTCTTCAGCTAATTTATGCCCTCGTTTTTCAAGAATATCAAATACCTTAAAAATAAGGCACACATCCACAACAGGCAGCTCAATTTCTTTTATTTTTCGCACATCAAAAAGAATCGTCTTTCCAGCAATGCCTCTTCTTGCAAAAAATTCTTTTATCAAGTCTAATTCATCTTTTTTTATATCCAGCGCATAGTAAATTCCTCTTTTAGCTATAGCAAGAGGATTAATGCCGCATCCCAAATCCAAAATAGATTTTGCTTCCAGTTTATCTAAAATCTTTATTATCTCTGGATAAAAATCAATTCTTTCTTTTGTCGAGGCATGGGTTTTAAGAATATTTTCTTCTCTTCCTTCTATCAGTTCTTCCCGTGCTTTAGAAATGTTTTGAAATCTTCCAGTATACTGCCTAAGCTCTGCCCTTATTTCAGCAGTAATAGTTTTTTTATCTTTTTCAGATAGTTTTTTTGATATTTTATTTTTTTTAAAATAGTTTTTTAGAGATTCTAAGATTACTTCATCAGCCAAGCCCCGCAGCTCTTTTTTCTGCTTTACTTTCTTCAGCAGCTCAAAATTTAAATTTTGCTCCATTTTAATTAGATAATCTAAAAAGGCAATTTATATAAATCTATTTTATCTTGGCGAAGTATGAAAAAGAGAGGAGTAAGCCACATAGAGATAATAATGGCTTTTATTTTATTCATAAGTGCAGTCGCATTTGTATTTATCTTCATTAATCCTTTTGCAACTAAGAATCCAACGTCAGCTATTGAAAAATACTCGCTCAATGAACTAACTAATCTGCTTAAAACAAATATAACTACATATACTTTGATAATATCGGATAATGTCAATGACAATGCAATTGCAATCGACCTTGGTTTTACAATCCCTTCAGCTGTAAATGCTCGCGCTAAGTATTATTCTGGAATCGAACTGCCTTCAGGAATTTCTTCAGACAGAAATAAGGTATATCTTACATGGAATAAAGATAATGGACATGTAGTTTTAATAAGTTTAAGCGAAGAGTTTGAAGCATATACTCCTGATCCAGATATCGCTTCCCTTTTACCCGAGAATAAATATCAAATTTCTTCCTCTGTTTTTTTTGAGTCAATATCTGAAAGTAAAACTTCTGCTCTCGAGGCAGAGTATTTTGCTCAATATTCTATTTTAAAGGCAGAGTTAAATATTCCTCCTCAAGCAGATTTCGGATTTAAGCTCTCATTGCCAGGCAAAACAATTGCAGCTAACAAAATAATTCCAGAAAATATAGAAGTAAAATCAAGAAACAAAATTGTTAGAGTGGTTAATCCATCTGGAAGCCAGCTTCTTGGAAATTTAGAGGTTTCAATATGGTAAATAAAAGAGGATGGCTGAGATTAATTGAAGTCACAATCGCGATATTTATTGTCTTGAGTTTCCTAATTATTAATCCAAACAAAAAAGAAAAAACAATAGAAGTGGAGCTCTCCGAAATAATAGCTCCCATCTTAGACCAAATTGCTGCAAACAGCATCACTCGAGAAGAAGTCTTGCAGAGGTATGGCGACTCTATCGTTTTTAACAAAGTCAACCAGCAGATAAGCCCCCATTTAAAAGCGCAGGGCATAAACTACGAGTTAAAATTATGTGCTCTTGATGAGCCTTGCGATGCCAGCCCGCCAACAAAAATAAAAGTCAAAGAAAAAAATATGGAAACATTCGAAAGAGTAATTAGCTCAACACCCGATTACTTTAGTCCAAAAAGAATAAAGATTTTCGCCTGGAGGCAGTAATCCTCAAATAATTAGGGTATAGGTAATTCCTAAAACCTCGACTAATCAAAGGAATTATCTATAGAGAGCTTTGAATAACCCTCCAATTTTTTAGTTATGAATAACTGCAT
>ERZ1292629.3164-Hain-H43-01um-R1-3164-length-12965-cov-6_pt1 | contig 12965 bp, 20 predicted proteins | sample MGYA00564399_ERZ1292629 | MGnify/ENA primary metagenome ERZ1292629 (study PRJEB36523, sample SAMEA6512636) | groundwater metagenome | collected 2019-01-08 | study: AquaDiva: Metagenomics assemblies of 32 groundwater samples | reverse complement strand
GAAAGACAAAGAGGAAAAGAACGAATGATAAAAAGATTGCACAAGCTTCAGCAAGACGAAGGTATTAAATTTCATAAGTCATACGATACTCTATTAAGAGAGAAAATAAGAACAAATTCGGATTATAGATACTATACTAACTATTTAAAACAATACGAAAGTAAAGAGAAATAAATTAGACCATAAGTTTTCATAATTGTCAATAAATTAAGATGCCATTTCAAAAAGGAGTAGCAACAAAAGGAGCGGGTAGACCAGGATACGGATATGAAAAAACGCAGTTAAAAAGAATGTCAACATTATTGAATAGATATTTAACATTGATAGAAATTATAGAACAAGGAAAAGCAAGTGTGAATCAGATAACAGCATATGAACGATTAAAAGCGCCCTTAATGAAGATATTTGATAAATTACATCCTAATAAGCAAGATATTAAAGTAGACTTTGAGAAACCTTTATTGATTAAGAAAGATGACTAATATAGTAGATTTTAGCGAGTTGGTCCATTTTACTGAAAAGCAGAAAGAAGCATATAGGGCGATTAAGAAGTATAAGTATGTCTTTTACGGAGGAGCTATGGGGGGAGGTAAGAGCTACTGGTTGCGTTGGGGGATAGTAGGATATTTAATAGACTTGGCAGTATTGGGATACAGGAACGTCCGTGCTGGATTGTTTTGTGAAGATTATCCAGCATTAAAAGATAGGCATTTGTCAAAGATAGAATACGAATTTCCCAGATGGCTGGGAGTATTAAATAGATCAGATTACGAATTCGCCTTGTATAGTGAATATGGTGGTGGAATACTTTGTTTTAGAAATTTGGACGACCCTTCAAAATATCAAAGTGCTGAGTTTGGAATTGAAGGTGTGGACGAGCTTACTAAAAACAAAAAAGAAGTATTTGACTTTTTAAGAACAAGACTAAGATGGCCGAAATTACAGGATACCAAGTTCTTAGCAGCGAGTAATCCCGGTGGTATAGGTCATGCTTGGGTTAAAGATTTGTGGATGAATAATAAATTTGAACCTGGCGAGAAAGAAGCTCATTTATTTCATTTCATACCAGCAAAGGCGATAGATAATCCTCATTTACCCGAGAGTTATTTTACTGCCTTGGAAGGCTTACCGGCAGAAATGAAGAAAGCGTTTGTGGAAGGCAACTGGGATTTATTTAGAGGACAATACTTTACAGAATGGTCAATAGAACAACACGTGGTAGAACCTTTTCAGATACCAAGTAATTGGAAGAGATTTAGAGCCTATGACCACGGCAGAGAAAACCCAGCTTGTTGTCTTTGGTGTGTTTTGGATTATGACGGTAATGTCTTTGTTTACCGAGAATTATATCAAAGCGGGTTAAATGTAGACCAGATAGCCCAAGAGATAAATAGATTGTCGGAAGGCGAAGAATACGATTGGTCGGTAGCAGATAGTTCTATATTTGCCAACACTGGTATTGTAGATAGGGGCGGAGCTGAAACTATAGCATTGTCTTTTGCGAGGAACGGAATAGTTTTTATACCTTCTTCAAAAAGACGGGTAGATGGCTGGAATTTAATGCACCAGTATCTTCATTGGACTAAAGATAAACAGCCAAAATTAAGATTTTTTAATACTTGTTATAATTCTATAAAGACGATACCAAGTTTGATACACGATATTCATCATCCTGAGGATTTAGATACTAAAGGAGAAGACCATTCTGCGGATACTATGAGGTATTTCCTTACGATATTAAATGACCAAGTAACTCCTCCTCCTCTAACAGATGTTGAAAAGAAATTAAAGCAATTACAAGAAGCAGAGCAATTTAATTTTTCAGAGTTTTATTCGGGCAAAATGTATCAACCTGAAGAATAGCGCCTCTAACCTAAAAATACGGTAAAAGAAAAAAAGGAAAACATAAAAGAATTTAACGAATCTCTTTTAACCGATAAGCAAAAAGAGGATTTCACTTTTGTTAAGGATAGGATATTAGAATTACAAGAAACGAGAAAGAATGTTTATGGTATAAATCTTGAGTCTATTTGGAAAGATGCTGATAAAGATTATATTCCTCATTCCTTAAAAACAAAGGGGAAGAAAGTAATTTTTGCTGATGACGAAAAGGGATACAGAGGAACACTTGTGACATTGGGTAAGGAAGACGAATGGCAGTCAGATAATTCACAACCCAACATCTTTATTAAGATTCAGACTGCTCTTGCAATTTTGATAGATAGAAATCCCGAAGGTGTATTTAGTCCAGGTAGTTCAAAGTATAAAGCTACTACTCCTTTATTCAAACAAATCTATCAAAGGAATTGGGAGATAGCCAAATCTAAACAGCAGTTAAAATTATTCATATTCAACCTTGCCAAATATGGCTGGGCAATAGCAAGAACTTTTCCAAAGAGGGTGGTTAATAAGGTTAAAGTAATTAAGGAATACAACGAAGAAGAACCAGAAAAATCAGTCTGGGAAGAAAAAGAAATAGTAGAATACAACGACATCTTTAGAGAAAACTTAGACCCTTGGAATGCTTGGATAGACGATATGGCAAAACCCAATAATCCTTGGAGTTTAAAGGATTGGTGCTGGAGGAAAGTTTATGATTGGGACACGGCTAAAGTAGAATTTGAAAACTATAAAAATTGGAAATATGTAAAACAAGGCGGCAATCTGCAAGAAAAAATAACAGGTGGGATTCAAAAGAAATACGAAGGTAAAAAGATGGTAGAGATAGTTTTTTACGAAAGTATCCAGAAAGACTTATTTATGGTTATTGCCAATGGCGTTCCTGTAATTATAGAACCTTTGCCTATTTCAGATGCTGATGGACATAAAAGACTATCACTCTGGCAAACATATTGGGTATTAAGACACGCAGAATCAGCTTTCGGTGTAGGTATTTATGAAGCTACAAGATACGACCAAACATTGTTAGATAGATTTAGAAATATGACGATAGACCAGTTGACGCTATCTATTTACAAGATGTTCTTTTATCAAGGGACAGAGAAACTCACTGAAACTGGGGTAATAAAAGTAACGCCGGGGGTAGGGAAACAAGTTTTGAATCCGAAAGATATGCAGTGGTTGCAGATTCCTGGACCCGGAGCTGAAGCTTGGAAAGGAATTGAAATGTTTAAAAATGATGTCAATGAAGCATCGGGCATTACAGAACCCTTAATGGGGACCATAGTTGGTAAAACAGCTTTTGAAATAGCACAAGCTAAAGAGGCCGCTTTAAAAAGATTAAAAACGCCTTTAGAAAACATTTGTGAAGCATTGGAAGAGGACGGTTATACAACAATTAGCTTAATCCAACTTTTGTATTCAATTCCTGAAACTATTAAAATAGCTGACCCAGAAAAGATAGAAGCATATCTCAAGGAAATTCAAAGTGATTCACAGCTTTACGAAGAAGCAGAAGCGACCGAAGAAGGTGGAAGACAGATAGTAGCTAAGATTTATCGTGAGATACAGCTGGGATTAGAAGAAGACGAGAAAGGGAATTTAATAGAAACAGAAAAAACAAGATTCTTCAGGGTAAAACCGAAATTCTTAAAATGGAATGGTATTATTAAAATCAAACCGCAATCAATTTTAACCCCCTCAAAACAACTGGATAAAGCATTAGACCTTGAAATGCTAAATATGGTTATTCCTTTACTGGGACAGCCACCCGAGATATTTCAAAAGGTAGTTAAGAATATCTTAAAATTATATGAAAAGACCCCAGAGGACTGGTTACCAGATTCTTGGTTGGAAGAAAAACAACAACAAGCAGAGCGACCTTTATTTGTTCCACAAGGAGAGCAACCAATGATGGGTGAAAGACCGATGCCTCAAGGGGCTGAAACATTAGTACCAAGAACAGAAATACCCGAACAACCTGCCGGCATTGGAGGTAAATTAGTTGGAGCTTTGACAAATGCGTTTAGGAAGATGCGTTAATTTGGGTGTGCCTTTATTAAGAAGGTGGGGCTCAATCCGTTGAAAAAAATGAGCGGTGGGGGTTTACGGATTATTTAAGTTTGAGGTAAATATGCGAATTACAAAAGATAGAATATTGGAATTATGGAAAGCGTTTAGGATAGATTATGGTAGGGGCGATTCCTTGGTTTCTCAGATAGAAAGTATTGCAAAGTATGTTCTTTTTGGAGGAGTTACCTTTGTTATTTTATTCAAAGATTCTAAAGTTCCGGTTTGGCTTGTTTCTTTAGTAGGTATCGGATATGTTTTATTTAAAGTCTTTCTTGGTTGGTATGACAAAAGGTATTTAGGATTATGGGCTAAAGAAAACAAGTCACTGATGGGTGATAAAGACATAAATCCGATATTTTTTGAGATTAAAGAGAAGATTGATAGAATAGAGAAGAAATTAGACAATAAATTTAAAAATGCTAATTGATAAAAGAAAAGAACAAATAAAATATCTAATGACACAACCTCAATGGAAAGCCGTAGAGCAAGTAATGGAAGAATTGTGTCAAAGAATAAAACAAGATTCGGTTATCAGAAGTAGTCAATGGGATACTTTGGTAGCATTATTTAAACAAGAAGGCGAAGTTTCGGGGATTAGAAAATTATTACAGGAATTATATTTAAATCTGCAATGATTAGCGACTATGAAAAATTCAATATAATAGATTGTAATGGGAAAAAAACCGGAATTACGGTTGAAGTAAATTGGAAACCTAAAGATGAAGAAAGTAATGAATGTAAGATTCTTAAAATTACACTACCCGATGGTATTCGGTACTATATTCCAAAAACTGGTTTTATGAGTTTATTGTGGGCAATAGGAAATTCACAAGAACAAATGGATATGATTCCTAAGAAAGTAAGGCGGGTTAAATGGTATGAAACATTGCTGGGCATTACTGCCACAAAAGATATTAGAAAGGGTGAGATGATAAACGTTCCCGTTAGGATTTCATTACCTACGATAGGAGAAGAAATAATAGGTGAAGTAAAAAAGTATTATAAACAAAAAGAAAAGAAAACGGTAAGCGGTATTATAGTTCCTTAAAGGTCGTAAAAAATAATAAACTAACTTTTGGCTACCTTATTCCCAGTCTTCCACTGGAGGAAAAAGGAAGTCAATTAAATAAATATGCCAAGAGGAGATTTCTTTAAAACAATAAAAGAAACAAAAGAACTTGTTTCGGAATTAGCTAAAAAGACAGAAGAAAGTTTACAATCTTTACTTAATAGAATTGAATCTTTAGAAAAAAAACAGGACAATCTTATAAATCTGACTTCGGCAACATCACCAAATTTTCCATTATCAACTTTTGCACAACCAACCAATATTCCTATACCTATGGAATACAGAGAGATTGTTAATCAAACATTAAATCGTCATTTCGGGATAGTAGTTGAACCTGAAACAGCTTATCCTGGATTTAAGTTTACGATTGAAGTTCCGAAAGAATATAGTTCTTTACCACTTGATGAATTTGATTTTAGAAACGGAGATAAGAGAACGAAAGTAATCAATTATGCCGAGGGCGTGTTTAAGATTAAAGAATTCTGTGATAGAATTTATAACACTTTTGCTTCTGAAATGAAAGCAAAAATAATCCAAGAGAGAATCTAAATACTAAAAAATATATGCCAGCAGAATCAAAAAAACAACAAATGGCGGCAGGTATGGCATTAGCCGCTAAAAAAGGGGAAATGCCTATATCTAAATTAAAGGGCGCTTCAAAGGCTATGGCAGAAATGCCAATGAAAAGTTTAAAGCATTTTGCCGAAACCAAAAGAAAAGGTCTTCCTTTGAAGAAAAAGAAAAAAGTCCAAACCGACGAGGGTTGGATGATGGCTTAATTTTATGGAATTAAACGAAATTAGAAAACAAATAGAAGACCAGTACGAAAAGAATAAAGGAACTATTGACCAGCTTTTAGCTTTTCAAGAGCAGTTAAAGGGCAAGTTTCAATTACTTCAAGACTTGGAAAAGAAACTTGCTGATGAACAGAAAGCAATAGAAGAACAAAATAAGACAGTAGAATTAAAACAATGAAAAACATACTAACGATTAACCAAGATATAGAAAAAAAGGACTCAGAAGACTTTGTTAGGGAATATCAAGAATTGTGTAAGAAATACAAGAGAGCTTTTGTTCCACAAATAACACTGGGATTAATCAAAACTGAAGAAAAAAGAGAAGAAGAGCAAAAATAGTTTTTAACAATTTAATCCAAAAGTGCCTCACCCTTTGGAGGGTTTATAAAGTTGCTTAAAGGTTCGTGGAGGCACTACCCTTTGAGCAACGTTATAAACTCTTCCATTGGGGAAGGGTTTGTTAATTTTATAACTTTCTTCAAACATTCTTGCCACTTCAAGCAAGCGTGAAAAAAGGAAGCTAAAAAAATGGTAGAACAAGTTATAAAAAACCCTCCAGAACCCATAGATGAAACTCCCATTGAGGGTGAGGAGGAGGAAGTAAAAGAAACTGAAGGCGAGGAGTCTTCAGAGGAGAAAGAAACTCCAGAGGAACCTTCCACCTCAGAAGAAACAACCGAGGAAGAACTCGGTAGCGATGCCACGGAAACAGAGGAAGTTTCAAGGCAAGTTCAAGGACTTAAAGAAGAAAAAGAGAAACTTCTTGAAGAAATAATATCTTTGAGAGGCGAAAGAAGGTCTTTGAAAGAAATAGAACTCAAGAAAGTTGAAGAGAAATTGGATGAATTAAAAGATGTTCATCCTCAAGACGTTCAGGTCATTGAAAGGATTTTAAAAGCTCGTGGGTATCTATCAAAAGAGGAAGCTCAAAAGATGTATTATAACCAAATAAAACAACAAGAGCTTACTTCTTTCTTGAATAAGTATCCAGAATTTAAACCCGAAAATGACCCAAACGACAAGAATTGGACTACTCTTCAAAAAGAAATGAGTTATTACCGATTGCCGGAAGACCCTCATTTGATAGGAGGATTGCTTGAAAAAGCAAGGAAATCTATTCAAATTCCCGTGGTGGTTAAAAAAGAACTTTCACTAAAAAAGCAACAATTAAAAGTTGCCGGAGTGGGAAGTGGAGGAGCTTTTATGCCTTCAACCGAGAAATCCCTCACAGCTAATCAAAAAGCTGAACTGAGTCGGGGGGGATTTACTGAGGAAGAAATCGCACAAATGGAATAGATACTTAACAATTAAATGGCCTTTAAACTAATAGGATGTGCTGGTGGGTTAACAGAAGTTGCAATGCTTGAAGTTCTTGGTTCGGGTAGGGTTCAAATTGGTGATTTGGTAGAAAGAGGAGCTGGGATAGCTACAAAAGCAACGACAGGTTCTACTACTACAATTTTACTCGGAGTTGCCGCTTCCGCCGTCGGGGCTACTGTAAATGGATATTTTAAGGTTATACCGATTATGCCCGGACAATTATGGGAAGTAGATTGTACCTCAACTACTACTACTGCTCAATTACAACTTGTTCATAAATTGACTGACCAAGCTACGATAGCCAATGATACTACTGAATATGCTACTTCGCTTTTGGGTGTTTTCTTGGCTCACTATATCGGGGGTGGTTCAACCACAAAACTGATTGGTGAATTCGTTAGGGTAACCGGCTTTGTTTCTTAATTATGGCTTTATTTACAATTAACGATGCTGCTGATTTAGTAGACAAGGCGATACAGTATATTTTCTTGAAAGATGATGTTGTAAAGGATAAACTTTACGACAAATACTTTAATGTGGTAACGGGAGTAACCGATTACTACACAAAGGATAGTTCTCTTTCTGGATTAAAATATGTTGGTCGCCGAGTTGAGAATGCTACGAGTGTTGTTTTAGCACCTGTTCAAGGGTTAAATTCGTCGTAGCTCTTGTAAAATCCGAAGATATGCTGGAAACTCCCAAGAGGCAAAATCCGAAAGGATTAGCACTAACGGACAACCAGCAGGTAAACCTTATGAATAGGAGTTATTTTCAAAAGGGTCATATCCCGCATAATAAAGGAAAACATCTTAGTCAAAAAACGAAAGATAAAATAAGTAAAAATAATGCTCATTATTGGTTAGGAAAGAAAATGCCAGAACATGTGGGAAAAAAGATAAGACAACAAAAATTAGGAAAAAAAAGAAATGTTACGTGGGGAGATAATATAAGTAAATCTTTAATGGGACATAAAGGTTGGAATAAAGGACAGAAATGGAGTGAAGAACATAAGATAAAGCTGAGACAAAGAATAGAACGGACTCATAATAGAATTATTGAGGAGGTAAAAGAATTTGAACGACAGGGATTTAGATGTGTTCCTACTGGTGGAAAAATAAGACCCGATTTTATCGCAATAAAAAACAACAAGGTTTATGCGGTAGAAGTGGAATATGGAAGACCCAACTATTCAAAATATACAGATGATATAAAACAATATGTTGATGATATTATCTGGATATTAAAAAAGGAAACCTCAACGACTACGATTCGGACGGTCAAAAAGACCGAAGATATAGTCTGAACTTTAAGGAAACTTAAAGATTAACACAATTGACGACAAAACGTATACCCAAATGGATTTTTCTGGAATGATTGCCGTTACTAAACAAATGTGGTTTTTCGGTATTAAGAAACGAAAGTTAGAAAGCTTGGTAAACCAGTTAAAGCTGGCGATGGAAAATTGGAAAGAACTAATGTGCGCAGATAGGGTAGATAATAGCTTTTTAACCGCTTATAATGTTCCCGACCCTAATGGACAATGGGTAGCTACACTTACTGGAGGAGATGCTTTGGCATTATTTTCAGCCAGTCATACGAGAGAAGATAGTGGAACGAATAACAATAATATCGTTTATGATGGAACTACCTACAATATGGACTGGGAATATGATGCTTTGAAAGCCGCTCATAGAACAGCTCAATTGATTAAAAATCCAGTTGGGAAACCGATGAACATTGACCTTGACACCTTTGTTTTTGCCAAGAATTATACCAATCACTTAAGAGCGGTAGAAATGCTTGGAGCAATGAATAAAGGGTGGCAACCGGGAACCGCAGATAGGGATGGTTCTGGAGTCCCAACTTACAAAATTATTGCCTTGCCCTGGATAACGACAAATACCGCTTACTGGTTCGGCTTTGATTCTAAGATGAAGAATGACGATTATGGTTTTCAAATGAAAGAATCACAAGCTCCGACTTTAACTGGTCCTGTTGTAATTCCAAAAACGGGTGAAATACAATATATTTTGGAAGGAATGTGGGATTTAGGATTTAATGATTACAGGGGTTGGGTTGGAAGTAAAAATACCAACGCTGCGTAAATCATCAGCATAAGTAAAAAGTGCTTTAAGTATTATATCCTTGTGATAATGCGTAGCTCCCCAGTTTGGTTGCCTGATGGTCGTGAGGCAAGAACCTATACTGGAGAGCCAATGGGGAGCTATTAGTAAAATTCTCCTTAATAAAATGATTTAAATTTATGCCTTTTATAGGTGGACAACCTTATTCAAGTTTTCGCGCGGTCAACAATAAAGATGGAAAGATGAGATTAGCGTCAGGTGCTTATGGCGGAGTGTTACAGCCTAAAACTTTAACGGCTGATAGAACTTGGGAAATAAGAGATAAAGATGGAACTATTGCCTTGAGAGGGGCTGGGGGGGATATGTTATGGGGGACAATGTCAGTTACATTGCCGGCAGTGGGAGCAGGTGATGTCAATACGACAATTATAACCATTGCCAATATACTGGGAAGTGATGTAATTTTTGCTCAGTTTGCGTCAAGCTCTTCACTTATCTTGACAGGTATTACCGTCGCGATAGACACTACTTCAACAGTTACCTTAAATCTTGCTAATCCTTTCGTGTCTGCCAGCGTCAGTCAAGTTGTAGTTTTAAAGTATCTTGTTTTAAGTTCTTATTAAGTATGATTCTTGATAGACGAGAACAAAATAGAAAAGAGCTTGGAAGTGAACTTGATATAATCAAGGAAATAAAAATGTTGACCGATGCTTTTCAATTTAAGGAATCTGTCCTTAAAATGAAAATGATTCTAAATGTAATGAAAGATTTTCCGCAAACGATACAAACGATAAAAGAAGAAGCTCAGAAGACGGGTGTTGAAAGAGTAGATTTTCCTCCAGATGGGGGAGTATTAACGGTCTTGAGAGGTCATAATAAACCTTATCACGGTTTCCCCCATCACGAGGAAGTTCAAGACTTAGATAGATGTAAAAAAATAATAAAAGATATTCTGCAGAATTTTGGGAAAGAATACCCCGGATGGAGGAAATTACTATTACTGCCTCAGATATTTGGGATTATTAAAACCATAGAAATTTTGTTTTATGGCCTTCATATTCGGCTGCTAAAACCTATAAGATTAAGACCTCGGATGTATTCTATATGCGTTAGAGAAGTTTACAGGATTTTTAATCAAGAAATAGAGCGGGAAAAAGATTCTAAAAAGAAATTGAAAACAGAAGCCGAAAGAGATATCCTTTGTTTATTACTTGAATACGACAATGCTTACAGATTTAGATTTCAAGATATACTTTTTGAATTAAAGAAGGAAAGACTGGAAAAGGAATTTTTATCCGAGATTGGACGATTATTTGACATTTTAATCAAAAGAGAGAGATGGGCGGTAGTTAAGAAACATAAATTTTTGTGGTTTTCTTGGATGACTTACAGGTCTACAAAAACAAAAATGTTTTTCTTAAAATGGATGGTTCTAATCGGATTATTTTTAAACAAGTATTATCAAGAAAAAATAAAAAGAATGTTGCTGGAAGTCAATCTTAATGAAATTAAATTGACGGATGACGATAAAGAATTTTGTCGCGGTAGAGAAGATTATAACTTTGGTTTTACAAAGAACGAAGATTATAATCTATATGAAAGTCGTATTATTGAATCAGAAATTGAAGGAAGATAATAATTCTTAAAAAACAATAAAGGTCTAAGATAATAATTATTAACTAAAATTATGTTAAGATACTCAACGATTTTTTCAAACGCTATTGCTTCTGCTGTTTCAAGCCCCATAAATACTGGAAATGCTCGGAGTGTTACAATACACGCTGTTGTTAATACTATCGGAGGAACTTCTACTTTAAGCGTTGAAATTTCTAATGATGGCACAAATTGGATGGTTTATAAGAAACTGATTTCTAACCTAACGAACAGTAATTCTCAAACATTGACTCGTGTGGCAAGTTTATCGCTGGGACCAGATACTACAATGTCTATTGCTTCTTTTAGTCCTGAAGACGCGATTTATTATGCGAGGTTAAGATTAACTATTGGTGGTGGCACTTATACGGTTGGAATAGCTATTGATGACACCGATTTAGTTCTATAATTTTTTAAATTTATGGAGCCAATAACGATGAAAATCAAATCGGATGCTCCCGTTTTAAAAAGTTCTGGTAGAACAATAACTCAAGAATTTTGGTCTTATAATGAGGGTACTGTTTTGTACGATAGCTCACAACATTTTTATGATGGAGGTTTGTCTTATGATGTATTTGATATAAGAATGCGGATAAAGTAATATGGCAACAAGTTTTCCTACAAGTTTAGATTCATTAACGAATCCTGGCTCGGCAGAAAAGTTAAACTCTCCAAGTCATTCTGGACAGCATTCGGACGAGAATGATGCTATTGAGGCGTTAGAAACAAAAGTAGGTATTGACAGTTCTGGAGTCGCTACTTCATTTGATTATCTTTTAAAGAATGTTTTGTCTGTTAATCCGGGACACGGACATCCTTTAACCAAAATAACTGGGGTTAATTCTTCTACGGCAGATATAAATCTTTTATTGGGATTGGCGGCTTATGGAATTTCCACCATAGAATTTCATTATCTTGATGGTTTGACTTCAACAATACAGAGTCAGTTGGATGGTAAGATGACTAATGTAGAAATTCCAACGGGAACGGTAGATGGTTTACTTACAACTTTTACAGTTTCTAATACCCCCAAAGTTGTGATAATTGATGGTTTAATTAGACGTTCAACAAAAGGTTATACTTTTGCGGGAGGAATAATAACAACCGATTCATTAACGCCTCCTGTCTATGACATTTTTAGTATCTATTAAATTTATGAAAAAACAACTTTTAGCAATTTTAATCACAGTATTACTTATTCCTACTTCAATCTTTGCCATATCAGTCGGTTGGGAAAGATTGGTAGTAGGAAGCATTCATCCCTTTTATTCTGATAGGGTTCTCATTGGTGCAACTTCTACTACAACCAATAATACATTAGAGGTAATAGGTAGTATTTATTCTTCAGCAACGGGAACTTTTATGGGTAATGTTGGAATAGGAACTACAAGTCAGGCATATCTTTTGGACGTCTATGGCAATGTCAGATTAGGCACTTCTACTGTTTCAAGTTTGATTATGAGAGGATTGGCTAATTTTAACAATAACTTTTATATAGATACTTCTGGTAATGTGGCTACTGGAACTTGGCAGGGAACGGCAATAGCCGATGCTTATATTCCAGACACAATTACGATAGTTAATAATGCCACTACAGGAACTCAAACAATGTCTTCTCTTTCAACTATTGGAACGATTATTTCTGGCATTTGGAATGGCACCGCCATAGCTGATGCCAATGTGGCAGATGATATTACTCTTACAAACATAACCCAAATAACCAATAGAGCTTTATCAAACTTAACAGGAACTCTTAATATAGCCAGCACCACTATTGTGGCGGGCAGAAGTTTAACATTAAGCGGAAGCACGGTTGATGCGGATGCTGAACTTTACACCAAATCATTTTCTTTGGCGATTAAGAATGCGACAACCACTTCAAATCCAGCCGCACAGCATTCTATTCCAACGGCAACTACTATTACAAAGGTCAAATGTTCCAGCAGTTCGGGAACGACAACCATTCAGTTTGATGAAAGAGGAGAAACAACGCCTTACACGGCAGGCACGGATGTGATGAATTCAACATTGGGTTGTGGTATATCATTAGCCTCAACGACCGCTTTTGCT
>ERZ1292629.3163-Hain-H43-01um-R1-3163-length-12966-cov-5_pt1 | contig 12966 bp, 17 predicted proteins | sample MGYA00564399_ERZ1292629 | MGnify/ENA primary metagenome ERZ1292629 (study PRJEB36523, sample SAMEA6512636) | groundwater metagenome | collected 2019-01-08 | study: AquaDiva: Metagenomics assemblies of 32 groundwater samples | reverse complement strand
CTTCTGGAGCGTTGTGGAGGTTGTACTTTTGTTTGAGGAGATCGGGGGATTCCATGGAGGTATGATAATATTTTTGTTGTTATAAATCAATCGTCTCGCCGTATTTGGGGGCGTACGCCTCAATACCGAGATAATCTCGTATGTGTTGTGTAAACGCGAGAAGAGATTTTGGTTCGCCATGAATAGCAAATACTTTTTTTAATTTTTCCGCGCGCTCTTGAACAAATAAATATAAACCATCTTTGTCAGGATGCGCGGAATACCCATCTATTGCTTCTTTGTGACAATACACTGGTAATCTGTCTCCGAATATAGTCACCTCGTCAGCTCCGTCCTGAATAATTCTACCCAATGATCCGGGAGCTTGGTATCCAATAAACAAAATTGTGCTGTTTTGGTCGGAAAGATATCTGCGCTCATGATGAAGTATGCGCCCTCCAGTCGACATGCCGGAGCCAGCCATAATAATTTTTGGCGGAGGAATATTATTAATGTTTTTTGATTCCTCTGATGTTGCCGTGAACCGAACCATGGGAGAATGCAAAAACCCAGACTCTCCCATGGCAGAAGCACGATCAAGCAATGAAGCATGTTTTTCATACACTTTTGACGCTTTAATAGCCAGCGGACTATCAAGAAAAATAGGAATTTGCGGAATTTGTTTATTTTTTAACAAACCTGTAAGCTCCAAAAGGATTTCTTGTGTCCGCTCTAAAGAAAACGTTGGTATCATTAAAACGCCCCCACGCAACACACTCCGCTCTATCGCGCGTTCCAATTTTAATCTTCTTTCCGCTGTATCTTCGTGCGCTCTATCACCATATGTTGATTCCATAACTAAATAATCAATGTCGCTTGTTTTCTCTGGACCAAAAAGCAATGGATTATTTTGGTTCCCCAAATCGCCTGTAAATAAAATCCTTTTGTCTTCGTGTTCAACCAAAATCATCGAGGAGCCCAATATATGCCCTGCGCGATATAGTGAAACCGAAAACTTATTTATTTGGATATTTTCGTGATAATTTTTGTCAATCCATAATCGCATCAATCCTTCAACGGTTGTCTCATCATACAATGGCTCTTTGTGCTCTTTTGCCAAAACACCAACACTATCTTTTAGCATAATTTCTGCAAGCTCGCGAGTAGGAACAGCAGAATAAATACTGCCAGAAAACCCGTCTTTAAATAATTTTGGCAAACGGCCAGAGTGATCCACATGAGCGTGTGTTACAAATACAGCGCGAATTTGTTTTGGATCAAACGGAAAAGGCGCAGAACTTTTTTCATCGCAAAATTTGGGACATTGAAATAAACCACAATCAATTAATATTTTGTCTTCTTCATCTTCCAACAAAAAACAGCTTCCAGTAACCTCTTGGGAGGCTCCAAAAAATGAAAGCCTAAACATTTGTTTTTTTATTATTTAACAAATAAATAAAAAAGCCGAGCGCGCCACCAATGATATCCATAAAAAGATCCGCCAAAGTGTCTTCATAAACGCCCCGCATATGCGTAAATCCAGTTTTAAAAATATATCTATCGGCAATAAATTCTGCAAACTCCCAAAATATTCCGATCAAAACAACAAGTCCAACAAAAATAAAAAAAGAGGCAATATAATTATTTGTTCCAACAATATTAATCTTATAATGATTTTGTATGGTTACTGCCAATGAAAAAGCCCAAAGTCCGCCCAAAAAATGTACGGCGATATCAAACCACCAATATTTAAAAGGAAGAAAATAAACAAGTCCAATAATCCATATTCCAACTACTATGGCTAAAAATATGAAAATAAACCGCCAAGATTCGAAAAATGAATTCATTGTTTGTTTTATTAATTACAAAATTGTCATTATTCGCAGAACGCGCATAATTTTCTGCTGAAAATTTGCTATGCTCGCCTCAGTCAGTCTGCGCAATGTTCTGCTCATAACGCAATTTCGTAACTTAGAGTATATTTAATAGTAACACGCTTAAAATACTTAAAAAAGCCCCGTAAAAACGGGGATCTCGGGCCTTTAAAATACGATAATCACGTTATCATAGTTATTAAACACATATCCTGCCAATGAAGATTCAAACGATATGCTAACATCTTCTCTGCAAATAACAACAAGGCCGCCTCTTGCCATTTCATTCTTCAAAATGATGTCAATGTTCATAGACGAATTGTACATTATTACCATTATTTTATCCTGGCTGGTTCCTGGATTTTCCCAATAAACGTTCCTGATCTTTTTTAGCTCATCTAAATTGCGAGCAACGATTGTCGCGCAGCGCGATGCGCGAGAGTGACGAACCAAAAAACATGGAAATGTAATATGTGAAGCAATCTCAAAATAAACAGACAAGGTGTTTTGGAAAAAATCTTTTTCACCAACAAGATAATCAAAAATAACGCCCCGGCATCGTGCTCGTTGAAAAATCTCTGGATCTAAAACGCGCGCTTTGTTAATAAAATCATCAATTGATTCGTATTGTTTAGGAAGAACCGTAAACGCAAAAGTCCCGTCATTATAGCAATCATGAGCGCGCTGTCTGGCAAGTGCATATGCCTCCTCACTAAACGCAGGAATAATAAAATTTTTTGCGTCTGTCATCCCGCCTCCTTCCGTAATCTGAAAGGTCAAAAATCTTATAAAAGTATAGCAAAATTTTTACTGTGTGTCAAAATTATGCCCTAAAGCATATTTTGTATATCCAGGCATATGATTTACCAATTCTTCTGGTTTAAACCAAATATTGATTTCTGTTTGAGCCGATTCCGGCGAATCTGATGCGTGAATAAGATTAAAAATTCCAATTCCTTTTTCGTCGGCATGACTATATGAAATATGCGCAAAGTCACCACGAATGGTTCCAGGCAAGGCACTTTTTGGTTCAGTTGCCCCAATCATTTGTCTTACAACTTCAATGATATCTACTCCTTCCAAAACCATTGCCACAATTGGCCCAGATGTAATCATTTTAATCATTACTTCGCGAATTTTTTCTCCTCTTCGTTTAGCCAAATCTTCCATATAATGTTTTTCAGCCGTATCTTTTTCAGATACCAACATCTTGAGACCAACAATTTTGATGCCCCTTCTTTCAAAGCGAGTGATTATTTCGCCTACAATTCCTCGATCCAATGTGTCCGGTTTCAATAATACTAACGAACGCTGTAACGCCATAAAAATTAAAAAGATTAATAAATAATTATCATTAGAATACTATACTATTTTCAAATCTGCAAGCAATAGCTTTTATTTTTCTGCGCGCACTTGTAGCACGCCATTTTTAATATTAATATCTATTGTGCCAACTATGTCGGTTCGCAAAATATACGAACCAATGCTGGTAAGCCGGTCTAAAACATTTTGATTTGGGTGTCCGTAATTATTTTTTCCTACTGAAATAATAGAATATTTTGGATTTATCACGGATAAAAATTCCGCAATACTTGAAGTTTTTGAGCCATGATGCCCCACCTTGAGCACATCAACGAATGTTAGTAAATTGCTACTTATTAATTGCTTCTCAAGATTTTTTTCCGCATCTCCCATCAAAAGAATCCTTCTTCCTTGAAAATCGAGTTCACTAACAATATCGGCATCATGTACATTTTTAAGCGCCGTATTATCAAATGAAGCTGTTGGTGTTAACAATTTTAATTGAGCATTATTATAAAATAAAAGTCGCGCGGGCTTACCAAGCATAATACGACGAGCGCCGCTATTTTGTATAAGTTTTTCTAATTCATAATATTCGGATGTGTTGTATTTTGCTCCGCTTTCTATAAATGTTGTTACATCATATCTTTTAAATACATCAATAAGGCCGGATATATGATCTTTGTGAGGATGAGTAGCAATCACAACATCTATTGAATTGTCATAATATGGCATGCGATCTTTGAGCATTGAAAGAACCTTACTGTTGGGTCCGCCATCAATTAAAATCTGCGCGCCATCGCGAGAATTTATAAATATTGAATCGCCTTGGCCCACATTAAAAATAGAAGCTTGAATATCCGATTCGTGTTCTTTTTTAAAAACTTCTGACCAAATGATTATATTGGCTGTAAATAAAAACAATGTCGCTATGCTTACAATATATTTTTTATTTTTTTCTATAAAATTACGCATTTTTTTGTTCCGAAATATAGTGCTTCGCCGACCAATAAAAAAGTAACATGTAAATAAAAATTAGCAGAATATTTGGTAACCCACTAAATGTGATGCTTGTCATCGGAATAGCAGATATAGTATTAGCAATATATATTTGAAAAGAAATTAAAATATATGATACAGATGCGGTTAATTTTCCCGCGAACACTCCGACAAACGCAAAAATACCGCCAACAAAACTAAAAAACATAACAAGCGGCACGATTCCTACAATTAAAATATTTGCTAAAGGACTAAGAATAGACACTTCGCTCCCCCACGACAACAAAAGTGGCAATACAAATAATTGCGCCGAAAGAGTAGCAATTCCGCTTTCGCGAATGCCAAATGCGCTCGGCAAAAAAGATAATTTTTTATTTAAAACAGGAGAAACGACAATAAGACCTAGAGTTGCAAGAAAAGATAATTGAAATCCTCTGTCCCAGCGCAAAGTCATAGGGTTCCACATTATCATCAAAAAGGCTGCCCATAAAAGCGATGACCATGCAAAATTTTTGCGCCCGCTTTTTAGTGCCACAAGCCCGATGATAGCCATTATTGCAGATCGGACAGCTGGCGCTTGGGTACCAGTCATTGCGGTAAATAATAAAATTGCGAGGACTGAACCCACCCAAGCGATTGATTGTGGAAAAACAAATGATAATATCGCCATAATAAAAATACCGACAATAGTAATGTTGTAGCCGGACAATACTAAAATATGAATTGTCCCGCTTTTGCGAAATGATTCTGTGGTTTCTTTGTCCAATCCTGACCCGTCTCCAAGAAGCATACCACTAGCCAATGACGCGTGCGGTTCCGGCAAGATTAATTGAATATTTCTTTCAAATGCAATCCTTATAGCAAATAAATAATATAATATTTTGCTTGGCGGACTTTGTTTTATCTGTGTTATTTCAGGAAAGATTATTTCGGAATAAATATTGTCTCTGGATAATATTTTTTTTGTATCATAGTCGCCATATTGCTCCGGCTCTTTGACTATGCCGGAAAAAGAAATAATATCCCCATATTGATATCTAGGATATACATTTGTCACCACTAGAGTTTTACCTAGATCTGTGCTTACCATAATGCGCTGGCTATTTGGTTTTAGTTCTTCGCTCAAAACCGTCCCCCGCAAAGAAATGCTCTGATTATAAAAATTATGCAATTTATCCACAACAATATTTTTTTCAAATATACTCAACCTAATTAGTCCAAATAAAAAAAACAGCGAAACAAAAAATAAAATTTGACTTTTGTTTGTTTTGTTAAAAAGATCGTTATGAAAAATAATGGAAAATATATAAAAAGAAATTGTTGCGCCAAATAATGCCAATACAATATAAAGGGGAGTATCAAAAAACGATCGGCACATCACGCCGCCCAAAAATGCTACTAGATAAAATGGAATATATTTTATTGCCACAACATATCCTGTCCAGCTCCGTCTAGAGCTTCGTTGACCATGCGGTCAGCTTCGCGATTTTTCTCGCGCTGGATATGGACAAATGTCACAATAGCAAAGTCTAGTTTTAAATTCCAGATGGCCATAAAAAACGGAAAAAGATGCTCTTGCTCCGTCCTATATTCGCCATTTAATTGTTTTTTCACAAGTTCTGAATCCATTCTGATTTCTATGTGCATTTTTTTTGCTTTTTCTTTGCCAAAAAGCGCTTTGATTTTTTTGAGACCAGAAACAACCGCCAAATATTCCGCTTCGTTATTTGTCTTTATTCCCAATTTTTCTCCATACAATTTTATCGGCGCCCCCCTTGCATCATAAATAGCCACTCCCAAAGCAGCAGGGCCAGGATTACCGCGAGATCCACCATCGGTATAAATAATTATTTTTTTATGGGCTTCCATGGAAATGGTTTATTTGCTGAAAAAGAAAATCCTGATGCGTTTTTGTGTCCTCCTCCGCCATATCGAGTAGCGAGCTTAGAAACATCAAAGTTACCAATTGAACACAGGCTTACAATAATTTTCCCGTATTTTTTGGACCACACAATACTAAATGTCCCGCGTTTTTTAGCAAGAACATGCCCAATTTCTGAATGTATAAAAGGAGCGTTTGCTGAAAAAACAGTATATCCGCAAAATTTTACAAGCTCCGCGCTGTTTTCAACGGCATCATCAATTAAAACATTTTGATATTGTAGAATAATTCTGCCTTCATGTGCATATTGATTTCTTGTTTTTTTATTTTCAAATTTGCGAACCATTGCATCAAAATGATTAAAAGAAAATTGTAAATGCATATCTAGATATGCGACAAGTTCATGAGTTTTTTGTAATTTAAATTTCCACAAGTCAACGTCTTCTATATATTTCAAAATAGTTGGCATATTCTTTGTGGGGTGAAAATATTTCCACGCAAGCACAGATCCAGAGTGATGTAAAGCGTAACTATGTTTGGAAACAGATAAAATTACATCTTTGAGACTTATATGATGATCAATAATAGTCAATGATTTCGCTATTTTTCTAATATTTTTAATTTCATTTGCGCTATAACAAAAATCCACAAAATAAATATCCTTACCGCTAAGCCCTTTTGGCGGTGACTCCATATGATTTACTCCTATATAATCAGCGGAATTGCCAAATTTTTTCCATATCACCCACGCCGCCCCAAATCCATCCATACAATTATTGTGATACAAAACGGCAATTTTTTTATTTTTAATCATTTTAAATAACCTACCTGCTTCAGCCAATAATCGTGTTCCCATTCCCAAAGTGTTTTTGCGGCAAGAAATGCCTTGATGTCGCGATAAAAATAAGGAAACTCCTTTATTTCAATCTCTCCTTTTGTATCGCCCCAGTCATGATTGTTCTCGGAACATCGAGGAAAGCCGTTGTTCTTGCCATTCTCACCTTCGCCAAGGCTTCGGTGAGCAGGTCTTATTTTTGCTCTGCCTCCTTTTTCGCGAAGCTTGGACCCACATTGATTGCAAGTGCGATTTTGGTCAATGCGTAAAACCCAGCGAGTCTCGATATCACGCGGCAAACCTAAGGCCTGCTTAATGCTAAATTCTTGGAGCGCTAAAACATAAGCAGCGGTCTGCAAATTATATTCTGGGAAAAATCCGGTTGATGTTTTAATATCCAAAACTCCAAACTTGTCTCCAATAGACGCAAGCGCGTCCACGGTGCCGGCAAATCGATGAAACCCAGACCAGATCCGGCGCTCAACAAATTCTGGATGAAAAATTATGCCATGTTTTCGATTAAATACATCAAACGCATCAACAATATGTATCATATCGTCTGGAATTGTATCAAGCGTCCCAGTCATATGCCCTTGAATTGCTTCGTGCACGCGCGTTCCCTCTTCTGCAGACTTTGTTTTTACTTCTTGAACCGCCGCGTAAGATTCCATTTCCTTAAAAAATTGATCTAACCCAGATTTATTTTTCACCTCTAAAATTTTAGTTACACGGGGGTACCAACCATCTTCAAGATGGTAACCCATTGTGTCTTTAAATTCATCTGCACCCTTAAACCACATAGAGGTCAGTATAGCATTATGCCAATATAAGAGAAATGAAAGAATAACGATAATAACGTTTGTTTGTAATTGTTTTCGGAATCAAATTAACTCTGCGGTCCCCAATTTAATTTGCCAAGTAGTTCGAAAAATGTATTGGTCATTTTGGCCTCTAATAAAACCCGTTCTTGAAAGCCGATAGATTTTGGGTCAATATCTACTTCATATAAGTACTTCCAAAGATCAGTAATAGCTCCTTTTGCAGCATCAGAAAGCTTTTTACCATCATTCCACCTCAAATGGCTTGTATAATAATGTTCTTCATGTATAAACCGATCTATTACTTTGATTTGTTCGTCAACGCTGGACGGGGGCTTATTTTTAAGCTCTTCTCTTAAGCTGTTATGTTTATCCGAATACAATGGTCCAGGCTTATGACGCGCCGCATCGATTAGTTTGCGTGTCAATCTTTCGGCTATATACTCAGTACGCTTACTATAAAAACGTGGACCGAATTGTTTGTAATCAGCTAATTCTGATAAATAAAATCTTAGAATTTCTTTTATGGTCCAGATTCCTTCGTTCGCCACTACTCCTTCGAGCAATCCTCTTTTTATCAAGTCTTTGTTATATTGAGCCAATTTAGGATGAGATGTCATAAATTCTTCTGTAGTAGTATTACTTAATCTACAAATATTTACCACAAATTCTCTAGATGGGTTATCAAGATTTATGAACCCCGGCATATCTTCAAAACTTCTTTGCCTTTCTTTTATTTCTTCCTCTGTTTCATTTGCGTTGTTTTCCATGATTTTTCAGTGAAATAATTATTTTTCAAGAGCTGTAATCCCCGGTAACGTACCTTTCGCTAAAAATTCAAGCATGGCGCCACCACCTGTGGAAATAAAGTCAAAGTTTTTTTCTAATTTTAATTGGCGAATTGCTGATATGGTATCCCCGCCTCCTACAATAGAATAAGCCTTGGATTTACCAATCGCTTTTGCAAATTGCTTGGTGCCTTCATAAAATCCTATCTCGCAAATACCAAGCGTACCGTTCCATAAAATAAATTTCGATGTTTGCGCTAATTTTGCGAGTTGTTTGGAAGTATCTCTCCCAATATCATAAATAGCGTCGCCAACGCATAATTGATCAATTGAAATATTAATTTTTTTGCCAGCCCTAGCTATGACAGCATCAGATGGTAATATTATTTTTTTATTCCACAAAATTTTTTTCGGAATTTTTGTATCATCAGCGATAGATTTTCCAATGTTATAGCCTCGCTCCCTTAAAAAAGTATTCGCAAGGGCGCCACACAAAAATATATAGTTAGTATTTTTTAAGAATTTATTAATCAACGGTTCTTTTGTAGCAAATTTCTTGCCGCCCAAAACAAATAGAAATGGTTTTTTGGGTTTAAATGATTTGGCAAGTTCAAAAATCTCTTTTTTTGCCAATGGACCCAGCTCGCCGGGTAGCAGCCCTGGAACGCCTACAATAGAAGCATGCTTGCGGTGCATTGCCCCAAATGCATCATCTATATAGAAATCACCAAATGTTGCTAATTTTCTAGCAAATGTGGCATCATTTTTTTTCTCGCCAGGATTTAATCGTATATTATCAAAAAGAATAATCTTTTCTTCGCAGACAATTTGGTTTTGCGGTATTTCTCCTTTTATGAATTTTATTTTGATTTTTAGTCTGCGTTCTAAATCAGCCGCTAAAAAATTCAAGTGTGGGATAAGATTATTTTGTTCAAGGTGTGTGATAATAAAAATTTGAGCTCTCTGCGATAGAAGTTTTTTTATCGTTGGGAGTTCGGCGCGAATTCTAAAATCATCTGTTATTTTGCCTTTTATAAATGGCACATTAAAATCAACTCTCAAAAGAACTTTTTTTTCTTTTAAATTGTTTGGCATCATATGTGAGCGACAGTATCAATTATTTTTACAAACGATTTTGTATTTAAGCTCGCCCCTCCGACCAACAAACCATCCACGCGCCCATCAGATACAAAAAGAGTTGCGTTTTTTTCGTTGACTGATCCTCCATAAAGAATGGGAATTTGTAGCGCTATCTTCTTTCCAAAAAGATGAAAGAGTTCTTTGCGAATTAAAATAGATATTTCAAATACATTTTTTGGCGTCGCTGGCTTTCCATTTTTCTCCGTGCTTATCGCCCATATTGGCTCATAAGTGACAATAAGGTTTTTTAATAACGGTTTCTTGATTCCTAACAATGCGCCGTAAATTTCATCACGCACCATCAATGGAAACACTTCATCATGATGGCGCTCTCGCTCTCCAACACACAATACCGCCTTTACGCCGGCCTTAAGAATAGTTTTTAATTTTTTATTTATCATCTCTTCGGTTTCTCCGAGCACTCGACGCTCTGAGTGCCCGACAATAATGTACTTCACACCGAGAGATTTTAGTTGATTCATAGAAACTTGGCCGGTATATGCTCCTCCGCCAGCTTGCGGATTTTCCCAAAAAACGTCTTGTGCTCCAATCTTTGATTTTTTAACTACTTTAGCAACAGATTCAATGAATGGAAACGGAGGCGCAAGCACTACTTCTATTTTGGACGCGTTTTTTGCGCCACGCTCAATATTTTGGGCTAAGTTTTTTGCTTCTTTGGAGGTTTTTGGGTTCATTTTCCAATTAGCAATAATTATTTTTTTCATTGTGCTTTATTATAACATTAAAAGAATAATGGTGCTTGCGGTACGATAATATGATGTGCCACATCTTCAAAGCGAGAAACAACATATTTCAAGCTTTATTTTTCCTATTCAAATACTCTTGCAAAATGAGAGCGGCAGAAGATGCGTCAATCATCTTTTTTGTTGATACATTGGTTTTTTTAATTTGTTGGCTTGTGAGAATTTCGTTTTCAAAAATAACCTCAATATCAAGTTCCTTTTTTAATTTTTCCGCAAATATGCGTACTTTTGTTGTCTGTTCGGTATCTTCTCCCGAAAAATTTTGAGGGAGCCCTACAATCACCTCCACAATCTTTGATTGATGCTCTAAAGAAATAATTTTTTTTAGCTCATCGAGAACAGAAAGTGTATTTTGTAATACCACTTTTGGAAACGCAAAATATCCATCCTCATCAGAGATTGCAATCCCAATCCGTTTGTCACCATAATCAATTCCTAGATATCGTGGCATATATAAATTTAATCATTTGTATACGTCTTGCCGGTGATCAATATCAATTACAAACACAATTGCTTCGTTTTTGTATACTGTATAAATAATACGGTATGGCCAAACCCGTAAAGAAAAAAATCCATCGAGCTCGCCATTTAATGATTTCCCCAACCATGGATTTTCTGCCAAAGCAAAAAGCGCTTTATCTATACGAACTCGATAACGCTTATCAATTTTCTTAAGACTTTTTTGCGCGGCGCTTGTGAGAACTACTTGATACATTTTTTTCTTTAGCTAAAAAATCTTTAAAAAAGGCAATGTATCTCCCTTTTTCAAAATCAGTGTGCGCACTGCGAATTTCTTTCATTAAATGAGGATTTGCCATAATTTCCAAAGTCTCTTGCCAGGAATCAAATTCGTCGGCTGACATTACAACCATTTTCGCGCGGCCTTTTTCGGTAAGCGTGTAATACGTATCTGGCTTTTGCACATCCTCGGCAATCTTGAAAATGTTCTTTCTGGCCTCTGAAATAGGAACTGTTGTTTTAGTGTTCATATGTACATAATAGCGTACATTAGATTTTTGTCAATACCTCGCATCCATTTTTTGTCACTACCATAGTATGTTCAAAATGCGCCGCGATTGAACCGTCTTTGGTAGCCCATGTCCATCCGTCAGACAAAAGTTTTGCAGCATGATTTCCGACGGTGGCCATTGGTTCTAACGCAATCACCTCTCCTTCATGTAAAACATATCCATTCCCTTTTTCGCCCCAATTTGGAATTTCTGGGTCCTCATGAACAGCTCTACCAACACCATGCCCAACAAGCTCTCTTATAACGCCAAACCCGCCATCTTCTAAATGACGTTGGATAACAAACCCAATATCGCCAACATGAGAGCCAGTTCGCACTTCGGAAATACCAACCTCCAGAGCGGATTTTGTAGTTGCAATCAATCTTTCAATTTCTAAATAATTCATCGATACTCTTCTCTGCGACAAACTGTCAAGCTCTTTGCTTTTAACTAAAATCGTCTCTGCGACATCAGTAAAATATCCTTTGTATTGCATTCCTATATCAAGCCCTACAACATCGCTTTCTTTCAAAATTCGATCAGAGGGTATTCCGTGAACAATTTCATTATTAATTGAAACGCACAAAGAAGCAGGATACGGCATTGGCGCGCCATGGACACTATATCCCTTGAAAGACGGTTCGCCTCCCGTTTTTCTAATCAAATCTTCGGCAAGCTTATCAATTTGCTTTGTAGTAGTGCCGGGCTTTGTCACGTCAGCTACTTTATGTAAAATACTCGCCAACAATTTACCCCCTTCGCGCAGGATTTCTAGTTCTTGTGAATTTTTTATAATCATATATTTCTCAAATGAAGAGCTTTTATCACATCTTTGTGAACATCATCAATTGATTGCTCGCCATTGATTGTGATTAAAATATCTTTCTCCTGAAAATATTTTAGAACTGGGATTACATATTCTTTAAATTCTCCCAATCTGGACACTATTCCTGAAGGCGTATCGTCTTTTCTTTTTATTAATTTTCCCCCACAACGCTTACATTCTTCAATAAGTTTATATTCAGGTAAGCCTGGAGCGATAGTCTTGCATCCAACACATTGAAGGCGCACCAACAAACGTTTTTTTACTTCTTTATCAGAAACCTTCATGTATACAGGCATTATGCGAAAATTAGCCTTAGCATCAGGCCACGTTTCAAAAAAATCGTGCAAAGCAAGCGCCTCTCCTAGCTTTCTTGCCACTCCAACAAATATAATTCCTTTTGTCTTTGTCGGCTCTCTGACAATATCAAGCAATGCGTTTCTCCAATGCGATACAACAGAAATTGTGGGAATAAATTTTCCTTTGTCTATAATAGATCTGATTCCACACGCCTCGTAATAATCAACAGAAAATTTATCAAGAATAGATAAATGCTCATCGCTAGTAAAACCGCGCAAAAGATCTCCTGTATTAATATAGCTTAATCCAAGTTTTTCTATCAAAAGATCGGCTTGAGTGTCTTTGCCAGCTCCTGATTTACTTAGAAAAAAAATAACCGGTTTTTTGTTCGCCATGTTATTATACTACATTATTTAACTTACACTGCCAAACAAAAGAGGTCGGACACCCCC
>ERZ1292629.3161-Hain-H43-01um-R1-3161-length-12976-cov-6_pt1 | contig 12976 bp, 10 predicted proteins | sample MGYA00564399_ERZ1292629 | MGnify/ENA primary metagenome ERZ1292629 (study PRJEB36523, sample SAMEA6512636) | groundwater metagenome | collected 2019-01-08 | study: AquaDiva: Metagenomics assemblies of 32 groundwater samples | reverse complement strand
ACATTCAAACCCAATATTGTTTTAATTGCCACATAAAGAAGAGCAACGATAAAAAATATGTTGGCAATGTCCCGTACGGCAGCCCAGGCCAGTTTTACGAAATCATTGCTGTATGAAGAGCTGTTAGTAGCATAGTAGACAAAGAAATCAAGAAAGCTTCCTGCCAATCGCGCTAACCAGGCAGATGCTGACCATATTATATAGAGAAATTCAGCTAGACAGCCCGTCAGATTAGGGCTAAGGGGGTTAAGACTACAGCCCAAATCTAAACCGCTGATACTAGCAGTAGTTTCTGCGTTACTGCTGTTTTCACTTCCAAAAGTCGTGTTTCCACTTCCTGTCCTAAGAGTAGTAAAATTTATTGCGCTACTCATAATTTTATCTGTTGGCTGTGTTGACCCCACTGGATTATGGAATAATCCGGCCCTAACGTAATATGTACTATTCGGGTCTAGTTCTCTTATCGTTACTGGGACCACAATAGTACTTGTATTATCCTGACCTATTTTTAAAATATCATCAGCGGAAATGAACGTTGTATTACCTGAGAAACCACTAAAATCGGGTGTTTTTTTCCATACCAATGTAAATGTATAACTCGCATTTTTGAACAATGCATAATTACCCGCCGTTTTAGAAATTATACTCATATCTATTTCTGCGGAAGATTCTCCAATTCTAGTAGAAGACAAACTTACAGAAAACATTTCTTGAGGCGTTGCGGCGTTGGCGAATTTCGTTACCCCAACCGAAAAAGGTACAAGGAAAATAGCCAGCGTGATCAGCGATACTATTATTTTTTTGGACAAATTTTTCATTTATTTGGTGAAATAATATTCGTAACCGGAAGCGTTTTTAAAAGCGGTGGTAATGTTTCTGATATCCACTATTTTCCCATCGTAATATTCATATACGGTTAAATTATTTCCGACGAGTTGAAGTTGATAAGCGGCAATGTCCGGGAAACTTACGCGTATTTCCTTTCCGCTGCTATTGACATAACCGAACATTCTGGCAAATTGGTCGGCCAAGTCCCAGGCGAAAGTCTGCAAATCGGTTCCCGATTGATAGCCGTAAGTGCTTGCGTATATCGGATTTGCGATTATTTGTCTGGTAAAGACTGTTTCAATGCCTTCATGATAACGAACAATAGCATCGTTTGGCGGAATATTTGTTTGTCCCAAAACAAGGTTTGTCAACATACTTGTACCCGTGCCGCCTGTTCCTCTGGTAGTTGTCCAGGTGCCCGATCCCGTGGCGCTTGTCCAGGTGCCGATACCGTTTCCCAGACTTGTCCAAGTAACGGCCCCCGTTCCTCCTGTTCCGCTTGTGCTTATCCAGGTTCCCGAACCTATTCCGTTACCCCATGTCCCGGTGGTTCTCCCGCTATTTGTACTATTCCAAGTTCCATTGTTAACGTTATAATTATTGCTAAAATTAGCGGTACAGTTGGGGTATATTCCGGTCCAGCCGGTCGGGCAGACCCTTGTATTATTTGAATCATTGGGCCCCTCCCCCGTGCCGCCTGTTCCTCTGGTAGTTGTCCAGGTGCCCGATCCCGTGGCGCTTGTCCAGGTGCCGATACCGTTTCCCAGACTTGTCCAAGTAACGGCCCCCGTTCCTCCTGTTCCGCTTGTGCTTATCCAGGTTCCCGAACCTATTCCGTTACCCCATGTCCCGGTGGTTCTCCCGCTATTTGTACTATTCCAAGTTCCATTGTTAACGTTATAATTATTGCTAAAATTAGCGGTGCAGTTTGGATATGTCCCGGTCCAACCGCTTGGGCAGGTTCCCGTACGTTCTGGTGCGGTGCAGTTTGGATATGTCCCGGTCCAACCGCTTGGGCAGACCCTTGTATTATTTGAATCATTGGGCCCCTCTCCCGTTCCGCCTTCATCAGTACTGATGGAGCTTGTCGTAAAACTTAAAGTAGAACCATAGATTGTTTTAGTTTCACCGCCTGCGGCAGTTGTCGCCACGGCCCTGAATTGGTATCTCGTGCTTGGAGTCAGCCCCGACAAGGTGAAACTAATATTTCCGTAAACGTTGCTGTTTTTTCTGCCGTTAGCGTCGGTACCAAGGTTGTGTCTCGTCTTGTCCATATTAATCCAGGCCGGCGTTGTTCCGTCCGTTGAGACTTTTCTGTATTGGAAATAAGTTGTAACGTTTTCAATGGAACTGAAGGTTCCGTTGAAAACAACAGAATACGAAGTTATCGAAGTCGCTCCGCTTGTTTTTATGGTGGTTTGATAGGGACTGGTATGAAAACTTTTGACTATACTGCTTCCGCCATAAATTATGTTGTCTCTGTCCGAAAGTATCGCGCAATAATAGTATGTCGTATCGGGAATCAAATTGGATATCGGCTGGTAAAAAGAGGTAGAGCCCGTCGTCTCCAAAAATATGTCTTTTGTCGAGATCATATTGGAGCCGTAGATGTCGTTGCAGAAGATAGGAGAAATAGAGGCTTTTGAATATCTGAAATAGGCGGTAGTTGGAAGTCCGGAACTTAAACTCAAGTCCCTGTGTCCCCGGAGGATTGCGGTGGTGTAGGTGATATTATATGCGTCATCGGTAAAGACCGAAAGATTTGTTCCCGAAGCGGATGGAGCAGTAGAAGTTCTTCTACTGGAGGCGGGAGCAACGGAAACCGTCACCGATTTTGTGACCGGCGCGGTGCCTAATCCTCCGCTGCAAGTCATTGAATATGTAGTCGTGGCGGTCAAAGGTCCAGTAATAAAATTTCCTGCCATACTTCTATCTCCTGACCACCCATTAGATCCACCCGTTGCAATGCAGAAGGTTGTGTTAACAGGTCTCCAGGTTATTTGGACTGATCCATTATATGATATGGAACCAGAAATCAAATCTGTTTCAAAATACAAAGACAAAGACGGCTGGATAGGTTCGGCTGAAATACTATTTGCAAAAGATGCTCCAATTATGAAGATTGATATTGCTATTATTTTTAATATATATTTTTTCATTTTTAATAAATACCAATCATTGTTTCAAATGGTCCGCCATCAGCTGCGTCATCTGCAGCGCCAATTTTTTCCCTATTTCCAACAGCTCTATATCTGGAAGACGCATTATCTTCTTGAGGAACCAAGTCATGTATTGTTAATCTTTCTGATCCCCTCCTTAAATCTTTATTACTACAAGCACATTCTGCTGAAAACATTACAAAGCCAAGGAACCCCGGGCCGTATATATTATTACCACTGGTGTCGTACACATCTTTATTTTTATCCGTGGGCATTGTATTTTTGTATCCGCTGCCCCATGGGTCCGGCAGTTCACTCTCTTTTACAATTTTGTTGTAATCATAAAGAATTGGAAACGGATAAGTCATTCTTTTTACAGAAAGAGCATCAAAGTTGCTCCAATCTGAATTTGTTTCTTGAACTCCCGGATTCGCCGACGGAAAGTTTTTCTGCGGTTTCATAAGATCTGCCTCGCAACTATAAGGTCCCTTCAAAAGATTCTTGTATATGTAATCTTTCTTGTCTTTTATTTGTTTAAGCAAATTATCGGCACTGGCTATGTCATCTCCGTTAACCATATTTGAAGACAATCTTCCGAAGGCGTTGATTTGAGTTTTTAACTGATCTTCATACTCGGTTGGAGTAATTTCTCCGCCATCCGATCGTTTGTTTAATTCGTTGACTGCGTTTTTTATTTCCCCCAGTATATTTACAACATTTTTTAATAAAGCTATTTTATCTTCATTATTTTTAATCATTTGTCCATAACCCGGTAATTGATTGAAACTTTGAGTTGCCTCTTTGGCGACAGTTGGTAAAATTTCTATACTTGAAAAATATGTTTTATTCATAATTTCTGCATATCTGTTCAGTATTGTGTCCATAACCTGAAGCATTCCCTGCTTGCTTGATACATTACCAGTTCTGTCATCGTTGCCCCTGGAAAAATTAGGAAGATATCCCGTAAGAGCCCGAATTTGAGAAGAGTAGTACATTCTTACTTTTTCAGCATTATCACTTGATGCAAATAAATCCACAATAAAACCCACAGCTGCGCCTACAGCCGCCCCAATTATCGTTCCAACTATAGGAACAGCAGATCCAACCGAAGCACCAATAGCTGCGCCGGCTAACGGTCCGAAACTTTTTATTGCTCCAAGAATAGCTGCTTCTGTTCTATTACTTAAACTTTGTTCTGTTTCGGGTATAATAAGATTTGTTACTGCCGCAAGGGCTCTTCTAGAATCTTCTTCCCAACCAGGATGAGGTCCAGGAATACAAAAATCTAGCTGATAGATAACTGGCATAAGACCATAAGCGTTTGATGACTTCCCGTCTGTTGAAAGTGTGTATTTTTTACCATCAGTCGTAGACATAAGTTCTTTATTTTGCAAGGCGAGTTTATCGGAATAAGTTCTTTGTTCGTCTATCAAGGCCTGAGTCAGATCCGTGCGGATATTGAAATTGGGATTGGCGGAAAGCCAAGAACTTGCAAGCTGAGCCGGCATAAAATCTTTTTCTACTTGCGTTCTGTATGGATTATCTATATTGCTTGCGTCATAAACCAAAGCTCCGCTGGCTCCCTGATCTCCGATATTAGCGTAACCTTTTTCCATAATGTCGGAAGAAAACTGGCCCAAAAGAGCGTCTAAAACGGCCGCGACAGCGTCATTCAAATCCTGCACATTCAAGTAAGCGTTATTTTGATAACCCATGGTGGTTGTTGCGGCGCTGGCCACCAATGATCCCGGGGTGACATATTCCCAGTTTCCACCCGCCTCTATGCAGGGGTCTTTTTCCCCCGCTATCAGAGCATCACTCTTTTGTTGTTGTGTGATGCCGTTCGGAGCGCCGGTAGCCGAATCGACACATCGCATATCGCCCAAAAATCCGTTGGCCTGTTGCAAAGCGTCACGGACATTTTGGGCAACGGACTGTGTTGTTCCCGCCAGTCTTTTTTGTATCTCATTGTCGGCCATCAGCTTGAAGCCGAGGGGATTGTTGGCCGGTATTTGGGTCATAGCCGTCCAGGCATTCCATCCGCCCTGGCTGAAATCCTGGTAAAAAGTTGCGGCCGTAAATTCCGGATTGGTATCCTGGATAATTTTATCCAATGAATATTGCGCGTTGTTTTGGAATTTATTATTGAAAGCTGCAGCCGTATTTTGCATCCAGGCCTTGCCGAACGGAAATAGCTGCGGATTGTTTATCTCCAAACCGAACTGCAGTATTTCGTTTTTGGCAATGTCATTGAAATATTTTCCCGGATCCTGAATAAAAGCGGGACTGCCGTCAAAACCGCTGTTGATCCAGTTGACCGTGCTGACGGTTAATTTTTGCAAGAGCATTTTTATAATCAATCGCCCGATGCTTTGGATACAAGTGGAATTTGCATTTATGGAAGCAGTACTTGCCTTTACTTCCTTTGTATCCCTTTTTATTTCCTTTATATCTTTTTCTAGCGTTGGATTGGAAGTTTTTATGGAATCAAACTGGTCTCCCGCTTCGCTTGCAATGCTTCCTAAATTAGAAAGGTCTGGTTTGTTTGCGGCAAGACTTCCCAAATCAAGCCCTAACGCTTTTTCCGTCGCATCGTTGGTCGGGATACTACTGAATAAATCATTTATCCCGTTGAACAAACTGCTTATTCCGCTGTTTATGACATCCTTGCATTGTGGCAATGTTGTAATGATTGGAACAAGCCCGCTCGCGTACCCCCCTATCCCTATTTGAGCTTCGGCTTTTTTGGGCAGAAAACTCAAAGGCATTAGTACTGTGCTTACTATCAGGATGAAAGAAACTATCGAGTTTTTAAAATTTTTATTTTGCATTTGACCTTACAAACTTTATGAACTTTCTACTTTATAACTCAATTGTATCATTGTTTTAACAGAAAAGTTTCCAGATCCGTCACCGCTTTTACCAAATCGTCGCTGTATTTTTGGTATTGTGAAAGTCCGGAGAGTCCGACGATGGGATCATTGATGACTTTGGCCATATTCAGCACACTTATGCCCGTATTGTTGGCGCTGTTGGCTATTCGCAAATGATAATCCACCAGACTCTGCGGAACGCTCGTTTCCATGACTTTTTTGGCGAAATCCTGATAAGCATTGGCTATTATAGGCAATTTATTGGACTGACCAGTGCCGTTTATAGCGCCATTTGAAGAACCTGAAACGACACTGCTGCTAACGATACTCAGTTCGTCCCCGATTCCCAGCGCTTGGTAGTTTTTGAACAAGCTTTTCACGTCTTGGTAATATTTTTGTTTAGAAACGGAGTCGTCGCTGCCGTTTATTTTTACATTCGCGTTCGTATAACGATCAATCAGGTTGGGATTTACTATATTTTGCCCCAGAGAATTGGAAAAACTGTTGATAGTGTTGTTATCAACCTGTCCGGAAGATTTCAGGGCGCTATAACTGGAAAAAAATTCTCTGGCGAATTTGTCCGTTTCCGTTAATTTGGTTTCGTTCACGCTTTGCTCTATTTTTAATTCTTTCTTTTTGTTTTCCACGTAAGTGGCGTCAGGCATATCATTGAAGGTCATTTTTTTGTTCGGATCCGTGCCCCAAAGAGTTTCCTCCCAGTCCGGAATACTATCGCCGTCGGAATCTTTTTGGATCAGATCGGAAATGGTCTGATTTTCTACCTTCAAAGTTGTGGTATTTTTTTCATTTCCCTTAATAAAATTTTCTCCGGAGGACGACATAAAAAAAATTATGAAAATAATTACCGCCAGAACGACAATAATACTTGTTATTATTGTGAATTTTTTACTGGGCAGGTATCTTTGATATTTTTCTTTGTTAAAATTCATTTTTTGTTTATCACCATCTTGAAGTTCCAAAAAGATTTATTGTTTCCAGGCTGACTTCTTGTTCGAGCGGAGGATATGACTCCAAAATGCAGATTATCGTTGTTTGTCCGCTATACCTTCCCATTATTAGCTGATGAGACGCCGGCGTAGTTCCGGTTTTTGAAGTTACGAAGGACGGTATGAAATAGCTGATTGGGGTACCGGCAGGCGAACCGATAGGCATAATTGAAATTGAAGTTCCATACATCGGACAAACATAGCCGGCTGATTCTAACGCTTCTATTTCCACCGCCTTTGGAGCAGTTATTCTTCCGCCGAAGAGTCTTCCGAAAGAGAAATTAGCGGAAACTGTTCTGGCGCCGGCAAACAGCAGAAAAACGATTAGCAAAATGAAAATGATGCCTTTTTTCACGCATATATTATAACAATAATAAAAGACAGACGCTACTTTTTTTTGTTGATATGTATGTCCTTTATGAGATTAGTCCAATCTTTAAGCGTTAGTTCTTCTGCTCTCTTGTTTTTTAAGGTGTTTTCACAAGATTTATCAATGAAAATTCCCATTTTTTTAAGATTTGACGAGAGTTTTTTCCTTTTATGGGTAAAACCGGCGCGAATTACCTCCCAAAACTCCTTTTCGTTTATATTATTTTCGACAAAAATTTTATCGGATATATTTTTTATATAGATTACCGCCGAATCCACGTTGGGAGTCGGGTAAAAATTCCCCCGGCTGACCCTGAATAATATTTTCGGTTCTCCGTATGCTTTTACGGAGATTGAAAGCAGGCTTTCCCTGCCATCACGCGCTATTATTCTTTCCGCGACCTCCTTTTGGATCATCAAAGCCATCGACTTGGGCTTATTTTTGTCCGAAAGAAATTTTTTTAATATGGCGCCGGTAATGTTGTAAGGAATATTGGCGACAATTTTATAGTTTCGCAGGACATTCTTGCTCTCACCACGAAAATTTTCTGCTGAAAATTTTCTCTGTCCGTCGCCGTCGCTCCTTCCAAGGGTTCGCTCAAGAATGTCCTGCTTCACTAAAATTAATTTTTTATTTTTTATTTCTTTTTTAAATTTTTTGGCCAATTCCTTTGCCAGGTTGTCGTCTTTTTCAACAGCAATAACTTTTTTTGCCCGGGCCAATAAATATTTAGTCAGATTGCCTGTACCGGGTCCGACTTCAAGCACCGTATCTTTTTTGGAGATATTTGATTCAAGAACCATGTGTTCCGCTACTCTTGGATTTATTAAAAAATTTTGCCCTAATGATTTTTTTGCTCTGTATTTCATCATATGTAGATAGTTTTTATTTTGTCGGTTTCATCTTCCTTTTCCATGATATCGCCTGGAATGTCGGAAATAAATTCGGACGGAGCATTTATTTGTCGCGAACCGAAAATGGTTCGGAAATTAGCGAACGACAAAAATAATTTTTCCTTGGCGCGGGTCAGCGCGACGTAAAAAAGTCTGCGCTCCTCCTCCGAGTCCTCTCCATTTTTATCTTCGTTAATTTTTTGGTGCGGAAATAAACCATCTTCCAGTCCAGTAATAAAAACATACTTAAACTCAAGTCCCTTGGATGCGTGTACCGTCATTAATTTTACAGCATTTTTATTTTCCTTTTTTCCCTGGTTGAGCATAATACTGTCTTGATCCGAGGCCAGGGAAGCGTCTTCCAGCAGTTTCTCGATTCCCATTCCATCTTTTAAATCATTGTATTTTAGGGCTAAAGTGGCTAATTCTCTGATGTTTTCCAATCTCTCCATGTCTTCTTCACTACCAGTCTCTAGTTCCATTTCTATACCCGATTTTTTGACCGCAAATTTTACAACATCGGATGCTTTTTCTTTTTCTATTTTTTCTTTTATTTCTTCCAGCGTTTTATAAAAATTATCGATTTTTATTTTTGTTTTTATTGGCAAACTGTTCGTATCTCCTGAAAAAATTTTTGCCAGTGTCGCTTTTCCTATTCCTCTAGCCGGGAAATTTATTATTCTTTTTATATCGGAAAGATTTTCCGGATTGAGCGCGGCGCGGAGGTAGGCGAGCGTATCTTTGATTTCTTTTCTCTCAAAAAATTTTACTCCCAAAACTTGATACGGGATTTTGTATCGGAGCATTGCTTCTTCCAACGCGCGGGATTGAAAATTGGCGCGGTATAAAATTGCGGTTTCCGGTTTATTCAGTAACTCTGAAATTTTGGTGGCCACAAAATTCGCTTCGTCGTTTTCATCCAGCGCTTCGTAAAAAATTATCTTCTCGCCGGTTTTATTTTTGGTAAACAAATTTTTATCCGGTCTGTATTTATTTTTCTTTATTACTTCATTGGCCGCCTCCAATATGTTTTTAGTGGATCTGTAGTTCTCTTCCAGTAGAATTATTTTCGCGTCCGGATAATCTTTCTCAAAACTCAAAATATTTTTTAGATTCGCTCCGCGCCAGGAATAAATATTCTGGTCGGCGTCCCCCACTACGCAGATATTCCCGTTATTTTCGGAGAGCAGGCGCGACATCAGATACTGCACCTCGTTGGTGTCCTGATATTCGTCGATGTGGATGTAATCCCATTTTTCCTGATAAATCTTTCTGACTTGCCCGTTTTCTTTCAGCAATTTTGTCGCCCTCAAAAGCAAATCGTCGAAATCCAACGAATTTTCTTTGGCTTTTTTCTTTTCATACAGGTTCCAAACCTGAGCCACGATTTTACTCAAATAGCCCGCCGCCGGATCATTTGCCCTTTGCTCGTAATCCGCCAGCTGCGTGAATTTACCCTTTTCCCGACTGATGATATTGCCTATCTTTTTCGGGTCATATTGTTTCGGGTCCAGTCCCGCCTCTTTTACCGCCTCTTTTATGAGCATTGCGGAATCCGGCTCGTCCAATATGGCAAAATGCCTGGTTAGCCCCAAAACTCTGGCGTTTTCCTTTATTATATAGACCCCTAGGGAGTGAAAAGTGCTGACAAATGGTTCGGCATTCTGTCCCTTGGCGTTTTTTTTGATTTCCGCGACAATCCGTTCGCGCATTTCTTTGGCCGCCTTATTGGTAAAAGTAACGGCCAAAATCTTTTCCGGCGCGACCCCGTTTTTTATCAGATTCAGTATTCTGTGCGTTATTGTCTTGGTTTTTCCGGCTCCTGCCCCCGCGACGATAAGAAGCGGTCCCTTTATATGGGTTGCCGCCTCCCTTTGTTTGCCATTCAGTCCCTTTAAATGCTCTTCCATAGATACAATACTAGCACAGATAGTTTTCCACAGAGTGATTGACTTATGCCTTGTTTTTAGATACCCTATGAGAGTACCTTTTGAGGTGGCTATGGGTGGATAAATGGCTGAAATTCAGAGACGATGGTACTATGATGAGAATTTTACTTAAAATATACAGCTCTATTCTGTCGTTTTCCCTGTTGCTCGGGGCGTTTTTTACACCTTTTACCGCGAATGCGGCCTTCTTTTCTTCGATCTTTAGCAACCAAGTTTCTGCTGCGGCGGACACAACCGATACTCCTTCTCAAAGTACCCAAAACTCTCAAACTATGACCCTTCTCCAGGCCAATGTCTCTTCCGCTTCCCTTTTTCAAGAGAAAAATGGCGCAAAAGATAATTCAACCGATGAAATAAATGTAAATACCGATAATATCTCTGATAATGCGCTAAAATCTGTGGGCGTTTCCGATGGGAGGGACGCCATAGACTCCTCTTGTGGAGATATAACTATTTATAAAGTAATAGAAAATGATTCCATTTCTAAAGTAGCTAAGATGCTTGATGTTACTGAAAATACTGTTCTGGTGGCGAATAGCATGAAGAAGAAGCTTGTGAAAGATGATGTACTTTTCATTCCAACTGTTTCTGGTGTTAAAATTACCGTTACTAAGGGGCAGACACTGCAGAGTATTGCCAAACGTTACAAGGTTAATATAAATGACATTGCTTTTTGTAATGGTATTGCTCCAGACACCAAGCTGGCAATAAACGCCGAGCTTGTGATTCCTGGTGGTGACAGCATGGCCGATGAGGGCGGAGACAAACCCGCGCCCAATCTTGGCTCAGCCCTGTCCAGAGATTTACAATATTACGCTACTCACTCACTTCCAGAACTTGTTGATTATTTTATATATCCTTTGCCTATTGGTGTTGGACATAAGACTCAAGGCCTACATGGTCCGGGACATCGAGGCATAGATTACGGCGCGCCAAAAGGCACACCGATTTATGCATCCGCAAAGGGAGTGGTTAGCATTACGTGCAAAGGCTGGTGTGGAGCTTATGGCACTATGGCTATCATAGATCATCCGGATAAAGATACGAAAACTCTCTATGCTCATATGTCTAAGATTGCCGTACATACTGGCGACGAGGTTACTCCAGGCCAAACTATCGGCTATGTCGGTTCCACCGGGCATTCCACCGGCCCGCATCTCCACTTTGAAGTTTTTTATTTTAAAAATCCAGGTGTTGATGGGAGCTGGGTGAATCAATAAAATTATTCCAAATAAAGCAGAGCAACCATAGTCATAATTCCGATTATGACTATTATTATTTGTGATACCGAATGTTTGAGACCCTTTGTCTTGTGGAGTTCTGGGATTAAATCGGCAACCGCGATGTAGATAAAACCACCGGCCGTAACCGGTAGAATCCAGGAAGTGAAAGTTTCGGCAATATTGCCGAAAATCAGGGCAATAATGACTCCCAGAATTGCGGTTAGCGCCGAAACGAAGTTCAGAAATAAGGCTCTTTTTTTGCCGTAGCCCGAATGAATCAGCACGGCGAAATCCCCTATTTCCTGCGGAATTTCATGCAGAACTACTGCCAGAGTTGTGGCAATTCCGATCGGGATACTGACCAAAAAACTGACGCCGATAATTATTCCGTCTATGAAATTATGAAAACCGTCGGTGAAAAGCAGCAGCTTCCCCACCGGATGGATGCCGGGCACTCCTTCGTCCTCGCCGTGGTGGTGCCAGTGCAGAAATTTTTCTAGAGTAAAAAACGCGATGATGCCTAGTATGATCAGCAGGCTTATGACGGTGGAATTTGAATAACTTTCAAAAGCTTCCGGTATCAAATGAATGAACGCGTCGCCCAAAAGCGCGCCCACGGCCAAACTTATGAAAAAGCTCATGTATCTTTTGACCATATCTTCTTTGAAAGTGAGAAAAAACACGCCGGTTAGCGAGACGAGGCTCACAATGATGACGCTTATGAATGCGTAAAAATATATTGTTATCATATGTGTGCGGGATGGGAGAATCGAACTCCCAACCTCAGTTTGGAAAACTGACGTTTTGCCATTAAACTAATCCCGCTATCCCAGATAAATTTATACACTAAAAGAGCATCAAAAACAACGCTCTTTTTAATATTTGATAAAGGCCTGTAAATTATTCAACCACGATTGTTCCCAAATGGCTGGCTTTCAGATGATTGTGGTATTTCCAAGTGCCTGTTTTGTTGAAAGTGAAGCTCCAAGAATCGCCCGGCTGGGTACTGCCGCAAGCATCGAAAGCCGTTCCGGAGACGTCCAGGCAATGTTCGGAAAGAGAAGTTCCGCTGTATAGCGTGTGGCTGGGATGAACTCCGGAGGCGGTCCACATGCCGGACGAACTTTCATTTTTCCAAGCGACCGTCTCCCCCAATTTTACGGTTAATGTGCCGGGTTCGTATCCCGCGTCGGTGTAAATGACGGTATTTCTTGTTTCCACTCCGGTTGTGGCGGCGGGGGCCTCCACTTTTTTATTTTTAAGCAGAAAATATCCTCCTGCAATAATGATGACTATAACCAATACAAGACTGATTGTTTTATTCATTTTCTTTGTTTAAATTATTGATATTGTTAATAAAATTTTCAGGCCCGCCCGGACCAGGCGAGGCCGGCCAAGATTCAATAATCAAAACTACTGCCGCGGCCAGAAGCCCAATGTCTCTGACTGTTATGTCAGTAATGCCGCTTACTGCCAAAATAATGACCATTTGAGCACCATTTGGCAATTGTTTCCTATCGGACAGGCCGGCTTTTCCAGAGCAATTCGTTTTCGGATCAAATAAACAGTTTCACTGATTCCGATCGCCGAAAGGGTGAAAATTAAGGCAAATGAAGTCATGTCGGGCTGCTGGGAATTGAACCCAGTCTAAACGCTCCCAAAGCGCTTGTACTA
>ERZ1292629.3160-Hain-H43-01um-R1-3160-length-12980-cov-4_pt1 | contig 12980 bp, 10 predicted proteins | sample MGYA00564399_ERZ1292629 | MGnify/ENA primary metagenome ERZ1292629 (study PRJEB36523, sample SAMEA6512636) | groundwater metagenome | collected 2019-01-08 | study: AquaDiva: Metagenomics assemblies of 32 groundwater samples | reverse complement strand
TTTGACATCCTTTTTCATATAGTATAAACTGGTCTTTATCAGTATGATAATCAAAACAGATTTGAATTATTAGAACATGACCTTACCCAACCTTTTGATGAACATGAAATAAAATACCATTTGGACTTGGATTATATAATAAATTTTGCTTCTAATTATCCCAAAGATAATGGGAAAAATGACCCAGAAAGTGTGTGGTCTAATAATACCCGATTGATACTTAATCTATTAGAATTTGCTAGAAAATGTCCTAATCTAAAAGGATTTTATAATCAGTTCTACCAACCCAGAATTAATATTCTATATGCTAGTTTGGGTGCTCAAAACTATTTGATGCTTGCTTATTTAAACATTTTTAAAATCCCCATAACTTCATTTGATTTATCAATAAATATAGTAAAATATGATGATATAGAAATAAATAAATTAATAGAATATCTTAGGGGTTTAAATTCTTAACTCTATTTCTCTGGCTTGGTCTGGATATAGCTTCTTCTGGTTCCCAACCAGTAATAATTCTATAATAAAGAGTGCTAATATGTTGTATTTTACATCTATTGTCTTTTAGCCATTCTTGCATATGTTTAGTTTCACCAAAAGCAGTTATAGTTGTAATAGTAGAATTATGAATAGAAGTATTATTAGCTTGAACAATATAATCAACCCATCTACAATTTTCAGAATTATAATTTCCGTTATTATCTATTCTATCTATTGTTAATTTATTAGAATAACCATTTTCTAAAGACCACTTTTCAAAAACTTCAAAGTCAGCAATCCATTCATCGCAAACAATAATTCCACGACCACCATAATTTTTATAACCAATATTACTTTTATTACGACATCTAGATTTCATAGCACACCAAATACGATATAATCTATTATTTAAATTTCCTTTCCCGTGTTTATAATTTCTTTTTATACAAGTTTCACTAGCTTTATCTTTCTTATAACAACCACAACTTTTAATTCTTCCAGATTTTATATCTGTTAATTTTTGGTGTGTCTCATTACCACATTTACACATACATTTAGCGTAACTAATTTTTTGAGTTTTAATCTGTTTATAATAAATTTCTAATATAGTTAATCTATGATGTTTTTCACCAACTTTAGGCATAGGTCTTTCTATTTGATATTTTTCACATAAATGTATAATACCTCGAACAGTTCTTTTTAACATTTTTGCTATATCTATTGTTTTTATTTTATACATATTATCTTTAACAAAATTAATATCTTCAATATTCCATCTAATTCCAGCCATAAAAAAATCTCCCTTTGTAAAATATATAGTATCATAACAACACTATTATATCCTATTGGGAGAAAAATGTCAACCGAATAATAATATTTTTTCAGATTTCAAAGATATTCGGTACTAAAAAATAGACCGACTTGGCTTTTAGATCCTATTGAGTTTGGACTTGCTGATAAAACTCCATACCAATCATGTCTAACACTTGTTCCTGTAAATCCAGAACCAGGAGCTTGTAATCCACTCATACCTGGACTGTTAGCCATAGGAGCCATTAAAGCTGATCCAACTGGCTGGATCCATCTAAAATAACCACTTCCTAAAGTTAAAGAGGCTGGAGTTGTTCCTTGTACAGACCAAGGGGCCGGATGTATAATTTCTGCAAATCTACAATCTACTCCTGTTGGTCCAGCATTTATATTGGCACGGTCATATATTCTTACTTTATTATTAATACATTGAACAGCAGAACTATGAGTAAATCTAATATTTACAGTAGATTGGGAATTGGGTATACCACGCAGGTCTAGCTGTGTCGTAGCAACAATTCCACTTCTATTATCAGACCCAGGATAATTGGTAGAATCCATATATTTAGTGTTGGTAAGAACTGAACCCTGAACCACCCCATTTCCATCTGTTACATAACTTGAATTTTGCCAAGCACCTACAGCAACAGATGCTCCAAATCCGGCGGCACCGAAAAAACCTATTCCAGAACCACCTAAGATAACCTCTGTGCCGCCTACTAATGCATAAAAGTCGATTTGAGCCATTGTTTATTCCCTTTATATTTACTGGATTTATAACATTTCTAAACCCGGTTAGAATTCTATATTAGTATATACACCCTGAGACCCAAAAATCCTAAAATCCAAAATGTTTAAAATTTCACCACTTATTAATTGGACATTTAACAGATTTCATCCTAGCTTTAAGGTTTATCCAACACCCACACTTTTCACATCGTCCTTTTATTAAAAACTCGCATTTATTACAAATTTCCAGTCTTTTTTTATATTCTTCTAATGAGGTTTGTTTACATCCGCTAAATATATGATTTAATATATCTTGAGCAAGATTTTTAATCATTTTAGACCAAGAGGGGAAATCATTCATAAATTTCTAGCCCACCATATTGAATCACAAACTATGTCTTTATTATCACCAAAATATTCATCAACTGCTAAAACCACACCAGCGTGTCCACCAGGTTCCAAAACGGGGTCATAATCGTGACCACATAAGGTTACACATTTATGTCTCCATATTTTTATATCATTTAAAATAGATGGATAATAATGGTCGCCATCTAAAAAAACAACTTCCGTATTATATAAATATTTAGCGGCATAATCACTATTACATTCTGCTCTGATAATATTTAAATCTGGTCGTCTCTGTTTTAATATTTTATAGTTATTTTTAAATAATGGCCCAAAACAACAATCTACTAATTGTAATCTTGAATATTTACGAAGACCTAATCCAACAGCCATTGTAGACCTTCCATTAAAAGTTCCAATTTCTGTCCAGCTACAAACCGTACTTGCCATTAAAGCCAACCATTGGCATTCCCATTCAGTCATCCATCCTGTTATTGAATCAATCCACGCCCAATCATTCGGGTGTATTATTCCAGACATTAAGTAATTCCTGTTCTGTTAATTTTTCCTTATATTGATATTCATATAATCCTGTAGTATTTTTAAACAATCTAGAAAACATGGTTATTGTTTGTTGTTTGAAAAAATCTTCTATTGATATAATTATTAATTCACAAGTATTAATATCAACAATTCTTATATATCCATTTTTATATTGATTTATTTGTGGAAGTACATTATTAAAATTACATTGTCCAACATAAGTCCATCCAGTATTATTACGATTACCATTCCATCTACTAGATAAATCCCCATGGGGAATATGAACAACATCAAAATCGCCAGTTTTACATAATGGTATTTTTTTATCTTTTGGATATCTATATTGAAACCAAGTATCAACATTACCGGCACTACAAAAACAAGATGGATATTTAGTTTTCATAAATTCTTTTAAAGACCTAGCATTAACATTCCATAATTGGAAATACCCCCAAGGTTGAAAATTATCTAGTGGTTTAGAGAAATCAATTAATCTTAACGCTGGACAATCTTTATAATCTTTTTTATCCAATATATGAAGTCTTCTAGTATAATATAAACATCCAGGATTTAATATCAAATCAAAAAGTTTATTACGAAAATTTTCTGGAAGTATAATATCGGCATCTATAAATAAAACCCAGTCTTTTAATTCCATTTGCTCTAAACCAGAATTTATCATATTTCCTTTATTAAAACTGTCTCCATTATTATAACAAGAATCAGAAATAACCAAAGTTGCCCCGGTTTGTTTTACTATTTCTTGAGTTTTTGTATCGTCTGAAGTAGTAACAATAACCAAACTATCAAAATAATCCACATTTTTATGAAGGGTCTGTTTTAATTGTTCACCCAAATCAACACAGACCATAACCCCTTCTAAATACTTTGGTTTAATACTTTTATTATTTTTACTAATACGGCGGTTCTTATATTCTAAAGGCATATAAAAATCTGAACTTCTAATGGTATTATCATGAATAAATTTTTTAGGATTATAAATCTGATAATTTCCCTTTTCAATTGCTGGAGATTGAACTTCTTTTAATTTTTCTAAATGAATTTCAGATATATCCTGTATATTTTCTCTTGCTTCCCTAGTTTTTAATGGAATACAGGCAGAACACATTTCACAATAATCTAACATTCTACCAAAATCTTTAAATTCCCGCTTCCACCAACCCGGTTCAATATCCCATCCACCAGGACCATTATACAACATATCTAATGACGCCATAATTTCACAAGGAAATGCTCCTTTAGGAGTTATACTAGACGACCATTTATGTTGAACCCAACAGTTATTTCTAAATTTTACCCAATCTCTATCTTTAATCCCCAATTCTTTTCTTGTAATTAATAAAGGTGTATGTATAGCGGGGTTTTGATGGTCATTTAAACATTGATAAGGAAAAATTTCATGAATTAACTCAAAGTGTTTGTAATAACCCCGGCCCAGAGCAGACCATAAACCACGCCTATGATTACTATCTGCTAATACTTTAGAATGATAATCCCCAAAATCTATAATGGGTTCTCGCCCAACATTTAAAACTGCTTTTTCAGGAGTCCATAACTCATTATAAAGTGTAATTATTTCCTCAAATTGAGGATGTAGGGTTGGTTCGCCCCCTTGAATACCCAACATCCCCTCATATCCTTCCATTGATTTAACTGCTTTTTCAAAACAATCTAAAGTCATAAAATAAGGGGTTTTAATGTGGGGGCAATGACGAGTACAATTAGAACAAGAATTCGGACAAAAATTAGTTATTTCAATTTGAATACACCACTGATTTTGTGGGGATTTCATCTCTGCTTTATTTTTATATGGTATTAGTTTATTTAATTTATCTTGTCGTTCTTTACATCCACCACAGGGTTTAATACCAATAGCACTAGTTATTTTAGCAACAGTATCTCCTAGACCACGAGATTTTTGTGATGGATCCCAAACTTTATTTTGTCCTGGTCCAATACCTTTTTCCCACGCCTCAAAATACGCTGGTTTAGTTTGACATAATTTTTTCCAATGTTGGGTTTTATTTATTTTATGTCTTGGACACCAAAAAATTCCTTCACTATTATCTGTACATTCACATTTATTTGTTTGATTTTCTTGTTTTTCTTGTTTTTCTTGTTTTTCTTGATTCATTCTGTTACCTCTACATCAAAAAGTCCTCTACCCCAACAAATTCCAGCGGTAGGATAATTAGGATAAGTTGTTCCGTCTGGACATGTGTAATCTGGATTCATAATACCAGTAATACCCTCGCAACAACTATCAGTTGGAACATTTCCCCAATCAAAATTTTGAAAAACTAATCGTAAAGGATTACAAGTACTAGAAACTGGATCCGCATATCTTAATTGCCCCCCGTTAACACTAAATGTTATTTTCCACCCAGAAGCAGAACCATAATCTGTACTTGGATTAATAGCTTCAAAAGTAAAGTATCCACTTCCCAATGGTGGGCATCCTTGATAATCAGAAATCCATGAACAAGTATCAATACCTGATAATGTCCACGTCATTCCATCTACTGTATAACAACCTGTTGAATTTACAGCAGTTACAGTCAACAAACGACTCATACAATTACCTTCACAACCACATAAACATGAGGGACATGTTGGTCTATGAACAAGATGGTCGGTATAACTTACATATTCATATTTACAAGTTTCTGTTGATGCTGCCCCATTTTCAACAGCAAAAAACCAATCTGGATCATATCCAGAAACAGGACAATCCCATACATATTGTAAATCTGTTGACATACTAGCTGATAAAAATCCAGAACCAATACAAAATTGAATTGCTCCAGGATTTGGTCCAGAAAATATATTTACTGGTTTAACAGACTGAACAGTAATACCATCTAATTGATATGATAATTCTCCCCAAGGACTACCTCCCAATTCATACACATTTAATGTAGCACCAAATCTTTCACTCAACCCTAATGGATTAGCAGAATTACCATGAAAAGCTGAAATACGATAAACATTACCACTATCAGGAGATTTTAATCCAGCTTTAAAAATACCTACACCCGGCATTCTAGTAACATGCCATACAGCAATAGCTGGAGCATCAGTAGTTATTAAAGCTCCACTTTCTATGGTCCAATTACCAACAGCTTCATCCCATAGAAGTCCTATATAGTTTGAATCCGGCCTAGCAAAATTATCAGTAATCGTTTCACATGGGCAACAACACCACCAGCCACCTTCATTTGCCATTCAATCTTTCCTTGTTTTTTAAATTATGGTGTCGCACATGGACATCCAATAAATGTTGGGCAAGTAAGTCTAGTAATCTCACGAAGTTGAGTATCTGTTACTGAACCAAGTCCAGTACAAATTCCACTAGATGGAGTATCTGACATAATAGTGGCAAAACCACAACTTACATCAGCGTATCCATAAAATTCAGCTAATCGGTCATAAACCGGAAATGTATGACCATTTGCCCCTAAAATCCCACTTGAACTCATTACAGTCTCTTCAGCAATAGCACACCCCCCATTTACTAAATCTGTTCGTAAAATAAATGATATAAGATTAGAATTCCCACCAGCTAATAATTCATACTTACTATAATTTATATCATTATAATAATCATTTGGATTAAATAAAGCATAACCTAAACTTCCACTAGACATTGTAAAATTAACATTATTATGTACTATTATATCCTTACTGCTGATAGTTGTCCCGCTTGGAGTAAAAGCAGAAACAGATGTCATCAATTTAGCTCTAAAAGTACCAGAAGTAGATGCTTCTGACGCTTGAATACGAACTACTGGTAGAGGGCTAGGACACGTCCAAACCCCACGATTATTATCCCATCTTACATCTAAAGGACCAGTTTTCCAATGATGGGGTTTTCTTAACCAATCATCTTCAAAAGAAGCCCCTCTATTAGTATCACCATACTTATTAGGAGTTGGATAACCATCTATATCATATCCCCACCCAGTTAAAATAATTGGGGTTTTAATACCAATAGCTCTATACCATCCTGCTGTTGAATAATTATCATAAGGACTTCTTACAGATAAATCAACTGGATAAGTTCCATCACGAACCACATATTCAATATCATGACCTTTATAATATAATGATAAAGCAAATCCTGAAACATTAGGGTCAAAAGTTAGTCCAGAACCTTCTAAAAATGGATTAGTAGTCCAACAGTTTATAGGGGGTTGTCCAATACCACTAACTGGTGGAGTTCCAAACTTTGAGAAATTATTAGAATAATTATAATAACCATATTGTCCATAACCGCTAGCTGACGGAACTCCAGTAGCTGGAATTCCCCTATATACCATATCTCCACTACCAAGGAAAAATTTAATTCCACTAGAATAATGGGAAAAATTAGTATCCGCTATATAAGTACTATAAGGTCTAAATATACCTTCGGTACACACACCAGCTCGTTTTTGATATTCTGAATCAATACTGGCGGCGAATTCTGGTAAACATTTACGAACATCTGTAATAACTACCACATTTTCTTTATTACCAATATCAAATAAACCATAAGTATAATCATCAAAAGCTACATTCCCAACTCCTGGAACACTAACTCCATTACTGGTTAATTCCCCAGAAGGATACCATTCTATTTGAGAATCCCCTAATATAAAACTTGAAGAGGACGTTCTAATAGAAGCGTCATTCCTAGCCAACATTCTAGATATTGCACTTTGACCAAATTTAGTCCATGTTTTGCGTTCAGCAAGAGATTTTTGCATAGAAGTAATAGTTTTGGTAATATTACTCCCTATTTTTTTCATCGAATCTATTCGGGTTTTTCCAATTGTTCCATAATTTGGGGTATATGTTTTCATGCCATAAGTGGTAGTCATCCCCTCTGGTCCAAAAGTAATACTAAAATCTGTCAATTCAGGACCCGTGCCAATAGCAACTTGTCCCAATGTAAATCTAGGTAATCCTGGTAAAGTAAAATTACCAAACTCTACAACATTTTGTCTAACTATTTTAGAATTAACCGATGTCCAACCAGCATAATTCATATTAGCGGTATTCCCATAATTCCATGGATTCAAATTCCCATCTTTAATATATTCAGTTTTATTAGCGTCAACTATAACATTACTACCATTAGATGTAGCAACCCAAGGACCATACGATAATTCATTACTTTGCATTGGTAGAGCAACTATATATGGAAATGCAGGTAATGGCAAGGCTCCAGCTACAACAGCATCGCTACCAACGGTCATTCTAGCATATATACTACTTGTTAAAGTTTGTAATGCACTAGTTTTCCAATCTGTAACTTTAACTAAAGAATTACCATTAGAATCAACAAATAAGGGATTTCCATTAGCATCTGTTTGAGAAATAACACTAATATGAGAAGTAAATACCCTGTCTGGAAAAGAAATAATAACTCTAGGACGAGCTTTTGCAACTGGATCTAAATAAACTATTTCTTCTACGGTAAACCTTACATAAGCTTCGTGTTCATTGATAAAAATATAATCTTCGGTTTTAAAATTAGTTAAATCAAGAAAAGAAGAATTATATGTTAAAATATTTAATGGGTCTGCTGGAGACATATGTAATACAGAGTCCATTAATGCAAAACCATAAACCTTACCAGTTTCATCATCTTTAAACAAAGCTAAGTCCGTAGAATTAGCGGGAAGCCCTAATAAATGTGAAGCGTCAGTCCATCCTGTTTGTGTAACAGTATAATTTAACCTACTACCATATGGTTCGGTGTTATCTGGAACCGACCGTAAATCATTAACCATAATAGCAAATGTTCTACCATAATGTTTTTCAACTAATTGTTTAATATAATCATAAAGTTTTTGAGCACCATCCCGCATATCATGACCATCTTCTGGATTTAAAATGCCAGAAAGAATAGCTTGTGCTAAACTCATATCCTTTAATCTATTAGATTTTCTTAATTTACTATATCTTTTCTTTAATATCTCAATACCAGTAGTACTACCAAAAGTACAATGTCTAAGTAAAACCTCTATTAAGTCTTTTTTCCATGTTGAAGCAAAATTACGCATCCACGCAACCCATTCATCAAATCCAATTAACGCCATAAGCATTTCTGGAGCTTCAACAGGATAAGAATAAGCAGATAGAAAATTAGCTTCACTTTGATAATAATAAGATGGATCTATAACCCTTACTGTTTGTACAATATAATCTTGCCAATATTGCTGTCCAGTTCCAACATTGGTAAGATAACGACCAAATTGTGGTTTTCCAAATTTAACTTGGTATTGAGGAGATTGTATTCTCCAATGATTTGCTACGTCTGTTTGATAATTTTTTAAAGCTTCTCTAGCTTTTATTTTATTACCATCGGTAAGACCACCTCTAAAAAGAACAAAAGCTGGTTCAGCCCAAGCCCCCAAACTATAAGTTCCAGGATTAGTGTTTATTCCGTTTTGAATAGCATTATAAATAGCGAGTTCTGTAGTTGGGTCAAACTTATATAGAATATTAAACCAGACAATATGATTACCATTTAAACCTCTAGATGGTAATGGAAACCCGTTTTCATCCTTCCCCCAATAATGGAAAATAGAAGCTGTATAATTATTTGGTAAAGAGGTAACATCAACAGAACCAACAACAGTATGAGTATCAGTAAATGGTATTTGAAATATATCTTGACGATAATCTCCAACCAACATAGCATTAGTAACCTCTGGTCGTAATTCAATTCCACGGTCTAAATTTTGTGTCTGTAAACCGTTAGCATAAGATGTAATAGCACCTTGACCTAATCTAGCTTCTAAAGGAACATCAACAGATGAATCAACTAATTTTGCTGGTTGTGGTTGATTTACACGATGAACAGTTCTTACTTTTATAAACGCCCATAAGGTTGGATTTAAACGTCCAGAAATATCCCCAACTTCAGAATATTCATTATTAGCACAAGTTCCACCTTCAATTTGAACTAATTGTAATTCTAAATAGAAATCCCTACCAGATAAATCACATATTTCAGTAATTAAACTTAATAAATCTTTATTATCACCAGTAATACGATAACCATCTAAAATTGGAAGTTCAGATATATCTAAATAATAAGAAACATCACGAAGTTTTAATTTAGAACCAAAATTACTATTAGCACCAGTGTTAATAATTAAATTTAACGCACTTCTAACTAAATTCCAAGGAATACCAGCTTCATTTTTAGCAGAACCGCCAAATCCAGTTACAGGAGTATATCCCAATAAAGCATGCATTTGTTCATCATACAAAACTGGAATACCATTATATGCTTCTAAAAACGAATAAACATTAATTAAATTGGGAATTCCAAAAACTGGTCCATTATAACCATTTAAAATAATAGATGTTCCAGCAAGAATTTCTGTTGGTGCAGTTATTCGTGCCGAGATTTTTTTACCACCAGCGTCAATAATATATTTCCAGTTTTGTAAAACACCACAAAATGAAAAAGACCCAAATATAAAAAGAACAGGATAACCCAATGGAGGAGGATTAAAATAATCTGGCCCATAATGAATTTGAGGATTACCACATCCATCATAATATAATTTACCTGTAGAACTACTACATTTATCTTCCACTAATAAAACTTGAACTTCTGTTAGTGTAGAATTCCATCCAAGAGTTGCACTATAATTAGCAATAGTTGCCCCTAAAAAAAGAGTTTGAACAAAATTTCCACCATATATATTAGGGTCACATACCATTTAACAACTCCCGTATACCCATGAAACATCTCTAGAATACCTACCAGTTCTTGGATTCCAATTTTCAACATCATTATCAACAAAAACTATAGAATAACTAGCGATTAAAGACCCTCTAAAATTATCAATAATTTCTTGAACCCCACTTCTTGGAGAAGAATTCTTCATAGCTAAAGCGTTAGCAACACTATTTGGAATTCCACTATATCTGGGCATTAAAATTTCAATATTTACAGAAAATTTAGGTGATGTAACAGTATCCATATCTTGTAAAACCGGTCCAGCCGTTCTACCTGGAATCACAATACTAGCAAAAACATCATTTGGATTAGTTCCTTGAAGATTAAAACTTTCCATTAAAGCACCAGAAACCATATTATATGGCCTATCATCATATTCATAATTATATGTGATAGAACCCATCATTGGATTTTTACCAATAGAATTAGATAATGGATTATAATTTAAACTAACATCAGAATATTTAACCGCTCTATTATAAATTTGGTGAATTGGATTACCAAGTAATAACCCAGATAACTTTATTTCAGCATTGTTTATTTTTGGTATTACCACCTTCATATCAGAATTTTTAACTTCTAATCCATTAATGGTTCCATCAATACTAACCCTGACAGACGGGTCTTCTATACTTCTTTTAATTGAAATATTAAATTCTTCTGTAGCAACACCACTAGCAATAATCCAGTTCTCAACTATGGAATAAGAACCGTTTAATTCATTTATATTTTCTGTTCTAATATAATTATATGGGGTGTAAAAAGTTGGAATATTTAATCCACCAGTAGCATATAAAAAGGTATTATCCATCCCTAATTTAGAAGTTACCCAAGTTTTAGCAGATTCATAACCCTGAGAAGCAAGTCCGCCACCATCATAATTTCTAGCTCCAACAGCATTAACATTATGACTAACTTTATAGGTATAAGGATAATTTACCGATTCGCCCTGCTCATTAAACTCAATTGACCATTCTTCGTTAGCATCTTTTAAATATATACCAGAAGCAAAAAACTCGCCACCATCCTCACGACCATGTAATCCAAACATTTCGTTAGCTTCTAAATTGACGGTATAATCAACCGTTTGATACCACGGTCCTTCTGAAAAATTAATAGATTTTATTATTGGATAACATTTTAATGGAGCGGTTCCATTGCACCCCTGAATTTCTAAATTCTTACCAGGAATAGAAAATAAAGTCCTAAGAGATTCGGTTTTATAGGTTAAATTAGCTAAAGCATCAGTAGAAGTTTCATTAGCAGGATAACCAGTCCCAGTATAAAAACCACTAGAACTAGGAGAACCCATATTAAAAATCAGTTTTCCAATTAAATTAACATTATAAATAGACCCAACAATTTGACCATCCCCGGTTTTATTATATTCTTTTTGAATACTAACAAAAGGAGCAGGTATTATTCTATTTCCATTATATGATACTGATGTATTAGCCATTTTTTAAAATCCGTGAGTATAAAGTTTTAAATTATTATTTCCAGAACCTTGAGTATTATATAAAAATAAATTGAGAGAATTATCTAAAACTGGATTAGAACCACTAATATATAAAGGAATATAAGAATTAATTTCGCCCTCAATTACTCTTAAATACAAAGGAAGATAACCAGCAACCGACTCTGTATCTCTAGCAATATATAAAGGAATACTAGCACTAAAATTAATTGCCCCATCTGTAACACCGTCTGCATTCTTAATATATAATTTTAATCCTCTTTGTGTAGCAAGATATTCATTTTTAATAAATAAGGGCAAAAAGTTATTAATAGTTTCATCAGATTTAATATAAAGAGGTATTCCCTGATTATAATTACCAGACGCTTCTGTTCCTTGAATAAATAGTGTTACCGCATTAGTAAATGGCGTTGACATATTTTATCTCATCAATCCTGGAGCTAAATCTCTATTACGACCAGCATTATTAACCATTCCAACAGCTATTCTATTAGCTTGAACTTGTGTTAACTGTACTGGTAATCCATTAATATTGATATTATAATTTCCATTAAAAAATTGTGGAATACCATTAATAGCAGCAGCAAATTTAGCAATAGAAGAATCAAAAAAAGTAATAGATTGTTGAAACTGTTTTTGAAACTCATCATAAACAGGTCTTAAAGATTCTGCTAATGCTTTATTAGCATCAATCTTTCTTTCTTCCTCTGTTCGTATAATACCACCAGCTTGTGCTAAACCAGCCTGAGCAAATCCAGCTAAATTACGAGCACACGGCAAACGACTCCCAATAGCAAAACCAATTTCATCAGCCCTTTGAGCACCAGA
>ERZ1292629.3159-Hain-H43-01um-R1-3159-length-12983-cov-6_pt1 | contig 12983 bp, 8 predicted proteins | sample MGYA00564399_ERZ1292629 | MGnify/ENA primary metagenome ERZ1292629 (study PRJEB36523, sample SAMEA6512636) | groundwater metagenome | collected 2019-01-08 | study: AquaDiva: Metagenomics assemblies of 32 groundwater samples | reverse complement strand
TTATTTAATTTAGGAAGAAAATTATTATCTTTACATGATAAAAGTTTTTATATTAGTGTTTCTTATTGGTGGGATGTTGGAGTAGGACATCGTTATGTTAAATCGAATCTTCTTAACAAGGCTGGTGAAGATCCAAATTTTAATGATGTTTTAATACAAATGACTGGAGTCGCTTATGGGGCAAAACTAAATCGTTCTAATAATAAATTAACTATGTCTTTTACAATAAAAGACTATATGTCAATTTTAGAACATCAATTTCTTTTTAATTCCCCGTTTTTTGATGGCGTTCAAGATGTTAATGCTGTTTACACATTAGGGCAAATGGCCGGGTTTGCAAATGAAAGATTTTCAGAAATTGGGATAGATCGTCGTCCATTGGGGTATTTAAGAAAAGTAATGGATGATGGGGATTTAATTAAAGAAGGTATTTTTATTTACAATGGAGAAAAAAGTCGAAGTGAAAGATATGATTTACCAGGAACTTATAATACGTTTGTCGATCCAAAAGTAAAATTTCAAAATGGAGAAACTTATGAAAATGCGGTTAAAAAAATTGCTACACTTATTGGTAAAACAGTTTATTTTGATAGATGGGGTGTTTTACGATTAGAAACTCCTGCTGCTTTGGTAGCAGCGTTTTCTACTACTGATCAAAATTTGCAATTTGAACCTGTTTTTGATTTTGTATCAACACCTATTGTAAGAGAAAAAAACACACCCACCAATCAAGGAGCAGGAGGTAATTTAGATTTTGTGTTTGATCCAACTGAGCATGTGGCCCATTTAGTATATAATGTATTAACTTATCAAAGAGAAGTAGAACAGGCTTTTAATGTTATCACTATTCATAGTGCCAGTAATGATGTTCGGTTAGCAGACGGAAGTAGAACAGGAGGATTTATTTTTAAAGGTCATACTTTTTTTGATCAAGTTTGGAATCCGGAAGCTGAAGGGTTTATTGGTTACAGGAAACCTTTTTTTCAAGCTCAATCAGCCTTTGGAAGTGAAGATGGAGTTAATAAGGCTATGCAACTTTATGCCAACAGAAAATTTCCACCTATGATTATATCTTTTGAAACTTATGGAGTTCCTGGATTGAAAGCATTAGATATAATTACTTTAGATGGTAACTTAGCCTATATAACTGAGATTAGTCATGACCTTGACCCATCAACTAATCTTTGGTGGTGTTCGATTCAAGCAGAATGGATTAAGCCAATAAAAGGAGAATTAGGGTTCTTAGAAACAATAGAACCTAGTACCTCAAAATAACATGAATAATACACTAGTTAGGATGCAAGAAATATCTCATTCACACGGCGGTAAATGTTTATCTGTTTCATATGCAGGTCAAAAAACAGAATTAGAATTTGAATGCAAAAACGGGCACAAATGGAAAACACAGCCTCAATGTATTTTGCTTGGGACATGGTGTCAGTTTTGTAAAAAAGAAAATATACTGAAAGAGATGCAAGAATATGCTAAAAGTCGAGGAGGAGAATGTCTTTCTCCCGAATTTATTGCAAGTAAAAATAAACTGTTATGGAAATGTCGAGAGGGGCATGAATGGGAATCTAATTCTGCAAAATATAACAACTCATGGTGCCCATATTGCGCTAAAGGTACTTTTATAAACGAAGAAAAATGCAGATTTATTTTTGAAAAACTTACTGGTTTTAAATTCAAAAAAACAAGAAATGTACTAAAAAGTAATCTAGAGCTAGACGGATACTGTAAAGAATTAAACATAGCATTTGAATATCAAGGGATACAACATTATGTCTTTTTTGAACACTTTCATAAAAACCAAGAAGGATTTTTACAAAGAATAAATCGCGATATTAATAAGAGAAACGAATGTAATCTTCTGAAAGTTTTACTTATAACAATACCATATTGGATAAACGATAATGATTATAACCTTTTGTTGTTTATAAGAAAAAATTTAGAACAAAATAATATAAACACACTAAAATGGAATGATTATTATTGGACTGAATTTTATAAAATTTGTTACAACCGTTATACTTTATTAAGCGAATTGGCTGCAAAAAACAACGGGAAACTTATTTCAAAAATATATCGAGGGTGTAACTACCAATTAGAGTGGGAATGTCAATATAAACATAGATGGGTATCTCCTCCTACAAGAATAATTTCAGGAAAATGGTGTCCGATATGTTTAAAAATACTAACGCTAGCCAAATTAAAAAATCCAATTACTGATATACAAGACTTAGCTCAACAACACAATTCTGTTTTAATAAGTTCAGATTATAAAAACAACATAACACCAATAGATTGGAAGTGTTTATGTTGCGATAACGTGTGGTCAGCCACATTAAATTGTATGAAAACTAGATTACTTATTAATAGATGGTGTTTGTTTTGCAGAAAGAACCAAAACAAAAAAGAAAAAGTCGTACTAAAAAATCATTGATAAATTGCGATGTCGAGTGGCTTAAATCTCAAACAGGAGAATTAGGGTTCTTAGAAGCAATAGAACCTAGTACCTCAAAAACGACATAATTTTGTAAAAGAATATATACAAAAAGGAGAAAAAATTAAGTGGTAGACACAAACAGAAATAGGAATATTGCTAGGAAAAAGCCAATAACACAAAGAGAAGCTATTGCTATTGCGGATCGTCAAATCTGGCAAAGAGAATTTTCACCAGATTATGATCAAGTAATTAAAAAGGGTTCAACAACAATTAATTCTGGATTAAGAACAGGTGGACCAGCACCTATTGTAACACAGTGAATTGGTTTAATCGTTTAGCAAAGAAAAGTCTTATAGAAGAAATACGTCGTTCTGGTTGGTCAGAAGACCAACTCAGAATGGATGCTATTGAAATTTATCAACGAAATAATCAATTTTTCTTTTCTATGGGAGATTGGTCCAACACGAAACCAGACGACTTAAAAGGAGCAATTAGGAATTTCCATTCTGGAGCCGAAGTAAGTTATGATTTTGAAAGTGGCCCAGAAGGAGAAGGATGGGACAAAATTTATCCATAATTTCATTTTTCGCGAAAAATAATTAATTCATGCCATCACAAACAAGATATTTTGGAATAGGCTTCTTCGATTTCGGTGACGACACCGGAATCGACTTCAATGTTCAAGTTGAAATAGATCGCTTTGTCTTCCTAGATAAAGAACTTTTCGGTTTAATGTCTATTTTTGGCAACGGAGTTGTCAGTGGATGGACTGTTGCCGCAGAAACAGCATTCTCTATAAGTATAAGTGAAGGATATGGGAATATAGATTTCAAATCAGGGAAAACCACATTCCCGTTTGTTATCTCTAAACTTCCACAAAATTCGACTCTTTATATTTATGCCAAAGCAAAAACAAGAACTACATTTACAGAAGAAGTGGATTTTATCTTTGACTCAAGTGCTACACTAGCAGAAAATGATTTCAATTTTCTTCTTTTAGCCAAAGTTTCTGTTGGGAATACTTCTATAGAATTAATAGACAACTCTGTTCGTCAAGAAATAGGTTTCATTGAAACCATTAAAGCTGCCATCAAACTTCATAAACATCGTGGTGGATCTCTTAACCCGTCAAAAATAGATTTAGGTTCAGAAGTTAAAGGGCAATTGCCTTCTTTTCGTATTGCTGATTTTGACGCAGAAAAAATAACATCTGGAACTTTTGATTTAGCAAGAATGCCTTTATTAGACCACCAAGATCTACAAAATGTTGGACTGTTAACTCATCCTCAATTAGATAGTTTTGTAAAAACGCTTCAAAGTGGCAATACTGAATTATTCGGAGAAATAGGAACTGCTAATTTATTACAATTAATTATTGCTGCAAAACTTATTTATGAGGATGTTCAGTCTGTTCTTTATTCTGGTGTAAAAATAGATGAAAATATGATTAATGAACTTGTTGTGATTCCAGGTATTACTCCAAATGATTTTATCGATTTTGATAATACCACAGCAGAAGTTGATTTAGATCAACACTTTATCAGGGGAATTCCTCCTACTACCGGAACTTCTTTTTACGTTAATTATGATACAGGGTTGGCTTGGAAGGCACAAACATTAGATAATCTTGTTGTTATTGGAGATACAGTAGCTCTTGATTTCGATCCAGATCAAGAAGCAACTACAAAAATTATAGAAGGATTTGAGTCTTCTACTGAACCTAGTCAAGATTTAACTCAATCTGGATTGAATTTATTTTCAGAACAAAATATAGTATTAGTAGATAGTGCAGTAGTTCAGTCTAATGCGAGTTCTACAAATACTACTCAAGGATTTTATTCGGGACAATTTAAACACCAACAAACTTTTAGAGTTCAATTTGTTAAAGAATTTGCTACTCCACAAAATTGGATTGATTATGATTTATTCGCTTTGCAAATTAAGTGTTTATCACAAATTCATGGCACTGTAAAACTATATTTCAAAAATTCGCAAGGCGATAAATCTCCAGATTTTTCATTATTAGACGAAGATGAAGTTACAAATCAGTTTGAAACGAGAAGTATAGATTTAACAACAATAACATTTAGAGACAATATTAAATCTATTACTATTTATTCAGATGATCATGTAAATGATTTTGTTTATTACATAGATAATATGCATATAGAAAAGGCTGTTTTGTTACCATCTGAAGGTACAATGAGTCTTAAATATTCTGCTGGTTCTTCTGTTATTTTTTCTACTTTAGAATGGAATACAACAGAACCTCCTGGAACAGAAATCCAAGTTCGAGCCAGAGCAGCCAATGGAACAGTTTTACTAAATCGAGCAACTTTTACTAACTTTTTAAGTAGTGGAAATAATCTTAATTTAGAAGGAACAGACCTTGAAGTAGAATTTACATTTCTGCCTGATAGTACAAAAACAGTTTCTCCTGTGTTAAATTCTGCTAGAATTTTAATTTTAACAGAAGCAGAAATTGATGGGTTTTCGATAGATACTTCAGACGAATTTTCTCGTGGATCTTTTAGTAATGCAGCCATTTCTGATAACACTGTTCATTTAGACACTCCTATTTATGTTGATTCGGTTTATTTTGCTCTTCAAAATGGAGTTCATCAAGGTCGAATTGTAGATGGTATTTTTACAAGTGGAAGCGAACCAACAATATTAGGAACTAAAGATACTCCGATTGCTCCAAATCAAGTTTTTGCAGCAGTTGAAAATTCTCAGAATTCAGTTTCAGAATCACTTTTTGAAGTTAGATCAGCCAGACGCCAAACAGGGCGAAATTTTGTTGTTGCTGATACTTTTAATGATAGGGTATTAGAATTTAATGAAGCAGGTGATTTAATTTCTGGAGTTGGTTCTATAAATTATGAAGCTAATACGATTTTCCCGATTGCTGCTAGTATAGATTTAAGAACTAATATTTTATATGTTGTTTGGAGTAAAAAAATCTCATTTAAAACAGTTAATGTTAGTAAAATGATAATTCAGTCTAGTGGTAAAAAAGTTCAATTAATTAAGGATTTTGATAAAATCCTTGGTTTTACAACAACTGAACTTCAAAAAATAAATGCAGAAGGGCAAATTATGCCTGTTGTCCTATCTATTCAAAATACAGGATTAGTTCAAAATTTACCAAAAACAGAAACTTTCTTAAAAATAGATGGGTCAAAAGAAAATGGTGTACTTCCTGGCGGAATTGATCAGTTATCAATTTTATATACTACAGCAGCTAGTGGATTAGGGATTTCGTGTTATGTTGGAAATTTTGCTTATATAGACGGCATTTTCACTCCAACATATGTAGACAAATCATTAGCGAATGGATTTATTATTACTAATGGAACTATAGCAGTTAAAACTTATAATTTTTCTAACAATCCGAAAGCAACTGGAGTCACAGTTAACAAAATTGCCAATGTATCATCAATTATAGAAATTGACAAAAATAATAACATAGTTTTTGGTTCTAACGTTATGAATTTTTCCCCTTTCATTCCTGGTAGAGTTGTAGAAATTGATAAAACAACGTTATTAATTGGTGGTACTCGTCCTGGTGGAGAAAGCGGAGTTCCTGATGCTAGTAGCCCGTTAGATTTTAGAGCGATTTTTGGGAGTGATGCTAATATTACAAAACAAAAATCAACTCTTTCTAAAATATTTTTTGGGTCAACAACGAAACCACATGTTGGGTCTATGGTTTTATATAATAAAAGTGTTCAAACAATTATTTTTGAATATATTAGTCCAGAAGGAGTTTTGGTTTCAGATGTGGATATTGATAATTCTGGAAATTACGTTATTGCAGAAAGTAGTTTGGATCGTTCAGGTAGAATTATTAAATTAGATACAAATGGAAATATAGTTTTCACTTATGGAGAAGGTACTTTTTCTTTGATAAATGATGTTCGTGTTCAGGTTGATGATTCAATGATTATTTCCACTTAACTGTATAATATAGTATGCAATTAAATTATTTTGCGTATTGTAATAGTACGGGCTACAGCGAGGCAGCTCAAAGTTACCTCCTTTCTCTTTTAAAAGTAAAGCCAGACATAAATATAAAAATGCATTTCATAAACCACAAAATTGGAGACGGCGTAAGTAAGAATAGAAAACAATTATTTACTGCTTTACATAAAAAAGAATTAAAAGAACCTAGCACTAATCTCTATCATTGTATTCCGCCCATATATCAAAAAACAGGCAAAAAGAATATAGGATTTTGTGTTTTTGAAACTATTAACCCACCACCAGACTGGATTAGTAAAATGAATGAAATGGATGCGATTATAACTGCGTCTTCATTCAATAAGAACATTTTTGAGAATAATGGAGTTAAAATTCCTATACACGTAGTTCCACATTGTTTTGATTCAAACTTGTTCAATGAAAATGTTCCAAATAATGGGAGATTTGATAAAACTACATTTATTAGCATAGGAACTTGGAAGAAACGTAAGAACTGGGAATCATTAATTAAAGCATGGTATGAAGCTTTTGAGTATCGTCATAATGTTTGTTTGTTAATTAAGACAGATAAACCTGATGAATTAAAGGCTACTGTACATCATATTAAAACAAATTTTGAATGGAGATCGAAATTAACCGCTCCTATTTATTGTGAAGAAAATCCTATTTGTGATTTTGAAGAAATTCCTAGTATTTTGCGAAAAGGAGATATTTACATAAGTTGTTCTTTAGGTGAAGGGTTTTCTCTCCCAATATTACAAGCAATGGCTATGAAAATCCCAGTTATAACTACGCGATTTGGAGGAGTTTTAGAATACGCCAAACCTGAGTTTTGTACTTATTTAGAACCAGATAAGTATCAATCAGTTTTAACAATGGATTCTGTTCCTCAATTTAAAAATTGTATTTGGCCACATATTCCTATAAAAGAAATTGCAACAAAAATGATTTATATTTTACAAAATACTAAAGAGCGTGAAGAAAAATGTCAGAAGGCATATGATTATGTACATAAGAATTTAAATTATGAAAAAATTGGCAAGAAATTATTAGGAGTTTTAGAACTTTGATTTTTAAATTAACCCCTCCTTCTGGATATGCAGATTCTTACTTGGATATCGAATTCTCTGTTATTTTAGATCAACATCCAAAAACAGAAATCACTTTGTTTAACGATACTTCCAAGGAACAATTAAATATAATCGGGATTTCTACGGGCTATATCTCGAATAATATTATTATTGTCAAAAGTTCTAAACAAGTAAGTGGACATATAAATCTGTTTAGCGACGACAAAATGAATAAAAAATTCAAGTTTTATAATAGTGTAAATATTCGATGTCACACAGACTATTATAACGAAGAAAACACATTAGTTTTATCTGATGATAAAACGGTTATTTTTTATAACGAAAGTCAATCTTTAGATGCGAATATAGTCCCTTTCGATATAATTGTTAGAAATAATATTATTGATTTTGGCAAAAAAGAAACTTTGATATTTGATTTAATTAGTAGAAACTCTAGAAAATATGAAATCTGCATTAAATCACAAGATGAATCTGTTTCTTGTACAATAGAAATTAGTTCGAAATTAAATAAAACAACTGTTGAAATTCCTTGGGAACTTTTATACCATGATTTAAATCTTAAAATAAACAAAAATAAACAATTTCAGATGTTTTATGTTTGCATAAAGGGAACGAATTTGTCCCGTCTTGCAAACAGACAATATGTTCCATTGGAGGCTTGTAAAGTAAAATTTATTGTTCCAGAATATTTAACTCTAACCCCTCAGTCTAGAAAAGGGCCTATAGGTGAATTGTCTAATAAATTTATTATAAGTGATAGATATTTTGTGTTATGCCCAAAAGAATATTCGGGTTTCGCTAAAAAGTCTGAATTTGCCAAAGAAAAATTAATGGATTTAACCATGTTAGTTAACGAAGGTCAACATATGGAAAGTCTTTCTAAACAGATAAAAGGATTTTCAGACAACAAAGATGTTTCACAACAAATTCAAAATACTCAAAAAATAATTCAACATAATAGAAATCACAATAAGATGATTCCTGTACGTCCTAAAATTAACAATAACCAAATTCAATTATTAAAAAGTGTTTCTGGAATTTATGAAAATATCGCAGCAAAATCTAAGCCTCAACAACAAGCATCCATTTTCTCTGCTGCTTCTATTAAGTCTAAAGAGCAGCAAAAATGTGCTCCCTGTGCAAGAAAGAAACAGCCACAAAATTGAATGAATTCCCAGATAATATCAAACATTTCTTAGAAAGAATCCATCATTGTGCAAAAAAAAATGGGTACAAAACATTTTTATATGGAAATTTTGCATTATATAAAATAACAGGAAATAAAAACTTTTTAAAAACACAAAATATTAAAGTCATATTATCGTTTAATTCGAACTTTAATCAACAAGAGTTTTATCAATGCTTGACTGAGCATATTAATATTACTAAAGAAACAGAAATGTCTTCATCTAAATATAGTTTCGTTTCATCATTCAATGTTGAAATAGATTTAGTTTATAATTTTGATCCAACAAATCTAGATCAAGTAAAACAATTTGGACGTTTTAATTTTGATGTAAATTTTTATGATTTAGATACAAACATATTTATTTCTCCTCCATTTTTATCAGATACAAGTACATTAAAAAACATTAATTCTGATTGGGTTTTTGAAGATATTCTGGGGTTTTTAATATGGGCGGGGAAATTACCTGAAATCAAAATAAATACTGAACAGTATAAAAAATTAAGATTATTATCTTTAGAAGCATTAAAAGAGTCATTAGACATAACATGGTTAGAACAAATTGAAGATATTTTATTGTTACGTTATTCTGGATCTGCTTTGCGTTTTGCTGCAGACACTTTTGCAGATGGGAAACCATGGATATTTAAAGTTTTAATTGATTATATAATTTCAATGAGTGTAAGCATTAATGATGGAAGTAATATTGAAACAGTTTTTAATGAAAAAAAATATGCTCTTATTAATTTATATAATGATTTCTTTCTAGAAGATAAATCTAAAGAAGAAACTCCAGAAGATATTCAACATCGGCTAACCATGATTTTAAGAATACTATTTGATTCACCAAATTTAGATATTCCAAGACCATATATCAATAAAATAAGAGTTATGTCTGGAGGAATTTTAGGGAGATGTTGCTTAGGTACTAGTGTAGGTGGGAATATCTCTTTTTTTGGGTGTGGGAATGATATAGAAGAAGAAGATTGTTTAGGTCTACCAGTTAATTGTACCGGAAATAATCAATGTTTAAGAGATCATAGTTCTTTTGCTCATATTCCTGCTACTAATTGGGATTTAATTCCCGTTGATTTTAGAGAATGGTGTCCTGGGCAAATCTGCCCAGATGCTAATAATATACATTGTCAAAAAGAACCATAAACTATGGCTTTCAACGTACCAGATTGTTTTAGCGGAGATTGTGATTGTGCAGGTACTCCTCCTCCAAGTGGGTTCTGCCCATATGGAGACTGTTTGTCTTGTGTCCCTTCGAAATGTGATGGCCCAAAATGTTGTTGTTGTGCAAGTGTAGATGTAGCTTTAACTGTTCGGTCACGATGTTATGATCGAGTATTTTTTTCATGTAATAAAGATGGGACATCTGCTGGTCCAGGAGAAGATCCATTCCCTGTTCTTTGTACAAAATGTTTTGATGCTTGTGAAAGGGCACTAGGAGGACAAGAATCATGCGCATCTATATCTCAACATGTTAATAACTCTTCTTGGCAACCATCTCCTGTTGACTGGTGGAGTTTCCCGCCAAGTATAGGTCCGTGTTCATGTGATTGTGTTGATTATATAGATCCAAATAATCCTTCTGCTGGTTGTAACTTAACTTGTGTTACATGTTCTGGATTACGATGTAATGCCCATGTAACAGTAACATCAAGTAATTGTAATTATCAATTTTATTTAACTCCAGGAGTTGGTTGTTGTGGGAATCCAGAATTTATTGATATAGTTTTTGTTATTGATTACTCTGGCAGTATGGAATCTTATATAGAAAACGTGATTAATAATGTCTCTTTATTAGCTTCTAATCTGTCTTTAACAGGGGGGTTGGCGAGATTTGGTCTTATCGTATATGGTAAAACAGAAAATAACGATATAACAATTAATCATTTCCCGAATGGGGAGATCTTAACAACAGATGTAAATGATTTTATATCACAATTACAATTAAATCTACCGACAACTGGAGGTAACGAACCCGATTTTGATGCCGTTGAAACAGCCCTGTCAACATACCCATGGGAAGGAGCTGAAAATTTAATATTCTTAATAAGCGATGAGCTTGTTAATGCAGACGGGAAAACACCTATTCAAGGTTCGTTAGGAGATCCTAACGGTCAACCAAGTGCTGAATTGCTAATAGATTTAGCTAATAGTTTAGGTGTCACTGTTCATACAATCCAGATATTTGCGCTAGGGAGAGGATGGGATACTCATAAAACGGACTTATCTTTAGGGACAAATGGTAAAGATATAGATATAACAACAGATTTTAGCCAAATTTTAGATGACATTAATTTAATTGTGTTTGGAGGATCATGTGGATGTTTAGACATGACTCCAATCCCTGTTTTATTATGTAAAGGGGGAACAGGACCAACAGGAGACGATTGCATTAATCCAGATTCTAACATTCCTATTAAAAAATGTTTTAAGGAAGATAACAGCGACTGTGCTTGTAATGAACCTTTAGCTTTTGATGTGTGTGGTGAAATTGTTATTGTAGAGCCTCAAACAGATACTATGAAATTAGTATGTTGTGGAGAAATTGAAGGTGGCGGATGTGATTGCCCAACAGAAACGAACCCGCCAGAAGGGTGTTGTGGACTATCTTGTTCTGAAATAAATATTTGTTCTGATTTCAATAATGTTGAAGATGCCATTAATACTATTTGGTGTGAATGTTGGCAAAAAGCAAAAGATGGAGAATTTGTTCTTGAAACTTCTAGTTGTAACCAATGTACCATTCCTGATATAAATGATCCAAATTACAAAAATTTAGACATAGATGCGATAACTAATTGTGTTATAAAAATACCTGATTGACGAGGTGGATTTATAGCGAAGAGTAGATCTGAAATTGTCACAGAAGTTAAAATAGCTTGGTCTATGTGTTCTAAGGGAGTAGTAGACGAAATCCCTCCACCACCTATTTCAGAATCTGTTTCTTGCTTGCCTAAATGCAATATAACAGATGAATGTATTTCTGGAGAAACAAATTGTTCTGAGAATGAAGACATAAGAGATTGTCGTAAAGTATCTTGTAATAATTCTAACCAAGGGTGTATATCAATAAAAAACCCGGCTACTGTTGTATTAAATAATGGTATTGGATTGGTTGCTTATGAGTCTTTTAGTAATATTTCTGTTATAGAAATCCAACAGTTTAATACTTCTGTCCCTGGTAAAATACTTCCAAATAGAAAAACAAATTATGGGAGGTTACAACATGAATCAAAATGGGAAACAGGATTAGCTAAACTTTATTATTTTGAAAATATAGCGTCTCATTTCATAAACATCTCAGATATATTAGTATTCAAAACAGGACCGCTACAAAATCAATGTTTCCCTATACCCCAAAATTCTTTAGGAACTGATAATATTGGAAACTTTATAAAGTTTTCAGTTCCTAGTGATTTCTCTTTAACCTCTCCATTTTTAAGTGAAGATGATGTTTATAATATTGAATGGTTTATTATTGATAGTGATGATACAGGGTTAACAGGGAGTGCAATCGATAACGGGTTAACTCCTGGATCAAAATTCTTATCAACTCCTGGCTCGGTTAATAAAATATTAAAATTATCTCCTCATATTCATGATGGGTCTCCAGTTCCTGTTGCAAACCCTTCTATATCTGTAGCTTATAACTATATGAATTATCTAGAAAATTCTCATTATGTTTATCTAACTTATCAAGCTCTAGAAAACCAAAAATGGAATTTATATTTAAGACAAATTAGACTTTCCGAATACTCTAAGGACCAACAGCTAGACACATCGAATGCTACTTTCGTTTCTTTATCTGAATTAAATATAAACGAGTTAGTATATAAAATAATATGTTCTAATGATTCTTGTACCCAGTTTGGAAATAATTTTTTAGCAAAACGTACAATTACAATGGAAGTTCTTTTGCAAGATGGACGAGAAGTTTTCAATAATTCTTTGTTGGATAGTAATGAATCTTGGCAAATTTGCCCCGGTCTTCCCTCTGGTAATCTTTTAAAGAAAAAGATTTTTGTAGAATTAACTCACTCTGTAGTAATTAATAGGTGCCCAACTCAATTTGAATTTAATGAAATTTTTTATAACTGGGAGCCTGGAGATGATTTTTATGTTCCTTTTATAAACTTAACTTCTGAATCATTGTTCACTTTGTTGAAAAAATCTAATGATACTGCTATTAACTTAGGCAATGATACCATACAAATTGGACAACTAATAATAACGTCATCTCAAGTTGGAGCAATTTGGTATG
>ERZ1292629.3158-Hain-H43-01um-R1-3158-length-12984-cov-4_pt1 | contig 12984 bp, 9 predicted proteins | sample MGYA00564399_ERZ1292629 | MGnify/ENA primary metagenome ERZ1292629 (study PRJEB36523, sample SAMEA6512636) | groundwater metagenome | collected 2019-01-08 | study: AquaDiva: Metagenomics assemblies of 32 groundwater samples | reverse complement strand
CTTTTTCGTTTATTTTCAGTGGCTTGGATGAGGCTGGAGCGGGTAGCGGGGATCGAACCCGCATCACAAGCTTGGAAGGCTAGTGCTCTACCATTGAGCTATACCCGCCCGTCAGGTGACGCGCCCTGCCATCATTCACCGGGGCTCGTCAACAGCCCATTGATGGTAAATGCGTGAGAACGCCTCTTAACCCGGCCTCGTCTTTGTTCTATCGCTCGGCCATGACCAACCCGTCCCTGCGCCAACTCGACATTTTCGCGCAGATGGTGGCCGCGGGCAGCCTGACGCGCTGTGCCCAGACGCTGGGCGTTTCATCCGCCGTGATCGAGCGCGATATGGCGTCGCTGGAAATGCGGCTGGGCTATCGTTTGTTCGACGATATTCGCGGCGCGGCGCGGCTGACCCGGGCGGGCCGGCGCACGGCGCAGGCGATGACCCTGCTGGCACAGGACGATCCCGAGGATTGGGCAGAGGAAGCCACGCCCGCCCCTACCCCGCAACCTGTTCCATCGCCGGCCCCGCCGCCCGCGCTGCCGGAATTGCTGCTGGATGCGGATGCGCAATTGCCGTCGCTGCCGGCCACGCCGCCGCCCGCCAACCGTGCCATCATCCTGGCGACGCCGGCACCGGTGTTCGGCCATTTCCAGGATGCACTGACCGCGTTCGAGGCGGCCAATGACGATATCGCCATCACCCTGGACCTGAGCGTCCAGTCGGCGGTCGAGGCGGCGCGGGCGATCGAATCGCTGCGCGCCGACATCGCCTATTTCTACGCGCTGGAGGAACCGGCCGGCCTGCCGTCGCGCTATGGCTGGTCGGAACAGGTCAATCTCTATGCCGGGGCGGACCATCCGCTGGCGCGCGCGGGCAGCGTGTCGCGCGGCGACCTGATCATCACGCCGCAACTGGCGGTCGATCCTCGCAACGGGCTGCGCCCGATCATCGATGCGGCGCTGGCGCGCGGCGGCGCCCGGCTGGGCCCGGTGATGCTGGAAACCGACAATATGTTCGACATCATCACCGCCCTGCGCGAAGGCGCGGGATGTTTCGCCGCCTTTGGCCCGATGGCGCGTGACCTGGGACGGATGAGCGGCATTCGCCGGCTGGCGCTGGACGTGCCATTGCCTGCGATCGAGGTGCGCCAGACCGTCAACGAACGATCGCTGTCGCGCCCCGGCGTGCAGGCGCTGGCGGATTTCCTCTTCCTCTGACCAGAAAATAATGGCGGAATTGCGCGACTGATCCGTCTTGGCGGCGGGTAATATGCGGCGCGCCATGCCGTGCAAAAATGCAACAGTTGGTGGTGAATGCGGCAGAAACGGCCTTCATTTCGCCGATCGCATATTGATATGATGTATCATGACCGATACGCGGAGGCCGACCCACATATTCTGCAAGGATAAAAAGCCTGATGCTTCGTTCCCCGTCGCTGCGCGCCGGCTGTGCCCTCACGGCCCTTTGCCTGGCATGGCCCGCCGCCGCCCAGACCGCAGCCCCCGCCGACACCCAGGCCGATGGCAGCTATCATGACCCGCGCAGCGACATCGTCGTCACCGCCCTGATCCCCCGCAGCCAGGGCGACATTTTGTCCGGCACCTCGATCGTCACCGGCGAGGAACTGACCCGCAGCCTGCGCCCGACCATCGGCGAGACGCTGGCGCGCCAGCCCGGCGTGTCGGCCACATCCTTTGGCCCCAACGCATCGCGCCCGATCCTGCGCGGCTTCCAGGGCGAGCGCGTGCGCATCCTGACCGACGGCATCGGCAGCTTCGACGTGTCCAACACCTCGGTCGACCATGCCGTCGCGATCAACCCGCTGACCGCCGACCGGATCGAGGTGCTGCGCGGCCCGTCCGCCCTGCTCTATGGATCGTCGGCGATCGGCGGCGTGGTCAATGTGATCGACAGCCGCATCCCGCGCCGCGTGCCGGACGAGGCGATCCATATCGACGCGATCGGCACCTATGGCAGCGCCGCCAACGAACGCAGCGGTTCGGGCGAGATCGAGGTGCCGCTGACCGAGAATTTCGTCGTCCATGTCGATGGCAGCTACAGCAAGACCGACAATCTGCGCACCGGCGGCTATATCCTGTCCAAGGCGATGCGCGAGATCGCCGCCGCCTCCGACGAGGAGGAAATCCAGGACAATGCGCGGCTGAAGGGCAAGCTGGCCAATACCGCGGCGGAAGTGTGGGAAGTGGCCGGCGGCTTTGCCTATATCGGCGATGGCGGCAATCTGGGCATGTCGATCTCGCACAGCGAGAACACCTATGGCGTGCCGTCGCGCCTGGAAGTGGCCGAGGAGCATGACCATGATCACGATCATGACCACGATCATGAGGAAGAGGGGCACAGCCACGAGAATGTGACGCTGGCGATGAAGCAGACCCGCGCCGACCTGCGCGGCGAGGTCGCGGTCAATGGCGGCTTCCTCGACAGCATCCGCCTGCGCGCGGGCTGGGCCGATTACCAGCATCAGGAAATCGAACCGTCGGGCGAGGTCGGCACCACCTTCAAGAACCAGTCGATGGAAAGCCGGCTGGAATTCGTCCAGGCCGACCGCAATGGCTGGCAGGGCGCATCGGGCGCGCAGTTCTTTACCCGTCGTTTCCAGGCCGATGGCGAAGAGAAGTTCCTGCCCAAGAACCAGACCGACCAGTTCGGCCTGTTCACGCTGCAGTCGCTGGACCTGGGCGACACGCGCCTGGAAGCGGGCGCGCGCTATGAACATACCAAGCTGCAGTCGGACCCGGATGCCGACCTGTTTGCCGAGGCCAGCCAGCGCAGCTTCAACGCCCTGTCCGGATCGCTGGGCATCAGCCAGACGATCATGCCGGGCTGGCGCGTGGGCCTGAACCTGTCGCGCAGCGAGCGCGCCCCGTCGGCCGAGGAACTGTTCGCGCGTGGCAATCATGCCGGCACCCAGGCGTTCGAGCTGGGCAATCCCGATTTCGGCAAGGAAAAGAGCTGGGGCGTGGAAGGCACGCTGCGCGGATCGGGCAATGGCTACAGCTTCAGCCTGGCCGCCTATCACAACTGGTTCAGCGGCTTCATCTATGAAAGCGTGGTCGACGACAGCGTCTGCCAGGCGGCCAATGGCGGGGCCGAGATGGAATTCCCCTGCTATGCCTATGCCCAGGCCGATGCGCGCTATTATGGTTTTGAGGCCGAAGCGTCGGTGAAGCTGGCACAGGTCGGCAGCTATGCGATCAACATCGACGGTGTCGCCGACTATGTCCGCGCCACGATCAAGGGCAATGGCCCGGCGCCGCGCATTCCCCCGCTCCGCCTGCTTGGCGGGATCGAGGCGCAGGGCGCACGGCTGAGCGCCCGCGCCGAGCTGGAACATGTGTTCGAGCAGGATCGGGTGACCGATTTCGAAACGCCGACCGATGGCTTCACCATGGTCAACGCATCGATCTCGTTCAAGCCGCTGGCCGGCAATGACCGCACCACGCTGATGCTGTCGGCCAACAATATCTTCGACGTGGAAGCCCGGCGCCATGCCAGCTTCCTGAAGGATTTCGCCCCGCTCGCCGGGCGCGACATCCGCCTGACGGCGCGCATCTCGATCTGATCCGCCTCCCGGCCTCGCCCAGCGGGGCGCCGGTCGCTCCCTTCGCCTGCCCCTCTGGGCGAAGGGAGCGATTGCAAAAAATGACATTTTCGTTACATAGCGCCGATGGAACGCGCTGCGGCAGAGCATGAGGATTCGGGCAGGCCGCCCGTAAGCCGCCGATAATGCGCCAGATTGCCGCTCTCCCCTATACCAGCGACCCGATCGACGGGTCGATGCAGATCCTGCTGATCACGTCACGCGACACCGGGCGCTGGGTGATTCCCAAGGGCAATCGCATCAAGGGGCTGGCCGGCCATCGCGCCGCGGAAGTCGAGGCGTTCGAGGAAGCGGGCATCCATGGCATCGCCTGTCCCGCGCCGATCGGCCGATACAGCTATGACAAGCGCAAGCGCAGCGGCAAGTCGCGCGAGGCGAATGTCGAGGTTTTTCCGCTTGCCGTGACCGGTCATCTGACGCAATGGCCCGAAAAAGGGCAGCGCGAGCTGCGCTGGTTTCACGCGCTGATGCCCAAGCAGGGGCGTTTCTTCGAGCAATTCGAAGACCATGCCGCGACTCTGGTCGCCGGCGCCGACGCCCTGGCCAAGCTGCTCAAGGGCGGCCCGGACATGGACGCGCATATCAAGGAGATTTCGGACCGCGAGCATGAGGCGGACGACATCATCCGCGAAGTGCTGCAGGACGTCCGCCGCATCTTCGTCACCCCGTTCGACCGTAGTGCCATCACTGGCCTGATCGGCGTGATGGACGACGCGATCGACCAGATGAACCAGACCGCCAAGGCGATCGCGCTCTATGAGGTCAAGGATTTCGCGCCGCAGATGCAGGACATGAGCGCGCTGATCGTCGAATGCGCGCGGATCACGGCGGAGGCGATGCCGCTGCTGCGCTCGCTCAACATCAATTCCGCGCGCCTGCACGAGCTGACCGAACGGCTGGTGAAGCTGGAAGGCCATGCCGACATATTGCACGAGGCGGGCCTCAAGGCCCTCTACAGCCAAGCCCGCGCCGGCAATCCGATGGATTTCATCGTCGGCAACGAAATCTACAGCCATCTGGAAAAGGTGACGGACCGGTTCGAGGACGTCGCCAACGAGATTTCCGGCCTGGTCATCGACCACGCCTGACAGGCCTGACCGGATATGGAAGCCCATCTCGCCTTCCCGCTGCTGATCGCACTGATCGGCGTTGCGCTGCTGTTCGATTTCCTGAACGGCCTGCACGACGCCGCCAACTCGATCGCGACCATCGTGTCGACGCGGGTGCTGAAACCCCAATATGCGGTCGCCTGGGCCGCATTCTTCAACTTCATCGCCTTCCTCTTCTTTGGCCTGCATGTCGCCGAGACGGTGGGCAAGGGCATCGTCAGCGCCGACATCATCGACGCCTCGGTGATCTTCGGCGCCCTGATGGGGGCGATCGCCTGGAACCTCATCACCTGGGGCCTGGGCATCCCATCTTCGTCCAGTCATGCCCTGGTCGGCGGCCTGCTGGGCGCGGGCACGGCCAAGTCCGGCCTGTCGGCGATCGTGTGGAGCGGCGTGTTCAAGACCAGCGCTGCGATCGTGATCTCGCCCGCCGTCGGCCTGTTCCTGGCGCTGATGCTGGTGCTGGCGATCAGTTGGATCTTCCGCAAGTTCACGCCGCAGGGCGCGGACCGGGTGTTCCGCAAGCTGCAGCTGGTTTCCGCCTCGCTCTATTCGCTGGGCCATGGCGGCAATGACGCGCAGAAGACGATGGGCATCATCGCGGTGCTGCTCTATTCGCAGGGGCTGCTGACCGGCGGCTTCCATGTGCCGATGTGGGTGGTGCTGAGCTGCCAGGCGGCGATGGGCCTGGGCACGTTGCTGGGCGGCTGGAAGATCGTCCACACCATGGGATCGAAGATCACCCGCCTGACCCCGGCGCAGGGCTTCTGCGCGGAAACGGGCGGCGCGATCACCCTGTTCATGGCGACCCATCTGGGCGTACCGGTATCGACCACCCACACCATCACCGGCGCCATCGTCGGCGTGGGCGCGTCGCGCCGGCTGTCGGCCGTGCGCTGGAACGTCGCGTCGAGCATCATCGTCGCCTGGGTCGTGACCCTGCCGGCGGCGGCCGCGATCGGCGCGCTGTTCTACGGGCTGACGCGATTGTTCTGATCGGAACAGGCCGAGACAAGAAAAAGGGCGCGGGAGTGATCCCGCGCCCTTTCTCGTTCAGGCACTCCGCCGGTCAGGCAACGCGGCCGAGGCGGTGGTAGAGATTGGCATATTTGACCGATTCCGGCTGGTCCTGCACTTCCTTGAGATAATGGGCGATGGCGGTGCGGATCAGGCCGAAATCCTCCTGGCTGAAGACCGCGCGCGAACGGGCGGGCTGGGGCGCTTCCATCGTATCGGTCGTCATCTTCCTGTCCTTCCTGCCTTTTGGCTGTGCTGGTTGATGACAGCGATATTGACAGGTCGAGGGCAAAGCGGAAGGGCGATGAGTGGCCGCAAGTCACGCCGCGACTTGTTCATATTGTCAAATCATGACAATATGACCTTATGGCAGATGTGACCGACCGGAAGCTCTATCTCGGCCCCAAGCTGCGCGTGCTGCGCCGCGAACTGGGACTGAACCAGACGCGCATGGCCGAGGAACTGGGCGTGTCGCCCAGCTATCTCAACCATCTGGAGCGCAACCAGCGGCCGCTGACGGCGCAGATGCTGCTGCGGCTGGCCAATACCTATGACATCGACATTCGCGACTTCACCGCCAGTAGCCAGGATGGCGCGGCGAGCGACCTGGCCGAGATATTGTCCGATGCGCTGGTGCGCGACATCGGCATCGCGCGCGACGAAGTGCTGGAGGTCGCGGAAAATTACCCTAGCGTCAGCGAGGCGATCGGCCGCTTCTATCGCGCGCTGGCCGACCTGCGCCGCCTGCCCGAGCAGATGCAGGCGAGCGGGCGCGGCGCCGCCCCTGCCCCGCTGGTCGCGCCGGTCGACTGGTGGCGCGAGACGGTGGCCAAGGCCGGCAATCATTTCGCCGAAATCGACGCCGCAGCCGAAGGGATCGCCGCGGAATTGGAAGAAGACCCGGCGCTGTTGCAGGCCGGGCTGCGCACGCGCCTGAAGGAACGGCACGGCATGGCGGTGCAGATGGTGCGCGCCGATGTGCTGGCCGGGACGGTGCGCCATTATGACATGCACCGGCGGCGGCTGATGCTGAGCGAGCGACTGCCGGCATCGGGGCGACTATTCGCCATGGCCTATCAGCTTTGCGCACAGGAAATGGCCGACCTGATCGCGGCACAGGTGACGCGCACGGCGCCGCCGGACGAGGACAGTCGCCGCCTCGCCGTCATTGCCCTGACTAACTATGCCGCCGCGGCACTCATCATGCCCTATGACCGTTTCCGCCAGGCGGCGGAGGCGAGCCGACATGACCTTCCCCTGCTGCGCGCCCGCTTCGGCGTGTCGACCGAGCAGTTGGCGCACCGGCTGACCAGCCTCAACCGCACCGGCGCGCGCGGCATCCCCTTCTTCATGGTGCGGATCGACCGGGCGGGGATCGTGTCCAAGCGCTTCGATGGCGAGGCCTATCCTTTTGCCCGCTATGGCGGCACCTGTCCGCGCTGGGACGTGCATGCAGCCGACGCGCCCGACATCGTGTTGCCGCAACTGATCGAGACGCTGGACGAGCGGCGCTTCCTGACCCTGGCGATCGCCCTGCCCCGCGGCGATGGCGCGCGCGGGCGGCAGGTGATTGCGCTGGGATGCGAGGCGAAACATGCCGGGCGGCTCATCCATGCCGATGGCATCGATATCGAGCGCGACGATGCGGTGACGGTGGGGCCGACCTGTCATCTGTGCGAGCGGCGAGACTGCCCGGACCGGGCGCTGCCGCCGGTGACGCGCGCGCTGGACCTGCACAGCTATGAGCGGACCGCCAGCCCCTTCCCGTTCCGACGGGTATGATAGGCGCTCCGCCCCGCCCCCGTCACTGAGAGGGGCCCCGGCCGTCGCCGGGATGAAGGGGGCGGAAACGGAGCGCCTGCCGCCAACCCTCAGGCAGCTACGGGTCTGGGTTGGGGCGATCGGGCGGAGCGGTTCTTCACGCGGCGCATCGGCAGGTTGCGGCAATGGCGCTTGAAATAGACGATCTCCAGCAGGGTCGGCCAGATTTCGAGCGAGGAGCGGATCAGCCCGACCTCGTCATCGACCATGCGGCTGACATTCTGCTGGAAGAAATCCGGCTCGAAATCATAGAAGGTGCGTGACAGGCCGGCGGCAAAATGGCCCAGCGCATCGCGCCGCTCGGTCGTGCGCGCGTCGGCCATACTCTTGAGCACCCGATCATGCAAAGCGCGGGCGCTGTCCAATATCTCCTCGCTGTCCTGCAGGCTGACCGCACCATCATAGTCGAAGGCGATCGACCATTCGTCGGTGCGCTTGAGGCTGGTGCGGATCTTGCGCTTGAGCAGGCCGCAGATCGCCTCGTTGAACACCTCCGACGCCAGCGGATTGCGCATATAGCTGTTCTTGATGTGGGTCTGGGCGGAATCGACATGGGCCGAGACCATGTTCGACTGCTGAATCCACAGGCGATAGATATAATCCTCGAACCGCAAGCGCGTCGGGAAGAAGGGCGGCAGGCCGGTGCGATTGTCATAGCCCGCGACGCCGCAGTCCATTCGCCAGTTGAGATTGGTGAGGCAGGGGCGGAAATTGACCAGCACATAGGTGTCGTTGAGCCGTTCGGCATCGACCTCGTCCGGATCGTCAAGGAACATGTCGACGAAATCGACCGCGTCGATATCGTTGGTGCCGGTGCGGAAGGTCTGCGCCATCTTCACCACCGCAGATCGGGGCAAGCGCCCTTCCTGCAAGGTCAGGCTGTTTTCCCGCGCGAAGCCGAGCGAATTGTTGGATTCCAGGTCCATGGCGCTGTCGATCACCAGTTCGCCCTGGTCGTAATTGGCCGGCGCGTCGGCCACCGTCTTGCCCAATATGTCGCGGAAGGACTGGAGGATGTCATAGGATTTGCGGCAATGGCCATTGGCGCCGCGCGGGATGGTCTTGCCCCGGCTGATTTCCCGTTCGCCCAGCGTTTCCGGGCTGTCCTCGATCAGGGCATAGGGGCGCATGTCATCGTCGGCGCTGACCATCAGGTCGCCCAGCGTATACATCAGGGTGAAGTTGCGATTGCCGCCATAGCTGGGGCGGAAGAGGTTGCGGACCAGCACGTCGAGCTTGCGGTCGCGCAGCCGCTTGCAGATGTAGGAAACGAACTGCTCCTTTTCGGCGGGGCCGACATACCAGAGGTCGTTGACCGTCTTGGTCGCCTCCAGCGCGCCGAAATATTTGTCATGATTGGCGACCGAGGAATCATCGAAGACGATGATCGGCGCGGTCTGGCCGCTGCGGGCAAAATTCTCGTCATAGGCCTCGACGGTCGCGCCGACGTCGCGCAGGCGATAGGTCGGGATCACGAAATGCAGGTCGCGTTCGCTCACAAATTTGTCCTTTGGGGATATGGGAATGGGGGTCAGTCGCGCCGGGCGCGGGCGGCCAGAAAGGCCGCGAGCGGGGCGCGATCTTCGGCCAGGCTCAGAGGATCGCGATGACCGTCGCGCTGCGCCTGGCGCCGGTCGAGGTCGCGGCGCCAGCCATCGCGCAGGCGCACGCCCTGGCAGAGCAGCAATATGCCAAGGCTGGCGAAGCTGAAGCTGGCGAGGGCCAGCGCCATTTCGAGCGGCGCCGATGCAGGGCCGTCCAGGGTCAGGGCGCGATGCAGCAGCGAACTGCCGGCCGCCGCGCCGACGAGCAGCAAGCCAAGGCCACGCCAGGCGAGATCTCGCCGGGTCATGATGCCCGGCTCCGTTGCCATGCCGGAGGAGCCAGGGTGGCGCGCGGCCGGATCGACAGGCGTCCGGTGAGCCGTCGCCGATCGCTGCGCCGCCCGGCATCAGCCGGGGCGGCAGGAGGAGGTCGGTGGGTCATGGGACAAGGGACTTAATGGCCCCCGTCGGTCAAATTCCAGCCGACCTCCGGCCCGTTTTCATAGTATTTGCATAGGGATGATCAGCGGCCGCCCAGCAGACCGCTCTTCACCGTCAGTTGCAGCATCACCGCGCGCGGGGCGCCGAGCGAACCCAATATGTCGCCTTCGCGCACGGCGTTGGTGCCAGTGCCGGCCGCGCTCGCACCCACCACCGATCCGCCGACGATGATCAGCTTGTTGGTGAGGTTGCGGCCGATCAGCGACAATTCCCAGGGCTTGCCCGCGCCGCCATTGATCGACAGGGCGGCGTTGAGCTGGACATAATCATCCTGCAGCGTCCTGGGGTTGCCCTCCGTCTGGGTGACATAGGCGCTGCTGTAATTGAAATCGACTGACAGCGATCCGCCCAGCCGGTCGGCAAAACTATGGTCATAGGTGAAGCCGCCGGTGATCGCGATTTCGGGCGCGCGGAACAGACGTTGGCCGGTCTGGTCCTGATTCTGATAGGGATTGGCCGCCGTGCCCCAGGTCGATTGCGGCAGATTGGGGTTGAGCGGATTGAGATTGCAGCCCTGCGCGATCGACTGGCCCGCATAGCAGCCGCCGATGAAATCGGTGTAGCGGGCATTATTATAGGCGATCGCCGTGTTGAACGTCAGGCCCGCCAGCGTGCGCGGCCGGATGGTGAGACTGAGTTCCGCGCCCTTGATCTCCGCCCCGCCCGCATTCTGGGTCAGCTGGGTGAAGGAGGCATTGTCGTAGCGCGAGAGCTGAAGCCCGCTATATTTATAATAATAGCCGACCAGATCGTAGAGGATCTGGCGATCGGCGACATAGCCCTTGGTGCCGATCTCGCCGCCCTTCGCGGTCATCTGGTCATAGGACAGGTCGATCGCGGCGCGGCTCTGATCCGTATCGGTGCGCAGCCGCGTCGGCACGGTGTTGAAGCCGCCCGAGGTGAAGCCCTCGCGATAGGCGGCATAGACGGTGCGATCGCTGTCGGGGCGCCAGGTGAGCGTCACGTCGGGCGAGAAGTCGGTATAATTCTGCTTGGGGCCGAGAATCTGGATCGGGCTGCCGAGCGAGGTGCCGGTCAGCGACTTGTCCTCCCAGCTATAGCGGCCGCCAACGGCCAGTTCGAGCGGATCGGCGATCTTGTAGCGCAGCTGGCCGAAGACCGAGGTCGCCTTGGTATGGACGTCATAATAGGTCGATCCGACCACGAAGGGCGTGCCGAAATTGGTGGTGAAGGCCTGACGCGTGAGGAAATGGGCATCCTGGAAGAAGCCGCCGACGAGGAAGTTCAATGGCCCGTCATAGTCGGACGCGAGGCGCAGTTCCTGGCTGAAACCCTTGGCGGTGATGTCGTTCGACGCGCCGAAATAGGGATTGTTGGAAAAGGTGAAGCTGTCGACCGAACGTTCGCGCAGGCGGTAATAGCCGGTGACCGAGGACAGGGTATGGGCGTCGCCCAGATCCTGGTCGATGCTGAGCGAGGCGAGGAACTGCTTCGACTTCATGAAGGGCACGCCATCGCCATAGCTGGGATCGCTGGCGGCGGTCGCCGGCGCCAGGATAGCGTCGTAGAAATTGCGGTTGAGCGTGCAGTCGGTCGAGCCGTAGCGGCTGACGCCGGCCGGGCAGTAGATGATCTGGCTGAGGCCGGTGGGGCCGACGCCGTCCCGTTCGCGCTGGCCATAATTGACCTTCGCCTTGATCCGGGTCGATCCGCCCGCATCATAGGCGAGCGTGCCGCGGACGAAGACATCCTCGGAATTGAGGCTGTCGGCGCCGCGCCCCGGCGTGATGCCGGCGATCGGTTCGGCGACGTTGCGGAACCAGCCATCCTCCTTCGAATAATAGCCGACGACGCGGGCGGCGAGGCCGTCGGCCAACGGCACAGAGGCGCTGGCCTCGACAAAGCGCTGGTCGGCCATGAATTCATAGCCGGTGCGCAGCTTCGCCTCGAAATCCTTGCCCGGATCCTGAGAGATGCGCGAGACGATGCCCCCCGGACTGTTCTTGCCATAGAAGAGCGCCTGCGGTCCCTTGAGCACCTCGACCCGGCCAAGGTCGATCTGGCCAAGGCGGATGGCGTTGCCATAGCTGATCGGCACGCCGTCGAAATTCAGGGTCACGGCGGTTTCGGTCGAGGGGTTGGAGATGCCGGCGCCGATGCCGCGCAGGTTGATCGAGCCGCCGACCTGATTCTGCGATTCGGCGATGACCAGTTGCGGCACCTGCTGGCTGATCGCCTGGAAGCTGGTGGTGGCATAGCGTTCGATCTGGTCGGTCGAGAGGGCCGTGACGGCAACCGGCACGTCGATCAGCCGCTCGTCACGCTTGCGGGCGGTGACGATGATCTCCCCTGCCCCGGCGTCAGCCTGGGGCACGGGTGCGGCGCTATCCTGCGCCTGTACGGTTGCGAGCATCAGGGCCGGGCCGGCAGCGACAGTCGCCAGCAGACGGCCGATCAGGGCCTGCTTCATATCATCCTCCCATTGGGTCAGGCCTTGTCGACAATGCCGCAAGGCTCATTCCATTCAGGACGATTATGATCCGAGGCTAATGGTCAGGCAAATTCGTCGAATTGATCGATTGGACAAATGATCATCAGCAAAACATGAAGATCAACATGTTGATCAATTGCACATAAGCGCCGAATTTACGGCAACTTTGATCCGAATATCGTCGGACGCTTCCGTCGATATTCACGATCCATGCACCGCATCACGGCGCATCGCTTTGACGATATATGCGACATGTCGGCCGACCAAGATGAACGGCAGACACGAAAAAGGGGCCGCCGGGCAGGCGACCCCCTTCGATATTCCTGTCACGTCGCCCGTACGGCGAACGGGCGACGGCCGATCAGTCAGCCTTGGACTGGAGATTGACAGCCGCGTACTTGCCGCGACGATCGACTTCCAGTTCGAAGTCCAGACGGTCACCCTCGTTCAGGGCGCCCATGCCGGCGCGTTCGACAGCGCTGATGTGGACGAAAGCGTCCGGCTGGCCGTCATCACGCTGGATGAAGCCGAAGCCCTTCATGGCGTTGAAGAACTTGACCGTGCCGCTGGCGCGTTCGCCGGTCAGCTGACGCTGCGGGCCACGCTCTGCACCACCGAAACCACCGGCGCGGGGCTCGCGCGGTTCACGCGGCGGCGCACGATCGGTCACGGGGAGCGGTTCGCCTTCGATGACCAGATCGGTCGCCGACACCTTGCCACCACGATCCACCAGGGTGAAGCCGAGCGGCTGACCTTCGGCCAGACCGGTCAGGCCGGCCTGCTCGACCGCGCTGATGTGAACGAACACGTCTTCGCCGCCATCGTCACGAACGATGAAGCCGAAACCCTTCTGGCCGTTGAAGAACTTGACGACACCCTTGCCTTCGCCAACGACCTGGGCCGGCATGCCGCGACCACCGCCGC
>ERZ1292629.3156-Hain-H43-01um-R1-3156-length-12987-cov-7_pt1 | contig 12987 bp, 17 predicted proteins | sample MGYA00564399_ERZ1292629 | MGnify/ENA primary metagenome ERZ1292629 (study PRJEB36523, sample SAMEA6512636) | groundwater metagenome | collected 2019-01-08 | study: AquaDiva: Metagenomics assemblies of 32 groundwater samples | reverse complement strand
CGGCATTCCTCCCAACAATAAATTGTTGGGTATCCTGCCTACGATTTTATGAAAAGACTAATAGCATTGATTCTGGCTATGACAATAGTTGGAATGAACTGTGTATTGGCTAACTGGGTAATGCCTACAGCACCCGTGTTACCAACACAGATAGTGGAACCAGTTTTGCCTACAATGCCTGAACAGGTGTACATCGGGCCATTGACAGGAACATTCGAGTTTACTGGTATGGCAAGAGGCGGCTGGTATTATAATGGTGGGTGGGCACTTGAAGACCTACAGCACCCTACAGCAATAGACTATTTGACTGGCACAACAACAGGGTCTTTAGTAACAGTATTGAACTATAGGCCAAGCGGTACAGAAGCCAGCGGAGATGCATGGAAATATGCAAGCCAAGGATATGTTTCAAGCGCAGGACCTACAACAGTGGATTCTCAGGTCTCATCATGGAGCGTGAACCCAGTACCACCCGGCGGAGGATATACAACATTCTTCACTGAGGAGAGCAACTTTATCGGTGGATATCTTGCAAGCAGTGTGGTTGTTTCAGGAACAGCGAATGGCAATTCATTGAGCCCAACAATTGTTCAGACACACTTCGAGACAGCAAGTCCATTCATCCAGCAGCGGGTAGTTAAAATAAATTAGTTTGATTGGGCATTTTGCCCTTTTATTTTTTTATTATAAAACCACAAATTGCGAGGAGGAAACAAAATGAAAAAAATCATTCTATTCATGGTCATTGTTCTTGTCTTGGTAACATCGTACGTTGTTGCTGTGGAAGAGTCTGAAACTTATACAGGCACAGACACCAACATCGACATCTTGTTACAGACAACAGATAACATAAACGCGTACTTGGATTTATACGCTGGCGGTAACCTGACCATTAACTTGAACGGCATAATAACAAATGGTCAATACCCAGCATCTTCATCGTCTAGCAGGTCTGCAATCAATTATATCAGTAATAGTCTTGATACCGCAACCACAGGTGGTAAACTAAATAATTATCAAGCTAAGTTCATGAACGCATTGGCAAGGTTCATGTATAATTATTACAATGTTAATATTGCGCCTAGCATCAATATGTTATATTCATACGCTCTTGCCCAGGATGAGTCACTGGATTATATGTACGAAGAATTCTCAAAGAACGAGTCCGTGAACTTTGAGGACATCAAATGCATCGGTAGGGTTCGATACATGTACAAGTACAATGTGAGTTCAGTCGAGTGCAACGGCTTCAAGTTTATAAATAACGGCGAATATAATCGCGGTTTTGGCGCGAAGATAGTTCCTGTCGAGCAAAAGCCGAAGAACGATTCCAAGCCAGAATACATTGTGGTAGACCAGACTGAGTTATTGAAACAGTTTGCAACATGGTGCCAGGAGGCTACTGATGAAGGATATCTAAAAGGTATTATCACATATTGCAACACTGAATGTAATGACGGCAGGAGCAACCAGTGTGTGTGCAAGACAGGTGTAAAGATAATGCGTTGGATAACAGAACCAGGAACTGATCACAAGTATGCGAGTTACAGATGTCTGGATGATAAAGTATAGTATCATCATCACCACGCGTAACGAACCAAAACAGGTGCTCGAATGCATGGCTTCGATATACGAGTCCCTTGACGGGTATGATGAGAACGATTACGAGATACTCGTAGTAGCCCCGGACGACGAGACTAGAGCAGCGTGCGAATTCCTTTATTGCAGATATATCAAAGACGAGGGCAAGGGTAAGATAGCGGCACTGAACTTAGGTTTGAAAGAAGCCACGGGCGAGGTATTGGTATTCACCGACGGCGACTGTATCTTGTCTGGGTTGAATCATCTGTTTGCGGCATTTGATAACAAGCGCACGGGTCTAGCTACGGGTAGAGTAATACCAAAACCGTTTGTTTCAAAAGGCGTTCCACAACCAGACGTACATGAAGACAAGTGGTATTTCTTTCATCGGTTCTTGTTACAGGCTGCACACGAGCAGCGCCAGACACGTTTCGAGAACAAACAATATTTTGAGAGCACGGCTTATTTAATGGCGTTTCGGAAAGGACTGATAACAGAGTTCCCGGACGATGTTGCCGAGGATGCGTGGATAGTAAAACAGTTGAAGAACCATACACACGTATATGTTCCGCAGGCTACGGTGGCTGTCAAGGGCCCATGCAATGTCAAGGATTGGGTCAGCCAGAAAACACGATGTATCTTGGCTCATGAGCGTATCAAAGGCGAGAAGATGAAATCGTTCGGTAACGAGGTTGGCAACGGCCTGTATTTTGCACTGGCACAGAACTATACTTTACAGGAGTTGATATGGCTACCGCAGTTGTTCTTGTTACGGTTGTATGTATGGGTCAAGGCAAAGACTACGGGGTTATTAGGTGGTCGATACAGAGACGGCTGGAAATCTGTTAAAAGCACTACTGAATAAGAGTTATAAAACTTTAAATATAAATTATGGTTTTAGGATAAGCGGTGATGTATTATGAAAAAACAATTGATTATGTTTGCAGTTGTTCTATTAGTCTCTGCAATGGGTGTGTTTGCTGCGTGCACCGATACTGACGGTGGCAAAGATATCTACAAAAAAGGTACGGTATCTTACAAAGGGAAAACGTATACAGACGCATGCAAGGGAACCACTTCTATTGGAGAGAACTATTGTTCTAGAGGCAGCAAAGGGTTTCGTGCATATACGTTTGTTAAATGTCCGTACGGTGCTTGCAGTAACGGTGCATGTACAAAACCAGTTTGTGGTAATGGAATAAAAGAAGGCAACGAGAAATGCGATACCGGAGCATTAGTTGGTGTTCCATGCACGCCGTCGTACAAGGGACAGTGCAGTTATTGCATGGCTGGATGCATAAGTTGGGCGAACAAAAACAGTTGTTACAATTACTGGGCAAACGAGAACCATACTATGGACGTTGGCAATGTGGCTGACGAAGCAGGCCATAATCTTTCGGACTGGGGTCCGGTAGAGACGACTACGCACGGCGGCTCGTGGGGTAGTTCACCGACCGGAAGCTCGTGCTGTCCGTACGGTAGTGACCTGTACCCTGCGGCGTATGACGGTACTGCGAGAGTAGTTTCAGACTCGCTATCTTCTGATAATTCAACATTAGAGATGCCAATCGGCTGGGGTAATTTTTATAGTTCGCAGTATCTCGAGTTCATGGCACTGAAGGGCATTTCCATGAACGATTCTTTTGACGTGTACATCGGCGGCAACAAGGTATACTCGTTCAAGGACGACGGTGTAAGACAGGTTCAACCACCGAGCCAGGGCAGTTACTATTTTGACTTTGGCACAGCAACGTCACCGGTACAGTCAGGGTATAAGCAGATTACCGAGGCCTCGGCGTATGACGCTATAATTGGCTATGGCTGGGTCACGGCACCGGACGGGTCAAGAGACAGAGCAACAGGTACCAATCTAACTAGAGACATTATCTTTGGCGCGAGCGATACTGAGTTCAAGATTGACATTCCGGACGACGGCGCGGTATATTTCGTGACCGTGTATTTCGGTGACATGTCGTATGCACATGACAAAATGAGTGTGACCGCAGAAGGCAATATTATTTTTAGCGACGTGAACACCGCCGATGGCCAAGTCGTAGCCAAGTCAGCATACATTGGCAGTGTCACAGACGGTACGTTAAACATAGTATTCAAGGACAACGGCGGCGACAACGTGCACTGGTCTATAGTAGGTCTTGACGTTAAGAAATCGTACTGTCCAGAGCAGTGGGTCAAACACAGTTTCAAAGTTTCGTCATACGGCACACCCTCCAGTTGGTACGGTCGAAACATGCCAGGAATTGATGCTGGCGTGAACGCACTGATAAAATTCGTGTCCACGGCACCGCACTGGTCAGGATACGATACCTACGGTCAGGTCGCTATTAGCCAAGTCATAACTAAATGGAGGCACAATGTTGACGTGTGCGTGTGAATACATTTAAATATAACTTCTTCTTTTATTTTTTTATGTTTGTCAACCATGTTTGTCCGTATTGCAACGATGCGTACCTAGAAGTGATGGCGTTCATTGACGACCCGTTATATACTGAGGCGTACCTGTTATGTCCGGTCTGTCACGAGCACACGTACTATTTTGAGTTGAGCGACGAACTAACTATAAATTCTACAATGAGGTGAATCAACTGGATTATGAAAAACGGCTTCCGATACTGATTGTACCAGAGGGCGAAATGGATTTTGGCGGCAAGTCATTCGACGAGCCAAAAATAGCGAGATGCGAGTACTGCGGCAGCGCTTTGTTTTATTGCGCGCAGCGGTACGGTCTAGTTAATAAGAATCTAAAATGGATTGACACGATTGCTGTTGTCGGAGAGACAGAAGAAAGCAAGAAGTTCAGGGAATGGGAAATTGATTATGTCTCTGAAGAACGGCTATGTGCAGTCTGCAAACGTCCCTGCGGGTTCATAAATGTCAGGGACGATGAAGATATCGCGCACGAGTTTGAAGACCAGTGGGACGTAGAACGGCACGAGGAAGCACTCGACCTGCTGCAGTATCCTAAAGAAACCAACACCGGTAAACTTCTCAAGTATGAGCGCGAGATAGACAATATCAAGCAATGGATAGTTAATTTAGAAAGGAAACGGCAAGAGATAAAAGAATACAAGGAAAAGCAGCAGGTGAAATAATGATAAGATGTAAGAAATGCGGCAAGTGCGAGCCGATACTAAGATGCATCATGTACGAGAACGAAGATTTCTGTTTCAACCACGGCAAGCCGATTGAACCTGTACGAAGAACTTTCGTTACAGCCTAAGCCAGAAAAGAAACATAAATGATTTCTATTAGTCTCTATGTTGTAGTAAGCAAATCTTATATATAAGTGAAGATTGTATTCTCGTGGGGTATCTACATTGACAGAAACTGAAGACTTATTAACCGCTAGAAAACAAAAGTTTGTTGATTTTTTTAAGAAAAACTATGTTTACATTCTACTTTTTCTCATTATATTTATGGGTCTATATGTTCGTTCTATCAAGAACGACCAGCTCAAGGATTCTCTGTTGGAGCTCGACCCGTATTTGTTCTTAAGGTGGATTAACTTAATCGTCGAGACCGGTAAAATACCCACAGTAGATTATATGCGAGCTTATCCTATAGGGTTCGCCACTGACCAGGAGTCATTAATAATGCCATACACTGTTGCATACTTATATAAAATTTTACATTTTCTCAATCCACAAATTACAGTTGTCAATTCTGCGAGCTGGTATCCTCTTTTTGCTTTTGGGCTAAGTCTAATTCCTTTCTATTTATTATTAAAAGAGATATTAGGAAAAAAGACCGCGATTTTAGGTTCGTTTTTTCTATCAATAATCCCAGGATTCTTATTCAGAACTTTTCAAAGTTATGCGGACAAAGAGCCATTGGCCTTGTTGACTATGTATCTGGCTATGTACCTCTTCATCAAGGCGTGGTATTCTGTTAATGACAAGAAGCCGTGGGCGGCTACATTACCGGCGCAGGTATTCTGGTCAGTAATGGCTGGCGTCTGGGCGGGCATCATGTCATTGACGTGGGGCGGAACTGCGATATTGTTCATTGCGGGCGGCGGTTTTGCATTATTGAGTTTCATATTATGGTTCAAGGCAAAAGACGTGCTAACTTATTTCCTCTGGTTGGTGTTTTACGTTATAGTCTCGCTCACGTTCACTATGAAGTATGGCGGCTGGATGTACGGGTTCCAGGTATTACTTTCTAACGTTGGCTCATTGCTAGCCATCGGCACTCTAGGCCTTGGCATTGGCTGTTTGGTTATTCGGTTCATTGAAACCAAGTCGGCGTTTGTCAAGAATATTAAGTTACCCCTCGGCGCGAAATCGATTGTCTTGATAGGCAGTTTAGGATTAGTGCTTATGCTTGTTACTGGCCAGCTAGGCCCGATGACCAGCAAGGTATTGGAACAGTTCGTGCACCCGTTCGAACGAGCTAGACATACATTGACAGTGGCAGAGAACAGGCAGCCATACTTTAGCGACTGGGCGGGAGAGTTCGGGTTCTTGTTCATGTGGATAGCGTTCGCGGGCGCGGTCTTGTTATTCTGGGACATGATGGTGGACATGCGTCATAACAAATCCAACCAGCGCTGGCTCATTGTCGGGTTATTCGTGTTCATGCTTGCGGGCATCTTATTTTCCAGGAACAGTCCTACGGGCCTGATGAACGGCGAGACTGGCGCATCAGTGATATTTTTCATGGGCTCTTTGGCACTGTTCTTTGGCGTTCTAGTCTTAGGTTATATCCGAGCGTATTATAAAGATAAAGACTTGTTTGAGATAATCTCTACAATGGACAAGGCGTCTATCAAGCCATGGTTTGTGATATTCTTCCTGATAGAGTGCATGATAGCGGCCAGGGGCGCAGCACGATTGTTCACTATATTAGCGCCTGCAATGGCCATCGTTGGCGGTTATTTTTTCGTTTCGTTATGGAGTAAGCTCCAAGGTAGGGTGTATAAAATTATCATTGCGGGCGTGTTCGTGTTCATCGGCGGCACCATGTTGATGTCTACATTGGCACTGGCACGGTCCATGGGTCCGACCATTACGCCGAACTGGATTGAGACCACAACATGGATTAAGGAAAACACGCCAAAGGACGCGGTATTCGCGCACTGGTGGGACTACGGCTACTGGGTCCAGACGCTTGGCGAAAGAGCCACGGTATTGGACGGTGGTCAGCCAATGGCACCATGGAACTATCTGTTGGGCAGGTATGTGCTTACTGGCCAGAATTTCTCAGAGGCACTGAACTTCCTTTACGCTCATAACGTCTCGTACTTTTTGATAGACCCGACGGACATTGGCAAGTACCCAGCGTATGCTAGTATCGGCTCTGACAAGAACTATGACCGGTTGTCGTACGTGACTTCGTTTGCGTTACAGCCACAGGTCGGCGGCAAGAAAGAGTACGTGTACGCAGGCCAGTACGGCTTTGACGAGGACTATATTGCTACTACAGGCAAGACATATCCTAAGGGCGGTGCGGGCGTGACACAGGTGATGATGGACATTTCACGTCCGACTAATGAAACCGTGTCTGTTACGAACGCAAGGGTCAGGGTGGTCGGTCCCGCGGGCCAGATTGACGAGCCGCTGCAGTGTGTGAACGTGTACAAGCAGGAGTTCGTGTTCAATGTTACGGGTTACGAGGGCTGTCTGGTCGTGTTACCGGAGGTCGACCCCGCGGCACAGACTATCAAGGACTTTGGCGGCGCGATATTCTTGAGCAGGCGCGGCCGGGCAGCGTTATGGACACAGATTTATTTACGCGGCTATGACAAGGATAGCCCGTTCGAGCGCGTGTTCGATTCTCAGCCACAGGCGTTAGTGTATGTCAAGGACCAGGGCCCGTGGGGGCCGATTACGGTCTGGAAGGTGCACTATCCCGAGAACATGACAGTTGACCCCGCGATGCTGTCGACAGAGTTTCCGGCAGGCACGTTCATGGAGTAGATAAGATGAGAAAAGACTACACGATTGAGCACGAGGAGTACGATGACGATAGCAGTCCGTTGGGCCTTATCATATCTCTATTTCTAGTCTTTGTCTGTCTGTTCTTCGCATACGTGGCTTATGAGATTTGCAAGGCGTCTGGCTTTTCCCATTTCACGTTGGGCATTACGGTCGCGGGGACGTTTATTTTAGGTATATTCATGTTCCACAAGAACGGTATGTTTGATGCGAGGCTGACGTATATCAATGTTCGGCACGTCAAGGTTTGGCACAGCGGCCTACGCAAAGGGATAAGGACGGAGTATCCATATCTAAAGAACAAGCCAGAGGAGGAAGACGATGGACAGACCAATGCTTTATAACGAGTATATATCAGAACACAACGACGTGATACGTTCATTGACAGAACACGAACAGGCGATTGCTAAGATAGTTCATCTTATCAAGCAATGCTTCAGCCAGAAATGCAAGCTCATGCTCTGCGGCAACGGCGGGAGCGCAGCGGACGCACAGCACATGGCCGCGGAATTTGTCAACCGGTTCAAGAAAGAGCGCAGGGCGTTACCTGCGATTGCGCTGACCACTGACAGTTCTAATATTACGTCTATATGCAATGACAAGAATTTCAAGTACGTGTTTTCACGACAGATTGAGGCACTGGCAAAACCGGGCGATGTCTTGATAGCGTTCAGCACTTCAGGCAATTCTGATAATATTATCGAAGCTATAAACCGTTGCAATTCTAAACAGGTCACCAGTATCGCGTTCCTCGGCAAAGACGGTGGGAAAACCAAAGACCAGGCGGACATACAGGTAATCATCAACTCACAAAACACGCCGAGAATACAGGAAGCCCACCAACTATTATATCATATAATATGTGAGGAGGTCGATACGGAATAACTCTACAAGGTTCTGAGTTCCCCTCTTTACCTATAGAGATATTCCGCGACAATCCCAACAATGAACAGATTACTATTTATGATTGTGGCATTTGTAGCATCACTACTCTCTACTAAATATTTCATACATTTCTGCAAGTATGCGGGATTAGTCGGGAAGGACATGCACAAGCACGAACACACCGAGATACCAGCGACCGGCGGCATGGGTGTGTATGTAGGGATACTGTTAGCGCTTTGCCTGTACGTGCTCGTAACAAAAGGCGATAACGCGCTAGAACTGTTCGGTGTATTATTAACATTGTCCATTATCACTTATATCGGTTTCTTTGACGATATTACCAAGGACAAGGGCGGTCTGGAGCAGTGGCAGAAGCCGGTGTTCACGGTGCTTGCTGTGATACCACTGATGGTCTTGCGTCTAGGTACCACAGCGATGGTATTGCCGTTCATAGGCTGGTTTGATTTTGGCTGGGCGTTCACGTTCATAATAATACCTATCTCTATTATTGGCGCTAGCAACATGGTCAATTTGCTCGGCGGTTATAACGGCTTGGAAACAGGACTGGGTATTATTTATATAGGCATGCTTACGATATACGCGAATTTCAAGCACCAGGAAGTTGCGGTCTTGATTGGTCTTGCAACGGTTCTTGCATTATTAGGTTTTCTCATATTCAATTGGTATCCTAGCAAGATATTTCCGGGCGATTCGCTGACATATCTTTTGGGCGGAGTATTGGTCTCAATGGCATTGGTCGGTAACTTTGAGAAAGCTGCGCTCGTGGTCTCGATACCGTTCTTTATAGAATTCGTGTTAAAGATTCGAGGTCGGTTCAAGCAGCAGAGTTTCAGCCAGCCGTACACTGAAGGGAAACTGATTCATTCAGGCACGGTGTACTCGCTTCCGCAGGTACTGACTCGGACAGGTAAATTCAGTGAGCAGCAGGTGGTGATGATACTGATAGGATTCGAGTTATTGTGTTCATTATTCATTTGGATAATATAAATGAGGTGTAAATATAAGAAATGGCAAAACAAGAAAAATTAGACGACAATGTAGAACAGGTCAGGGGCGGGGGCATGTTCCCTTTTGACTACTACAGATGCAAGACGCACGGCGTGATGTGGCAGATAGGAAGCCATATTACCAAATGTCCGGCATGTGCACTGAACATGGAAGAGAAAGTGAAGACATGACACTGACTTCTACTGCCCGACAATAGGAGAAGAATGCATGTTAAAGATTGAGCCTGTGGGCATCTCGGTCATAATCCCTGTCAAGAACGAGCAGGAGAATATATCTCAGTTATTATTAGAACTGATTCGTGTTTTAAGTTCGGACGACGAAATTATATTTATTGACGACGGTTCGACTGATGAACCCATGGTTGAGATACTCAAGCACGCAAATAGTGCGTTACAGGTGCGTACCCGAGTGATACGATTGCGCAAAAATTTCGGCAAGTCCACCGCATTGAGTATCGGTCTAGGTTATGTTTCAGAAGATAAGGACTACGTGCTCACTATGGATTCTGACTTGCAGGACGACCCGAAGTACATCCCTTTGTTCAAGGAAACGCTTGACAAAAACAATCTAGATTGTGTGGTTGGCTGGCGCAGAAATCGTTTGGAACTGTCAAAGAAGATGCCGTCTAAAATTTATAATTTTTTGATACGCAAGTTTTCTGGTATGCAGATACATGACATGAACTGTGGCATGAAGATGTTCAAAAAAAAAGTGTTGATGAAGCACCAAGTCTATGGCGAGATGCATCGATATATTCCGTTAATAATAGAATCGTTCGGTTTCAAGGTCGGCGAGGTACGGATAGAACAACGGCAGAGGCTGCACGGCAAGTCCAAGTACGGTATTTCACGCATGTATACAGGCTTTATCGATTTGATGACGGTGCTGTTCCTGTACAAGTACGGCCAGAGCCCGGGGTACGTGTTCAGTGCTCTCGGTATGTTTTCGCTTGTTATAAGCGCGGTCTTCTTTTCGTTGGCTACTTATCGTTGGTTTGCGCACGGCATGGTATCAGTTTCGGTCACTATCGCAACGTTCTTTTTCGTTACCGGGTTCTTATGCATTATCACTGGTTTGTTGTCAGAACAGATTAACAGCATGGCGCAGGTTAACAAGGACAAGTCACGGTTCATCAAGAAGGTGGAAGACATATGAAAGAAACAATTGAGATTCCTCTTGAATATGCAAAGAACATATATCTGGTCTTAGAAAATTATCATTTAATGGGAATAGAGATGATTTCGCAAGAGATAAAGAATATGATTTCTGATGAAGCATATACAAAGTTAATTGATATCTTCTGGAAATATCATAACGCCAACTGCGGTCCGTTCAATAGGACATTAAAAAGATTAATAGACGAGGAACTTAAATGAACTGGCTCAAGTTGTATTTCATATTACTGAACTTCATGGCATCGTTCGTGGTATTTGTGATAGCGCACGAGTTGGTGCATTATATCTCGTTCCAGCCGTATACCAAGGCTATCTGCCTGGATTTTGACGGCGGCACCACGATTGCCAGGACAGAATCCAATATCCCGGCATCGTCGTACCCGGTGCTAGGTCCGATGATGGTCGAGAACGAGAAATGGGCGATGCGGGTAGCGTTCGTGTTCCAGTCCGTGTTTTATATTGTGAATCATTTAGCATTTACTAAGCGCCTCGAAAAGAAAGAAGATGATACTATCCACAATATTTAACCAGGCATTGGGTGTGTTGCTAAAAGGTATATTCGGTTTTCTAGGCGGCGGCATATTCTTCCTGAGTTGGATTTACCAGGCATACTTAAGCAAGAAGACCGGGACCAGCATGGTCGACACTAATTTTTGGCTGATGCGCACTAGCGGGTTGGTGTTACTCTTGATTCATTCATTGATAATCAAAGACGTTGTATATACGCTGATGAACATCGCAGGTATATTATTGACACTGTACAATGTCAGTCTGATAAAAGAGGATAAAAATGTTAAAAAAAAAGAAACAAAAATCGATTAGAGAGAACAACGAGTTTGCAGAAGAGACTCTGGTGATGTGCTGCAATTGCAGCGCAACGGTACGAATCGTAATAAACGATAACACATTCGACAAGAGCCAGTACCTGTGTCCGAGATGCGAGATGGGTGGCATAATAGAAGGTGACGAGCTATGAAAATCGTGTTTACTGTGGACTGTGAGGGCATGAAGTTCTTTGACCAGGGCAATCCTGATTATAAATCGCCAGTGCAAAAGATTAAGTTCGGTCTCAATAAATTGGCAGCGGTAAAGAAATACAATATTGACGGATTCCCGTTGCTGTACGAGTTCAGTTTAAATCATAAGGTACCGATGACGTTCATGCTGCTCGGTGAGAAGTTCAAGCCGGTGCAGAACCCGCCGCCGTGGTTCGAGTTCGGGTACCATACATGGTCGCACAAGGTCTTGCCTGACTGTTCCGTGAGTGACCTGTTCAAAGAGACCAAGAACATGTACGGTTGCAAGAGTTTCACGGCACCGATGTGGAAGATAGGTTCATTGCTTGACGAGGAACTGTTTGTCGAGCGCATGCTCAAGGACGGGTATCGTATTATGACGTACAGAGGCACGTCTGCAAGCGAGTTGCATTCCGGTCCGGCGTTTTTAATGAACGGCATGAAACTGGTGTACGTCTCCGCGACTACCCGTGGCACGATGGAAGACATGAAGACAGTGATTTTAAGCGCGCTTGATACGGCACGGCTGGACATGCAGTTCGGTCACGAGAGTATTTTTGTGATTGCGACGCACGATTTCGTGTACAAGGACACTAAGGCGCTCGAGTTCCTGTGGAACAACCTGAGTCAGTTTCAGTGGTTAAAGATGGAGGAGTTGTAACATGAAAAAAGAAACAGTAAATATAGTATTAGCGCACCACGATTGTGCATGTGGCCACGAGCGGTGTATGCATTATTGCAGGAAAGACGGGTACCACGAATGCTTCATTGACGACTGTGGCTGTCAGGCGTTCAAGGAAATCGTTGACAAGAAATGAAAGTTTGCTTAATCTACCCGGGCAAGTATGAGAACACTGCGGAATTTGTACCTCTAGGACTGGTTTACCTAGCCACAGTACTGAAGCAGGCCGGTCACGAAGTCAGGATTGTAGACCTGCGGGTGCACAAACTTATAGTAGATGACATTAGGGAATATGATGTTTATTGTCTTTCGGTGATGACTTCTCAGGTCAAGGAAGCAATTGAGATTTCTAAGACAATGCGTTTTTTACATACTAAACGCATCATATGGGGTGGGCTGCACCCGACGTTATTCTCTGAGCAGGTACTGAAAGCGGATTATGTTGACGCGGTCGTATTGGGCGAGGCAGAATCGGTGATATGCGATGCAGTGACTGGCACTGATAAGATATACCGTGGCAAGATGCTAAACTTCAGCGAGTTGCCAATGCCAGATTATAGTCTATTAGAAATGGACAAATATTCAATCCTGTATAAGAATTACCAATTCAAAGGAATACCTCAATTCAACATAGAAAGTGATATGTTGAAAGGCAACACTGATAC
>ERZ1292629.3155-Hain-H43-01um-R1-3155-length-12990-cov-5_pt1 | contig 12990 bp, 11 predicted proteins | sample MGYA00564399_ERZ1292629 | MGnify/ENA primary metagenome ERZ1292629 (study PRJEB36523, sample SAMEA6512636) | groundwater metagenome | collected 2019-01-08 | study: AquaDiva: Metagenomics assemblies of 32 groundwater samples | reverse complement strand
ACCAATTCAACCAAGTCACCACCGTGCCCGACACCGACATGGCTCTGCACGAGCTAGGGGAGGAGATTGAGTAGGCAAGAGACTTCTTAAATATCAATATCAAAAACCGTTTCCAAAAGGAGCGGTTTTTGATATTTCCGCTAGATATGATATAATTGAACCAGATAGAAAATCGCTTAATTTTGAAATAAAAGTGCCGAATAGCAAGCTCGCGGGAAAACTTACCGCAACCGGGTTAATCGCGTTGCTGGTATTACTCCAAAACACCTTGTTTTTCCAAAAACAGGAGGTTTTGGTTGCTCGGGCATCCTCGAGTAACCAGGCGTCAGGCCGGGCAGTTTTTTTCGCGACGTCCGGCCAAACGCGCGCCCAATCATTGGCGGATTTTACGCGACTGCCGGAATTGGCGGTTAGCAATCAGACAATTTCCAGCGGCCAGTCCTTAATTTCCGCCTCCGCTCCGGTTTTTCCAGAAATCAAAATCGTCGTTTTGGATTTGAATTTTTTGCGGATTTCGGTTAAAAGCCAGTCACCGCAAAATATCCGCATCTCCGTGATCGTTTATCGTTATCTAGGAATAGGGAATTCTGTTTCATCCGCCGGCGTTCCCAAAGATTCCGACTTTCCGCTTCCGCCTTCGCCGCTGGTTTTAAAACAATTTTTTGGCCTTAAAGAAGCTTTGGAACGGTCGAGGATTTCTGTACCCTCGCTTAGAATTTCAGGTTATCGTCTAAGTTTTGGCACGGGAATTTTAAGGTGTTGATTCAGAGTTTCTGATTTGCGTTATTAAATTATCAAATTTAAAAAATATGAATCCAATGAATCCAAAAGATTTTAAAAGGCCGGAGGGCAGTATTCGCGTCAACCGTCCGAGCGGGGGATGGGAAGAAGAAAATGGAGGCGGTCAGGGCGCGAGTGAATCAATGCCGTCCGTAGGTGTAGCGCGCCGGTCCAAGGGCGGCTGGATTTTGTTAGCCGCTGTCATCGTTGTTGTCCTGGTGTTAGGAATGGTGTACAAAGACAAGCTCTTCACGGCTTCCAAGAACGAAGTGAGCAATTCCGAATATCAGGCAGTCTTTTTGACCAACGGCCAGGTTTACTTCGGCAAACTGACTGCGACCGACGACCGTTATGTTCAGTTGGAAAGCATTTATTACCTGCAAGTTACCCCGGTTTTGCAAACCAAGACCGAAGGCCAGCCGGGCACGCAAGACCCGCAGCAACAGCTTTCTTTGGTGAAGCTGGGCAACGAGCTGCACGCCCCGGTGGACCGGATGAAAATCAACCGCGACCAAATTCTTTTCTTTGAGGATTTGAAGGCGGACGGCAAAGTGGTGCAGGCGATCAAGAAATACGAAGAGGACCAGGGGCAATAAAACACGAATCATGAAGCTTGAATAATGAATCATGAAAAAAGGCGTTATCCAGTACGGAAACGCCTTTTTTCGTGTCTTTCGTAATTTGAATCACAAAACTTTATCTCTATGTCATTGCGAGCGAAGCCGAAAGGCGAGCGCGGCAATCCCGCCGCTAATCCATCGAGATTGTGTCCCTCCGGGACATCTCCCGAAGGGATGACTTCGTCGAGGACTCCTCGCAATGACAGAAAAGAGAAGCTCCGTATTTCAGAACTCGAAGTTACCCTTTCACTATCTGCTCGAAAATTTTCGGATACCGGATTGCTACTTCCGACAGCATTTTTCGGTTCAGCTTAACACCCTGTTTGGTCAGCTTTGAAATCAACTTGCTGTAGGATAATCCGTGGTTTTGCGCGGCCGCGGAAAGGCGGGTGATCCAAAGTCCCCGGAAGTCGCGTTTCTTTTGGCGGCGGCCGATGAAAGCGTGCTTGCCCGCGTGCAAAAGCGCTTCTTTGGCGGCGCGAAAATGGGATTTTCGGCGCCACTTAAAGCCCTTTGTCAGTTTGAGTACATTTTTTCGGCGCTTGCTGGCAGCAACGCCGCGTTTGATTCGAGTCATAGAATTATGACGAGTCATTCCCGCGACCCGTCTCGCTATAGGCGAAGCCGAGGTGGAAAGCGGGAATCTAGATCCTCGCTTTCGCGAGGATGACGCTTCGCGTCATTTATACGGTATTAATTCTCTTATACGGGGATTATATTTTGTCACGGTTTCGTCTTTCTTTTTCCCCTTGCCGATTTTTTGCCTGTCGCGGGAATTAAAATGATCCTGCCCCGATTGTCTTCGGCGCAGTTTTCCCGTTCCCGTGAGCCAGAAACGCTTGGCCGTGCCTTTGTGAGTTTTTCTCATTGTGATTAAAAATTATATATATTCTTGTCATTCCCTGCTGTGGCGGGAATCTAGATATAATTAATTCTGGATCCCCGCAAAAGCTCGTACATTATTTCCTTCTCCCCTTGCGGAGTTGTGTGGCCGAAGGCCGGATGAGGGGAAACGTTTCGACCTCTCTGCCCCTTCGGGGCATCTCTCCTTGCCAGGAGAGAAGGATAATGTAGAGTCATAGCACGGGGATGACGCTTCGCGTCATTTAGGTGCTAACAAAGCGATGATAATATGCCCGAGTTTCTTGGGCGCAACTTCGACATTGTGCGGAACCGTCACCATTTTCAAAAATTTTTGAACCTGCTCGAAGGCATAGCCGACATTGGCCAATTCGCGGCCGCGGAGCATCAAATCGATTTTAACCTTATTGCCTTCCTTTAAAAATTTTTCGGCGGAATGGGCCTTGAATTCCAGATCGTGAATGCCGGTTCGAACCGAAAGCCGAATGCCTTTTACTTCGACTTTTTTCTGGTTTTTGCGCTGGCTTTGGGCCAGTTTCATCTGCTGATAGCGGAATTTGTCAAAGTTGATGAGTTTAGCGACCGGCGGGTTGGCTTTGGGCGAAACTTCCACCAAATCCAAGCCTTGCTCGCGGGCAAGGGAAAGCGCTTTGGCCGTATCCATTATACCCAACTGCTCGCCGTCGCTTGCGATCAGACGGACTTGGGGGACCCGAATCTGCTCGTTGGTCCGGGTTTTGTATTTGTTTTGGACTGAGCGGTTTTGATAGGGAGTAACCGTATGTTTGCGTTTAAATGATTAACAGTAAAAATTATAGCGGGAATTCTGTTTTCGGTCAAGAGGCGCGGAATTATAAAGATCGCCCATATTGGAGACTTTTTATGGTGGAGCTGACGGGAATTGCACCCGTGTCCATAAGTCAAAGTAACTCACCTCTACAAGCTTATTCGGTTTTGAAGTTTAAAGCCCCTGACTTAAAACCAACAAAATATCAGAAGCCCGATTCGCGAAAACTTCCGCGTCCCGACCTCGCGAACAAATCAAGCGCGGCCCGAAGATAATACGAGAATTAGCCCTTATCGGAGTCAAAGATAACCTCGCCAGCTATATTAAGCTACAGCCGGAGCAAAGGCCGGCATAAATGCGGCCTTCACTGTTTTTACAAATGAGTTTGCATTTGTAGTTGCTTGAGATACGCTCCCAAGCGGCGTTTGCCTGCCGTGAGTTTCAAAGAACAAATGTCGAAGCTTAACAGCCCCATCATCGACCTATTTTAACTGATTTGTTGCACTCTGTCAATCTTGATTATAATTTCTTATTGACACTCTAACATACGGTCGTATAATAGAGGTATACAGTAAATTTTCTCTCATGAAAGAAAAAAACAAGACAATAGCAAAAACAATATTAAAAACAATCGGGATAGCGGGAATAGTAGCGGGTGTGGTTATTTTTCCAGGTTTGGTACCGCTTTTAAAATGGATTGATGATTTTAATCGGGAAAATAATCGGGCGGCCAGACATTCGTTTTATCGGTTGAAAAAGCGGGGGATGATAAAGGTAAAAAAAGAAGGAAAAAGGTTTGTGGTTGTATTAACAGAGAAAGGGAGAAGGCAATTTTTTGACTATAAATTGCGTGATTTTAAACAGCTCAAACAGCCGCGTTGGGATGGGCGCTGGCGAATGGTGATGTTCGATGTTCCTGAAGCATTCCATAGCAAACGGGATTCGGTTAGAAAAAAACTACTAAGCGTCGGCTTTTTGCCGATTCAAAAGAGTGTTTTTATCAATCCTTATCCTTGCGGCGATTTGGTGGAATTATTACGCAACTATTACAGATTGGAGCCTGGTCAACTGTATTTATTCGAGGCGAAAGTTTTAGAAGGAGAGAGCGTATTAAAAAAACATTTTAGACTCTGATTTATTTCCTGCTACACTTGACCTAACGACCGTATTATCGAGTGTAGCAGATAAAAAGTATCTGACCAGCTCTTTTTTATTTGTATGTACTTAAGTACGTAATATATTACGTAATAGATTATAACCTCGATTTAGTTTCTCCGCGAGCGGATGATTTTTTGAATTTTTCTTTCGTCCTCGCGTTTTTTTATGGTCTCTCGCTTATCCGTTTTTTTCTTGGCTCGGCCCAGGCCGAGCAAAATTTTAATTTTGCCTTTTTTGGTATAGGCTTCAAGCGGCAAAAGGGTCAGGCCTTTTTCCTGGGTTCGGCCGGAAAGCCTGTAGATCTCGGCTTTGTGCAACAGTAATTTTCGGGTTTGGGAGGCATCATAGCTTTCCAAACCGGCCGCGAGAGCGTAAGGTTTGATTTTCGCGTTTAGTAGCTCTACTTCGCCGCCGGCGACGCGGGCGTAACTGCCGGTAAGCGTTAAGCCTCCGGTTTTGGCGGATTTGACTTCTTGACCGGTCAAAACGACCCCCGCCTCCAGCTTTTCGGTGATTTCGTAGTCAAAATACGCGCGCCTGTTTTTCGCAAGGACTTTCAAAATGGTGTAATTACTGATAAAACCACCTTTATATTATCAGGTATTATTGATATAATAAAGGAGAGCCAATGAAAGAAAGAATCGTTTTAATCATCAAAAAAGCCCTGCAAACCTTGGGTTATGCCGACTCAGGCGCTTTTGGCGTGAGCGATCCGCCTGACGATTCTTTGGGCGATTACGCCAGTAATGCCGCTTTAATCGTTTCCAAACAGGTCGGAAAAAATCCGATGGCCATTGCTGCGGAACTTGCTTTAAGGCTTACCGATTTTGAAGGCAAGGAAATTTTTTCGAAGGTGCAGGCGGTTGCGCCCGGCTTTATCAATTTTACCCTGGCTCCGGTTTTTTTGATCAAAGAGCTAAAAACCGTGTTGCGGCAAAAAAATAAATACGCCCGAGCCAACCTTGGCGCCGGGCAAAAGATTCTGGTGGAATATTTTCAGCCCAACATCGCCAAGCCTTTGCATCTTGGGCATTTACGCACGGCAATTATCGGCGACGCGCTTTTTAAAATTTTAAACTTCACCGGCTTCAAAGTCAAATCCGACACCCATTTGGGTGATTGGGGAACGCAGTTCGGACTTTTACTTGCCGCTTACAAGCTTTGGGGCAAGCCCGACGCGATAGCCAAAGATCCGATAAACGAGCTGAATAAACTTTACGTGCGGATTAACGCGGAAAGCGAAAAGAATCCTGCTTTGCGCGAAAAAGGCAAAGCGGAATTTTTAAAGCTGGAAAAAGGCGACGAAGAAAATCGAAAATTATGGCAGAAATTCGCGGACTGGAGCTGGCCGGAATTTAAAGCAGTCTATAAATTTTTACAAATTCGTCCGGCCGATAATAATTGGGGCGAAAGTTTTTACGAAGACAAGATGCCCGCCGTGGTTGAAAAATTAAAAAAACAAGGACTGCTCATAAGTTCGGAAGGCGCTCAAATTGTCGATTTATCGCGTTTTAAGCTCGGCGTGGCCGTTATCATCAAATCGGACGGCGCCACCACTTATCTCTTACGCGACTTAGCCACGTTTATTTACCGGAAGTCGCTGGGCTTTAAGCGCCAGCTTTACGTGGTTGACACGAGACAATCGCATTCCCTGGCGCAGACTTTTAAAATTTTGGAATGCTTAGGAGAAATCACCAGCCCGCAGGAGGCAGTGCACGTGGACTTCGGTTATTTAAGCCTGCCCGAGGGCGCGATGAGCACGCGGCGGGGCACGGTTATCGGCCCGATGGAATTATTGCGTCGGGCCCAGGAGGAAGTTTTGAAAATTATCCAACAAAAAAATCCGGATTTACAGGATAAGGAAAATATCGCTTGGCAGGTGGCGCGCGGCGCGATTAAATATTTTGACCTTGTTCACAACCGCAAAAGCGACATCGTTTTCCGCTGGGAAGAGGCCCTAAGTTTCGAAGGCAACGCCGGGCCGTATCTGCAATACACTCACGCGCGGGCCAAAAGCATTTTGCGAAAAAAAGACGATGTGGACATTCCTCGCGAGCCGCGTTTCTTATTTCCGGAAGAATGGCTGTTAATAAGAATGATGGCGAAATATTCCGAGGTTATTTCCGAAACGGCCTTAACTTTGTATCCGCATTATTTGGCTGAATATCTTTTTTTGCTGGCCGGTAAATTCAATAATTTTTACCAGAAAATTCCCGTGTTAAAGGAAAAAGACAACACATTGCGGGCTTCCCGGCTGATGTTAACAGCGGCGGCGGCGCAGATTCTAAAAAATGGGTTGGAACTTTTGGGCATTGAAGCGCTGGAAGAAATGTGACAACGCGCCAGCGTTGTCATCCCGAGCCTGCCGAAGGATCTAAAACTCAAAGCTCAAGTCTCAAAATGCAAAATAATTGAGTTTTGCCGCGGGCAAAACATTCAAATTAACTTATCATCAGAGCATTAAATATATGAACAGGGAAATTGACCCAGACCGTTTATTCGGGGAGGATGTCGGCATTGCCGGCGAGGAGGAACTCACGGAAGCAAAACAAGCCGCCGGAGTCGGCGATTCGGCTCGTCTGGAGGCGTTGGTTTCGCTATATGAAAAAGGAGACGAGAGCCGGGGGATTAAACCCGATCCAAAATTAGCCGAATATTACAGAACCCGGCTATCAGAGCAGCGTCCGCCAACAGCAGGGATCGAAGTCTTGTCTCCTGAATCTGTTCCGGAAATACAGCAAAATGAATTATTGGAAAAATTGCATCCGAAAGATTTTATAGATTTGCCCGGCATAGAAATCCCTTCGAATTTAAGGGAAAATCCGTTTTTTTGCGTTTTTTGGCGGCAGGTGATTTTCGCAGCGAAACGCCTGCCTGATTTCCAACAGGCAAATTTTGAAAGTTTTTTTCAGGCCTCATTATACTCGCGGGTTTGGCTTTTTGAATTGCGAGATGAAAATTTGAATCCGTGGAGAGAATTATTTGTTAGAGCCCAAGAATACGCCCGAACCGTTCCCGATTCCGAAAAGTTTGTGAGAAAAGAACCCATATCCCAAATTCAGGGTGAAGATAGACTTGTAAATTTTAAGATTGCTTTGCCGACTCAAGGCCGCGAAAAAATCAATTGGAGCGAAAGGCTCCTTAAAGAGAATCCTCAAATGTGCGCTGTCGTGGAATCTTATTTAGGCGCCACGGGTTTTGTGCCTTCTTCCCGAACACAGGCCAGAGAGTTCGCGTATCCTTCCAACCAAACAACCGAGATATACCACATTTTTATGCATACGAGGGCCAGCTATCAAAACAAGGAAATGCTGGGAAGCAACGTTGATGAAAGAGAATTTGCGAAATTAAGTGCATTTTTAGACGAATATTTTGAAAAAAATTTTCCTAAATCAGCAGAGGATACAGAGCGGGAAAGATTGGATAATGTAAGAAGCATACAGGAAGACTTGGAAATACAAGCACGGAGAGCTCGTCAACAGACAGAGGGGGCGGAATACACAGCGAGGATTAAGGAAGACGAAGCCAAAATTGTAGCCGCAATAAAGGAAAAATGTCAGAAAATTATGGAACGAGAAGGGCAGAAAGTATCGGTTGCCGTAAATAATTTTTATCAAGATTCTCAAGTCGGAGATTTTGATGAAACGCAATGGTTAACAGAACAAAGAAAAGAGAACCCCCAATTATCCGAGTTTGTATTTCAAGATGTAACAGCTATTCTTAGAGATTTTTCTGGTAAAATTTTCGGGTTTAAAAATGCCGGCATTGACAGGAACGGCTTTTTTTTGGGCGCAGAAGTTGAGAATGGGCAATATATAGTTCTCGCGCCCACGCGCAAAAATTTATTTGTTGCAAGAAATTCTCGTTTGTTATTAGAAAGAATGATGGATATAACATTAGCGTCAGCGTCGTTAGCGGGAACTCAAGCAGAAAAGAAGCTTCGCGATATAGAACATTTTTCTTTTAAAAATGTTACTCTACCTATGATTGCCAAAAAACGACCGGACGGCTTATATTCGCTAATTCAAGCAGGCAAAATGGAAATTTTTGAGGAAAAAAAGGATAAATTATAACCGCTAGCAGATACCCCGTATCGCTACGAGGCGGGAGTCGGATGTAAATAGATTCCACAGGAGAAACGTTTTAAAAGTAAGTGAATTTATGCGCATTGGCATCGATTGCAGGACAATTTTAAATCCCGCCGCCGGTGAAAAGGCCGGCGTGGCTCACTATACTTACCATTTGGTCAAAAATTTATTGAAGCTTGACCGCGTGGACGAGTTTGTTTTGTTTTTCGATCACCGCGCCCAAAATATCGTCAAGGAGTTTTTAGAGCCGAACACGGTGATTCGATTTTTTACCTTTTCCCGCTACAAAAAATATCTGCCTTTCTTATATTCCCATATCCTTTCCGCCTCCGCCATTGCCCGCGAAAAGCTCGACGTTTATCATTCCCCGGCCAATGTCGTGCCTTTGCGTTATAATGGAAAGTTTGCGGTGACGATTCACGATCTGGCGATTTACCGCGAGCCGAAGGCATTTCCCAGCCGACAAGGGTTTTCCATAAAATATCTGGTGCCGCGGAGCATCAATAAAGCGACTAAGATTATCGCGGTTTCCGAATCGACAAAAAAAGACGTGACGGAATTTTTTAAAGTCGATCCGGCGACAATTGATGTGATTTACGAAGGGGTGGAGAACGGCCGTTTTTCGCCCAAACGCCGCGGCGATACAGCTGCGATGGAAAAACTCAAGCGGCGTTATGGCATTCGGGGCGATTACGTTTTATTCGTCGGCACGCTCGAGCCTCGCAAAAATCTCATCCGGCTTTTGGAAGCTTGTTTTCAGCTCTATGGGCGCCGGTCGGATTTAGCCAAAAAATTCCAGATGGTCTTGGCGGGCCAGCGCGGCTGGCTCTATGATGAAATTTTCGAAGAGGTAAAAAATCGCGGCCTTTCCGGCAACGTGGTTTTTCCGGGATACGTTCCCGCGGCCGATATGCCGAAGCTTTATACCGGCGCCACGGTCTTTATTTACCCGTCTCTTTATGAGGGTTTTGGCCTGCCAGTCTTGGAAGCCATGGCTTCCGGCGTAGCGGTCATTTCTTCGAATGTTTCTTCCATACCTGAGATTACCGGCGACGCCGCGCTATTGGTCGATCCGCTGGACACCGAAGGGATGTCCGAGGCTTTGGAGAAGCTCTTAACCGATGAGAATTATCGAAAAAAACTTGCCGAAAGAGGCCTGAAACGGGCGGAAGAGTTTTCCTGGGAAAAATGCGCGAGGCAGACCTTAGAAGTGTATCGGGCGGTAAAGGGGTAGGGGGATAAAAACCAAACGATTTTTTTGGTATAATGACAATGTTAATTAATTTCTAATTAACCTAATTATTCTAAATAATTTCTAATACCCAATTTCTAATTTCCAATGAAATACCTTAATAATAAATCTAAATAATTGAATAATTTGAAATTTTATTGGGAATTAGATATTAGAAATTGGAAATTGTCTAGGTTAATTAGAATAATTAGAAATTAGGTTAATTTTTTATGTTTAAATCCGTCGACGCCAGGCCCGATTTTCCAAAACTCGAAGAAGAGGTTTTGAAATACTGGCAGAAAAATAAAGTTTTCGAAAAATCCTTGGAAAAAAATAAAGGCAAGGGCCCTTTTGTTTTTTTTGAAGGCCCGCCAACGGCCAACGGCCGGCCCGGACTGCATCATGTTGAGGCCCGGTCTTTCAAAGACGTCATCTTGCGCTTTCAAACCATGCTGGGCAAGTTTGTTTTGCGCAAGGCCGGCTGGGATACGCACGGTTTGCCCGTGGAATTAGAGGTAGAAAAAGAGCTCCAGATTTCCGGTAAGCGGGAAATCGAAAATTTGGTCAAAGGGGACAATCGATCCAGCATCGAAAAATTCAACAAGCTTTGCCGGGAGTCGGTGTGGAAATACAAGAACGAATGGGAGGCCTTCACTTCCCGCATGGGTTTTTGGATAGATATGAGTTCCCCTTATGTCACTTACGAAAACAGTTACATCGAAAGCGTTTGGTCAATTTTAAAAACTTTTTGGGAGAAAAAGGTTCTCGGCCAGCCGTTGGTCTATTTGGGGCATAAGGTTTTGCCATTCTGCGCGCGTTGCGGCACGGCTTTGTCTTCGCACGAGGTGGCGCAGGGGTACACGAAGGTGGAGGAAAATTCCATTTATGTCCGGTTTTTACTGAACGAAAAGAAAATCGAAACCAAAAACAAAAATGGCCATCCCGAAGTCGTCCGTTTAGATAAGCCGACTTATATTCTTTCTTGGACCACCACTCCCTGGACGCTTCCCGGCAACGTCGCGCTCGCCGTCGGCGAGGAAATTGAATATTCGCTTGCGAGCGTCGGGAAAGAAAATTACATCGTCGCTTCTGCTTTGGCCGAAGAGGTTCTCGGCCCGAAATTTTCGGTTTTAGAAAAAATTCCCGGAAAATATTTAGCCGAGCTGTCTTATCAGCCGTTGTACGACGTTTCCGAATTGCGTTCGGAAACCGCCTTTAAGCTTTACGCCGCGGACTTTGTAAATCTCGTCGAGGGCACGGGCATCGTCCATACCGCGGTGATGTACGGCGAAGACGATTATAACCTTGGTTCAGCGGTGAACTTGCCGAAATTCCATACGGTTACGGAAGAGGGGAAGTTTATCGCCTCTTTGCCGGGCCTGGCCGGGATGGGCGTGAAGGATCCGGAAACCGAAAAATTAATTATCGATTATCTCAAGCGGAAGAAATTGCTTTTTGGGCAAAAAAAATATACTCACGACTATCCGTTCTGTTGGCGCTGTAACACTCCGCTTTTGTATTATGCCCGCGATTCCTGGTTTGTCAGGATGAGCGCCCTGCGGGAGAATTTGCAAAAAAACAACCGGCAAATCAATTGGGTGCCGGAACACATTCGCGACGGCCGGTTTGGCGAATGGCTGGCCGAAGTTAAGGATTGGGCCATTTCGCGCGACCGTTACTGGGGGACGCCACTTCCATTTTGGAAGTGCGGCAAATGTGGCAAGTTTGATTGCATTGGTTCAATTGCGGAATTGACGGAAAAATCAGTAGGGGCGGGCTTTAGCCGCCCGTCATCGGAAGCGGGCGAGCAAGCTCGGCCCCTACTTGACTTGCATAGACCTTATATCGACGAGATTAAATTTAAATGCGAAAAGTGCGGCGGGGAGATGACACGCGTTCCCGAAGTTTTAGATTGTTGGTTTGACGCTGGTGCCATGCCTTACGCCCAATGGCATTATCCGTTTGAAAATAAAGAGAGGATTGAGTGCGGAAGTCAAACCAGGAAAGATGCTTCGACTCGCCCCGCACAGGTTGGGCTCGCTCAGGATGACACGCCTGCAGCGTGTCAATACCCAGCCGATTATATCAGCGAGGCGGTCGATCAGACGCGTGGCTGGTTTTATACTCTTTTGGCGATTGCAACGGCCCTAGGGCACGACACCCCTCCCTATAAGAATGTAATCTGTTTGGGGCACGTGTTGGACGAGCGGGGACAGAAAATGAGCAAATCCAAGGGCAATGTGGTCGAGCCTATGGAGTTAATGAAAAAATACGGCGCCGACATTGTCAGGTGGTATATGTATGCCGTAAACCAGCCGGGCGAATCGAAGTTGTTCGCGGAAAGCGAATTAACCAAAATGCAGCGCCGGGTCCAGCTGATTTTCTGGAACGTTTACAATTATTTCGTGACTTACGCGCAAGCCCGCAATTGGCAATTTTCGGTGGAACTTTCCGACCCCCAGCATAGCGACCCGAATATTTTAGATCAATGGATAAACGTTCGGCTACAGCTTTTGGTGAACTCCATGACCGAAAATCTTACGGCTTACAATGTTTTCCGGGCGGCCAGGAACTTGGAGGATTTTATTTCCGATCTTTCCACCTGGTACCTGCGGCGCAGCCGCGGCAGAAGCGAGCCCGGTTTTTTTTCCACGCTTTTCCATTGCTTGATGCACACGGCAAAATTGTCGGCCCCGTTTATGCCTTTTTTTGCCGAGGCGATTTATTCGAATTTACGCACGCCCGGGTTTGCCGAATCGGTGCATTTAACCGACTGGCCGGAGGTCCGGGATTTGACGGACGCCGAGAAAAAAATGTTGCGGAATATGAAGGAAATTAGACAGATCGTGGAAACGGTCTTGGCTTGGAGAAAAGCCAACAATCTGAAGGTCCGGCAGCCGCTGGCCGATCTTCTGATTAAAACCGAAAATATTGAGCTAAAAAATTATTCGTTTTTACTGGCGGAGGAATTGAACTTCGTCAGTATTCAGATAACGCCGGCGATTCCAAAGGTATCGGAGAAGTTTGTGTTCATACCCGCCTTGCCCGGGAAGACTCCGGAAATTTATTTGAATTCCGAAATTTCCGAAGAGCTGAAAATCCAAGGCTTGGCTCGGGAACTGGAACGCGCGATTCAGGAATTCCGCAAGGAATCGGGATTAAAAGTCGGTCAGCAAGTCAGCTTGTATTACGAAACCGTCAGCGAGAAGGTTTACGAATCCTTTGAATATTTTGACCAAAACAAGACTTACGTTGCCCGAGTAGTCGGCGCCCGACAGAAAGTTGATTTTGAAAAAGAGTTTAATCTGGAAGGACATCGGGTTTGGATCGGACTGAAAGTTGACCATTGACCATTAACACTTGACCATTGACTAATTCAAAGCGTCAAAAGTCAACTGTTAAATGTATTTTATGCATTACAAGTCCTATACCGGCATAATTTTGAAACACCAGCCGCATCGGGAG
>ERZ1292629.3152-Hain-H43-01um-R1-3152-length-12999-cov-4_pt1 | contig 12999 bp, 12 predicted proteins | sample MGYA00564399_ERZ1292629 | MGnify/ENA primary metagenome ERZ1292629 (study PRJEB36523, sample SAMEA6512636) | groundwater metagenome | collected 2019-01-08 | study: AquaDiva: Metagenomics assemblies of 32 groundwater samples | reverse complement strand
CTTTAGCAACAAGCTTTTGCAAATCCAGATGTGTTGTATTTTTTTTCTCGTTTTAACTTGCATCAGAATCTACGATATACGCGTTTGAATTAAATTTTAAAATTATTTTTTCTGTGTCATCTGCAGTTTGTTTTTCAAAGTGTTCGCTTAAATCTGACACAATACTCGAAAGCTCTAAATTTGCCCCATTATATGAATGTAAAGAATACGAGAGTGTGCAAAATCTTTTTGCTCTTGTAATAGCGACATAAAGTTGACGTTTGAGCACTTCTTCATCTTTCTTTTCAACTTTTTCTTCTAACACATCTGGAAGTGTAAAGTTACCGTGCCTGCCACCACCCAAAGACTTTTCATCCATATGAGCAATCCACACATAATCAAATTCTAAACCCTTTGAGCCATGTAGTGTAAGCACTTTTACACCCACATCAGCAGAAAATATGGCGAGCGGAATATGCTCCCCATAAGATTCTAGGCGCTCAATAAACGTTAAAAGACCTATCAATGTAAGTTTCGGGTTCTTCTCCATCTGCGCAAGAACTAAATGCAAAAGTGTGCGCACAACTTCTATCCGAACAACCAAATCTTCATGATTTTTTGCAGTATCAAGCAAGAACTCTGAACCAATATGTTGCAATAGAGAATACAAATGTAAATTAGAAGATTTTTGTATCCAAGATTTTAATTTTTCTATCCAAATCTCTACCAGACTTTCATTTTTGAAAAGAGTTTGTTCCTTTTCAGCAACATTTAAGATTGAAAACTCCCGCATGTAGTTTTCTTTTACAAATTTATGCGCTTCTAGTGGCGGAATTCCTGAAAATTTGCTAAAAAATGATTCTGAAATAGCAACCCCATCTGCTGGATACGCAATTATTTTCAAAACTTGTAAAAATGCTTCAGCTTCTTCAGAATCAAAAAAATTCATCTTGTCTCCCCCGGCAACAGGTACACCCATATCCCGCAAAATTGCCACCGCGCTACGCACATGCTTATTTTTAGGCACAAGTATCGCCATTTCATCTGCGTTCTCTTTGTTTCTTATTTTATTTTTTATTTCCAAGGCACAAGCGATTATCTCATCTCGTGGATAACTCGCTTCCACTAAACGCACAGAGTGATTTTCTTTCTGATTACTTTTTAATTTACCCTGTGTTAAAGCGCTTTGAAGTAAATTATGAGAAATATTTAAAATATTTTCTGTCGAACGATAATTTTCTTCTAAAGTAATCAATTTAGCTTTTCCAAAAGCATGTTTAAAATTTTCAAAATAAGCCATTGACGCGCCACTGAAACCATAAATAAGTTGGCGATCGTCTCCCACCACAAAAATATTCGGTTTCTCTTCTCTTTTCCAAACTTTTTCTAAAAACTCATTTTGCGCGCCGGAAGAATCTTGATGTTCATCTATAAGAACATATTGACATTTTTCTTTTAGATCAAAAGACGCTTCTTCGGAGTTTTCTATTATTTTAACCAAATTCTCCAACACATCATCATAATCTATAAGATTTTTATCTCTCTTTATCTCTTCATAAAATTCATAAAATTTAACAGCTTCGCGAGTTCGACCAAGCCCTTCTATCTTTTTTTGGACATCTTTCTTTAATTCTCCCTTCGTCGCGCCACGCGAAGAAATATTTTCCGGGTCTGATTCCAAACTGCTGATTTCTTTTTCAATTAAATCCTCAAAAGATTTTGGAGAAATACGTTCACGTTTCAAAAGCGAAATTAAATTGTTTAAATCATTAAAATATCTGGAAACGTCTGCTTTTGGACGAATATATTCCCATTCATTGTCGTGTAAGATCGCATCACAAATCGCGACAGAATCCATTTCATCCATTAATTTTGGCATTTCACGCAAATCTAAAACACGAAAATATTTCTCGATAATATTCATGCCGAAACTGTGAAAGGTAGAAATATGAACCTTGGAAGCTTCAACGCCGATATACTCACGCAAACGCTCACGCATGGCCTTAACGCCAGAATTAGTAAAAGTAAGACAAAGAATACTATCCGCTTTGTTGTCCGTCTTGGTCAAGATGTTGGCCACGCGAAGCGCCAATATCTGCGTCTTGCCCGTCCCAGGCCCAGCCACCACCATCACTGGTCCGTCAATAGTATCCACAGCATCCTTCTGCGCCTTGTTTAACTTTTTATATTCTTCGTCAAAATAAAGTGTTGAATTTGTCATTTATTTAATTCGATTTAAGATGCATCTCAGATTTCCAAAAGAAAAATCCAATTATTATAAAAGTAGAAAGCGGTGATACGTATTCTGGAATATGAGCCCCAAAACTATGCAATATCATCACAATACCCAAAACTAATATTGAATACATGGCGCCATTTTTAAGATAAACATATTTTTTTATATGTTCTATATTTCTTATTGTAAGCTCTCGCACTATGAGCGCCCCAAGACCATTGCCAAGCAATATAAGTGGCACAGAAAGCGTAAAAGCAAAAGCGCCCAGAACTCCGTCTATGGAAAAAGTCGTGTCTATTATTTCCAAAAAAAAGAGTTTACTTAAATCTGAATGAGCGTTACCAAGCAATTTTTTTTCTTGTTCTTCTGCATTTTGTTTAAAACCATGAGTAATGAAAAATAAACTTGAACCAACGACCGCGCCAAAACCCATCAGATTACTTTCTTTGAGAGCAAACCAAGCGATAATCGATAGGAGAACAGAGACTGTCGCGTAAAACCAAACCCCTTTTGACATAAAAAATTTCTCCGCTCTTGGCAGTCCGAGATGTTTATCTTCAAGAAAGAGCCAGTGTAAAAATAAAAACAAGAGAAAAACTCCACCCGCAACGAGCAAAATAGGCGCTGATTTATGAATAGATTCTAAAACCAATGGATCAGATGACCAAGCGGCTGACAATATCTGCAACGGATTAAGTGAAGTATTAAAAGCCCAAATTATTATAAAAGGTAACAATCCACGAACCAAAAAAACCGCAATAAACATGCCCCATGTGAGAAACCAACGCCTTGCCCGAGCGCCCATCGTAGACAATACTTCAGCATTAATAATTGCATTATCAACAGAAGAAACGGCCTCAAAAAGCGAAAGGCCAATTATGGTAACAAGCGCAGAAAATATCATTACCATATTCTACTCCACTTATCAAAAGTTGCCAATTTTTGTTCTTTCAATAGAAAAGGCTAAAGCAGGAATACCTATTTTTTCACCAAGAGAGTTTACTATCCCTCTTACATACGTGCCACTACTGCATCTGATTTTAAATTTTGCTATGTGAAACACTGAGTTTCCAATATTTAGATTTTTTCGCCAAAGTTTTACTATTTCTTTTTGCCTGAAATCACCTTTAACTTTTCTAATTCTTTTTTCTATATTTTTTAAAAGTTTATCGCTTTTTATCTTTCTTAATTCTAAAAATTTTAATTCTTTCACAGACACTTCCCTTTCTGGTATCTCTACGTCTATACCACTCCTAGCATAAACAAAAAGTTGTTTGCCTTTTACAGTTTTTGAAGAATATATCGGATATTTTTGAATAAATTTGCCAGTAAAAAATTTTAAGTTATCTTTTATTTTATCTTGCAATTCAGATTCTCTCATAATAAGGGGAAGGTTGGTGGAGGCAACTATTTTACCTAAAATGTCATATGTGTCGGTCGCAAAACCGAAAAGAATCTCAAACTCATATTCTTTTTCTAAAGACAAATACCTTTCTTTATTTTTTATTTCTTCTCCTGCTAGAACAAGCAATAGACCACTCGCCATTGGATCAAGTCGCCCAGCATAAGTCATCTTCGCATCTTTATACTTTTTATTTTTTGCACGAAAAGACTCCAACGCTTCAAGTGGTGTCTCTCCCTCTTTTTTGTTTAATAAAAAAATATTTTTCATATTAATCTCAATATATCGAAATATAACACAAAGGCTTTCTTTTTGTGTAAAATAATGTAAATTAAAGGATATGGAGGCGTCGCATAGCGGTCTAGTGCACCACCTTGGAAAGGTGGCAGGCTCGAAAGGGTCTCGAGAGTTCAAATCTCTCCGCCTCCGCAAAGAATTAACTCAACATATTTAAAAATTCTTGCTCATTCAATATTTTTATCTGAAGTTTTTCGGCAGTCTTTAGTTTAGATCCAGACTCTGATCCCGCCACAACGTATGAAGTATTTTTTGAAACAGACCCAACTACTTTTCCACCCAAAGCGATTATTTTCTCTTTGGCTATTTCTCGCGACATGGTGGAAAGCGCGCCAGTCAAGACAAAATTAAACCCTGTTAATTTTCCCTGTTTTGTTTTCAAGATTTTCTCTATGACAACACCATTTTTTTGCAATTTTTTTATAAAATTCAGATTACGCTCATCTTGAAAAAAATCATAAAGACTTTTTAAAACTGCTGGACCAATGTTCTCTATATCAAGCCCAGAATTTTTCAAACTCTTGGCTTGCTTAAAGAAAGAAATTAATTTTTCTAGAGTCTCAAAATGGACAGCAAGATCTCGGGCTGTCTCTTCCCCCACATGCAATATGCCAAGCGCCCAAAGAAATTTAGAAAGCGATATATATTTTTTGTCTTCTATTTCTTTTATTATATTCTCCGCTGATTTCTCGCCAAAGCGCTCCAATGGAGCAATGTCCTCTTTCTTGAGTGTAAAAATGTCCGCCACATCTGTAATCAATCCCTCGTCTTTAAAACGCCTTAAAATCTTTGGACCTAATTCATATATGCCAAACACGGAAACAAAATGTTCAAGATATCTTTCATTTTTTGCTGGACATTTTTGATTTGAACAAAAACTGGCTATTAAATCTTCCTTTTTTTCTATCTTTGTTCCACAAGCCGGACATTTTTCTGGCATTTTAAATTTTTTCTCTTTGCCTACGCGCATACGGGTCAAAACTTCTACAACTTTTGGGATCACATCTCCAGCTTTTTCTATCACAACAGTGTCCCCTATTCGTAAATCCAGACGTTCTATTTGATCCATGTTGGGCAAAGTCGCTTTTGATACTTGTGAACCTGCAACAAGAGTTGGTCTAAATATTGCAAGAGGTGTGAGAACTCCTGTGCGACCAACATTAACCAAAATATCTTCTATAATAGTCGTTGCTTTTTCGGCCGGATATTTAAATGCCACCATAAAACGAGGAGCTTTGCCGACCACACCTAGAACATCTTGCAATTTCAAACTGTCCACTGAAACAACAATGCCATCTGTGCCATATGGAAAATCAATTCTTATTTTTTCAAATTTTTTTATAAAAGCAATCACTTCTTTTAAATCCTTGCACTTAGCTTCTAGTTTTTCAACCTTAAAACCCAAACTGCGAAGCATCTGATGTTTATCAGAATGACTCTGTGGACCATGAAACACAGCTTTTTGAAGGGGTTTGGCGAGCGACGACGAGCCAACTTCAGGACTTTTTGAAGCTTCAAAAAGTCCGTACCGAAAAAAAGCTTGTGTTTCATGGTCCGCAATTATTAAATCATAAGCGATAAAATCCAACTCTCTTTCTTTGGCAAGCTTTGGATCAAGCTGACGCAAACTTCCCGCCGCCGCATTTCTAGTATTGGCAAAAAGCGACTTTCCTTCTTTTTGATTTATTAGATTCAGTCTTGCCAATGTCTTTTTACTCAAAAGAGCTTCACCGCGAACTTCTAAAGAATTACCACCCCACGCCCCCTCTTTGTCAATGAGGGAGGCTAATTCCAACGGGATTGAATTTATAGTTTTCAAATTTTGAGTTATATCTTCACCTATAAATCCATCACCCCTCGTTGCGCCACGGATAAATTTACCATCTTCATAGATCAACGACACAGCCAGTCCGTCAAATTTGACTTCACAAAAATAATCAAACTTGGCATTTAATGGCAAAAGTTTTCTGATTCTCTTCTCCCAATCATAAAGCTCTTCATGTGAAAAAGCGTCATTGAGCGAAAGCATCCTGCTTCGATGTTCCACTTTGACAAATTTATCGAGCGGCTTGCCCGCTATCCTGTTTTCGGACGCGTTCATATCGTCAAATTCTGGATATTCCAAGAGAAGCCTGCGAAGCTCGCGCGTCAGAGAGTCATACACTTCATCAGTAACATCCGGCGCATTTTCTACATGATAGGCGTTTCGCAATCTTGCAATCTCGGTTCGTAATTTTTCTATTCTTTTTTTAGCTTCAGATTTTTGCATACCATAATCAGTAATTTACTTCTATCTGACGTTCTACGCTATTGACATTTGGAATGCAACTATTTCCTCCACCTCCATTGTTATACCCTTTTGAAACAACTTTAATAGTCACATTACCAGAAGCATCAGTAGCCCTTGACATTGTAACATTTGCACAACTCACCCCCGCATCACCCAACCCGGCAACAGGATAAAGACAAGAACTACTCCCGTTAACCGGTGGACAAAGTTCGCCATTCTTATCGCTAAACAATACGGATTCGATGCCGGTGTCAGCGGCAAAAAAAGCATCATTGGTGTCACGAGCGTTGGCGCTAAACTTTGCTTCTCGAAATGCAATATTGGCAACACCTAAAGCTATGGATAAAAGAATCGCGGAGAGTGTCACCGCAAAAAGCATCACAAACCCCATATTTGATTTTTTAGCTTTGGTGTTCATCATCATTTATCTATCCAATCAAATAAATTTTCTGAAAAAGTGACACTATATTCACCTGAGCCCTGCTTCCATAAAACTTTTGAAAAAATTTTTACTTCATCTTGGCCACTACCTACCTTTCTCCCCCAAATTTTACGAGTAAAACCAGAATCACTTCCACCGTCGGGTGGATTTGCAAGATAGTAATTTCCATTATCTACATTTAATTTACATCCACTAGCTTGAGAACATTTTGCCAGTAGGTATGGAGGTGGGGGTGGAGATGAAATAAAACCACATGGACTACTTTGAACACACCCAATAGGAGGGTTAGGGTTGAATACAGAACTGAATACACTAAAATCACTATCACTATCATAAAGCACATGAGTATCTCGCATATTTCGCATATATTCGATACCTTCTTGCGCCAGATATATGGCCGTCATTTTCTGTTTGACATAACTGGTGTGAGAAAGGCTCCCCGCCAAGACAGATGTTATTCCGAGCAACGACACCGTAAAGATAGAGATGGCAACAAGCGTCTCCACTAAAGTAAAACCCCTGCTTGACTTATTTAATTTTTTTGAAAAAAATCGCATTTTTTTATAATTTTACGCGCTTTCCACTTTATAACGATGGAACATCCAACACTCTCTGCGACACTGAAGTCTGCAAAGAAAAAGGCGTATCAATTCCTTTGAAGGTTATATTTCCGATTAACCTGATAGTGACAAAGGGTTGTGTGGGGGGTCCTTTTTCCGCCCCGAACACTGTAAAACCGCTCGCCCCGTTCAATTTTATCTCATCAGGATTTAATTGCGTCCAAGTTGACCCGCCGTCAATAGACTTGCCGATATTAAAATTATTAACACCGTCATTCGACAAATAAATTTTATATACCCATTGATCGCTAGTAATGGCAGGCTTTCCATCAATGGCTTCTTCAAAAACTATCGCCCGACCACCAGAAGAACAACTCGCCGGATCATTTAATGCTGGTGATTGGGCATTGTTTTGACTCCATTCAGTATAGCATTTATAGTTATATCCGGTTCTTAAATTCTTGGACATATCCTCCATAATAAAACTCAAATTATCCATAATGGAACGCATGTTTTGCGATTTATTATGAAGCAAATTAGCGTTCAAAAGCGCGCCCATGCCCGCCATGACAATAACTATAAAAAGGGAAACGGAAATCATCGTTTCTATTATGGTAAACCCTGTTTTTGTTTTGTTAATTTTTTGGCGCATTTCTTTATAATTTTATAAAATTTGAACTTTAATTCACCTGCACCCTGCCCGAATGATAGATTTTTATCGTGGCAGTAGCTTTTTTGGGCAGTGGTGATTTGACAGTGATTTGGACATAATCAAAAGAAGGCAATATCGGATGATTTGAGAAAAAGACCGCTCCAGAATCTGGTCTGGTAAAAGTAATAGATATGGAAGGAAGACTGGCGACGACATTAACACATGGAATATCTATACACACATCTATCGCCGATATATAATTATTTTTGGTAATAGTGATTATATCCAGACATTCTCCGGCGCAAGAATATGTCATACCAGTATAGTTTTTTTGACCATCAAAGTCGGCAAAATAAATGAATTTTTTATTAAAAACAGACGATCCATCGTCATCATAAGAAGAGGAAGAATTGAAATATACCCCATAAGCCGGTTTCCAGTCGGGAGGAGGAAGAGAATTTACAATTAATTTTCCGGACACAGCAGACTTCTGCGCTTCAACAATTTTCAAAGCGATATCACTCGCCAAATTTTTTATATCCACTTTTGCTTGAAATTCTCCATAATTAAACACAACGATAGAACTCATCACAGCAAAAATACTTAAAACGACAATGAGTTCCACATAAGTCATACCCTTATTTAGCTTGCTAATCTTTAAATTTTTAAAAAAAGAAATCATTTTTTGATTAAACTAAAAGCCAAAAAAATTCAACTCAAAAATAAATGCCAAAAAAGCGCCTAAAACCAAAAAGGGAGCAAAAGGAATCTCGCTTTTCATGCCCATACTGTTTATTTTATGCTTTTTAGAAAGAATAACAAGAATTATTCCCACGATGGCTCCAGACCAGAAAGCTACGACCAAACCCGAAAGCGCGCCAATAAGACCTAGCAACCAACCAATGCCAAGGGCGAGTTTCGCATCCCCGAACCCCATCCACTTGCCACCGGAAATAAACCAGAAAAAAGCAAAAGGAAAAGCTGTCAATATACCTGACAGAAATTCTAAAATGGTCGGAAAATGAATAAAAAAAATAAAATTAGAAAATAAAAATAAGCCGACAAACGCGAACGCGCCAAAAATAAAAGAAAGCAAGTCTGGAATTATTTTGTGTTTTAGATCATAGATAGCGATAACCACAAGCAGAGAAAACATAAAGGCATAATATATATAAGAAATAGTAAAAATCAAAAGATCTTGCTCAATTAAAAAAGAAAGTTTCCAAAAAATCCCCGCAAAAATCAACCCAGTCCCGAATTCAACTAAGGGATATTGAATGGAGATTTTAGTTTTACAATTTCTACACCTTCCTTTTAATCCCAGAAAACTAAATAGCGGTATAAGCTCATACCAAGAGAGTTTATTTTGGCAAGACATGCAAGCGCTCAGACCGCTGAAAGCTCCAAAAAAAGACTTTCGCGTATTTAGTCTTAAAATCACAACATTCAAAAAGCTACCAATGATGAGGCCGAGAATGAAAAAAATAATTGCAACCAAAGAAGTCATAATTTAAGTATATCATGTATATAAAAAATAAAATTATAAAATAACACTCACTCAAACTCAAACAGCGCTACAGCAAGGACACTATAGCAAGGACAGTCCTCGCTATTATTCTCTATTATCATTCTTGACATAATCAAGATAACTTGAATAAGGATAAGATTCTAGAAAAATTTTCATCTCATCTGAAAATGAATCCTTTATTTTATTTTCCCAACCAGAAAATTTTACATCCAGTGGGTTTAAATGAATATACGCGAATAATTGTCGCATATAGTTATCATCATTGCCAATTAATTTTGATTTAAAAGGCCCACCAAAAAGAGCTCCCTGTCTTTGATATTTTATATTAAAAAACATTGAATACCCAGTACCTAATTTTTTCATAAATTTAGTGATTCCTCCATCAACTTCTTGCCTAACCAATATATGAAAGTGATTTGTCATTAAACACCATGCCCCGATAGACACGAGAGATTGCCCCCTATCCAAAATCATTATTTCATAAAAATTTTTATGAGAATGATTAATGAGATTATCTAAACGAAAAGATTTTTCGCTATTGGAATTTGAAACATAAAGAAGCATCAGAAATCTCTCGTAATCATTTTTTAATTTAAAAATAACCCGCTTGTCTATTCCTCTATTATATAAGTGATAATATTCGCCTGTAATAAATGGATCTTTTCGTAGCATACTGTAATTATATCAACAACAAGATCCTAATAGCAAGTAATAGCAAGGACTGTCCTTGCTATATCTTGCTATATCGAAAGAAAGAAAACCACCCTTTTGGAGTGGTCTTCTTTCGAACGTCAGACGTATATTTATGATTAAGAAGCTGCACAAACAGAGCCAGTAAGTTTTGCAGTAAGAGTAGCCTGGATTTGATCTGCAACCCCAACTTCTCTTGATGCACCAGTACTATCAACACACCATGCTTTTAAAGCAGTTTTCAGGTGAACGGCAATTGCCCATTTAGTGCCACCGACAGTTGAATCACAAGCTGTCAAGCCTCCACTTGCAGACTTTGCAGCAGCTACTTGCGCGAAAATATTTGGTGTTTCAAATATATTTGTTGCCGCAGTGTCAGCTGTAGGACAGACACCAGAAAACAGCCCTGGAGTAGTAGCATCACAGTTTCCACCGTCAGCATAACAACCTTTATTTAAAGTATCATATTGCAACTCAGCACTTGTCCTAATTCCTGCTAGGTTTGCTTTAACAGCAGCATCAGCTCCCTTTGAACGAGCTGTATTCAAACTAGCCAACACAACCGACGCCAAAATACCGATGATAGCCACGACCACCAAGAGTTCGATCAACGTAAAACCTTTCTTTAAATTCATTTTTTTCATAATCTTTACTTATAATTATTAATAACCTAATAATAAATTTCTCCTCAAGGCCTTGCCTTGGAATCCTTTAAGGCAAGAACTTTTCCGAAATTTGTTTCGACTTAATTTTTAATACGCTTATTATAACATATACACAAAAATATTTATGCAAACGAGTTATCCACACATCATTATTTTAGCTTATGCCCCCAGCCAAATTATAAATCGGCACTAAAACAGAAACTAGCAATATCCCCACCCCCAGACCCAAAACCACGATCATTACCGGTTCTATCAGACCCACCAACGTATCAACAGCGTCATCCACTTCGCGTCTATAGAAATCAGTCAAGGTTTTTAAAATATTGCCGAGTGAACCCGTCTCTTCGCCCACTTGCACCATCTGCACCAAAATACTGGGTATTTCCACTTGATGTTTGGCAAACGCCACAGAAAGAGCGAGACCGGACTTTACTCCGTCCGCCACTTCGGTCAGAAGATTTTTATACACCCGACTGCCGACAACTTCGGCGGTAATATCTATCGCTCGAACGATAGGAACACCGGAGATAAGCATCGTATTCAGGTTGTCTGTTATCCTCGAAAGATAAAGTTTCTTATATAAATTGCCGATAGCCGGCACGGAAAGTTTCAAAGAATCGAGATATTGTTTCCCCCTCTCGGTTGTCGACGATCTCCAAACCCAAATGCCGAGCAACACTAAAAATATCAGGAAGAAAAAACCGTAATGAACAAAAAGGTTTGAAATGGCAATGACTATTTTGGTATAAATAGGCACTTCTTGACCGGAATCCAAGATAATCGAAGAAAGTTTTGGAATCACAATCACAAACATCAAAGTCATCACCACAAAAAATGTGATAACAACAAACACTGGATAAATGAGAGCGTTCCTAGTCTTGGAAGTAAGAGAATATTGACGATCTAAATATTCTGCCAAATACAAAAATGTCTGATCGAGCTTGCCAGTCTCTTCGCCCACCTTCACCATATTCACATAAAAATCAGAAAATATATCCGGGTGTTTAGCCAATGCTCCAGAGATAGAAATTCCCGCTTGGAGGTCGTCGCTAATTATCGTCAACTTTTTGCCCAAGAGCCTATTCTCCGTATTGCTTGCCAACATCGTGAAAGATTTCAAGGCGGAAACTTGCGCTTGAAATAGCGTGGCGATCTGACGAGAAAGTATCACGACATCTTTATTTGAAACTTTTTCAAAAAAAGAAACCTCAAAGATGGATTTGTGTTCTGTTTCATCTTTGATGGAAATAATAACAAAGCCCCTTCTATGAAGTCCGCTTATCGCCATATCATGATTGGGTGCGTCGATTTCTCCTTCTTTGTTTGCGCCCTCTTGATCTATTGCTTTATATTTGAATAACATAACTGATTTTCATTTACATCATACGCTCTAAACCTTTTGGATTTAAAGAATACAGGTAAGCGTTTTCTATGGTAATCTCTCCCGTGCGCACAAGTTCCATAAGCGAATGATTTAAATCGATCATTCCGGATTCCATTCCCGTTTCGATAACCACGTCTATCTCATGTGTGCGTTTTTCACGAATTAAATTGGAAACAGCGCTATTGTTGAGGAGAAGCTCAAAGGCTGGAATAAGCCCGCCAGTAATCCTCGGGATAAGTCTTTGAGAAAAAATGCCCAGAAGCGACGATGCGAGTTGTGTGCGAATTTGGTCTTGTTGGTCGCCCGGAAAAGAATCGATGATTCTATCAATAGTCTGAGAGGCATTGTTGGTATGCAAAGTCGAGAGCACTAGGTGCCCCGTCTCAGCGGCGGTTACCGCAGTCGCCACAGTCTCCGGCGTGCGCATTTCGCCTATCATTATCACATTCACATCTTCCCGAAAGACGGACTTGAGCGCCACATGAAAATCGTGAGTGTCAATGCTGACTTCGCGCTGGTTGATTATAGATTTATTGGGAACATACACATGCTCGATCGGATCTTCAATCGTTATAATATTGCGGGCTTGTTCATTGTTGATCAGATCCACCATGGCGGAAAGAGTGGTCGATTTTCCTTGTCCGACAGGACCAACCACCAAGAAAAATCCTTGTTTTTTGCGAGCAAGATCGGAAATGATGGGAGGCAAGTGTAATTCTTGGATAGTTTTCACTTTTGGCACTAATCGAAAAACTATATTGACCAGACCTTTTTGGAAAAAAGCGTTCCCGCGCAACCGCGCTTCCCCCCGAAAATCATAAGAAAAATCCGCCTCTTGATTCTCTATAAATTTATCAATCTTGGCCTTGGGGAA
>ERZ1292629.3151-Hain-H43-01um-R1-3151-length-13001-cov-5_pt1 | contig 13001 bp, 4 predicted proteins | sample MGYA00564399_ERZ1292629 | MGnify/ENA primary metagenome ERZ1292629 (study PRJEB36523, sample SAMEA6512636) | groundwater metagenome | collected 2019-01-08 | study: AquaDiva: Metagenomics assemblies of 32 groundwater samples | reverse complement strand
CTCCTCGCAATGACAAAGTGGGACTCCTCGCAATGACAGGGCTGGCTGCGGTTTCTGGTCAACCACAACTTGACAATAACGCTTCCTCGTGGTTTACTGTCATGCTACCGTAATGGTAGTGAACCGCTGTCATTCTGGAGCGAACCCGTTAGTCCCTGAGCGTAGTCGAAGGGCTAACGGGTGAAGCGATAGAATCCAGCGTAACCGCAACAAGCGAGGAGGGAGCGTGATGCGAGGTACTGTCATGTTGAGTCCTTCGACTTCGCTCAGGATAGACTCCGCGAGGCATCTCATCCTGGCGATGGCCCTCATGGGCCTCTGGTTCGCCGCCTGCGGCGGCGGGGATGCGGCTCCGGGTGGCGGGGTGGCCGAGGGGGAGGGTGACGAGTGCAAGACCGACGACGCGACGGCCGGATGCGAGGGAGAGGGCCCCGTGACCGGTGAGGGGGAGGGGGCGAACGGCGGTGAGGGCGAGGGCGACACGCCCCGGCCTCTCGGAGCGGACGGAGAGCCGTGCGGAGGGGCATCCGGCAATGAGTGCCAAGATGGACTCCGGTGCGGAGCCGAAACCGAGGAACCCGGCATCTGCACCTGTCCCCAGTGGTTTGAGGGGACGTGGTGGGCGGAGTTTTCGGAGGTGCGGAGGACGGATGGGGAGGAGTACGATTTCTCGGGAACCGACATCGACATCCAGTTCTGGATGGATCAGGAGGTTACCTTCGAGCAGGATGGATGCAATGTCCATGGTCCTGGTCAACGAGGACTGTGGTCTGGAAACGGAATCGGACGAGTCGACCAACCCACACACGAATTCTTTTACGAACGAGGGTGGGATGCTGGCGACAACATGGAACACCCGCTACGGTCAACCGGACATCTCTCCGAAGACAAGCGAAGTGTCAACGGCACCTGCAATGGGGAATACCCAAGCTGGAGCACTGACCGCAGCCTCTTCCCCATCACCTGCACCTTCACACTTACGCGGCGCGAGTAGGGAGGGTCAGAAGTTCTCGAGCGACTCCGGGGGGGTCGCTCTTTTTTATTGCCATTAGATTGCTTCGTCGGCCTTCGGCCTCCTCGCAATGACAGGAGTTACTTTTGTTCGGCAACAATGACCCAACCATTAAATGGTGTCCCAACTTTTGTTGAGTAGTCACGGTGATTAGGTTGTGTACAACGCCCAAAATTCGCTAAATCCTCATCATCCTCACTCTCCCAACACCCCCCATTCTCCCCATTACAACTCCCATTACACCACCCCCAGTTGTCAATGACGATGACGCGGGGACGGAAGGCGCAGTAGCGGTGGCCGGGTTCCAGGCCGTAGGTGTCGGTGAGTTGTCGCAGTTCGGCGGCGGTCATGCCTTGGGGTGTTCTTCCTCCTATGGTGTAGCCGCATTTCCCGTTTTGTCCGGTGTCGTCTTTATCAAAAGCATAGCCGCCGGTGAATTCGTAGTAACCGGGTTGGCAGGCATCGGGAGAGTTGCCAAAGAGGGTATAAAGGTCATTGCAGGTTTCCGCTCCGCCGCCGCAGTCCGCATCGGAGAAACAGACCTTATTGCGGTCGGCGGCGCAGGTTTTAACCGGGATGACGTCTGCATCCTGACAGGCCGGCTTTCTGTTCTTATACTTCCCGGGACTGTTTCCTCCTTGGATTTTGTCGCTGTTGTCCCATTCAATCACGATGTTGCCGATGGGCATGCGGTCATTGTCCGCCCAGGCGAAGAAGCGGAGAATTGCCTGCCTCCCGCCGGAACCGAAGATAATACCCTCATCCGCGTCATCAATAGTGAACTGGTTGATTCTTTTCATTTTGCACGCGCCGCTGGCGGCCATTCCGCCCGGCACCACCGTACAGTTGGCGGTGTCTATGCTGCCTACCTTGGGCGGAGATGCGCCAACATTGGCTTCGCTGCGGCTGTCACAACTATTCTGTTCATCGCACGAAACGCTCTCATTATACCCGCTTCTGTTATCTTTAATGGTGTACTTCTGATACACCTTGCCGAACAACTGTTTGAGGATGGAAAAACCATCCTGCGTTGAAGCGCGAGGCCATGGCGTGTTGTCGTTTATTGCTTCATTGCCGCACTTGCCGCCGTCGCACGCGTACTTGTACCCCGCGCGCCACGTGATATACCGTGTTACGTTACGGACGTAGTGATACAGCGGCGTAGTGGACAACTGGTCCAAGACAACCAAAATGCCTCCATACGGTTTGTTGTCCCATGTTTTTCGCACCGTGCCGCGGTTAGGAACAAAATCCTTTGACGGTTGCTTGTCGCCGCCGCGAGTCCATAGACGGTCGGTCCACGCCGCGTTTCCCGTCCCCTCTTCATCGGCCACGGTTACCGCTTCTTTGCAGATTTCGTGTTTGACGACGCGCGAAACCAGTGCCACCATAGTTGCAGCCACGCTTTTATTGCGATTTACCACAACGGTGTGCGCGCCATTGTTAACGAGATGGCCGTTGCTATCAAAAATAAAGACAATCCATCCACCGTCTCCGCTGTTGTTTTCGCTATATGAACCGGCGGGTTCGGATGCGAGTAGACCTCCATTATCAGACACACGCGGATAAATAAGAGACGCCGCGACGTTGTCACTGTAAACGAATGAAAAATAGGTCTTGCCATCATTATCTTTGGTTACCGACGCGATGCCGTTCTGTCCGGTTACTTCGCCGGTGACACACTCGTACTCACGCACGCCCACACTCGCAGCAACCGACTGGCATCCCGCATCTGAAGAAGAATAAATGCGCGGCTTCCACACAAACGGCTCTTGACTACTGCGCGCGCCGCCATTCACGATGTGCGCCTTTCCACTCTGCGGCCCCTCCCCATCAGCACCTCGGAAGTCAAGTTCAATATAATTCAAATCGCTCACAGTAAACTGCGCGGCATCGGGGATATTAAGACGTTGTGTCGTGACCGAATCTGTAGTATTGTCTGCGATCGCGCTCATAACTAACGCCTCTCCCTGATAACTATACGCGCCTTCGGGAAACTGCTCGGTGCATTGTGATTCAATAGAAAAATCAGGACGACCATCCCGAATGTCAACCCTACCACTGACACTATAATCCTTACATTTCCCTCCCACCATCTGAAACGCATTCCCCACGCTTTGCAAACAGTACGCAGCGGCGACGCGCGCGGGGTCAACAATATAGCCGGCTTCCGCGTATTGATTATCCAAACTCATGTCGCCCGGCACCGTATCCAACGGCATCCAGGTCAAACAACCCTGTCCGCCCACACCGCTCCCCGGCGTAATTATGCTGTTATCCGGTTCCAGACAATACCCAATCCAACCGCGATGGAACGACGTCTTTGTGCGCGTAATGCATTCGCCGTCGCGGCGGTCGCGCAATTCCAACTGCTCCTCAAATCCCTGAATCGGCGCGTCACCCGCGAACCTGTCATCGCGACAATCTCTACTGGTCGCGCAACTCCAACCCATTTTGTCCACCGCATTGCCGCTCATCACCGCATATCCGCCGCGGCACAAACCGACCGGCGTATTTTTATGCTTCACGTCATAATATCGCGTCATCTCTCCTTGGCCGTAATCATTTTGCTTATACGAACACTGGCACCGGTCGCCCAGTTGGCAGATATTCGCGCTGTCAAATCCGGTCAACTGCGTTTTGAATCCCCGATTGAGCGCAGTCATGTTAATCCTATCTTTGCGCTGTTCTTCCGAATAGCCGTTGTACGAAGGACGGCCCGCTTCCACGCGTTCCCAGTCAATCTCCGCTTCATTGAAAGTAAAAGGCGACTCTTGGTCAGGATAACCGCGGCATGCCGGGCCCGCCACGTTCACGCCGCCGTCAAACGCAACGGCACAGACACCCCCAAAACATTTTCCGTTGGTCCCTTGTACCGTGCAGTCGGCTCCGTCATCGTGTCGCTCGCATGCCGTTTTTGCCGCATCAAATGCGAACGGCACCGCCGCGAGTTTGATTTCTCCGGATTTCGTTTGCAAGAAGCGATAATCCCACACCTGATACTTATCATACAAAGAGTATCCCGCGTATTCTTTATCGTACCAGCCGGTTCCGCGCTGGCTGTACAATTCTTTGGTGAGTTTCTGCCCTTTTTGTTCGGGAGCGGTAATCCAGTTCGCGCACTGGCCATCGGCGCCGTATGCGCCGCAAAGGTCAACGCTGTTGCACACAACTTTCGGCTGATTTTTAGTTTTATCCAAAACGGTCATCGCGCTCCGACACGCCAGCCATTCCGCGCAGGCGCGGTCACGGGTGACTTTGAGGACTGTGTTGGTATCATTTTTTGGCACAACACAACCGTACACTGTCCGCACAATGTTACCCTGACCGTCTCTAAAGTGTATTGTCTCCAGTTTGTACCCGTCTCTGCATTTTGCCGCCGCGTTTTGTTGTTCCGGACTATAACAACCCTCCGCATCGCAATCCACCGTTCCCCTATCAGTGAGTAGCGCGGATGCTGGAGCAACCAGCCCGCCATTTTTTGAACTGCTTAGGCCGTACGTTTTGATGCTATTCCACGGTTTCGTCGGAACGCTCGTATCATTAAACAACACGCATCCTTCTTGTAAACTCGCTTGGCCGTTGCATGAGGAACGGTCAATTTTCGCGTTATCCAGCACATAGTACGGCTGGCCTTCGGGATACACCTGCGAAGTGTCCGCGGGGTCGCGGAGCTCTTTGCACGCGTTGTATTGTTCCGAACAAAGCCCCACTTTTCCGATGTATCCCGGGTCGCCCTGCGATTTAACGCCGAACAGGTTGCCCGTCACGCGATAATCGTCATAACACTCGTTATCCGTACCCTTGACAAACCAACCGCTGTTGCCGTCCACATTTTCCCGATATTCACACAACGGCCTTCCGGTTACGGATGGGTCTTTGAAGTACACCGTGCGGTCTGCGCCGCCGACGTTTGACGAATACGCCTCACATCCCTCCGCATCGCCGGTGCACAAAAGCTGGTCATATTTCTCCGCATCAACCAACTTATTCATCGCCGTCGGTGTTCGTCCAGCCCCGGCGCCCTTCATCTCTCCCAATACCATACACCCCTTTTCTTTCACATCGCACCGGAATTCCTGACGATTCACGAGATATGCGATGTCATCTGCGGGCACCGCAATAACATAAGCGAGACGGTCGTCATCTTCCATCGCGACAACACTAAAGACGCGATTCACCGTAAACGCGCAATAATCCTCTCCGAGCGGGAGCGTACACACCTGCTTATTGTCCGGCTGTCCGTCGCCATCGCCGTCAAGTTTGGTGGTGCAGGCGCGGCTCTCCGGGTCAACGGTGTCGCCAAATCTGGCGCTACATCGCACGAGATATGTCTTTCCTTCCAGCTCCGGCGTATTATAGGTGTCCGTCAATTTTTCACAACCAACCGCCTCATCGCGGCAGATGCGCGTGAATGATTTGAGCGAGACGGGCGCGTTATTGTGGTCGCGGTACAACTGACAGCCCAGCGCTTCACCCGGAATGTTGTCTTGCGTGTTTGCATCGCACGATGCCGGCGTTTTCCACGAATTTTTCACGACATTCACGGTATCAATGGTTTCACGAATCACGATATTATCAAGGAAAAGCGGCACGTTTTCATTCACGGCGAACGTGATGGCCGCGCCGGCTTCCACGGATTTTATATACACCGGCCCGAGCGAAAACTGATGCCAATCGCCGGTGAGACGGAACGTAGCGCGATTGCTCGGTTCCGCATCGGTTCCATCAAACGTTACGGTGAGCGTTCCCTGCCCTTTGGCCCAGAAATTCATAAGGTAGCTTGAACCTGCCACGGGCGTTGAACTGATTGACAAACTCACGTTCCGGTCATCAACGCGCAGAGATTTTCCGCCCACCACCACGGATTCAGCAGAGAGCGTGCCGCCGCTCCAGCCAGTGGTGTCTAAATCGTCAAACTTCGCCTGATACGCCACGCGCACGTTGTTGCCGGCATTGCCGGTGTACGCGCGGCAGCCCGATGCCTCGGCGCGGCACGAAATCGCTTCGGATTCCATCATCGCGTACAGACACACGCCGCCTCGCAATTCACCGCCGCCTTCGCAAATCTGGCATCCCTGATTCTGACTCCACGCGCCTTTTGCTTCCGCGCACGCCGCCTGATTGGCGATTATTTCGCGCGATGCGTAGTACACATCCGCATCGGTTTTGCGCATCACCGCGCACTCATCGGACACTGTGATGGTCTTTGACAGTAAGCGATAATACGCGTTTCCGGCGCGGTCAAACAATTCGCGGCAATCCGGGTCCGCCAGACGTTGCGCGTACAAATCTTTGCCGCACAGTTCGCCGTACGAACGAATTCGCGCCGCGTCATACGCCGCCGCATACGCCGGTGTTACATCTGTCGGGTCTTCTTGCGGATACATCTTTGGCCCGCGCTTCAGCACATACGAGCGCAACTGGTATCCTTGCGCGTCAGAACCTTCCCACGCGTAAAATACCGCGCTGTTCGTGTTGTTCGGCGCCGGTTTTTCGCACTGGCGGACAAACGAATAATACTCGGCGCGCTCGCCGCGTTCTACGTTTACAAACTGGTCGCATCCCACTTCCGCGCCGCTGCACTGATTAGCGGATTCCGGAATGAAATACAACGGAAATTTCGCGCGCTCAAATGCGGCGGGCATTTGTTTGTAGGTGTTGTAGCCAACGCACTCTTGCGCGCATGTATCCCCGTTGCCGGCAATGGCCGGAATGGCGGGGTCGCCGTTTTCCGGCGTGTATCTCGTACAGCCTACTTCATCTTTGACGCACACCGGCGCGTAGTCCTTGCATTCGTCGCGCGGTTTTAACTTTGTGAGGTCGGCCAATTTTTCGGGCCATTCAATAATTCCTTCGGTCAGCGGGTTTGCATCGTAACAGCCAAGGTACTTCGGCGCCTTTTTGAGATACGCGCTCGCGCCGTCCTGACGAATAAACTGCGTGCAACCGGGCTGGGTGCAGGCGGCCGCTTTGCCGTTAAAATACGCCTTCGGACTTTCATTCCAAGCATATTTTCCCTGCGCATCAGCGTTGCGCATTTGTGTGGTTGCATATCCGCGACATCCCACGTCCTGTTCAGTGCAGGTGGCAAAATCCACGGTGCGCGAAAGATATGAAACCGAACGCTGCGCGCCCGGACTAACGCCCGTATACGTGGCGCAAGTGGAAAACTGCGCGGGGCAGGAATCGCCGTTCAAACGCCAGATATTTTTCTCACGGACGCAATACCCCCACGGACTTTCGCATGAACCGCCGCCATTGTCTTGCAAACAGGTCGGTTTGTCTACGCAAATAGAGTGGCGGATATTCGTATCTTGCGTAGCAAGCATCGGCCCGGGCACTTCCGCTTTGCATCGCGTGAGCGGGGCTTTCAAAACCCAGTTGGGGTCAATCAGGTGGCAGAACGGATTTCTCTCATCGCGCGCGCCTTGCTCATTGCAGTTGTTGAATCCGGCAGTCACCTCGCCGAGCGTCCACGGTCTCCCGATGGGCGAAAGCGCGGCCGCAATTTCAAAACCAAGCGGTACAACACGCGCCAGCCGCAACTTTGCGATGTTCGCATGACAATACGCCTGATTGCGGCAATCCACGCTCGTGTTTAATCCCGCATCAAGCGACGAGATAAGACGCCAACTGCCACGCAACAAATTTTTTTCCATTGCCTGTTTAATGGTCAGCGGCGCGTCGGCTTCCGCGCTCCGCACCGCCTGTTCAAAATCCGTATCAATCACGCATTCGTCCGATTGGCGATTGATACTCCCGCTCTCCGAAGGACACGCGACGAATTGAGAGAGGATATCGTACAAACCCGCATCACGCACACTGACGGTCTGTGTAAGAAGCGCGGCGACTTGCGATGAGACACCAACAGTGGAACCGGCATTAGGATTTCCAAGCGGCGTCAACGTCACCCCGCTGGTTGATGGTTTCGTTTCAAATAACCCGCTCATCACTCGATTCCCCAACTGCGACAAAAACGTATTCGCAAAAACAGAAAGCGTGCCGATAAGCGCGCCTTTCGCGCCCGACGCCATTGTGCCGGAAATGAGCTGAAATGACCGGTCTTCCTGCTTGGTGCTTGACAATTTCTTACTTTCCTCCTCAACCGCTTTTGACGGGGTCTTCACGTTGCCGGTAATAATATCTTTAATTGGCTTGAATCCGCCGCCCTCCTCACGTTCCTTGGTGGACGCCAATTCTTTCCGCCGTACAGTGTCCTGAATTTTTACGTTCGCCTCAACGCTGATACCCAATTCCGTATTTGACGGCTTAAACACATCGCGCGCGACCGCAAGCATACAATCCTCAACGCTCCCGCTTGCCGTGCGCCCACCGCGTGCCGCCGCCCCCGCAGCGCCGGTTGCGCCACCGGAACACCCACCATACTGCTCTTTGAGCGTATCCCACTGTTTTTCCCAGTTCTCACCAATTTTATCCCACGAACATTTCGCGAGCGGCTGTTCAAACGCCTGACGCAATCCAATTTGAATCGCCAATCGCGCCCGTATATCAATCGGCTGACAAAGGTCAAGCCCAACCCAATTTTTCGCGAGTTTATTCAACGTCTCACCCATCGCATCGTTCCCAACATCTTGAAGATACGTCCCGAAATCTTTATTTTGAAACGCCGGCGTTTTCCCGCTGCCCGCATTAGCGAGCGCTATGGCTGAATCGTATGCAACTCGTTGTGCAAAAAACGTCGCGCCAGTCAACACCGCACCCACCAGTCCATCCCAAATAGTTGCCGAAATTTTGTCGGTGACAGTCTTCGTTATATTGAGTGGATTTGCCACCACATCATGCACAGGCACAACGGCAAGAACCTTTCGCGGCGCAGCAAGCGTCCCAACCGCCACAATCTGCACAAACACAAAAAACGAGAGTAACATCCCAAGTATCGTTCGTGTTGAAAATTGCCGTGACAGCATATCACTCTTCCGGTGTTAATTCCGGCGCAACAGTCTCTCCCGCCGCGCCGCCGAACAATTGTTGCAACGCTCCAGCATCCAAACCGCTACCGCCAACGCCGCCTTTTTGAAATTCTTTAAGCGCTTCGCCGTATAACGCCATCAAATCCTCATCGCTCACATTTTTCAATACATCCTCTTTAATTCCGCTCTGCGCGAGTAATGAGCGAAGCGCATTTCCGTCAATCCCTTCGCCCGTCAGCAACTGCTGCAATTCCTGCGGCGCTTCCGGCGGTTTCAATTCCGCCGCTGCGCCCAATCCGAAACTGGGCGCGGCCTCCTGCGCTCCTGCAATCGCCGCGTCCTCCGCTCCGCACGTCTTTCCCTCCGGACAATTCGGGTCACTGCCACTCTGCACCTCTTTCGCGTCATCAACATTATCCCCATCCGTATCCGCCAAATACGGACTCGTGGTAAACACGTTCAATTCTTCATAATCATTCAGCCCGTCGCCGTCCGTGTCCTTACTTTGCAAATCCACGATGGTGTCCTCTTTCTTTTTCTGCGTCTGCTCCACGGTTTTCTCCTTCGGCTTCCACGCCACCGCGCCAACCAATCCCTGATTCAGATGCAACAAACCGAGCGTGATTGCGGCTATAGCAAACACGCCCAGTGCGATGACGCTTACTTTTTGCTGCTGGGTCATGGACACAATCAGTATAACAAAAAAACCCACATGAAACGACTGTCTCATGTGGGTAACTGCCTAGAACCGTACCGTGGCGGTGACGCCGCCGGGCGTTGGTGTGATGCGAATCACCTCTTCCGCGGCTTTCGGTGTCGCCCACCACGCGTACAAGATGACCGCATCTATGACCACCGATGCGGCGGCCAGTCCGTAGAACGCAGTGGCCAATGTCTGGAACCGCTCGCCATCGCGCTTTGCTTGCGTCGCGACCGGCTCGGTCCCGGCGGCCATGTACTCGTCCGCCTTGCCGAACGCGCCGGCGTGGAGCACCGCTCCGGTTGCCAGCGCCGCAACCCCCACGCCGCCCACGGCCCACACGGAGAACGGCACGCCCGCTTTCTCCCGAGGCGTTTCTCTGCCAGCCAGCGCAGGCGATTGCGACTCCAGAATCACCTCCACCTCCGGCACCTTCCCGGCCTCCACGGTGAACGGCACCGCATTGGCCTTGTACACGCCGAATGGAAGGTAAAACATCGTTCCTTCACGGTCAAGCGCGATTTCCTTCGCGGACAATCGCGCCTGCACCACGCCGAATACCCGCTTCTTGTCTGGATTGATGAGCCCGCCCTTGTCCCGCAGGTGGATGTATCCCTTCTTGACCTTTGCGGACTCATCCAGCTTGACGATGACCGCGCCGTACCGCTTCCGGAGCACATCCTCCGTAAACCGCTCCGCCGCGCGGATATCCTCTTCCGCGGACGGACGCTTGGTCACCTGCGTAGCACGCTCGGCGTAGTCAAAGGATTTCTCCAGTTCCAGCTCCTCATGCGCGATTCGCGCAAGCGTGAGTAGGAGCTTGGAATCCTCCTTCCCGCCTGCGGCAAGCGCTTCCTCGCACTTCGGACGCGCGGCCTGCCAGTTAGGCGGCACGAGCCGCGTATAGTGTAGGCACTGGTCACGCAGTTCACCGGCCTTCACCGGCACCCACGGGTCGCACGGCGGAGACGCCACCGTATTCGTCTCGCCCGCCTTCGCCTGAAACGTCTGCTCCCATGGCCGGCATTCCGGCCTGATGACTCGCACCTGGTAAGTGTCGGGCTTCAGGAACGCCACGCGCTCCGCCCGCACCTGCTTGTCGTTCAGGAAGATTTCGCTTCCTGGCTCCAGCTTGAACTGGAACGCCACCGTGATGCTCGCGATGGCCGCCTTCACCGACGGGAATGTGCCAGACGACGGTTGCTCGCCCACCTTGCCGAACTTGAAATCGTCCCGCGCCGCCTCGCGTCCGGAGCTGTCGTAGAAAGTGAGCAACACACGGAGCTCGTTTCGCACCGTCTTGCCCAAGAACCCCACGCAAAGGAGCGACAGGTCCTTGTCCACGATGGTCTGCGAAACGCAGCCGGGCGTGGCGATGCACTTCTGTACCGCAGCGTTCTCACGCTTGCGATTCTCCGCCTTCGGCGCAATCGCAAGCCGGAGCTCCTCCGGCCCAACGATTTCGGCGCCGCCGCCGGACTCCTTCCCGATGTCCGCCACGAGCAATTCCACGAAATCATCGGTGTTCGTGACACCCTTCGCGGTCTCCACCACCACGATTCCGATCCGGGAACGCCCGGGCATGAGTCCCTGTCCGGGACTCGCATCCGACTGCCCCTCCTCGGCCCACGAGGAGGAGGCGAACAACAGCCCCATCAGGGGCATGACCAACGTACGCATTGCCTTCCTCCGATTGTTTGAGTTTCTCCACTCACCTTACCCGAAGGTAAGAAAAAAGAATAGCACGGCCCGAGAAAATTGTCAATGGCGAAAAAATCCGGCCATTGACAAAATCCGTCATATTTGCTAGAGTATGGGGCTCCCCTGTACCATGGGGAGAGCGGTTTTTGACGCAACAACAAGGAGGCGTGCATGTACCAGTTGGTGACGGCGGCAGTCCTGCTCATGGCAGGAGGATGCGTGCAGTTCCCTCATCGGGAGTTCGGCGCCGCCGACGCCGGCGGTGACATGGACGTTTCCGAGGGGGAGAGCGAGGGTCCCATCGCCAGTGAGGGCGAGGGAGAAGGCGCAGACGCGGGCAACCCGCCCGCGGGTGAAGGAGAAGGTGAAGGCGAAGGTGAGGGGCCTCCTGCCGGTGAAGGTGAAGGAGAGGGTCCGGTCGGCGAGGGCGAGGGTGAAGGACCTGTCGGCGAGGGCGAGGGCCCTGTGGGTGAGGGGGAAGGTGAGGGACCCATCGGCGAAGGTGAGGGTGAGGGCGAAGGCCCCGTCCCCTGCCAAGACGAGGATTGTCGCCACCTGACGGACGCCTGCAACACAGGCGTCTGCGACCCGCTCGCCATCGCGGGTGAAGACCCGTGTATGGCAGAGCCGGTGGAAAACGGAAACCCGTGCGAGGACGGTCTCTTCTGCACGGAGTTCGGCTTCTGCTCGGACGGCTTATGCCAGTCCGTGGAACGCGACTGCAGCCTCGCCGGAAACGGCGTCTGCATCGCCGGCATGTGCGACGAAAACGCGCGGGCGTGCGTCGCGGATGAGGCCGCGCTAAACGATGAATCCTGCCCAGTGCAGGGACAATGTGTTCGTGGCGAGTGCCGAGACGGCGACTGCTTCGTGCTCGGCGCCGATGAAGGAACGCCGTGTGAAGACGGAAACCGGTGCACCGAGGCGGACCGCTGTCGGGATGACAGCGAGTGCCGCGGAACGCCGGTGTCGTGCGCGCATCTCTCAACCGAATGCGCAACCGGGGAGTGCAACCCCGGAACCGGAGAGTGCCGAGCGGTGGCACAGCCGAACAACACGGAATGCGATGATACACTTTTCTGCACCGAGCGCGACCGTTGTTTCAACGGAGAGTGCATCGGCGATGCGGTGGAGTGCGATGGGTTTGACCCAGTCGCCTGCACCACGCCGCTCTGCGACGAAGAACAAGACGCGTGCGTCATGACGGTCATCCAGAACGGACACCGTTGTGACGACCACGATGTTTGCAGCGCCGACGGGACGTGTGTGGACGGGGTGTGCGAACACGACCCCGCACAGGAGATTGACTGCAGCCGCTTGGACGGCCAGTGCGCGACTGGGGTCTGCGACCCCAATGCGCAAGGCGACGACCCGTGCGTGGCGCAGGCTGTGGAAAACGGAACGCCGTGCACGGATTTCAACGATGCGTGCACGCTCGGCGACATGTGCCAAGGCGGCGCGTGCGTGCCAGGCCCGGCGCCGGATGCGGATGGCGACAGCCACGTGACCGACGCCTGCGGCGGAGACGACTGCGACGACGCGGACGAGACGGTCCATCCGGACGCCGAGGAGCTGTGCGACGGGCTGGATAACGACTGCGACGGCGAGGTGGACCTGTTCTACTCCGCCGCGCCGGGATGGGAGGGGTGGAACG
>ERZ1292629.3150-Hain-H43-01um-R1-3150-length-13002-cov-4_pt1 | contig 13002 bp, 13 predicted proteins | sample MGYA00564399_ERZ1292629 | MGnify/ENA primary metagenome ERZ1292629 (study PRJEB36523, sample SAMEA6512636) | groundwater metagenome | collected 2019-01-08 | study: AquaDiva: Metagenomics assemblies of 32 groundwater samples | reverse complement strand
CAACTCTAAAACATCTTTTTTGTTCCATTTATTATAATATGATGAATAATATTCTAAATATGGAGGATCTAAATACACAAAGTCATCAATTTCTATTTTTTCTTTCAACAGAAATTTAAAATCTGAATGTAAGAATTGGTAATTTTTTGTTATTTCTTTAAAAGAAGAAATTTGTTCCACTTTTCTCATTATGAATCTAGTTGATAATTTTTTAGAGTTGTGACCAAAAGAAGTTGTAAATTCCCCCTTTTTATTATATCTCAATAAACCATTAAAAGAGCAACAATTAAGAAAAAAGAAGTCTAGAGAATTGTAATTTTTATTGAACCGTTCTCTCACTTCATAAAAGTAATTATCTTTGTATTTTTCTAATTCTTTAGAAGAGTATAGTAAGTAGTTAAAAACACTATCAATTGAAATTATATTTGTCTGCAAGTCTTTATAAAAATCTATCAACTGTTTATTTTTATCAGCTAACAAAGCTCTCTCCGGCTTAATATTTAAAACAACAGAAGCAGAACCCACAAAAGGCTCTAACCATTTCCCTTTTCCAGACCAACAAATATTGGAAGAAATAAAATCAATAATTTTTCTCTTACTCCCTTGACATTTTATTGGAGATTTTACTGTTTCAGTTTTCATAAAAATCATCTTCCAAAAATTTCTCTAATGAAAGAGCTCGATCATCGAGATAGTATGTTCCGTAGATCTTCGGACTTCCGTGAGCTTTTTTCAATGCAAATGACTGTTGCAAATTCTCATTCAATGCATCAAACTCTAAACCATTATTCTTACACCACTCAACTGCTGCATCCAAATCTGAACCGTATCTACAAGTCCATAAGATGAGCTTCCAGCCTTTCTTTCTCATTTTTATGAGTTTGTTGATAATATCCCAAATGGGCCTTCCAATTGTTGGATACTGACCTTTTTGATAAGTCCAAAGTGTTCCATCTGCGTCTACAGCAATGACTTTAAATTCATCCATTTTCTTCTACCATTCCTGTTGTAAAATCTTCTCCCCTTTTTCCTGCCTCCCAAGCTTGCTTCATCAAGAAAGGGATGTCAAAACAAGAAGAAAAGTTTCTTGATAAATTGCTGTCTTCTGGTTCACCATCATAAACTGAAAACTGTTTCTTACCATCAATCCAAATTTCACACATATCAGCAGCTTCTCCCTCCCACTTTTCTAACCACTCATCACTTCTTGTAACAAGTTTTACATTCATATTTTACCTCACCATTGTTTTCCGTAATACTCCAATCTGAATTTGTCAAAATCTGTGTTGTCAAGTTTGCCATCAAAATTCAAATCAGCTACTGTACTCTGATTGTTATAGAGTCTAGCAAATTCTACAAAGTCAGAAAAGTCAACAAGATTGTCACCATTGTAGTCTGGGAATCTTGTTAAGATCTTTACCAAACTCTTAAAGTCGGGCCAGGAACCAATTTGCTTGTCACCAATACAAGAAACAGCTCCTCTCTTTATAAAATCTCTCATTTCAATCGGTGTGAATACAGTTTGTCCTTGAGCCTTTCTGATACCATTAACACAAGCACAAATACCAGCAATCATAGGAGCAGCAGAAGAAGTTCCTCTGAATTGTTTTGTATAGTATCTATTATATTCAGGTCCACAAAGATCACCATAGCCGGTTGTTACTACTCCAAAACCGTAGCCATGACAATCAACAATGCTGCCATAACCAGTATAGTAAGTTGCAACATGTTTGTCGATATTGTGACATGCACCAACGATAATTGCTCCAGAGTCTCTAAAAGTCTTGTCAAACTTTCTTTGATATATCGGATCATCGAGGTTCTCTTCTCCATTTGCAGCTCCTTCTATGACAATAACACCCTTATCTGTTGCATACTTGATCTGATTAAATATAGAATCAAAGAATTCAGGAGGAACACAACCAAGTTGATCGGGTCTATTAATGTAGTTGTATCTTGGGCCGGGCATTTGAAATTCTATAAGTATGATGTCCCCTGGCAAAAGCTTATCAGCAATTGTCTTTATGCAAGAAATTGGATGTTGACCATAACCAAAAAAATTGATTTCAGGACAGATACCAAGTACTCCAAGCTCATTATTATCACCACAGAGCATTCCCATTACAGCTGTACCGTGATTTTTATTTTCTGATACTGCATCATTGTTTGTACCACCAAGAAGTGTTCCCTTCTTGTAGAAGTTGTCTTCATGTTCAAAATTCCAAGCATATTCAACATCTACAATTGTTATATTCTCTCCCTTTCCTCCTGGAGTTCTGTGAGCATATTCAATATTCATGTCGTCAAGATAGAACTGTTGATCTCTGAAATTTGGAGTAGTAATAGAAAGAATTGGTATTGGAATGAATTCAAAACTCAACATGTTGTCATCAATCTGAGTTTTAAGAAATTCATAAAAGACAATATCGTCTGTGTCATATTTGTACATATTTTTGAATTGATCCGGCAAATTTCCCAAAGGATCTTCAACATGCAAGGGAACAAAGTTGAACAAAGCTGGTATCTTTTTAATTGCTTCTTGCATATCCAATATTTTTGCTACAATCATCTTGTTCCTCCTTGTATTTTTTAAACATATTCAACAAACTTTAACCAATCTTCTTTTTCTTGTATTGATCTTGCTTTTCCATATTTAGTTGAGATCCAACTTGGCTTCTTGGGTTCAGACAACAATTTCAATCCAGATTCTTCAAGAGATCTGCTTCCTTTCTTTTCATTACACTTCTTACAAGAAAGCACAGTATTCTTCCAAGTATTGGTACCTCCCTTGCTTCTTGGAGTAATATGATCAATTGTAGCTTCAGACTTAGACATATGTCTTCCACAGTACTGGCAAATTCCACTGTCTCTTTCATAGATTGATGACCTTGAAAATCTGATTTCATATTTCGGAACACTGTCGTAGTTGACAAGAGTTATAACACTGGGCTTGAAGTGAACTTCTTTTGCAGAATGAATAAGAATATAATCTTCAGGATCAAGTCGAGCTGAAATTTCAATCCATTTTTCGTAGTCAAAAACTTCATATTCATGACAAACTATTCTATCAGCTCTGTCTTTCATTTGATTTGGAACAATGAGTTTTGCTGTTCCGACATAGATAAGTCCGATAGCATCTCTTACAGATGTAATATGAACTGGAATCCAGTGCTTGTTCAGAATAAGACAGCTATCACCAAGAACCGTTGACATTGTGCACCTCATATTATTGTCAAGCTAACAATTTAGCATATCCTAATTTATATGCAAAATCTCCATCAAAGAAATATTGTTCATCTTCTTGAATTCTATGCATCAGATTATCATGAAAAGTTCTTACACTTGTATGTTGAGCAACTATTTTTAAGAACTCAAGTTGTTGGTCTTCAACATAGTTTGACAGTGCTTTCAAAGCTGCAGGTCTAGCTGGCTCAAGTGTAAGAGTTATATTATGAAGCATAAAACAACTATGTTTATAGCAATATCTTTCATTTCCACCACAGAAAACAAGATTGGCAGCAGACCAGCACTTACCTGTAACTACAGTTCTGATGTTTGAATGATTCAAACTTTTAAGATAATCGTATAAAAAGAATGCCTCATCTACTTGACCGCCTTCACAATTGATAATAATGTTGATAGGTCTAGAACTAGAACATGATACTTCCCTCATCACCTCAACACTATTAACAAAATCTTTGATTGTTTTACTCTTGATTTCTTTTATCAAGTATACTGTTCTATCAATTTCAAATTCCATAGAAAAGACCCTTTCTCTTTAATATGTTTTTATCTTATAATACTTTGATCAGATTAGATAAACTCCCAGTGTTTTAAGATATCACGTTTTCTTGGCATAACAATATCAATCATGTATTTTTTGAACTGTTTTCTTTGATCATTGCTTTCTAATCTATTGAATGACTCGAATACTTGAAAACAAGCCTTGTTACTTTAGTGAGCTTTGCACAATTTAGTACATTTGCTAAACTTCTCTTTTCTTTCTATAAGCTCCATAACTTTTTTTCTATTCTCGACATCATTCCATATTTCTATAAAACTTCTGTCTTTAAGATTTCCGTAAGAGTACTCTAGATGACCTCTGTGATTTGTACAAACATAAACTTCTCCGTCTGCACCAACACATGGTTGTAGCTGTGATCCGATACACTTTATATAAGTTCTGCCATAGTTAACTGGATCATTTATCAGATCATCAAGCTTGTAAGAATTAAGTTGAAATTTTGATCCAAGAATTTCTTTAGCTTCTGACAACAATGGCTCAACTTTGTTTTTCCAGAACTGTACTTCTCTCTGTACACCATTATTCCTTTCAACATTGACAATTTCTGGTTTATATTGACAGTAGTCTACACTTGAATCTGAAAACATTTCTGCAAACATTAAGATCTCTTCATAGTTCTCTTCTGTTATGACAAAACCAACACCTACTGTTGTTTTACTGTCTGTTGCTTCTCTTACTTCAAGTAAAGAACATAGATTTGTTAACATGACATCAAAATCATTTATACCTTTGATTGTCTTTCTAACTGAATTGTATGTTTCTTCACAACCAGCGTCAATTGAAAAACGTATCCATTCCAAATTTTCTAATATAACTCTGTAGAAATCTTCAATCTTGTTAAGCAATACACCATTTGTGAACATTCCTTGTTTTACACCAGAACTACCAAGATAGATAATAGCATCTTTAAGATGTTTGTTGATTGCAGGTTCACCACCCCCAGTGATGTTGACCGATCTTACACCAATTTCAACAAGATCGTGACACAATGCCATCAATGTTGTTCTATCCATTGTAGCATTTTTTCTATCTTTGTCTGAATGTATATAGCCACTGATGCAATGAGAACAGTTATGGGGACAGATATTAGAAGGATCTATTTCAACAAGTACAGGGGGAGCATTTCCAGTTTCAACAAATTCTATAACTCTATCAATGTTAGCGAATACTTTGTCTTGAGGTGAAAATATTTTATTCATCAGTTTTTCCTTTTTATACTAATTTATACATATAATGCTGTATAATTCAGAACATACTTCTATTCCTTCAAACTCTCTTGCGAGTATATACTCTTCAACAAATCTTTTTTCCAACTTACTTATCTTTGCAACACCAATAGAACCTTCTCTATTAGAACAACCAACATAAAAGAATTCTTTGTCTTCAGTAACACCACGAGTATAAGAAAAACATTGTATTTTATATGAGTTTTCTATAGGACAACAACCTACAATTAATTCTTTCTTTGCTGAGTTACAAACAATGTAACCGTTGTCAATAAGTCTGAAATCATGAGGTTGAGATAGGTTCCTTACTATTGGAAATCGATTCCCTGTATAATCACCAACAGCATAAACATAGCCCTCATTGTTTGTATTGTGAACAGTTATAGCAGTAAGATCATCATCAACATATATGCTGTTAACATGAGAATATATTCCTCTGTTACTTTTGTGAACAATTTTTCCAAGAACTTTAAGATCTTTTACATCAAATACTAGAACTTGACACTGTTCAGAGAAAACTCCATAGAGTAATCCATCATGATGCCACAAACCATGAGCACCGTAACCAAGTTCATCTCTTAAATCTAAGACCTCAAAAGTATTTTTGTCTATAACATAGATTTTATCATTGTATGGTTTGCTTAAAGAATCACCACCAAGAACATATATGTAATCACCGACTAAAACAGCTCCTTGCAACCCTTCTGGAAAATCGTACTTACACTGTTTAAGAAAATTCAAGTTCTCATCTGCTAAGAACAAAGAACCCCCACCAGTTCTTACATGAGAAAGAGTGCATGTTATAATAAACTTTTCCATTTACAATCTACTTACATTAAAGTCGAACCCTGACAAATGATCCACAAAAAAACTGAAAGAATCAACAGTTTTAAGACCAATATTCCCAGGTTGTAGAAAAATATCCTTTCCTCCGACAGCTTCTCCAGCTTGTTGATTATCTGGATAGAATGCAATTCTTTTGAATAAATTTCTATGACATATCCAGGAACTTCCATAAGCATTGTGAATATCTGTGCATACATAGAACTTATTATCTTCTTTATAGACTTTCATAACTTCACCAATTGCAAGATGATTCGAGAATATATATCTGTTATTACTTTCTTTCTTTTTTCCACTGAACTCTACTAACTGTTTTTCAGGTGAACTGAATCTTATTAGTCTTCTGCCCTCTTGACGTCTCGGAACTTGTTCTAATCTATGAGGTGAAACGTAAAGTCTATCACTGTTCTTTCTAAGATTGACAATAATGTTTCTTTCTATTTCATCAGTCATATATAGTACTTGATCTGCATCACTATAAAAGAAAAATTCATATTGTAGAAATTCATCATCAACATGTTGTTGAACATAATTTACAGTGTTATAGAGTAAATATTTGGGTTCAATTTTAGCAGTATCAAAAAAGATAATATAAGCATCTGGAGCAACTGACTTGACTATTTCAAAATCTTTTTTATTTTGTACTCCTATTAACATATCATTGGCTGTAAGAGATTCGACAGTAAGTTCTAAGTAGGGTAATTTATTTTCCAAACGTGTGCTTATATCCCAACCAGGTTCACTTTGTCCATAAAATGGTACAATAGAAAGAAATATCATAGAATTCTCCACAAAGCAATACCATATCTGTGTTTTGTTTCAAACAATTTTTCTACATTTTTATCACTGTACAACTCATCATCAGCTGCTTTAGCTCCCGGACACATTTTAATGTCATGCAAAGTGAAAAGAGTTCCGGAATGAGCTATAGATTTTACTGTTTCAATATCACTTTTTACATAATTGTGCTCATGACAACCATCTATGAAAGCAAAATCAAGTTGACTCTGATACTCTTCTTCGAGGTGATTTTTTACATTTGTTGATGTTGAATCATCAATAATATCTTCAACAAATTCTGTTCTGACTGTGGGTTTTATTCTAACCCAGTGTTCTCTATAGTAATTTCCAAGATCGATTGCTATAGTTCTTTTACATGTCACAAAGTCTCTGAAAAGTTTGACTTCACCACCAGCAGCAACACCTATTGCTAAAGTGAGATCGAAAGAGAATCCCTTTAGTATACAAAAGTTCAAAAATTCTGCATATTCAAGAGCATATTGAAACAAAAACAATCCATCTTTCTTGTGTTCTCCTCCATATTGTGATGGATCGTCATTGGCACTGCCAGCTTTATTGATAATATCTTGCAAATCAGAAATTGTATAAATCTGATTCATTAAAATCTCCTGAGACTACTTCAACTATATCTTTAAATGTTGGAGTGTTTTCACAAACATAATACCAATGTTGAGCAGGATCTTGTCTAGTACCATCCAAAGATCTAGTGAATGTATTCCTGTGAACAAATTTTTTCTCAAAAACTATTTTCATATACATCTGTCTCAAGAATATATTAAAATAATCATGAACAAAAAGTCCCGGATACACAAAAGCATGTCTATGAGAACTATAACCAACTTGTTGCTCATAATCAGGAATAGATATATGAATGAAACCATTGGTTTTACATATTCTCTTCATTTCTTTTATTGCATGATAAGGTGAAGTTACATGTTCAAGAACTTCAAAACACACAACAAAATCAAACCATCCATCTGGAAAGGGAACTAGTTCTTCAGATATATCAACAAAAAGAGTAGTAGTTCTCTTAGACACTTCTAAAAAAGCACTGCCTGAAACGTCTGAGCCTACAACTGAATTCTTTAGAGAGATAAGATAATCACATACTTGGCCATTTCCTGAGCCAACTTCAAAGACTTTTGCATTTTTTGGAATGAAACAATCTTTGAAATTAGAGTCTTTAATACTCCACTCATTCCAATAAGCTGCAAGATTCCCAGCCATACCTCCAATTAGTTTGTTTTTATAGACATCATTAGCTGTAGTCATGATCAATGTTCAGATCTCTTGCTACTCATAAATCTTTTGTATTTTTCTTCTACTAACATCTTTATTTTAGAAGCAACAATGCTCTCAGCTTTTACAGAAGGAATGAACTTTTGGTACTGTTTGAAAAGATTCATCAGATATTTGTTGTCAAGTTTTTCTGGCATGTATGAAGAAAAACTTGAGAAATCATTTGCTGCAACAGACTGTCTTACTTTTGTAGCACTTACTGAATCAGGGTCCCTTTGAAGTTCTATTGTTTGAAACTTTACACCTTCTTTGTCCCAATAGTCTTCAAATTGTTTTTTATATCCATCAATACGATCTGTTCCAGCATATACTTTTACCATAGAAACATCATTCAAATCAGCATTATCTTCAACAAGACCTGGTATGAATCCTGTTTTAGCAGGTAGTACTTGAATTCTTCTATCAGCTAAAAATTTATTTAGAACAGTTGACCTGATATTAAAGGGAATTGGGTTTTTCTTTTTATCAAAAGTTTGTCCAGCAACAAATACATAAACTCTATCATTGTCTTTCAAAGCATTCTTGACAAGTTTAATGTGAGCTTTTTGAGGAGGTTGAAATCTTCCAACAATAACTCCTATACTTTTGCTTCTAGCTGATTCATTCAAAATACTTTTGACAACACTTCTTAATTTATAACTTTCATTCATTTTAGCAAGATTTCTTTGACCAAGAAAGATTCTGAGCAACTGTACAGCTAAACCTTCTGGAGTAGTTGCCTTTGCTTTCTTTACCTCTTTCTTGTAATCAGTTAGTTCATTTTCAACATCTAAGAAAGTCTCGTATGTTTTTCTGATTTGAATTTCACCATACTTTACATCTCTTTTGAATATTCCTTTTTCAATATGAAGAACATCTTTTTTGCCTCTTTCTTCAAAATCTTTTCTGAGATCATTCAAAGATTTTATAGCAATATCAACTGCTTTTACAAACTCGTTCTTTGTTCTGTTTGCTTGTTTGAAGTTGAACCCTTGATCTTTTAAAAAGAAGAGAAGTTTTTCATTGGGTGATTTGTCTTTATACTTTTTGTCTATATAAGAAGAAGCACCTGGAGTCTTTAATACCGGTATATTAAATGCATGATCAGCTACATTGGTTTTGAATCTTGTCATGATACCAGGAACAAAAGATCCAGCTGGTCCTGTTCCCTTCATTGCAACTTCTCTATAATGCCAAAGAAACTTATTAACATCTGGAAATATTGACACAACTTTTGTAAGATCACCTGTCTTAAGATCCTTTATAACAATACCTTCTGGCCAACTACCACTCATCTTTCTTCCTTTTTCATCAAACTGCGGTTGTGGAGCAAAACTACTTGCTGGGATTTTATTCAATATATGATCTATCAACTTGTCTTTGATTTTAAGTTTCAGTGATCTAAGTTCACCTTCAAGTCTTTCTTTTTCTCTTTTTATCTTATCTGCATCTTCTCCCTGAGATCTCATTCCAAGAACTTCAAAGTTTGAAACTCCAAAGAGTTGATTTCTTTCTTTCATAAAATTTTCAATCTTAGTTATCTCACTGTTAACTGACAATTCATACTTATCAGACGATATTACCTCTTTACCACCAAACTCATACTCAATAATTCTATTACTTTTCTTTATTTTCTTTGAGTTAAAGTTATAAAAATAAAGATCAATTCTTGCCTTTGTCTTTCCAAGTTTCTTTGCTAGATTGTTGAATTTAGCATTATGAAAAACAATCATATTCTTGCCATACTCTATAGAGTTTGGCATTGCTTCAAACATGATCTCAGCATCTGTATAGTCACCAGGTTTCATCAATTTTTCAAGTTCTTGTTTTTTAGACAAAAGTGCAGCAACACCAGATCTGATTGCATTGAACATTGGTTTTTTTGGCCAGTCATCTGGTGATATCTTTCTATCTGTTTGTCCCTTTACAGATCGATCGAAATATATTTTTCCTTCTTGATCTAAGCCAAGACCTATATTAGCGCTTCCATCCACTTTCACTGACAATTCGATGCTACTGTCTTTGTTCTGCATTCTCCTTACAGTATCTATAAAGCGATCTAAAGAGATACTGTCTATGTGCGCAATGCCTTCAAAAAGCATTAATGTTCTCCAATATATACCATTTTAATAAATATTACTTTATAAGACCTTCTTCTCTACAACAGTCCAAAAGATATTTGGCTCTTACTTCTGTTGTATGATATTTCAACAGATGTTTGAAACTTTCTTCTGCTGTTTTTCTAACTATCATTTCCTCATTATTTGGATCAAGCATGATTCTTACTAGCAATTCTAAACCATCTTCTGTTTCATATTCAAACCAATGAATACCGTTCATAAAAGTTTCTGGGAAATATATCAATGGTTTTCTTATAAGAAGACAACAACAGTTTGCCAACGCTTCCCACATTCTTCCTGTCGTACATTCATAAGCGCCGTGTGCATCAACAGAAACTTTAGAAGCAGCAAGAACATCATAGAAGTGTTTGTGATCTCTGTTTCCTGTATTGACAGAAGAAACTGCTCCACCACCATAGAGAGTACCAATTACAGAATTCTCTATCTTCATATCTTTTAATCTTTGTTCAATAGGAACTCGAAAAGTCTTGTACTTGTCATTAGGTCCAAACATACAAGAAACTGTGAACCTTTTTTGACTCCAATCACCTTTATACCTGAAATATCTTCTTTCAGCTCCAAAAGGAAAAGGTCTTACATTTGGAGGATGTTCAATATCTCTTCTCATCTCTCTTTTGAAGTATAGAGGAAATTCTGTTGGCAGATTCTTGTTTTCCCACTTATCTTCACCGTCTATAAATATTGTTTTGTCTCTTCTTGCTATATATTCTACAATATCTTTTCTTACACTTGTATTTGATGTTGTTATAATCAGATCAGCAGAATATTTTCCAAAACTTCTAGCAAAATCTTCAGTGCATTTATAGTTGTAAGCAATCATCTTTTCCGGATCATCTTTACTTTGTTCTGTAAAAACAGCATAGTTTGAATTCTCTACACAATAGAATTCAATATCTTCTCCTTTTTGCTTCAAACAATGCAAGCCTTCTATAATTGTCGAACTGCTGTAGTCGTAAAAAGGAGTTTGTACTATTAGAATTTTTATCATATAATAGGCTCCCTCATATTTTGTTTCTTCAGTGCTCTGAGTTTTGTGCACAAGATGTCTTTATTGTTCTTGAACTGGTTGTCGACTACTTGAAAATCTGTTTTTATGATCTCTTGATTGTAGTAGAGATTGTCAATACTTGAAAAATATTTCCACCAATCTTCTGACAATTGGTTAATATGAGTTGGATCTCTTCTAAAGGCATAATCAGACACAGGAACTTCTACATATAGTATACCTTCATGTTTCAATACTCTATAGATCTCATTCATGAGGTATATAAATGGAGTAACTCTTTCAAAAGTACGATGTAGAATATTAGAAGAAAGAGAGGGCTCACCATGTTCTTTATCAAGCAACATTTTACCTTGTTTTGCTAAACTCTCTCTATGTTCTTTCAAAGATTCAATTGCTTTCTTTTGCAATCTTTCTGTTGGAAGATTTGATATTATCATTTCAACATATTTTTGCTTGAACTCAACTCGTGGAATATGCTCTAAGACATCAATTGCGCTAACAAGATCTACAGAATCATCTTCTAACGGAAGTTCATCATAACCAAGACAACAGATAAAGTCAGTACAGGGTGTTTGAATTATATCAATCCCAATGTTCTTCCAACCCTCTATATCCCTGCGGTTTTCCCCGCAACCCAGTTCCACCTTAACTTTAGACATGTTCAACTCCTTTTTAAAAAGAAAAATGAGACAGAGTCGCTTAGCGTCCCTATCTCATTATAATTCAATACATAATCTTGTTACACTTCATATTTCTCGATCTCTTGAATCATCCCACTTACTCCTCTTTCAACCAATGGAATGATTTTCAAGAACTCTGGTGTCCAACCACTGTAAAGAGCAACTCCCTTCTGATTGAGAGGTGTCATTGAAGTTCCGTAACCAGAAAGATCTACAGAGTGAAGCTTAGCTCTTGGATTGACTGTCAAGTACTTGTCCCAAAGCTTTTGAATGTCTGTGTCGACACCTCTTCTAGAAAAGTACCAATCTACAGTTGAATCCCAGTTCTGCATGTCTGAAAGAAGAATGACTCTGTCAACATTGATTTTGTGATGCAACAGTGCTTGGAAGCAGAGAAAAGTATTTGTAGAACCACCAACATTCTCATTCAAAAGTGTTTCTACAAACTTCATTGTTGACATCCCAAAGGGATCCACTGTTTTAATTGTGTCTGCAAAGATCAAACCCACAGAATTCGGATTTACTTTGCTCACAATGGCATGAAGAACAAGAGCAATTGTCTTCATTGAAACACCAGATCTATCTGAGATTAGTGAGTCCATAGAACCAGAGTGATCTGTGAAGATTGCTGTGATTCCAGGAAGCGGTTCAACATTTACGACAGAGGCATCAAGAGCTTTTGTTACAGCAACTCTCAAGATGTTAGTTCTATGAACATCATGAACATCATAACCAGCAATCTTTGTGAGTTCGTTGTATGCAGAGTAGAATCTGAATGGAAGTTGCTTGCTCTTCTTTACTTCATTTGGATCAGCAAGCTTAGATGCAACTTCCAACAACATCTCTGTTGAAACACCCTTCTCAAGGAAGTTTCTGAGGTTTCTAAGAAGAGCCATGTAGCCCATCTTGGGAATGATCTTTTCCCAGCTCTCTTGAGTTGAACCCTTTGAAATTTCTACTTCCCATGTTTCAGCCGGCTTGAGTTCATTCTTCATGAACTTCTTCCAGAGATCTTCTTGAGCCTTGTCAGCTGGCTTTGGATGGCAGATGTTGAACACATCCCACATGTTAACAGAATGCCCTTCACCCTTGTACTTCATCAACTCATATCCATTCAATGTTCGAAGGACATCTGCAATTCCCTTCTTCAAAGAGTTTGGAATGATTGGCTTCTTTCCATTGTCAGTGAAATACTTGTTCAGAAGAGCAATTGCTTCAGCCG
>ERZ1292629.3148-Hain-H43-01um-R1-3148-length-13006-cov-4_pt1 | contig 13006 bp, 17 predicted proteins | sample MGYA00564399_ERZ1292629 | MGnify/ENA primary metagenome ERZ1292629 (study PRJEB36523, sample SAMEA6512636) | groundwater metagenome | collected 2019-01-08 | study: AquaDiva: Metagenomics assemblies of 32 groundwater samples | reverse complement strand
GTTGATTTTACATTCAGAGGAATTCCTCAGAGAATTTCACAGCAAGCACATTATGTTTTTGGGGGAAAAGTAGATGTAGCATTCAAAGGATATGCTTTGAATGAAGAAGAATTAAAAAAATTAGATTTTGAATTAAATAAAAGCGATTTGGCAGAAGTATTAAAACTAGTTGAAGGCGCAACAACTGAAAGCCTAAATCAGTTACAAGAAGAAATTAATTTCTTTTTAGATGAAAAAACAGAAGAGAAAAAACAAAAAGAAGAGAAAGAGAAGAAAAACATTAATCCTTTTTTAGCTTTATTTGGCAAGTATGATAAATCAGAAGAATCAAAACCAAAAGAAGAGAAAAAAGAAGATATAAAAGATGTTAAGCTAAATCCAGATACTTGGATTGAAAAAGAGCACATAAGACCGCTTGCGGCTGCAGGAGGAGCAGATATGGCTTTCAAATTGTTTGATGTATATAAAAAGGCGCACAAAATGCCGAGTTATACTTAATTTCAATTACCAACATCAAATCTAGTATTAGATAATTTTATATATTTCTAAAGCCTGTATAATTAATGCCCAGAAAGAAAAAAGATAAAGTATCAAAAGAAAAATCTAACAAGAAAAAAGAAATTAAAGATTCAGAATTAGAAGAAGAAATAGAAAAAGAAGAAACACATTTAGGGGATTTAGAGTTTCATGATTTTTTAAAACCTTCAAATAGGAGTTTTTTAAGTGTATTAGATAAAGTTAACCAACAACAACCAATACCTCAAATAGATAATTTAGAAGAGGCTTTTCCTCAAAATACACGAGGAAGAGAAGATGAAACTGCAAATAAACCAAAATATGAAATAAAATATGAAGAAACGAAATATGAGGTTGAAGCAGAGCAAATTAGATTAGTTAGAAATAGAGATATTGTAACTGCAGGAACAGAAAGAATAAACCCTATGAGAGCAGGAATTCAAATAAATCCATGGATAGAGCGAGATATAGACATTAATCCTATGTTGGGTTCAATTAGAAAACAATCTAAAGCATCTAGCACTGAAGAAAGAGATTATATTGCAAAAACTCAAGGAAGAGATAGAGATACAAGCTTGCCATTTCAGCAAGAAAGAAAATACAAAGGAAGAAGTATATAGATAATATTTAGATAAATGGTTTTTATCACCTCTTTTTGATATACTTTGTGTAAATAACAGTAATATTGCTTGATTTAAGTTTGTTTTAATGGTATCTTAGACTAAAGCAATCTTTTTCATAGCTTCTTTTATTATTTTAAGATTTTCTGTAGAAGCAATCCATATTCTTTGTAAACTCGCTTCAAAGTAAGAATGAACAATAAAATCTCTATATTGCACCATTTTAATCCAAGGAACTTGTTTGTTTTTTTCTTTTAGAGCTCTTGGAATATTTCTGCTTGCTTCACCAATTATTTCAAGTCTTCTTATTACTGCATCTTGCAATTTTTTATCTTTCATAAACTCTCCTTCAGAAATGCCCCCCATATATTCTTCAATTTGCTTTATACTATCTCGGATATCATTAATATATAATTTATAGTCTCTCTTCATTGTAGAATCCTTATCTCATCATTTAATATTTGTTTCCTTAACTCTTTTCTTATAGTCTCGTATTCAACTAAATCTACTTTTCTTTTAATCAGTTTTTCCAATTCTAATTTAAGACCGATAATCTCGAGTAACCCTGCATCATCATGTATTTTTATTAAGATATCAATATCGCTATTTTTTTTCTGTTTCCCTCTTGCATAGCTTCCAAATATTCCTGCTTGAGTTACTTTATATTCTTTTAACACAGGAATTATTTTTGATTTTATCTCTTCTATCTCCCTATTCTTTTTCATGTTAATAACATTCATTTATAGTATTTAAATTTTTAGAACAATCACGGCCTGTAGAGGAGTTGAACCTCGGTATACTTTGTGTAAAAGAATATATCCTAAAGGTAACTTTTTCTAACGAATCACTTGTCTTATATTTCTTTATAAACCCAAATCTTTTGCAGTAACGGTGTAGCTATTTCACACTTTTCAGGTTCTTTTGGTTATTGTTGTTCAAAAACTTCTCTGCCCCAGCAGTAATTTTTAGGAAGACCTAAAAAAACTAGTTTATCTTTATCTCTTCTATAAAAATCTAATCTAACTTCTTCTTCAGAAGTTTTTAAGGTGTAGCTATTTCTAAAAACAATTCCTCGTTTTATTCCTTGAACTCTTCCGACTTCTTCTAAGATTTTATCCCCTTCCGCCTTTAAAATTCTTGGAGAAATTCTTAAAACCGATTCTAAATCAAAAGATCCACCTCGAGCTATTTCTGGACAATACCCGCTTATTCTTATTTGTTCTGCCATTTTATTATTTTAGAATTCTAAGGCGATTCTTTACCATCACCTCTAAACTTTTATTTATTAGCTATTTTTAAACCTTTGTTTTTTTTTAGTTTTAGCCCAATTTAGTTTATATGGGCGATACCAGAATCGAACCGCCGACTCTTCGGTGTAAAGAAGTATAACATTATTGTTCTTTTTTTAAAGAGTTCCTTTTAATTTCTAATTATATTGCAAATTTTATTTTCAACTTCATTTATCTTATTTTTATTAACTTTTCCTATCTTGTATAATATTATAGAGGTTCTTAGAGTGAATAATATTGAAGGTTTTATGAAACTATCTACACTTAAACTGCCATTAGAAAAATCTTTTTTCTCTAATAGAATTTGATAAGGATCAGAATGTTTTTTTGAAGTAATCTGACATAAAATTAAATCCTCTCCCTTTAAATTTGCAACAATTAATGCTGGCCTCTTAATTAAAGATCTTAAATCTGAAAAGGGAAAGGGTGTTACAACAACATCACCTTTTACAAATTTTTCCATGCAAGATTATCCTCTTTACTTAACCAATTTTCGGCAAGAAGTTTTTCGTCAGCAAAAATGTTTGATTTTATACTTTCAAGTTCTTCAACTCTCTTTTGTACACACCTTCTGACAAACTCACTCCATTTTACTTCAGAGTATTTTCGCATTTTTTTATAAACTGCATCATCAATTGAAAGGGTTATATTTGTCATAGAAAATTAAGTGAGCCCACTTATTTAAATCTTTCTATTAGATAGCATTTTGTTTATCGAATATTATTTAAATCTTAATTTACTACTATTTCCATACAAAAAAGGTGTAAAATGCCAAAGATAGGAAAATATAATATTAATGAAATTTATACAGGAGGATATTCATCTTTACAACCGGATTTTGGAGGATTATACTTGGGATATAATGTTCGCGCTTCTACTATCGGTTCTCCAACAAGTATTCAAACTGCAAATCAACTAAAAGAAGTCTCTCAAAGATTAAATGAGGGAATTGTTCCAATAGAACTTCAGCCATTAAATCCAGAAGTTTTTGATCAAATACCAAAACAACATTTTAAGGAAATAAACAGGCTTGCAAAGTTAACAGGAGCAAAAATATCTTTACATGCCCCAATAATTGAACCATCAGGAATGACTAAAGAAGGTTGGAGTGAAATATCGAGACAATTGGCAGAACGGCAATTAAATGATGTTGTTGAAAAAGCATTAGAATTAGATGATAAGGGGAGAGTTCCAATAACAATTCATTCTGCAGGAATTCCTGGAAAAGAATATATAATGACTCCTCAAGGAAGAAAAATAGAAAGACTAATTGTTATAAATCAAGAAACCAAAAAAATGGTTCCTTTAGAAGAAGAAAAAAAATTCTATCCTGGAGAAGATTTGAAAAATGGAGTTGTTTTTGATGTAAATAGAGAATTAAGAGCATTAAATAATTCAGAATGGGTAAATAATCTTACAAATTTAGAATTCTACAAAAAAGAAGCTGATGAAGTAATGAGGGGTGCTTTAATCCCTTTGGCACCAATTGTTGCTGAAGAGAATGTAAATTTAAGAGAATTAAGACCAACCCCAGAACAAGAAGCTGCATTTAATCAGTTGGGAAGAGCAGAAATTTTTATGAATAATGTTGAAACAAGTTTCAATTCAATTTTTAACAAGGCTTATCAATTTTCAGATGAAAAAGGAAAAGAAAGACTTAAAAAAGTTTCAGAAAGGTGGGGTATAGAAGGAGAAAAAATAGAAAAAGAAAAAGAAAAAAATTTCGCTAGGGCATATATTTTAAAATCACAGCTTTTAGATGAATCTATTAGAGGAATAAAACAAATTCCTCCTCCTAAACTTTATATTCCTATAGAAGATTTTGCAATGAAACATTCTACTGAAACAATTGCTAATGTCGCATTTAATGCTTATAAAAAACATCCAGATAAATCTCCACAAATAAATATTGAAAATCTATACACTGGAATGGCTTTTTCTTCTGGAGAAGAAATGAAGAAATTTATTTTAGATTCAAGAGAAAAATTTGTTGAAAGAGCAAGAAAAGATGGCGTGTCTGAAGGAACAGCTAGACAAATGGCTGAAAAAATGATTGGAATGACTTTAGATGTTGGGCATTTAAACATTTACAAAAAGCAAGGATATACAGATGAAGACTTATTAAAAGAAGTAAAAGAAATTTCTAAATTTGTAAAACATGTACATTTAACTGATAATTTTGGCTATGGTGATTCTCATCTACCCCCAGGAATGGGAAATGTTCCATTCAAAAAGATTTTGGAAGAATTGGAAAAGAAAGGTTATCAGGGAACTAAAATTGTCGAGGCTGGAGCATTTGTACAGCATTTTCAAACCTCTCCCCATCCATATGCGTTAGAGGCTTTGGGTTCTCCAGTTTATGCAATGAAAATGGCTCCATATTGGAATCAAATCTCTAATACTTATCAAGGATATTATGGCGGTTATGGTTTAATGCTTCCATCAATAAACTATGAAAGTTTTGGTGGGGGTTTTTCACAGCTTCCGGGAGAATTGGGTGGGCAAAGAGCTGGTGCTGGTGGAAGCAGAATGTCAGGAAGACCAATGGAATAATCTTTGCATTTATAACATAATTGATTAAATTTAAAAACCAATTAAACCTTAGAGATAAATAAAAACTATTAACAATTTAAAAGATGGTGGAAGAAGTTTCTAAAAATATAGAGAAGAAATCTGCTAATAAATTAAAAAAGAAAAAGCAGAGAATTCAAAGAAATCTTAAAAGAGTTCCAACTCTAGACTTAAAAACAGAAACAGAAATTGCTACAGATTTTGCAGTAAAGGTTTATAAGAAATTTGATAAAGCAGTAAAATCAATAATTTTGTTTGGTTCTACAATTAAGCAAACAACAAGTAAAGGCTCAGATATTGATATAATAATAATCATTGATGATGCTTCTATAAAATGGGATCAAGAGATGATAGCATGGTATAGAGAAGAGTTAGACAGGATTTTACAATTAAGCCCATATCAAAGAGATTTGCATATTAATACAGTTAAGCTATCAACATGGTGGGCTGATTTAATGAAAGGCGATCCTATAGTTATCAATATTTTAAGATATGGGGAAGCAATAATTGATATGGCTGGATTTTTTGATCCATTAAAATTCTTATTAATTCAAGGAAGAATAAAAGCTACTCCAGAAGCTATCTATAGCTGTTTACAAAGAGCTCCTTTACATATAGGAAGAAGCAAGGCTGCTGAATTAGAAGCAATTGATGGATTATATTGGGCAATGGTTGATTCTGCACATGCTGCCTTAATTTCAGCAAATGTTATTCCCCCATCTCCAGAGCATATTACTATTCAGCTAAAAGAGGTTTTTGTTAACAATAAAATCTTAGATATTAAATATGTTCTTTGGTATAGAGATTTGCATATGCTGCATAAAAAAATAGCCCATAGAGAAATAAATGAATTAAAAGGTGTTGAAATTGATTTGTGGCAAGAACGTGCTGAAGAATTTTTAGATACAATGGCAAAGATAGTTAACGGTTTTATAAGTGAGAAATAAAACTATTTTCTTGAATCATAATAATACTTAAATAATCTTAAAAACAATAATTCCTATGAAAAACAAAAGCATTTTAATCCTCTTAGCAGTTTTTCTTATAAGTTCTGTTTCTGCAATTCAAGTATGTCAAATTTATGATAATTTTTCTTCTATTTTAAATACAAGCAAATGGGAAGTTAGACAAGATGTTGAAGGGTGGCCACTGACAGAAGAGTACGGGATTGATTCTAATTTAAACAATTTTCATATACAACAAAATAATCTTGGGCAGATTCGTGGAACTTACTTGTTTCCAAAAGAACAATTTACAACAGATGATATTTTTGAGTATGATTATACTATCTTATCAAAAGAAGGAAGTTACATGGCTATGGACTTGTTAACAGGAGATAATTATATTCGAGTTGGGATAAATGGTTTTTGGTCTGGTAGTGTTCAAGGGTATGACGAACTTGGAACTTCACATATAAAGATAGAATTTCAAGAAAACAATTTTCATCTTGAAAGAACAACCCCCTCAGGTGTTACTTTAATTGACAATCTCCCATTGACAAAGACTAATGGAAGTTATGAGCTTTACATTGGTGGAGGAACAGGACAAGATGGAAAGATACATATTGATTATGATAACTTCAAACTTTGTACAGAACAGAAAGAGCCACTACAACCAACTTGCGATGATATTTTAACATTAAAACCAGGAAAGTCAAAAGGATTATGGAAAAATGGTTGTTCTACAGGAATCCTAAAGGTTTTTGAAAAAAAGATTGGTTGGGGCAAAAATTTATAGTATTATGCTTTCTTTCTAGCAATTAATCTTGCAATCACTTCATAATACATTCCTGCTTTATCTTCGTCTTCATCCTTGACTTTCATTAAAGATCTTTCAAATAGACTTTTAACAAATTCTTTGTCAATTTCTTTTTTCTTTTTTCCATCAACTTCTACTTCTCTACTAATTGCTTCATCAGCCTTTCCTGAATCATCAGATGTGAATACGCTTAACAATCCTGGAATATATCCCTCAACTCCTCCGCTAAAATTATATGCTCTTAAGAACCATCCAGGCATATTTTCTAGCTTTCTTTTTAAATATTCTTGTGCTTTTATAGGATCTTGTTTTGCTTCATTTGCTTCTCTAGCTTTTTTAAGTGCTTTAACTGCTTTATCACTTCTTTCATCCCCTGTTTCAACAAGTGGAAGGCTGTGAACTAAAGTTAAATAATCATTATCATCAAGTTCTTGTAAAACAGAATTAAGGTTTTTTCCAACATATTCACTTACAGCTTGAATCCCCCCATCTCTTGCTTGTTCAGCATTTTCTGTTGCATTAAGTGCCGGATTTCTAACATTAGCATAAAAAGTAGGATCATCAAGCAAAGTTTTTCCTAAACCCTTCATAACAGTAGGATTATTTGCATTCTCTTTTAACCCTGCTAAAAGCCCCTCTAATTTTGAAACACCTTTCATTGCTTCTCTAAGGTTGTCTCTATTATAGGATTCATTAGGGTTTATTGGTTTGTATGCCTCAATTGGTCTGTCTGTCTCGTTTGCCATTTTGTTTTTTTATTGATTTTTATCAATTTATTATAGTTTTTATATGCTTCTGAAGTTTATAAACTTTTCCATTGTTATAACTTACCTGTAGTAACAGAACCTTAACCCACTATTGCGCACCTTGGGCTTGTTGAGCTTGAACCGGACTAGCCTTTATTTCTTGATACTCTATCCTAGTTGTACACGGTAATTTAGACTTTATCTCTTTTAAGAACTCTCTTGATTGAACTACTGCCTTTAGGTTAGGCAATGCCACAAAGAATATTGGTGTGTTTTTCTTCGTTAATGTGGCTTTTCCTATAGTTTTACCAAAAGACAACTGCATCCCAGTCTGCATTCTATCAGCTCCAGCTCCTGTCAGCATCTTATTTTCCCTTTGAATATGGTGTGGATATTGCAATACTTTTAGCAAATACTGCCCCCCAAATTTATCATCCATTTTTCTATTTAGATACATTCTGCAAGCTTCTAGAGCATTGTGTCTAATCTGAACCCATTCTGTAGAAATCATTGTTAAAGTATAAGGTAATTTGCCCTCTTTAAACATCTTTTGATTGCCCATAGTAAACTTAACAATTTTCTGTGGTGGAACAGTCTTAATATAAGCCCTGTTCTTTTTCTTAGATGTTCTAGTATATGGAACAGTATACCTTTTCGAATATGAACCTGCTTTTCTTAGTGGCATTTTAAATCACCCTATCTAAGGCATTTCCATCATAAATTTCCCTAGAACCACTTCTAACTCCTCTTTCTAATCTATAATCTGTATTTGCCACTGGTCTGCATCCATAACTTATTCCCGGACTACTGCATTTTGAACATTCATATTTCATTTTATGTAAATTTCCTCCATTTTGTTTTGAAATTTACATCTCCAAATTGAAAAATTTGGATGATGCTCAGAAATCCAATATTGTAAGGATTTCTGACATGATTGAAAATCTTTGATTTTCATTTTATTCTTTTCCTCCAGAAATTTCTACATGTGTTGTTATTGCCTGTCCAGGCAATCCTTTTTCGAAGATAGCTCTAACAACTCCATTGTTTCCATGTGCTCCAGAAATTTTTCCTTTGATTATTTTTCCAGCAGGTGATTTCCAAACAATTTCCTTGCCCACTAACTTTTCAGCATCTGCTCTTTTTGCAATTCCTTCTACTTCTATAAGAAAATGCCTTTCATGAACTGTCTGCTTTCCTCTTCTAAATTGAATAACTCGTCCTTTCATAATATCTTATCAAGAAAAAACCTTTTTAAACCTTATCCATATCTTAGAAATCTCTATAGTAAAAAAGTTTATAAACAGTAAAACATAAACTATATTATAATGGTTGATAGTTAAGAGGGTTGTCCTGCTTAACTGCAGGACAGTAAACCCTCTTTATCTTTATAATGGCGTAAAAATGAGAGTCATGATCTTTATAGATAATTCTAATTTTTTTAAAAGTGTATCTTGCTTTCAAGAGGATAGGGGACAAGATAGAGTAATAGACTATAACCAATTGAATAAATTCATCATAGGTTATTTATCCAATAACCCCCAATATAAAAACGAATCTATTCTTCATATTAGAACGTATTATTATGATGGAGAATACACAGACACCCTAATTAATAAAATAAAATTCCACCTAAATAAAATTTCTCCATCGCTAGAAAATGATGAAGAAAAGCACAGAGTAGATACTATTTTACAAAAAGCGCTTCGTAGAATGGAAGCACAAAAAAAGGATATGGATAAGATGAAAAGTTTTTACTTTTTTGAAACAAGATTAAAGCCCCTCCAATATTCTAAGACTCAGGGAGTATTTCAAAAAGGTGTAGACGTACAACTAGCAGTAGATTTGGTTTCCAATGCCTATTTAAATAATTATGATATTGCAGTTCTATTTTCAGGGGATATAGACTTGTATGAATCTGTAAAATTAGTAAAGACTCTTGGGAAACAAGTATTTATTTTCTCGCACAATAACCTTATGGCTGATGGTATGATAGCCATATGTGATTTTTACAAAGATTTATGCAGATTAGACGATAAGCAATTGGATGAATTTACCCACATATTTCAAAAAAAAGAATAATAGTCCTATCTCTCCAACACAAAGATTTGCCTTCCAACTATTTGCTCTTCTCGAAAATCTGCAATAGGAAATCCCCTAACTAATTTCAACCCTGTATCTTCTAAAATATTCTTAATTGAACATCCGATTCTATCTCCTTTATTGAGCTTAACAAAAGGAGCAGTAAAAATAACTCTCCCATTTACACTCTTCTTTAAATGCTTTAAAACTTCAATCATCAACTTTTCAAAACCCCTTTGCATCTTTTGAATTTCGTATATATTTGGTGTTTTCTTTAGAATTTTTCCTAATTCTGGTTCTGTAACAATAACATGAATCTTATCAGAAAGTTCTACAGTTCTAGAATCATCAACAATTAATTTATATCTTCTTTCTGAATATTTTCCCCATTCCAAATTCTTTCTAGCATCTTCAATAGTCTGAGCATTATTATCAATTCCAATAACATTTTTTCTTTGTATCAATGCCTCTTGCAAGATAACTCCAATTCCGCAAAATGGATCTAATAAAATTTCATTTTCTTTAACTTGAGAAAGGTTTATCATTATTTTAGCAAGTCTTGGAGAAATAGCAAGTTGTTCTCTCCTAACTGGTTTTCCCATATCTCTCTTTTCAATTTCATCATAATTACATTCTTCTACTATTCTTCCAAAATAATCATCAAACATAAAATATTGTTCTTCAATTAACCCAGAAGAATAATATCCCCTTTCCCCATCTTGTAATATCATGAACTTTGCTCTCTTCTCACTTGCCTTTAATTTTTCTTTTCTAAATCTCTTTTTTAGATATTCTCTAATTTCTTCTGTATCTTTAGAAAAATCATACAAAACAAAAGAAAAATTATTCTTTTTTCCAAAATAAATTTCTTTTTCTTCAAGCTGTTTTTCAATTTCTTCTATTTTCCCACTAGCTAATACCTCCCCAATAGATATAGTCCCCCCTAGTTTTTTTATAATCTCTAAATCTAATTTTCCAGGAAACTCCACTAAAATTGCATTCTCTTTTTTTTTGTAATCTAATTCTCCAAAAAAAGCTCTCAACTCAGAAATAGATAATTCAGGATTTCTGCCAAGAATAAAAAGATATTTCATATTAGTATATTATAAAACAAGTATATTTAATTCTTATTCTTAACTAAATCACATCTTTGATTGTATTCAATTAGGTTTCCAATTAAAATACTTGCATTCTTTCTCGCTTCATTTACATGGTGAGAATTCATTTTTCCTTTCTTGAATTCTTTTTTAGCATTTACTATCTCTTCAAGAATCCTCATATCTAATGGAGAGAATTTTCCTTTCTTAACAAAGTTCTTTTCAAACTTCTCAACAAGCTCTTCCTGCTTTCCTTCACCAACAATAGTTTTCAATAATGCAAATACATCTCTATAAATTTCTTCAATTGTAACTTCCTGCGTTCTCTTCTCAATTTGCTCTCTCAATTCTTTTAGTCTTTTTAAGAAAGCTTCAGTATCCCTAAGCAATTTATCAATTTCTTGTCCTTTAATCTCATTAAGTTTTTCGTGCTCGTAGTCTTTATACAATTTAATGACTTTTTCTAAAATAACAACATACTTTTTTTCAAGCATTTTTTCTTTATTGACAAAAATCTTAGTCATATCTTCTACAAGGTGTTTTGGTGTTGGTGGTGGTAATCCATAAAGCATTAACAAAGCCTGGCTAGGTGTAACAACCCCCCAATAAATATCATGAACCAAAATATCTAACAAAGCTAATTTAGCTCTCTTAACAACCTTGTCTCCAGAAGTCATAAACATATCAATAGCCTCAGGTGAAGGTTTCAGCTTACCCATTTTCAATAAAGCTTTCCATGGAAGAAATGTTCCTCTATCATAAAGCGGAATTCCATCTCTAATAAAAGTAAACATTACTGGATGAGCATCTTTTACACTTTCCCAAAAATCAGTTAAAAGATAAACTTGAACATTCAATGTATTTGGTTTAACACCTGCAAAAGCAGATGCCTCAGAAATATATTGGTTGATTATACTTCTCAACCTTTCTATCAATTCTAATCTTGGCATTCTTTTAACATCTGTATCATTAATTATAATAAAAACATCGACATCAGATTCTTTAATAACATCTCCTCTAACTAAACTCCCCCCAACAACATAACTAACAACATATTTCTCAAATTTTTGCAAAACCATTGATTTATGTATCTCTGAAACTCTTAAAGCTGATAAAAATCCAGTATCGTATAATGGAAAAGACATTGCAATTCCAGATACCAATTCAAATTTACTGTTTAAACAATTTTCCCATACATCAACAGGTGTTTTAATCTGCAACCAGGTTTTTTGTTTTATAGTTTCCATTTCTTTAAGAATCTCTTTTGTTATTTTTGGAATTTCTTTAAAATGCTCTTCTGGGATAATCATATAAATCTGCAGGTATTTTTCAGTTTCTTTTGGAATTTCTTCTTCTTCAACAAAAAGTTTTAATGATTGCGGTGGAAGAATGCTTATTGTCTGTGTAAAAGGATATTTTTTAACAATAAAATTTTTTAATTTTTCCAATTCCTTTTTTGTTTTATCCATTTCTTTTTTAACTTCCTCATTTTCTTGAGGCATTAATGGTTTTTTGCCCGAATATTTATTATCCATCAACATTTCAGGCATTTCTTTTTCAGAATCTTTTTTCTCATCTTTATTTCGCTTTTCCATATTATAGTCAAGAACTTTAAATTCCCCTATTTAGTCTTGACTAGATAGGGAAAGACGGTGTTCTTTCACTATAAATTCACAAAGCTATAACTTATAAAGGTTACTACTATTGACTAATAGAATATTTTTAAATGTGCATAATTAAAACACTAAATGACGAAGAAATTATTAATTACTGCCGTATGTCTCGGATTTTTATCAGCAGCGAGTTTTTGTAATTATTTCAGAAAACCAGAAGCTTATGAAATAGGCCGGCTTAGAGATTTATCTTTTCTTTTTACCCGGGATTATGAATATAGAGATTTAAAAAAAGAATTAAATAATCCGATAAATTTACTTGACGTAATATCCAAAAGCCAGAATTTCAGAATTCCCGAGGCAGGAGCTTTAGAAGATAAATTAAAGGTAATACAACAAGAAATTGGCGACTCAAAAACTCCATTTATATATCGGCCTGTTTTAAAAGAGTTTGGAGAAGAAATAGGAAGGGTTGCTGACAAATATGGGAGAAATTTTGAATATTTACTTTTCGGGTTTGGATCTGCTGTTGCATCATTCATAACATTGGTTTATGGAATATTCTCGCTAGATTCAAGAGCATGGAAGAAAATGAGAATGTCAGTAAAACTTTAAAAGTCCATAACTTATTATATTTTCAAGATTATCATAAACAATCATAAGGGCGATTAGGCTAATGGTAGACCCTGTCGTTTACACCGACATGACGGAGGTTCG
>ERZ1292629.3147-Hain-H43-01um-R1-3147-length-13006-cov-6_pt1 | contig 13006 bp, 11 predicted proteins | sample MGYA00564399_ERZ1292629 | MGnify/ENA primary metagenome ERZ1292629 (study PRJEB36523, sample SAMEA6512636) | groundwater metagenome | collected 2019-01-08 | study: AquaDiva: Metagenomics assemblies of 32 groundwater samples | reverse complement strand
GCAGCATTTCGGCCATAATTGCCTCAAAACTTTTCGGCTTATCTCCTATAAGCCTCAAAGCTTATTCGGCAATTCTGTCTCTAAATGCTGCAATTTCGTTATGAAAGCGCATTCGGCGACAGCCCCCACTTACAATGAACCCTAGTATAGTGCATTGTAAAACGTTGTCAAGGTAATCGCTGTGGACAAACTATGTTATAATACCCTCCTAACTATGCCTCACTATCACCAACGGCGCCATCCGCGTCCCATCCGCCGTTCGTGGCTTGACAGCATTGACTTCAACCCCGAAGTAAAGCGCGGTGTGCTGGCCGTTTTTTTGTTCGTCCTCGCCGGACTGTCCATTTTATCTTTTCTCAACCTCGCCGGCCTCGCCGGGTCCTTCTGGGAGGCGCTCCTTTCGGTTGCATTCGGCAAAACCAAGTACGCGCTGCCGGTGGTGCTCATAGTGGTGGGCTACCTCATTGAAAAAGAAGGGGAGTACGACTACCGCCTCACCCATTTTTTCGGTCTTGCGCTATTTTTCTTGGCGCTGAACGCGCTCTTCCATTTGCAATTTCCGCAAGCAAACCTCATCACCGAAGCCACGCAAGGCAACGGCGGCGGCCTCATGGGCGTGCTACTGGCCTGGCCGCTCAAAACGTACCTGGATTACTGGGCCGCAATTCTCGTCTTGATTGCGCTGTTTATCGTGTCACTGTTGTTCCTATTCAACACCTCGCTCGCGCGGCTCATTGAGGCGCACCGGCTCTTTTTTGCGCATCTCGGATGGATAGGCCGCAGCATCGTATCGCTGGCGCGCGTGATTACCGGCAAACAGCCGCTTGAAGAACCGGACAACGGCGTGCCATTTGAACGGCGGCCGCTTGCCGAAGAAGAGGAAGAAACAGATGTGGATGCGGATTACGATGAAGAGGCGGGCGATGAAGAAGATGGTGGCGCCGCAGAGGAAGGAACAGAGGAAACGAACGAAGAGGCACCGGCGCGTGGGGAAAAGAAAGCCCGTCCGCGCACCGAGTTTCGTTTGCCGCCGCTGTCGCTGCTGTATACGTTGAAATCTAAACCAACGGCAGGAGATATCAAGGCAAATTCCGCCATCATTCATGAGACGCTTTCAAACTTCGGCATCCCCGTTGATATGGGTGAGATACAGGTCGGGCCAACCGTAACTCAATACGCCATCAAACCGGACAAGGGGGTCAAGCTGAATCGCATTACAGCGCTGCACAATGACCTGGCGCTCGCGCTCGCGGCACATCCCATTCGCATTGAGGCGCCCATTCCGGGCAAGTCGCTGGTCGGCATTGAAGTGCCAAACCAGCGCGTGGCTATGGTGACACTGCGCGAATTGTTGGAAGAGGAGGGGATTAAGCCCGACCCTGCGTTCCTCTTGTTTGCGCTCGGCAAGGATGTGGCTGGCAAACCGCAATTTTCCGAGCTTACCCGTATGCCGCACCTTTTAATCGCCGGCGCCACGGGCTCGGGGAAAACCGTTGCTATCAATACGCTCATCGCCAGTTTGTTGTATCAACATACGCCGGACACGCTGCGGTTCATCATGGTTGACCCGAAACGCGTGGAACTGCCAACCTACAATGGCATTCCGCACCTCCTGACGCCGGTTATTACCGATACCACCAAAACCATTCACGCCATCAAATGGACCATTGTGGAAATGGAGCGGCGCTTTGACCTGCTCTCTGCCGCGGGCGCGCGCGACCTCGCCTCGTACAACAAACGCGCGGATGAACCGATGCCGTTCATCATCTTTATTATTGATGAGTTGGCCGACCTAATGGCGACCGCGGGCGCGGAAATTGAGGCGGGCATCGTGCGACTCGCGCAAATGGCGCGCGCCGTAGGTATTCACATGGTGGTCGCCACCCAGCGACCGAGCGTTGACGTTATTACCGGCCTCATGAAAGCAAACATCCCGGCGCGCATTGCGTTCTCCGTTGCGTCCATCGTGGATTCGCGCACCATTTTGGATAATGCCGGCGCCGAGAAACTGCTCGGCCGCGGCGACATGCTGCTTTTGACCGCCGAGATGTCCAAGCCAAAACGTCTGCAAGGTGCGTATGTGTCTGAAGAAGAAATCAGGCGCGTCGTTGATTTCTGGAAAGACCAGGAGGCGCCGCAGTATGAAATTGGCGTGACGGATACGAACGGGCCCACGCTCACCGCGTTTGACGGCGGACTGCCGGGAGAACGCGACACGTTGTTTGACGAGGCAAAACGACTAGTAGTAGAAAGCAACAAGGCGAGCGCCTCGTATCTCCAGCGGCGTCTGCGCGTCGGCTATGCGCGGGCCGCGCGGCTGTTGGATGAATTGGAAATAGCGGGCATCGTTGGCCCCGCCGATGGCGCAAAACCGCGTGCGGTGTTGCTGGGCGCAGTTGGTCGTGATACGATATCTGATGACGAACCCGATGCCGAACTATGACCGCGTTTTCCTGTAAAAAATTACAGACACCGCCGCGATTTTGCTTGTGTTTGAAACAGGCGCGCACAACGCGCGGCATCAGTCTCGGCGCGCTCGCGCGCGAGACGCATGTCAAAGCATCTTATCTTCAGGCGATTGAGGAATGCCGCCCGCACGATATCCCCGCAGCGCCGGTGTATATTAAACAGTATGTTCGGGCGTATGCTGAAGCGGTCGGGCTTGGCGCAGCAGCGCGCGACCTCCTCGCCTCATTTGACATTGAAGACCAGCGACACACCATGGAGAGCCACACGAAAAAAACGCCGCCGCGCGCGCGCTATGGTCTTACGGCCTTTCTCAATCTACCGCGGCTGGCGCGCGGTCTTGCCGTTTGCGCCGTTCTCGCGCTTTTCGGCATTGGTATCGGCATGCAATGGCTCCGATTCGTGAAGCCGCCGGAGCTTACGATTATCAATCCGCCTGACGGTTTCATGACCACGCTCCCCGCCATTGTCTTGCATGGTGTGACGGAAAAAGAAGTGGCGGTCAATATCAACGGCGCGCCCGTTCAACACAATGAAAACGGTAGCTTTGAAGCGCCCATCCCCCTTGAGACCGGCGTGAATACCTTCGCGGTGCAGGCAACCAAAAAATCCGGCAAGCAGACGACGTTAATCCGCACCATCATCCGCGAAGATGCGCGCGAGCGATTATCATTGAGGAGCCCGGCCGGATTGCCAAACTAATGTTCATTATTTTTGATGGGGGGCAGGCCCCTTTTTATGTCTATGACCCAAGAAATTGAGACCTCGGGAACCGTTTCCGCGACCGCGCTGGAGGGAAAACAAAAAGCGGCCGATGCCGCGATTGAACAAATCCGAGAAAAATTCGGCGAGAACGCCATCATGCGTTTGGGGCAGGCAAAACGGATGGCGGTTGAAGTGATTCCTACTGGCTGCCTCTCCATTGACCTCGCGCTCGGCGTCGGTGGCGTGCCGCGCGGACGCGTTATTGAGATTTTCGGCCCAGAGGCTTCCGGAAAAACTACATTGGCCCAGCACATCATCGCTGAAACGCAAAAAATGGGCGGCGTGGCGGCATTTGTTGACGCGGAGCACGCACTTGACCCGGATTACGCGAAAAAAATCGGCATCGACACCGAAGAAATGCTCATCTCACAACCGGATACCGGCGAGCAGGCGCTGGATATCGTGGAAACGCTCGTGCGTTCAAACGCCGTGGATGTGGTGGTGATAGACTCGGTGGCGGCGCTCGTGCCGAAAGCGGAAATTGAGGGCGAAATGGGGGATTCGCACATGGGACTGCAGGCGCGCTTGATGTCGCAGGCGCTGCGCAAACTCACGGGTATTGTTTCCAAAACGCACACCGTCGTCATTTTCATCAACCAAATACGGCATAAAATCGGCGTGTTCTTCGGCAATCCGGAAACCACCACCGGCGGCAATGCGCTCAAATTTTATTCCAGCGTGCGCATTGAAGTGCGCCGTTCCGCGCAGATTAAACAAGGCGACGTTATTATAGGCAATCAGGTAAAAGTGAACATCGTGAAAAACAAAGTGGCGGCGCCGTTCCGCACCACCGTCGTGGATATCATGTATAACGAAGGCATCTCCGTTTCCGGCGACCTGCTTGACACCGGCGTCGCGCGCGGCGTGATTAAAAAAAGCGGAAACAGCTATCAGTTTGGCGATGAAAAACTCGGCGTCGGGCGTGAAAAAGCGCGGATGTTTTTACGGGATGAGCGGCCCGATTTGCTCCCGATTATCCGACAGGCCATCATAGATGAAGCGGAAAAACAGGAGAATATCGGGGGATAAAAAAGACCGCCAAGGAAACAACCCTTGGCGGTTTTGTATCGCTACAATCGGCGCGCCGCACCTTCCACGAAACCCTTGGCGGAACGCATCCTCGTCGGCAACGAAAACGACGATTCCTTTGCCGTAATCATTGAAACCGCGGCACCGAGAAGTCCACACGCGGGTCCACGCACCGGCTTCTCGAAACCGGTGTCGTCAATACGAGCAACAATCCGTTCGGAAAACTGTTGTATCTCACGCGCAAACTGCGCCGCGATGTCGGAATCCGGGTCGCGCTGCCGCGCGAACAGGCTCAACCTCACAATGAGCTCTTCAAGCAGCCACCGCGCCTTCTTGCACCGAAGCGATTCCATCACCACACCGAGTTTTTTCCGCGCACCGATGATGTCGCCTTTTTTTAGTGCAGTTTGAGACTTGTGGAGGTCGCGGTCCAGTTTCTCAACATGAGCCGGATACGGCCCAACCTGAATGCTCGCAAGTTCATTGCGCACAAGGTCAAGCCGCGCGAGCCACATGAAACGGTTCCGCATGGCAATCCCGTTGCGCGTCTCTTCCGCCGCATGATATGCGTGGCCGAAAACACGCCGAATCCGCACCGCTTCGCGCGCAAGCGCAATCTCGCGGGCGCCGATTCGCGGCTCAATAAACCGAATGAGGTCGAGCCGGTCGCGCAGGTCATTTTCGGCCCCAACCACAATCGCCATGCGCGCGCTTGGATTGCGGCGGCCCTTCGTATCCTGCTCTCGCGCCGCGTCGCGCATGTGCCCGAGCGCGCGCAGCTTCGCAGGGTCGCGCACTCCGCCAATCGTTGCTGCTCCTCTGCGAATGAAGGTGAGAATCGCCTCGCGCTGCAAGCGCGTGAGTGCTGGACGCAGAGCAAGAGAGCCCAACACCACGTCAAGCGCGTCTCGCACGCCCTCGAGCTTTTGCACTTCACCGGATTGTTCTTTGACGCCCGGCTGCTCGTCGTCCACTCCGCGATACCCGTGCTTTGTGTGCATGAGCGCGCGAAGCGCTTCATAGATGCCGTAAGGAAACGCGGCCCACACGATTGTTCGTTTCTTTGGGTCATCGGTCTTGAGGAGACGAGGGGTCAGAATCGTGCCTCGTCGCCACCGAACCGGTTTGGCCAGTTTTCTATTGCCATCCCACTCGGTACCCGCCGGGATGACATGATTCGCCACAAGGTACTGAACCGCTGACCCGTGAATGGACGAGGTTTCGAGCTCACGAAACCCATAGGTTGTAAGGAACACGCTTATGCCGCCCACGATTTCCTCCCTTTCTGCGTGTCATCTGTAACTGGTCTGCCGTTCGACCACACCAATCGCGGCCCCACGTCATGCTCCTGCGGGTGCGCCGCATCAGACTCCAACGGCCCGACAATGTCGCGCGCCATCATCTTGAGACGCACGTGCGTCAGCGTCAGAAACGACAGGCGCCCCATGCGCGGAACGTCATGCTCATGGAGACTCCGGATGACAATCCTGCTTCGCAGCCGGTCCACCGTGAGCGCATGGCGCGACACCGGTGATGGACCGAGCCACGGCACCGCGATATTGCCATGTTCATGAAACCAACGCACGTAACGGTCCGGGTTCGGACTCGGCAAACATACATGGATGTCGGTTGCCGTGCGCATGTCACTCATGGCACCCACCATCATCACCATCATCTCGCGCGGCCGACGGCCCAGCACGAACTGATGGCGCATGACCGGCCGCCATCCCCACCCTCGTTCCTGACGGCGGCACATAAACACCTCGGCAAACACCGCCGCTCCCGCGCGGTTCGCCGCCCGCACGTAATGCCCGCCCTCTACATGCGCGAACTCAACCGCATATCCGCCGATTTCCGCCGCATTGAAGTTCAACGGGTCACCGAACACTGCCGGGTCAAATGTGTCGCACCCATCGCCCGCAAACAACAAGTACCGATAACTCGTCTCTCGTATGCGTCGTTGCCTCACCGGCCCTTCCTCCCTTCCTTGTACATGGTGATGAAAAAAATATAGCGCACTCGCGCGCGCTTGTCAATGTGCTTACGTCAATCTCAATCACTCATTCGCCCGCTCCGAATACGCCCCCGTCTCGGTGTTGATAGCTATTTTGTCTCCCTGTTCAACAAACAGAGGCACATTGATGTGCGTGCCATTTTCCAGCGCCGCGTCTTTCATGGGCGCGCCCGAGGTGTCGCCGCGCACGGCCATTTCAGTATCAGTCACCGTGAGCACCACTTTTTTTGGCACATCAATCGTGATGAGGCGCTCCTCAAAAAATACCCCGATAACCTCCTGCCCTTCTTTAATCCACTGCATGCTCTCGGCCGCCGTGTCGCGCGCAAGCGATACTTGCTCATACGTATCCGTGCGCATGAACACAAACTCGGTATCGGTGGTATACAAATACTGCAAAGTCTGGCGTTCCACGCTCACGATATCAACCGGGTCATTGGCCTTAAACGTCTGTTCAATCACGCTGCCGCTTACCAAATTCTTCAAACGCGTGCGCACAAACGCCACGCCCTTCCCCGGTTTCACCGGTTGAAAAAAAACAACGACGTGCGGGTCGTTTTTAATGCGGACAACGACGCTTTTTGCAATATCATTATACGAACCCATAGCTTACCGTGACACGAACGGCATGAGTCCCGCCACACGAGCGCGTTTAATGGCGTTTGCCACCTTGCGTTGATGTTTGGCGCAGAGTCCAGAACGGCGGCGCGGCGCAATTTTCATGTATGACGAAACGAACCGGCGCAAAAGCCCCGCTTCGGTATATTCAGGCGCGCGACGATTCTGTACGCAGAAGTAACACGCTTTTGGTTGTTCTTTTTTCGGTGCTGGCATACGTTTAGAACGGAATATCTTCAACTTTTACTTCCTCCTCGGTGACGCCCGGCGTGGTGGGGGAATCGTAGGTAATGGTGGGCAATGCGTCGGGCGCCGCGTCTGTGGGCGCTCCGGCTGTCGGAGCCTGCCGCGGAGCAACTCCTGCGCCGCCGCCAGCCGATGAACCGCCCGGCGCGCGGTCAAGCATAATCATATCTTCGGCAACAATTTCAGTGGAACGCCGCTTCACCCCGTCCTGCCCCGTCCACTCGCGCGTCTGGAGGCGTCCTTCAACAAACACGCGCCGACCCTTGGCAAGATACTGCCCGCAAATCTCGGCGAGCTTCGCCCATGCCACAATATTGTGAAACTCGGTCTGCTCTTGCTTTTGCCCCTGCGCATCGGTGTACACGCGGTTGGTGGCAAGACCAAACGAACATACGGACGTCCCCTGTTGCGTGTTCCGGAGTTCCGGATCGCGCGTGAGATTACCAATGAGTTGTGCGCGGTTGAGACTCATCATAGTATGATGCGCTTAAATAATGTTACGCATTCTCACTGGGAAGCAGGTCTGATTCAAGCAGCTCGTCAAGCTTCTTATCAATCTCTTCGGCGCTCACGGCGCCCGCCATTGCCGGCTCTTTCTGAACCAACGGCTCTGTCGGAATTGACTTTTGTTCCTCAAATGGCGCGGCGGCCGGAACGTGGCGCTCGGGGCGAGCGGCCGCCGTAACTGCCTCCGCCATCGGCGCTCGCTTAAACACCAAATCTTCAGCGCGCGCTTTTTTGTTGACTGCCACATCAAACCGCCGCACGAACGTGCGCAACAGGCTGGCATGCCGTTCAAGCTCACGGCGGAGCGCGGTCGTTTCAGCGGCCCCCATCGTCACGTACAACGCATAGTAATAGCCGAATCGCGTGTGACGAATGGGATAGGCGAGCCGCTGTTTGCCCAATGCGATGGCATCATCAACAGAACCGCCTGCGGCGGTTACTTTTTGTTTTATCTCGTCAATGGTCCGGCTTGCCTCATCTTGCGTGAGGTCTCCGGAAACCATACAAAAAATTTCGTACATACTGTAAGTGCAACAATCGTACCACGCGCCCTAAAAATCGTCAAGAAAGCAGAACCTTGTTATACTATTCTCACTATTCTTATATGGCCTCCTCTGCCGAACACCTCCTCGCGGCGCTCCTCGAGCACCAGCAGCAAAACAGTCTCCATGCTGACGTAAAAATGGTGGTTGACGATGACCGCACCCACATCACGATAGATAAGGGCGACGCCCCGCCGCTTGCGCTTGACCTCCCGCCGCTCCTCGGCCACGCGCTCGCCGAATTGTTGTTGAAAAAATTGGGTCTTCCGCGCGGTGCGGCCGGCGCGACACAGGAAGGATTTTTTGACGAGATGATTTCGGAGGTGCGACACGTTGCGCTCGTGCGCATCACCGGCACCGAGACGGGTGAAATCGTGACCTTGAGTTACATTGACCCTGACCTTGGCGACCCTGACACGCTCTTTACGCCGGAACAACGCGAGAAGGTGGCGAGCGCGCTTGATACGCGGAGCGGTCTCGTGGGCGTCTCCGGGCCCACGCTCGGGAGCACTATCACCGTACTCCATGCGCTTGAAGAATTGTTGAAAGAATACGCGGCGGCGCATCAGGTTCAGGTTGCTGCGGCGCTCGGCGCCGAACCGCTTGAGGCGCTCCAAAATATCTTGCATCGTCTGCCGGCGTTTGTCCTCACCGCGCTTTCCGATGACCTCGCCTCAAATAAAGCGGCGTGGAACGCAATCACGCAGGCTGCCGCCGCCGGAAGCGTCATCATTCTCGGCATGCCCGGACATGACACCCCATCACTCGTTCGCACGCTCCACGAACACACGCCGTCCTTTTTGTGGAGGCCGCTCTTCCAGCTGACCGTTGTACACGCGCCATTCCCCACCGCGTGCTCTTCGTGCGCCATCCCTATGCCGGTGCATCCTGATGTGGCGGAGCGATTCGCGCGCGACACTGACCCGGCGCTCCTGCGCGGCCTCAAAAGCGCGCATGCGCCCGGGTGCATGGTGTGCAATTTCCGCGGCGACGGGCCAGCGCTTGGCGCGGTAGAACTGTGTACGCCAGACCTGCTGCCGGATGACCTTGCCGTTCCTGACCTCGCAGGCGTCCTCCGCGTCCGCGGCATGCAAACTATGGTCGGCGACCTCGTGCGGCGCGCCTACACCACTCCGGTGCCGCTCACGAAAATACTCGGTCTCTTGAACGATTGACAAAAACGTTTTTTTCAACTACACTACGAGCCGTGGCCACGTGGCGAAGTTGGTTAACGCGGCGGTCTGCAAAACCGCTATGCGCCGGTTCAAATCCGGCCGTGGCCTCAAAACAAAAATCCCGCCCTGCGGCGGGGTTTTTGTTTTACCGTTAGAACACTTCCATCGTGAGCCGTTTCGCGCCGAAGATTCTTGCATCAGGCACGTCTTCCATCCAAATATCCACGCGTCCTCGATAATACTTTTTGTTCATGCGATCCTCAATCGTGAATACCGTATCGCCATACACTTCCGGGAAACGCACATGCGCGCCGATCGGCAAAAAGTTTGCCGCAACCACCCCGTGGCGTGTGCGCGTTCCAGAAGCAGTAATAAATGGCGTGTTGTCCGTTTGCCACGGCACCGAATTATAGGCCGTTGCAAGCACGGTAACGGTCTTGCGTGGCGCGCGATCAGGCGCAATCGGAAGCGCTATGCGCACCACCTGTATGATTGGTTCGCCGGTCTTGGCGTTCACCACCTGTGGATGGTACGAATGCACCAAAAGCGCTATCGTCATAATAAGGGCGCCGAGCAGTTTCATGCTCCACGGGACAGGCTTAATTGTGTATTTATTGGCTATATTCATACAAAAAAGTCTAGGTTGTGTACCTAGAACTGACGGCGTTTATCTTATCATACTTCAACGTTTTTGTCAACAGGTGTATGATGATGGAAAGTCTATGTTACAACACCCGCGCAAATTGGTAACCACCGCGGCCCACCGAGCAAAACAGGTGACCGAATACGGGCCGAAGCTCAAACCAAAACGTATCCTGCGTTGGCTTTTTGCAATACTGGCGCTCGGCGGTATCGGCGCAGCGCTTGTCGGCGCGATTACCGTTGCGGTTGTGAGCAGAAATCTCCCTGACCCGGACAGACTCACGGACCGCATCATCGCGCAGAGCACCAAAATCTACGACCGTACCGGCAAACATTTGCTGTACGAAATTTTCAGCGACCAAAAACGCACCGTCGTTGAGCTGGAAGAAGTGCCGACATACGCCGTGTACGCAACCATCGCGGTTGAGGACCGTAAATTTTTTGAACACAAGGGCGTGCGGTGGGCAAGCGTATTCCGCGCGGCGCTCTCAAATCTGCTTGGCCGCAGAGAGGGTTCGGGCGGGGCATCAACCATCACGCAGCAGCTCGTCAAAAACGCCATCGTCGGCAATGAGCGAACGCTAGTTCGCAAGCTCAAGGAAGCCATTCTAGCCACGAAAATAGAAAAAAAGTACACCAAAAACCAAATCCTCAAGCTCTATTTCAATGAAATCGCGTATGGGTCATCCAACTATGGCATTGAAGCTGCGGGCCAGGCATACTTCGGCAAAACCGTCCACGACATAACGCTCGCCGAAGCGGCCACGCTTGCAGCGCTTCCCCGCGCGCCCACGCGCTATCTCAATGACCATGAGGCGCTTCGCATGCGGCGCAATTACACGTTGGATGCCATGGCGGAGTTGGGGTATATCACCGAACAGCAGGCGGAGACGGCAAAAGCCGAGCCGCTGGAAATTAAAGAGCGCATCACCAACATCACGGCGCCGCATTTCGTCTTTTACGTTAAAGAGTTGCTCACCGAGCAGTTCGGCGAAAAGGCGGTGGAAACCGGCGGGCTCACCGTGATTACCTCGCTTGACTACGACCTTCAGAAAATCGCGGAGGAAGAGGTACAAAAAGGCGGCGAGTATAATGCAAAAAACAACAATGCGTCCAACGCGGCGCTCGTGGCGATTGACCCGAAAACCGGCGAGGTGCTCGCGATGGTGGGCTCCCGCGATTTTTTTAATGATGATATTGACGGCAAGGTGAACGTCGCCACGCGCCCGCGCCAGCCCGGGTCGTCGTTCAAACCGTTCGTGTATCTTGCAGGATTCCAAAAAGGCTACACGCCGAACACTATTTTATACGACACCGTTACGAATTTCGCGGCCGGCGGGAAACCGTATATACCGCACAACTACGACGGCAAGGAACACGGGCCGGTGACGGTGCGAAGGGCGCTCCAGGGGTCGCTCAACATTCCAGCGGTCAAAATGCTGTATCTCGCCGGCGCGGACGCGGTTATCACGCTTGGACAGCGCCTTGGGTACACTACGTTCACGAATCCTGAAAACTACGGTCTTGCGCTCGTGCTCGGCGGCGCAGAGGTAAAATTGCTGGAGCATGTGAACGCGTACGCTGGCCTGGCGCGCGGCGGAACATATCTCCCGCACGTGAGTATTCTTGAGGAGAAAGGAACTGGCGGCGAGACGCTCTGGCGCTACACCTATCCGCAGCCGCTGGAGGTTGTGGGGCCGGAATCCGCGGCAATCCTCACCAGCATCTTAACCGATGATGCCGCGCGCTCGTATGTATTTGGCGCCGGCGGACCGCTGACGCTGCCCGGCCGTCCGGTGGCGGCAAAAACCGGCACGACCAATGATTATAAAGACGGATGGACGCTTGGATACACGCCCTCGCTTGCCGCGGGCGTCTGGGTCGGCAACAACGATAATAAAGTCATGAAGCCCGGCGTCGGTGGCACGGCCGGCGCGGCGCCGATTTGGAACGCGTTCATGAAGCGCGCGCTTGAAGGAAAACCGGTTGAACAGTTCCCGCCCGCTCCCGCAATCAAAGCGCGCAAACCCGTGTTGAACGGCACCGACCAAGGCGGTGTGCCGGTAAAAATTGACCGCGTGTCGGGCAAGCTGGCAACGGAGGATACGCCCGAAGAATTCGCGCAAGAGGTCATATATCTCCAAGCGCACAGCATTCTGCACTACGTGAATAAAAACGACCCCGACGGTCCGGCGCCGTCAAATCCGTCTTCCGACCCGCAGTATGCGGCATGGGAAATCGGCGTGCAGGCGTGGCTTGAAAAAAAGCAAAAAGAAATGAAAGAAAAAGGCGAGGAAACACAGATGGTGCTCGGCGACCCGCCCACCGAATACGATGACGTGCACAAGAAAGAATTGCGGCCGTCGCTCACGGTGCTCGCGCCGCAATCCGGCGCCACTTTGCGTGAACACGTCATTGAGGCATCCGTTGACGTCTCGGCGCCGCGCGGCGTTGCGAAAGTGGTGTATCTCGTGGACGACAAACTCATCGGAACGGTGTCGGATTATCCATTCGGATTGCGCTCTGAAAATCGCGAGCTGGAAAACGGGCCGCACAAACTCATCGTAAAAGCATACGACGACGTAAGCAACGTCACCGCGGTTGAAGTGCCGTTCACGCTTGACGCGCTGCCGGAACCGCCGAACGTTTCGTGGGTGTCGCCGAAACCGGACAACACGCTGTTTGTCTCGCTGTTCCCGCTCACCTTGCAACTGCGGCCATTCAAAGCGGCGAGCATTCAGTCGGTGAAAATGTTTGTGCGCAAGGATGGCGACGAAGCGCGCACGCTCATCGGCGAAACGAGCGCCATCGGCGAAACCGTTGAAATCCCGTGGAACAAAATCCCTGTGCCCGGAACCTACGTGCTGGAACCAAAGCTCGTGCTCAAAGATGGGGGAACCGTGAGCGGGGCGGAAAACCGAATCGTGGTGCGCGAATAGTGGGCAGCGACAGTCCCACCATCCCCGTGATAAGCTATCCTCATGCCCGAAAACAAACTCGTC
>ERZ1292629.3146-Hain-H43-01um-R1-3146-length-13006-cov-11_pt1 | contig 13006 bp, 19 predicted proteins | sample MGYA00564399_ERZ1292629 | MGnify/ENA primary metagenome ERZ1292629 (study PRJEB36523, sample SAMEA6512636) | groundwater metagenome | collected 2019-01-08 | study: AquaDiva: Metagenomics assemblies of 32 groundwater samples | reverse complement strand
TCAACAGCGACCTTTCCACCATTTCCCTAGAACGCCTATGACGTTGCATCAATGCCCTTTGCCTCCTTCAGCTTCCTGGCCATCTCTGCGGCTTTAGGATAACCCATGCGCTCCAACCTCCTTATGGGATCTGTTATGACTGGTTCGGGTTCTGTTGGAGCTGGCTGAGGTCCATCGTAGGTTTCCAGCGTTGCTTGCACGAGTTTAAGATGTTTGTCAAGGTATTCTTCCAATGCTTTTTTCATTAGTGAACTCAAGGATTCCTTCTGGTGCATCTTCTTCCGCATGATGATGAGTCTATCTACTTTGTAGAGAAGGATACGAGTTTCTTCTCCTTCGGTGAGGTAGATTTTCCTTTCTATCATGTGTATACACACTAATAGAAGGAAGGGATGGTAGTGGATGTTAAGGTAGGTAGGTAGGTAGGTAGGTAGGTATGTTGTCGTCTAATAGTATAATCGTACATAGTGTATATATACAGTGGAAATGGAGGTGTCAATCATCTACCACCTCAGCTACCTTACCCCATCCTTTCTTCATCTCCACATCCTGCTTGTCTAGCTCCTCATACCCCTTGGCCAGTTGAGCGTCACTCATGGCTGACTCTGGAAGCTTCTGCGTCAACCTTCCTATGACAATAATCCCATAGTCCTTCGCCGTCAATCGACTGAGGCCATAACGTATCTGGGCCCAGGTTGCCACGTTATGAATCAGCCACTCAGGAGACTGTCTCAGGTCAAGATTGTCTCGGGCGTAGGATTCGAGTTCTATCAAACGGGAGTGTTTCGTGTCGCTTAGCTTTCCCATCATAAGGCTAGTATCTCTATGTGTATATATATCAAGGAGGTCAAAAAGCTTAGACAATCTGTTAGGTCGGGACTTACACCATTATGTGAGCGTATCTGGCTCATGAGGGGCCAGTACGTACTCAGCCCCTCAATCATCGCCTTTTTTGGGGTGATTGTCATACGCTCACAGCCTGCGTTGGGAGTGCGTCTAGGCAACCCGTCCACCAGAAGGCTCGCAACAATCACACGGCACGTAGCTCAGAGTAAGTCAGAAGGAACCTAATTTCTATTTAACCCTTTGGGATTGCTATAGGCCTATTGGTTAAATATTGAATCTCTTCTAGATAAGAGCCATGGGTTATATGGAAGGACGTAAAGGACCGTTTCGGGTATTTCGATTCAACATCTACTCCACGGCGAAGATAGACCCGAAGACGAATCTCATGATGACGCGCACTTCTACCATAGGCGACTTCGTGCTGATAGCCTGCAAGGAACTTCGTATGGGGCGAGGCTCGCAGATCAACGCCTACTCAGCCTTGCTGGGGAGGGGGACAATCACTCTGGGAAGGGACGTGGTAATAGGCTACAGGTGCACCCTGATGACATCCGTAGATAGTGCAAGAGCTCTGAAGATGAATGACGCTTCTCCAGAAGAGAACAGGGAGATCAGGACTGCGCCCATCACGATCAAGGAAGACGCTTTCATCGGTTCCCACTGCATAATCATGCCTGGGGTGACCATAGGAAAACGCAGCGTGATAGGCGCGGGCTGCTACATAGACAAAGACGTAGAGAATGGAAAGGTGGTCCTCCCCAAGCAGGAGCTGAGAGATATTCCCAGGACCGCATACCTGTAATGACATAGCTTTATAACTACGCTTCGCTACGCCTCCCGCATGGCAAAGGAAGGAGAACCCCTGTTAAAGGGCAAAGTCAAAATCCTGGAAGACTTCCGTGTGACGCTCCCAAAGGGCGTCAGAGACGAAACAAGCGTGTCCGTCGGCGACGATCTTGAGTACAGGTTCGTCAAAGAGGGAAAGACTTGGTTCCTTATCCTACAACCCTGGTGGAAGTCCTAGGCATGGCAGTAATCGTTCACAGATGTCTGTCATGTGACAAGTTAGTGGATAATATGCTCGATCATGTGTTAAAGACTGGACATATTAGCGGTTTCAAGACAATCAAGGTTACCATAGATGGTGAATGATATGGTGAAAGCTAAACTGAAATATCAAGCACAGATGACAAAGTGGCAGAACAGGCACAAGGCTATCGTAGACAAGATACATTCGGGGTTGAATTGGTGGTGGGCTCCTTATAGTGATGTGTACAAGTTGATAGATGAACTAGAAAAGGTCAACAAGAAGTTAGTCGAATACATGGTAAAGGAGTACCTCTATCTAACTGCGAAAGCATCTGTCTTTGAGGAGACAAAGGAATGATATGGTCCGCACCGAAGAACAGGAGAACTCCGCAGAGCTCCATATCATCAGGGATGCCCATCTCACGCACTCTGAAGGTAGCTTCCTTAACTATCTCTTCATGGCTTTCATGAAGGCAGACAGGGAGAATTTCGAAACGCTTCTTCCTGTCATCAAGACAATGATTCAGAAATACGAGCTGAGGTGCACCTGCAAGTGATTCACCTGGGCTATCAGCTCAAGACAGGAGAACCTGTTGAGATTCCAGTCACTCATACCTTCGTCGCGGCTACGACAGGAAGGGGCAAGTCAGTCACCGCAGAGGCCCTGATCAGGAGAGCCAAGGAGCAGGGTTTGCGCGTAGTCGTCGTCGATCCCAAAGATCCCCCAGACTACCTGGACATAGGCGAGGAGCATCCGATAGTCATCAAGGGAATCTCCGACCCCCTCACCATCAAACGCCTGCTGGAAAGTTCATCCAAACTCTGGTTGCGGAGGGAGCTACCCGAACTGATTCAGGTGTGTAGGCAGGGAGACACCTGGACGTCCGTGCTCGCAAAAGTGCGGGAGAGGAAGGAAGGCAAACTGCACCCGATAGTCAAGGAGAGGCTGGAGGTACTGGAGCTCCTGCTATCCCGTTTGGTCGACGAGATGAAAGCCCTGAAGATCAGCCAGCACTTGCAACTCTCTTCTCAGGTGATGAGGATAAGCCTGCAGCATCTCAGCGTAGGGTTGCAACAGCTCTGCGTCAAGGACCTAGCCGAACAGCTCCTGGAGAAGCACACCGACGTCATCCTCTTCATAGACGAATTTCACAGGTTCGTACCCAGAGGAACCCCTTCAGCCTGCAGAGATGCACTGGTGAGGCTCATCCAAGAAGGGAGGGCGAAGAAGGTCTGGCTCTGGGGTTGCAATCAGACCATCACGACCGTAGACGAGCAGGTCAGGAAGCAGATGCAACTCTGGATCACGGGTGGGCAGACAGAGATGAACGAAGCCGACAGGGTCTTGGACCAATTACTCCCTCCTCTAAGGCTCTCCAGACAGGACGTCTACACCTTGGATGTGGGACAATTCATAGTCAACGACTTCCTCAAAGGAGAAGCCGTGCTTGCATACGTGCAACCAGCATGGCTCCCAGACGAACCCGCCAAACGGATCGCCCTTGGGCAGTTGAGTGCCCAGGATGCTATAAAGGCGCGGGCAATCCTTGCGGTTGACGACCCTATCCTGAAAGAGGAAAATGAGAGACTACAGCAGAAGATAGTGGATACGACAAACGAATTACAGAACGAGCTCGCATTGATGAGCAGTAAGATCAAAGAAGATATGGAAGAGATGGAGCGGCTGAAGAAGGAGAAGCTGGAAGACGATCAGCTCCTGCAGGCAGAGCGGGAGGCGCACATGAAGTGTGGACAGAAGAGAGATGAGTTGTTGGAACAGATCGGCATCCTGAAGCACGAAAACGAAGCCTACGGCGACCTCAAAGGCGCCTTCCTCAAGCTGGGAGTGATAGCCGATCAGAGCTACATAGAAAAGTGTGTCAGGGAGTTCTTCGAAAGAGAGTCCATGTTAGAACGGCAGGCCAGCGGTTTACTTATAAGTAAACAGGAAGCCGATCTGACGGTGGAGATCAGCAGGGAGAAGGTCACTGCCGAAGAAGCTACCACGCGCGGACAGCTCGCGTTGCTGATCGCCGAAGGGGAGTTCAAGAACGGCTGCACGACCACGACGGTGCTCAAGAAGGTCAGGAACCTCGGATACCCCGCAAAGGAAACCCAGGTGCAGGACGAACTGTTCTGGTTCGCCAAGCAACGCATACTCAGCCACGTGCTGAGGGGAGACGGCTCGCACATGTGGATCGTCAGAGATCCTTCCAGGATAGTGGTGAAGGAGGCTAGATAGACATGGAAGATGGCGAGATGGTACCAGTCTACAACTCTGTTGAGTGGATATTTCTCTCAAAGGTGGAGAGAGTAGCGATGCCAAAGGAGGTCTAAAGTGAATGGAGTGCTTGAACCCTAAATGTGGGTATGAAGTGAAATGATTGCATGAACTTCTGCACGTCAGTTGAGCCTACCATAGGTTCCCACGCCTACCATAGAACTTAAATTCTGGCATCTTTCTACCATAGGCGTGGATATGGGAAATACAGGCGAAGGTGACTGGTCAGAGGCTATACTAGGAGGCTTCTTAGCCTTTATGTCCGTCATGGCAATCTCAACTCCAATACTGTTTGGGTTTTCACTAACAACCACCATAGGGCTAATAGCTGGCGCGGCTGGGCTTAGCGGTATTATCTACAATGCGTCTCCGTGGAAAAACGACCTATCCAGAACATAGCCGTCTTTGTCCCAGCGTTGAGGGCTGAAAGGTAGTTGGGTAAGCATAACAAGGATCTCTGGAAGAGCGTAACCTGCCCGAAGGAAGTTTATGATAGCATCATAAATGCTAAGAACCTATCCGAGACTATCGGACAGACACTGTCAAGACTGCTCAAACCCGCACCTATGGTAGAAACTAAGCCCACGCCTAAGGTAGAAACCCCTTCTGAACCTATGGTAGGCGAGTATAAGCGGAATTTGAGGCTGGCCTTGCAGGAGTATGGAGCTTCGGAAACGACGATAAAGAAGATGATGGAGAAGGTGTTCGGATGAGTACTACAGTTCTAGCTTGTCCTTGATGTTCTTGCGCTCGAAGTCTTCCCGTACATCCTTCATTACTGCACTCAATTCCTCAGGTCCCTTCTTCCAATACCCTATAGGACTGGCGAACCTGTAGTCCATGCTGGTAGCTGCGGCGGCTACGACGGCGGCCTTGGCGACGTTGTCCTTGTTCAGCCCAGTACAGTCTACGCCAAATGTAGTCTCACCAGCACTACTCGGCCCGTATGGATTCTTCTTGCAGTCCAGACCAACCTCCTTCCACAGGTCTCCCATGATGTTGTTGACCGCGTCATCGCTATCGTAGTAGTTGACTTTGCCTTCATGGAGGTCGTAGTGCGTTGCATGTCCTGGAGAGGAACCTACCCTGAGTTGGAGTTTGTCCTTAATTACCCTACCTTTCAATTCATTGTAGTCTTCTTCGGTGTAGAGACTCTGTCCTCTGAGTTCGAATGTCTTCTTATCCCATGCCTTGCAAGCCTCAACCAGCTTGGGGTCTGACTTGTCATCGAAGGTACATTTACCAGAAGTTTCAACTTCACCGACTTTGTCCTGGAGGAATTCAGCTACTCTATGAATGCAGGAGGAGATGTCGTTGACAGCACTGGCCACACTCTTGGAAACTCCGAATCTGCAACTCTTACCTGTAGCCTCTTTGACTCTCACTTCTACGGCTTGTAAAAAAAGGTCAGTAAATTTACTTATCTCCTTCTTGCCTTCTTTGATGTCACCCACTAAAGGTCCCTTAACATGTGATACGGCCTGTGCAAGCAAAATGAGATTACGTGATGTCTCAAAATCTTCTTGCTCTTCAAGGCGAAAAGTATCTTCATTAATGTCAACTATAGCTTCAGTTATTGCGATTTTGACACCATCGGATAAATTAGCGAGTTCATCTTGCGTTGGGTTCTTCTTTAGCTGTAGCTCCGTCGCTACTTCCCTGAGGGTCTTCTCCGATTCTAGGGCTTTCTTGTAGGGCACTGGATGTCTGAATATTCTTAGGTTTCCGTATTAATCAAGTTGTTGTTAGCACGATCTTGTCGGAGTAGAATGGGCCATCATGGTGTACAGGGACACAAACTAGCATAACTGCGATTGTGCGCCGTCAATGCATTGTTGATGCTACTATTCGTCCATCTACAGCATAGAGTTATATAGATAGTGCTAAAATTACACGGCATGGCTCGGTTGAAAAGGTTTGCCTAATAGAAAGACTCTGGTGGTCAGCCTGCAGGTCCACAGGGAGCTCAGCGTCATAAAGGTTACGAAGGGACATAGCAACATGGACAGCGTATTGCGGGAGCTCATCATGATCTGGAAGCTACAGCAGAAGGGAGGGGTAGGACTTTGAAATACAAAGACCTGCGGATCGAAGTCCTCAGGGAGATAGCCATGGAGATGAGACATTTCATAAATGAATGTAACGACAAAGTCGATAAAGTCTGCAGGGAACACGGCACCGCTCTTTCCAACGGACTCAAGTTTCTCTCCCCCCAAGATGAGTACGGTCAACTCTGGTGGTTCTACACACACTTAGGCGACAAGGCTAACGACCTTACGAAAGACATCATGGAGATGATAGAGATGACCAAACTCATACAAGAACAGGGCGAGTGGGAGAAGGAGAGGGCAAAGAAGGATGAAAGTCGGTAATTGAACCATGAAATGCGAATTCTGTGATGAAGAACTAACAGACGCGACAAGGTACTCTGATATCGTATGGGCATCCTCCAAACGCATCGAACACTATCTCATCCATGTGATCAAGGAACTACGGTTCGTCAGGTGGCACGTTACGCCGAAGTGAGTATCAGATGCGCGACTTTATAAAATACACTCTAGTTGTCACGGCTCTTACTGCTATAGCTCCAACTACCACGAAACGATTCAAGGTGATTGACTTGTTTACAGGTAACGCAGTAGATTATGACATCGTCAAGGTGGAATGACATGAAAGCCGCTATCATCGGTTGCGGTAGAATTGGAGCTTTGTTTGAGCTTGAAAAACTCAGGGAGAAGCCTTGCTCACATCTGGGAGCCTACATAGCCAACGGGATTGAAGTAACGGCGATAGCCGATACAGACATATCTCGCCTACAAGCAACACAGAAGATAGCCAAGAGATTAAGGCAGAAGACCATTCCCCATGGTTACGAAAATCTGGGGGATATGCTGAGGGAAAATGGCGGCTTGGATATCATCAGTATCTGCACCCCAGCTTCAAGGCACTTCTTCAACCTCATGGACATCTTGGACTCTGGGAAACCACCAAAGGCCATATTCTGCGAAAAGCCCATGGCCTTGACCTCAAAGGAGTGCGCCTCGATGATCAGCAGGTGCAAGGATGCAGGCACCATCCTAGCGGTGAATCACACTAGGCGATGGAATTGGGACTTCTGGACTCTACGCTCCCTCTTGCAAGGTAAGGCCTTCGGTAAGCCCATACACTTCCTAGGGGTATTCTCTGGCGATAGATTGGACGTTGGTATCCACATGTTCGACTTGGCTAACATGCTTGTCCCAAACCTAGTTGATTTGGAACTCAACGGTGTGGGAGGAAACCTGAGCTTCTTCAACGTAGCTTCGTCCCATCTGATCTTCGAGTGTGACATTTTCACCGACACTGGTAAGATTGAAGTAAGAGATAATGGAAGGGAATTCAAAGTCTACAAAGTTGGCAAAAGTAAACACTATGATAATTATATGGAACTTTTCCCAGCAAGTGATATGCCCCACACAGTTAATCCTCCTAACCCTCTAGTCGTAGCTGTCGAAAACATCACGGATTGCATCAAAGCGCGGAAAGTTCAACCTGAATGCACAGGTGAAGATGGCATGAAAGCCGTCATGCTCTACGAGAAGGTGGTCAAAGGATGAAGCGCTTCGGCAACGATGAAGCTTTATAATCTATAGCACTATAGGCTCTTATGCGTCGATTTTCCAGAGCCGAAAAGGAAGCGGTCCTGAAGGTCCTTGACTCGGGCGTCCTCTCGGGTTACTACAGGAACTTCGAAGGGGGTCCCTGCGTCCAGGAGTTTGAGAAGGAATTCGCCCGCTACCACGGGCGCAGATACGGCATAGCCGTCAACTCTGGCACGTCGGCTCTGCACACGGCGATGGAGGCCTGTCAGGTCAAGGACTGCAGGGTCGTCACCACTCCATTCACCTTCTCCGCTTCGGCGACATCGATTTTGATGGCCCGTGGCATCCCTTACTTCGCCGACATAGATCCCTCCACCTACTGCATCTCCCCAACCTACGCAGAAGGCATCAGTTGCAGGGCCATGCTTGCGGTGCACGTTCTGGGTAATGTGTGCGACATACCGAGGCTCTTGGACATGAAGAACGCGTTTAATGGCCGCTACCTGATCGAAGATTGCTCGCAGGCCATTGGAGCGGGATACGACGACGAACTTGTAGGCTCCTTCGGAGACTTGGCTACCTTCAGCTTCAACCAGACAAAGACGTTATCGATGGGCGAAGGCGGAATGGTCCTGACGGATGATGGAGAGCTCGCCAACAGGTGCAAGGCGATAAGGAACCACGGCGAGAAGTATGCCCTAGAGCCCTACCGCATGTTCGTGGGGTACAACTACCGCATGACCGAAATTCAGGCCGCCATCGGGCTCGTTCAGCTGAAAGGACTCAGCAGGATGCTGAAGCTACAGAGACAAAATGCCCTGCTCCTGATGGAAGAACTCCAGGAATGGTTCGTAATGCCAAGACTGGAGCCGAAGACCACTCCATCCTGGTTCATAGTCGCCACGAAGTGGAATGGCGACAGGGATAAGCTGATCGCGAAGCTGACGGAGAAGGGCATCAACAGGAACCTCCCTGGACAGACCGTGAGCAAGGGCTACTCCGAGCTGGTCCATCAGCTACCCCTGTTCAGGGGCATGGGCTTCAAGCTACCCGTGGCGGAGAAGGCTCTGGAAGGCGCGGTCTGGTGGGATGTACACCGCTTTAAATCATCCGAGAAGTTGAAGAAGGAGCTGCAGGTAGTCAAAGAAGTGGTGAAGAAGCTATGAGGAGCATCGTTGCGATCATCCCTGCCAGGAGCGGAAGTCGCGGCCTCCCCCACAAGAACATCCGTGAACTGCACGGTCATCCCCTCCTTTCATTTCCTATCAGGGCCTGCAAGAAGAGCAAACATATTGAGCGCATCATAGTCAGCACCGACTCGGAGAAGTATGCAGAGATAGCCCGTAGCTACGGCGCCGAGACTCCTTTCCTGCGTCCGAAGCATCTGGCCGAAGATGTGCCTACAGAAGCGGTCGTTGAACACGCGGTTGACTTCCTTGAGAGCTTACATGATACCCCTGTAATCGTCGTCACGCTCCAGTGTACCACGCCTTTCATCTTCCCTGGAGAAATTGACAGTTGTGTAGAGATGGTCAACTCATCTTTCTATGACTCAGCCATGACTGTATGTCCTGTGAAGGAAAGACCTGAATGGATGTTCTATGCCAACAGTGAGTTCAAGCTGAAGCCAGTCCTGCCCGTTGAGCTGAGAGGTGGATGGGGCGTCAGACAGGAGCTCCCCAACGTTTACAGGCCTAACGGGGCCTGCTATGCCACCAAGCGGGACCTACTCATGTACGGACACAGGCTCATAGGAGACACCTGCGGCGCGGTGATGATGCCCCACGAGAGGTCGATAGATGTTGACGACGAGTGGGACTGGAAGATGCTGGAACAGGCTTACTACGACGTGAAGTTGCCCTATTAAAGCGGTTCTGGTAGCTAGAAAGCTTTATTATGTTTGGTATCATGATGCCATGATATGCAGAAATACACTTGTGTGAAGTGTGGATCTTCGTGGATACCCCGCACCGATGAGCCACGAAGATGTCCTAATTGTGGGGCTAGGAAATGGAAGGGAAAGGCAGATGCTAGAACAGGGCGAAGTTGAGGCCTTCAAGCATTCAGGCGAGGGCTACCCAGCCTGGTGGGACCTCAAGCTGAAGGACAGGAAGGAGTTCTTCACCGTTCATAACAATTGGGTCATCGAATTCGGAGAGTTGAAGCTTGGTGACAGAATCAGGTTCGAAATAGCCAAGGTCGGAACCTACAGCGATGGTGCTACCTATCTGAAGAAACTGGAAAGGATAGAGGAGAAGTCAACCGACACAAGTGTTGAAGAATGACTAGCGACGAGCCAAGTATCATAGAGGAACTCAGGGAATCTTACCGTAAATGGGGTCCCCTGCGCAAGGTCATCAGGACGAAATTCGGCATAGCAGGAGGGAATACCCGCAAGAAGGCAGTTGAAGATTGGCCCGAAACTTTCAAGGAAGTCAAGAGTTACTACGAACACCTCAAGTTGGTGGGCATCGATAATCTCTTTGAACTGAAACCCGCTGAATGGTGGACAGAATTGCTCACCAAGGCCGCTAGGGAGTTGGAGAAGGAGGGCGTCGAGAAGGGCAAAATCGCCAAACAACTGGCCGAAGATTTTCCACGCCACGAGCGCACGATCTACCGCTATCTTCCTACGGAGTTCAAAGATCCACATCAGGTCTTAGCAGGGCGAGCCAAAGCGGCTGCCACCGTGGCAACCGAATTTGGGGTAAGAACGCGTTCTTCTGTTGACACCGTGTCAACAGAAATTGAACAACCAAAAGCAACCACAGGCCTACGAGAGCCCAAGTCCTACCCATCGCCTACGGCCTCATCCTTCGGGACTAAGACGCATACCCCTTCAGCCGTGAAGTTGGCCGCGACTCTGAGCGGGATGAAGGTCCTGACCGAGTTCCAGGTAGAGCGCGATGGGATGTACCGCTGCCAGATGGGGCACATCTCTGAGCTGGAGGGTGGAGAACTTGAGGAGGCAAAGCTGCAGGCTGGAACCAGGTGCAGGAGATGTTCACAGCCTGCTGGTCCCATGGTCTACAGCATCGACGTCCTCGTGGACGGCAGGATAGCCCTCGAAGTTGAGGGAGAAGGTTCAGCATCGGCTGACAACGATGAGAGAGATGACTATCTCACGAAGAAGGGTTACTTCGTCGTTCATGTCCCCAATGAGTACGTGGAGAAGCATCTTGAGGTAGTGGTCTGGGGCGTGAATTACATAGATAAATCATTGAAAGCAGGTGGTTCTGGCTATGCCTAAGTGCTTCATTGTAGCGGAATGCGGCGTCAACTGGTCTGGAGACCCGACCAAGGCGAAGATCATGATAGATCAGGCGAAGAGAGCTGGAGCGGACGCGGTCAAGTTCCAAGCCTTCACATCCGAACAGGTCAGGGACCATCCACGTTACAAAGACTTGGAACGCTGTTCAATCACGCTTGGGGTAGCCAGAGAGCTGATCAGGTTCTCCAGGGAGAGGGGAATTGACTGGTTCTGCACGCCGATGTATCTGGGGGCGGTTGACATGCTGAGAGCCCTCGGGGTAACCAGGTTCAAGATCCGTTACAGGGACTGGATGGCTTCCCAACCGATGTTCAAGGACCCGACAGATCTGCTCTCCGACCCAACCAAGGCGCAGGAAGCAAAAGAGGCGGTGGAAGCAAAAACCCTGATCGATGCCTGCATCAAGTACGGCAAGGAGGTTTTCATCAGTTGCGAGAGACCTTCATACGACTTGGAATATAGCAGCTTACCCCATGTGAAGTGGCTATATGCCACGCCGAAGTATCCCTTTCCAATGTCGTCCTTCAACCCATCCAGGGCTTTCATGTTCAACGGGATAAGCGATCACTGTCCAGGGTTCTTGGCAACGCTGACGGCTGCAACTGTGGCCTTCTCAAGGGGAGAAGAGAGGTTTATCGTGGAAAAACACTTCACGCTGGACCATAAGAACAAGGACATCGATGATAACGTAAGCTTGGACCCTCAGGAATTCAAGATGATGGTCGGGCAACTGCGGACGCTGGAAGAGATGAATTGGAAGGTGGACTATACTTGACAAAACGTGCGTATGACGTCCACCCCGTCCCTTCCAAAGACGACTACGGGATCTACGTAGTTGCCGACGAGTCGGAGATTGAGGATCCAGATTTTAGAGACTTCTTTGGATGGCAGAAGCTGATCAAGCACAAGCGAGTCATTCCATATCCAGCTCTAGCGGAACAGGCCTTCGTCGGGAAGACAAAGGGTAAGCCGTTCATCGAATTCTGGTTCACGGTAGGTACGGGCATCACCCTCGGATACCAAGGGAAGGAGTGGAGGGAGGATACACAGATCGTGGTCAAGTTACCGTTGCACTTGGCCCAGAAGTTGGTCCTGCAGACACTGAAGATAGCGAAGAGAAGTGAACGGGCATATCTGAGACGCATGAGATAAGCAAGGTCCCAGGCTACCCCTGCGACGAATGCAGGCCGAATCCTTCCTACCATGGAACCCTCTCTGAAATCAGGAAGCACAAATGGGCCTATCACACGCCATTCGAAATCTACGGAGTCAAGAGCCAGCTCTGTAAGGGATGCAACAGGCAGACGGCTTTGGTCGATACCTACATGATGGGCTATACAGGTCTCATGAAGGCAGGTTCGCGATATATCCCCTTCACCATACTGAACGAGGACCACTGGGACGACTGCTCGCAGGCAAAGAACATGACGAAGATCATCAAGGAAGAGCGGCGTAAAAGGGACATGTTCAAATCTCCTCTTGGACCTAAAAATCACGGTATTAGTGAATTTGAATGAACGCAAACGATAGACGACTGATGAGGACGCTCATTGATGCAGTCAAGAATATCTCAGAGGAAATTCGGCTCTTAAGAGCAGAGCAAAAACAGACTCTGTCGCTGGACATTCCCCCGCTCTGGATCAGGAAGGCCGCTTTGTCGTTCCAAGGATTCACAACTTGGCCTTCTGCATACAAGATACTTTGCGATTATTACAACATCCCTACAGTAGATGCCCAAATCGACCCTGCACAAGTTTCCGATAACGCCATAGCTTGTTTCAACCACAACGATGTTCGCATCTATTCCAAAAATAAAACCATGAACCATGAAACAGGTATCCATGAGTTCTTCCACTATCTCTGTTTTAGGGCTAGAAAGTTTTACGAAAAAGGTCCAAGTGAAGCGATGACCAAGGCTTACGTCCAGGAGTTCATGAGGGATTTGAAATGAAGGAACGGGGGAAACAACTAGCACTATTCTCTGCGGACATTGATGAG
>ERZ1292629.2855-Hain-H43-01um-R1-2855-length-13989-cov-5_pt2 | contig 13009 bp, 11 predicted proteins | sample MGYA00564399_ERZ1292629 | MGnify/ENA primary metagenome ERZ1292629 (study PRJEB36523, sample SAMEA6512636) | groundwater metagenome | collected 2019-01-08 | study: AquaDiva: Metagenomics assemblies of 32 groundwater samples | reverse complement strand
AATATATGGAAAAATGTCTAAGATCGGTATATGGCTCCCTTTCGGGGATCAGAACCGAAGTTTTTGTGGTTGATAATGCATCAAGCGATAAAGGACCCGATATAGTTGCTAAGAAATTTCCCCAAGTAAAACTGATTAGGAATAAAGAAAATATAGGTTTTGGTCCTGCGTATAATGTTGCCATGAAGAAAGCAAAAGGCAGATATGTTCTTCTTTTAAATCCCGACACGGAAATGGTTCAAAAAGACATGCTTCGTGAGATGATAGATTGGATGGATAAGCATCCTAAAGCGGGGGTTTCGTCTTGCGCATTATTAAACACGGACAGAAGCATTCAGGGAACCGGAGGATACTTTCCAACCATCTCAAGGGTTTTTGCCTGGATGTTGTTCTTGGATGACATTCCTCTTTTAGATAGGCTAATCAAGCCATATCATCCGCTGCATCCATGGTCATTTTTGTATTCCGGAGAAGAATTTTTTAAAAAACTACATGAACAAGACTGGGTTACGGGAGCATTTTATTTGCTAAGGGGCAAAGTATTAGAAGAGGTAGGGTATTTTGATGAAAGTTTTTTTGCCTATGTCGAAGAGGTTGAGTATTCAAAGAGAATAAAAGACGCCGGCTGGGAGGTTTGGTACCTTCCTAAGTGGAAAATAATTCATTACGGACAGGTTTCTTCGAGTAGTGAGTTTGCGACAACCAGGGAATTTAAGGAATTGAAGCAATATTATAAAAAGCACGAACCTGCTTGGAAGATGCCCGTACTCAGAATGCTTCTTAAAATCGGTGCGGTATTAAGAATTGTCGTATTTGGAATATTAAAAGGTCCACAGTCTGTAAAAACATATGTTAAAGCTTTTCAAATTGTCTGACAAGTTAGTAAAATACTCAATTGCCTTTATATTATTGGCGATAACTCTTTATCCAAAGTTTCCTTTTGTCAAAATCCCGGGAACTTATGTGGCGGTGCGTTTGGAAGACTTTTTACTTCTGCTTTTGGCAATTATTTTATTTGTAAAATATTCCCCTAAGATTGGAAGTGTTTTTAAAGGTAAAGTGGAAAGATCCATCATTTTGTATCTTGGGGTGGGGTTGATTTCTTTGATTTCCGGTATTTTCTTAACCCAAACGGTACTTCTTCATATAGGCATACTTCATTGGCTCAGGCGTATTGAATATTTTATTCCTTTTTTTATTGGTCTAATGTATTTCAAGAATAAAAAACCCGGGGGCTTGGATTTTTTTGTTAAGGTTTTAGTCGTTGCTGTGGCAATAATATTTATCTACGGGTTGGGTCAAAAATATCTGAGCTGGCCGGTAATAATTACCCAGAATAGCGAATACGCAAAAGGAATTGCTTTAAGATGGATTCCCGGAAGTCATATTAATTCTACTTTTGCGGGGCACTATGATTTGGCCAGTTTCCTGGTTCTGGTTCTTCCTCTATTTGTAACTTTATTTTTCTTACTTGACGGATTTTGGACCAGGACAGTCTTATCGGGGATAATATTTACGGGTTTATGGCTTTTGGCAAATGCAGTCTCGAGAATTTCCGTAGTTTCTTATCTTTTGGCTTCAACTCTTTCTCTGTTTTTACTCAAAAAATACAGGCAGATTCCACTGGTGCTGATTGCAAGTATTTTGATATTTTCTTTTTCTTCCAATCTTATCGCCCGATACACACAAATTATTGAAGTTTTCTATCTAAAGACAAAGCAAAACCTGAAACTTAATTACAATGTGTATAAATTTTCAGCTTTTGCCCAAGACGGTATTGAATTGCCTAAAAGAAGAGAACCGGATAGACCATTATTCCAACCGGTATCAATATTTGAAGACAGATCGATGTCTATCAGGCTTAATGTAGAGTGGCCGAGGGCAATAAGAGCGTTTTCTAAAAATCCAATTTTGGGAACCGGATATTCCTCTATTACTTTAGCTACAGATAATGATTTCCTGAGACTCTTAGGGGAGGTGGGGATTATCGGTTTTTCGGCTTTTATTTTAATTATCGTTAATATTGCCGTATTGGCAAAGCAGGCGATAAAAAATGTTTCAAAATTTGCCGGTGTTGAAAAAGGATTTGTTATGGCCTATGTCGCGGCTTTACCGGCCGTACTTCTGAATGCTTTTTTTATTGATATTTTTGAAGCTTCGAAGTTTGCCATAATCTTCTGGCTTTTAACCGGAATGTTCGTATCTTTAGTCAGAAATCATGTATATGAAGATAATATTTGATCGTTTCATAATTCGAAAACATTTAGAGTACATATTGTTAGCATTAATCTTGTTGATGGGCGGATTGTTGAGGCTTTATAAAATTAACAATCCTATTGCCGATTGGCATTCATGGCGGCAAGCGGATACGGCCTCGGTTTCAAGAGTATTTGTAGAAAAGAAGATTGATTTATTATACCCCAGATATCACGATATTTCTTCTATTCAGACGGGAATATTCAATCCAAACGGTTATCGTCTGGTGGAATTTCCGATTTACAATGCGATACACGCCATTCTGGTTAAGAATTTTCCTTCAATCTCTCTGGGAATATGGGGCAGGCTATTGTCAATATTTTCGGCATTAATATCTGCGGTTTTTCTCTTTTTGATAGGCAAGAGGTATATGGGCCGATGGGGCGGAGTCATTACATCCCTTTTCTTCATGTTTATGCCCTACAATGTTTATTTTACGAGAATAATATTGCCTGAACCGATGGCAACGGCATTTGTACTAGGATCGGTTTGGCTCTTTATTAAATTTATAGATACCGGGAAACAATCCGCACTGTATCTCTCGGGAGTATTATTGGCGCTGTCTTTGCTGATAAAACCTTTTACTATTTTTTACACACCACCTTTGATATATCTGGCGATCGAAAAATACGGCTTAGAGGGGATTTTTAAAAAAGCAAAGATATTAATAGTATTTCTGATTTTTGTAACTATTTCACTTGTGCCTTTTCTCCTATGGAGAGCCTGGATATCGCAATATCCCGCCGGTATTCCCTTTTTTACTTGGGCTTTCAATGGGGACAGAATTCGTTTTAGGCCGGCATTTTGGCGTTGGCTATTTGCCGAAAGGATTGGTAAGTTAATCTTGGGAGTATGGGGGTTGGTTCCCCTTTCATTGGGCATATTAAGCACAAAAAAGAAAGATTTTTTTAATTTAATATTTTTCTTGGGGGGAGTTTTGTACATGATAGTGATTGCAACCGCTAATGTGAGGCATGATTATTACCAAATTTTTCTTATTCCTATGCTGGTTTTGCTTCTGGCAAAAGGGACTTTATTTATGTGGAAAAACAAAACATTTTCGGGTTGGATTTCAAAATCTCTGGCTGTTTTTTCGATTCTTATAATGTTGATGGTTGGAGCTTACCAAGCAAAAGAATTTTATAAAATAAATCATCCCGAAATAATAGAGGCGGGAAGGGCCGTTGACAGGCTAACTCCAAAAGATTCTCTTGTAATTGCTCCCTACAATGGGGATACGGCTTTCTTATATCAAACAGGACGTTGGGGATGGCCGGCGATAGACGATTCAATCGATCGAATTATCGAAAAAGGAGCGGATTATTATGTTTCGGTTAACATCGGCGATGCGGATACACAGATGGTACTTAAGAGGTTTAAAACTCTGGAGAGGACAAACAATTATGTGATAGTAGATCTTCATCAACCAGTAAAATTATGAAAGTATTGATGCTGACGCCATATTTACCCTTCCCTCCCTCCTCGGGAGGCCAAATCCGTTCATACAATTTAATAAAGCACTTAAGCAAAAAACACGAAATTACCCTTTATTCACTTATAAAAACCGATGAGGAGAAAAAATTCATTTCCGAGTTAAAGAAGTATTGCCAAAACGTTCATGTCTTCAAGAGATCGCGGTCCCCGTGGACCGTAAGGAATATTCTTCTTACCGGTTTTGGACAATACCCTTTTTTGGTGATCAGAAATTTATCTTCCAAAGAAAGATTGGCATTGAAGGCGGAGATTTCAAAAAATAAGTATGACCTGATTCATGCAGAGACTTTTTATGTGATGCCTCATATTCCCGATACTAAAGTACCGATCCTGCTGGTTGAGCAAACGATCGAATATTTGGTCTATAAACATTATGTAGAAAGTATTAAAAATGTTTTCGTCAGGCTGCTTTTATCAATTGACGTTGCAAAACTCAAATTTTGGGAAACTATGTTTTGGAAGAAAGCGGATGGTGTGGTTGCTGTATCGGGTACGGACAAAAAAGAGATGCTAAAGCTGGCGCCGAAACTTGAGGTGGGGCTGGTTCCCAACGGAGTTAATTTGGATTTTTTTCAGGCAAAAAGGAAGTGGAAGAATAATGACCCGCGGGTGCTTTTTGTGGCAAATTTTAAGTGGTTGCAGAATGTTGAAGCGGCGGAACTTTTACTTGATGAAGTTTTTCCAAAGATCCGCGAGAAACTCCCGCAGGTAAAAGTGTGGATAGTTGGGCAGTACGTTCCACCCGAAATAATGGCAAAAGCGGGGAAAGATGTCCTGATTGACAATTTGAAGGAAGATGATGAAGAAGGAATAAAGAGAGCTTACTTTGAAGCCTCGGTTTTCGTTTCCCCCTTAAAAGGTCCGGGAGGAACAAGACTTAAGCATTTTGCGGCCATGGCGGCAAAACTTCCCTTGGTGACAACTAAGGTAGGGGCAGAAGGGCTGGGAGTCGTTGACGATGAGCATATTTTGGTTAGAAATGATCCGGAAGGGTTAGCGGAGGCGGCTATACACATTTTGCAGGATCCTGCAAAAGCCGAAAGCCTGGCTGAAAACGCCAGGAGGTTGGTTGAAGAAAAATACAGTTGGCTTAAAATGGGCGAATACTTGAATAAGATTTATGAAAGGACCGCAAATGTCAAAAAACATTAAGCTGTCGATAATTATTCTTAATTACAATACGAAGAAACTTCTTGAGGATTGTCTTAAATCTATTAAAAAGTGTGAAAGGGAAGTTCCGTTGCAAGTGATAGTGTCCGATAACGCTTCGAGTGACGGAAGTGCGGACATGGTGAAAGAAAAATTCCCTTGGGTAACCTTGACGGAAGGCCCCAACGAAGGATTTTCCAAGGGAAACAACAGGGCGAGACTGTTGGCTAAAGGCGATATGGTTCTTTTCTTAAATCCCGATACGGTTGTCAAGAGAGGGGTTTTAAAAGAAACAACAGATTTTTTAATGACCCATAAGAACGTTGGTGTTTTAACTTGTAAATTGGTTCTTCCAGACGGGAGCTTGGATAAAGATACGCGCCGTAGGTTTCCTACTCCTTGGATTTCTTTTAATCGCTTAATTTTAAAAAATGGCTGCAAGTATTGGTATCAGGATGTTCCGGACAATGTTATTCAGGAAGTAGACGCCATTCAGGGAGCATTTTTTTTAACCCGGAAGAAAGTCTTAGACGATGTGGATTGGTTTGATGAAGATTACTTTTTTCAAGGTGAAGACATTGACCTGTGTTGGAAGATTCGCAAGGATGGATGGAAAATAATTTACTATCCGGATGTTTTTATTTACCACTTAAAAGGAGCATCAACGGGGAAAAGTGAACTTTGGAAAGCAAAAATATCTCTTAAACACAAACTTAAGGTAAAACTTGCCACAGTCGAAGCAATGGAAATATTCTTCAGGAAAAATTTATGGAAAAATTACCCTCTTTGGTTCGATTGGTTTGTAATTTTGGGGATAAAAGTTTTTAAAATTGTGAGAATTATTGGGGTTGTAATATCGTTTTAAAACAATGAGAATACTGATTGATGGACGAATTTGGGGACTTGAGAACGCCGGTTTGGGAAGATACACCAGAAACCTTGTGGAAGAACTTGGAAAAATAGACAAAAAAAATGAGTACCTGCTTCTACTGAGGAAAAAGTATTTCGATAAATTATCACTTCCCAATAACTGGACCCCTCTTTTGGCTGATTTCAGGCACTATAGTTTAATTGAACAGATTAAACTTCCCGGACTTATCTCTTCGTACAAGCCCGACTTGGTTCATTTTTTACATTTTAATGTGCCGTATTTTTATAAAGGACCATTTGTTGTCACTATCCACGATATCTTGATGCACAAACAAAAAGGTTTGGAAGCAACCACCCTTTCGGCGCCGCCATATTTGATTAAGAGATTGGGTTACGATACAATTTTTAAAAAAGCAGTTGTTAATTCCCAAAAAGTTATTGTTCCAAGTCATGTTGTTAAAAATGAGGTTGTCGATTATTACCAAATCGACCCCGGTAAAGTAAGCGTTACTTATGAGGGGTTGGATGAGAGAGTTTTGCAGAAGGAGGACGGAAAAAAAGTAATGGCTAAATATCAAATTGATTCGAGTTACTTTTTATATGCAGGAAATGCTTATCCGCATAAAAATCTCAAAAGGGTGATTGAAGCAATTATTCTACTGAATAAAGAATCGGATAAAAAAGTATTGTTGGTGGTTGCGACCTCGAGAGGAATATTTGAAAAGCGATTAAAAATTGAGACCGAAAAGATCGGTGCAACCGATTATGTAAGACTATTGGGTTACGTACCGGATAGCGATTTGGGTGTGCTTTATGAAAATTCTCTGGCTTTTGTTTTTTCGTCTCTTTCCGAAGGGTTTGGTCTTCCTGGACTTGAAGCCTTGGCTTCAGGTACCGTATTGATTGCTTCGGATATCCCCGTATTCAGGGAGGTATATAAAGAATCGGCATTTTATTTTAACCCTTATGACTTTTCTTCCATTGAAAAAGCGATGCAAGATGTTATCCGCATGAAGGATGAACAAAGGAAAGAAGCGATAGATAAAGGTAAAGAATTTGCAAAACGCTACTCCTGGTCCAAAATGGCAGAGGAAACTCTGGATGTTTACAAAGAAACAGTACTATAGTTCGAACCATAGTACTAAAGATACCCCCTGGGGTACACAAACATGAGTCGATTCTTTAGTGAGGTTGCTTCAACGGTTCCGTAGTCTAGTCTACGGTACTAATCTATCTTTTTACATCTTTTCGGGTAAAGCCGGTGTATTCAATGAATTTCTTAATATATTTTGGATTACCTGTTTTGACGTATGCCTTCTTTCCAAATGTTGTTTCTACTTTCTCCTCTCGCTGGTTTATTAATTCGAAGCATTCTGGATGAGATTCCATAGATTTTTGAACTTGGATTATTGTTTGCTTTCCGACTTTAAGGGAATTTTTAATCTCATCATAAGTATTTTCTTCAGATAGGAGTTGTGCTATTAAGATTCTTCTTCCGATTTTAATTCTTTCATCGTTTGTTAAAACACCCTTTATTATACTTTCAACTTCGCTACCGTCTTTTGCGGCCAAAAATGCGGATCTTAGTTTATTTAAAGCACTGTAGATGTCTTCTTTAGTTAGAAATTTATATCTTCTCATAATTAGTCTATAGTCTAGTCTATGGGTATAGAGTTATTCTAACATAAGATGCTGGGCTGGTGTAAAATAAAGAAATGGAAAAGGGATATTTTGAATAAATGAAAGTGGCTTTGGTCTATGATCGGGTGAATAAGTGGGGAGGGGCAGAGAGGGTGCTGTTGGCTCTGCATGAAATATTCCCCGATGCTCCGCTTTACACCTCCGTTTATAATTCTAAAACCGCACCTTGGGCTAAAGTTTTTCCTAAAATTTATACTTCTTTTTTACAAAAAATACCGTTTGTGAAAAGCAGCCATGAGCTGTTGGGTTGGCTGATGCCTTTGGCTTTTGAATCTTTTTCCACCATAGGCGGACCAGCCCCCGGCTGGGATGAGTATGATTTGGTTATTTCGGTAACGAGTGAGGCGGCCAAGGGAATAATAACTAAACCCGACACAAGACATATCTGTTATTGTTTAACTCCGACAAGATATTTGTGGAGCCATTATGATTTGTATTTTAAAAATAAAATTTTTAGGTTTTTAACAAAGCTTTTTATCAACTATCTTCGAAATTGGGACAAAATTGCCGCCCAAAGACCTGATGAAATAATGGCCATTTCGGTCGAAGTCCAAAAGAGAATAAAAAAATATTATAAAAGGGATTCGGAAATAATATTCCCGCCGGTTGACTTAATTAAGTATCAGACATCAGACATCAGACATCAGACATCGGGTTATTACCTGGTTGTCAGCAGACTGGTTCTCTACAAGAGAGTTGATTTGGTTATTGAGGTGTTTAATCAACTAAAGTGGCCCTTGGTTATAGTCGGAACCGGGTCTGAAGAAAGGAAATTAAAAAAAGCGGCCCATGGGAATGTAAAGTTTACCGGTTTTGTAAGTGAAGATGAGCTCGCGAAATATTATTGGAATGCCAAAGCATTAATAATGCCGCAGGAAGAAGATTTTGGAATTGTATCGGTTGAGGCGCAGGCGGCCGGGGTACCGGTTATTGCCTACAAAAAGGGCGGGGCTCTGGAGACCGTAGTTGAAAGCAGTACCGGGGTATATTTTGATAAGCAAACACCCGAAAGTTTGATCAATGCACTTAAAAAATTTGACAAAATGGCATTCAATCCAGGAGAATTAATACATTACGCAAAAAATTTCTCAAAAGAAAGATTTAAAAGAGAGTTTGTGAAATTAATTAATGAATAAAAGTAGCTACAAAGACCACTTATATGCCCTGGTCCTTGCCGGAGGCGGCGGCACCCGTTTGTGGCCTCGTTCGAGAAATAAAACTCCAAAACAATTTTTGAAACTTTTCAAAAATCGGACACTTACTCAAATGACGGTAGATAGGTTTGTTGAAATATTGCCAATGGAAAAAATATACTGCGTAACGGTATCGGATGCGTATAAGGAAGAAATAATTAAAGAAATACCCGAGTTTTTACCGGATAATATTATAGTCGAGCCCGTAAGGCGGGAGACGGGACCCGCTCACGGCATAGGAGCGGCTTATATTTATAAGAAAGACCCCGACGCGGTAATAATTACCGAATCCGCCGATCGTTTGGTGAAACCCGTAAGAGATTATCTTTTTACCGTAGAAAAAGCCGCAGAAGTTGCCTTTAAAGATAAGGTGCTTGTTGCCCTGGGTGTTGAACCCCGCTATCCCCATACCGGATTGGGACATATAAAAAGAGGTAAGAAAATAATAGCGGCGGGAAAGCTGAATTTTTTCAAGGTCGAGAAGTTTGTTGAAAAGCCGGACTTGAAAACCGCGGAGAGATACACAAAATCCGGAGAATACTATTGGAATGCCGGGCAGTATGTTTGGAGAGCAGACTCGCTTTTGGATGCTTTCAAAAAACACGCTCCCAAGATAAAAGCGGAATTGGATAAAATATCAGCTTCGATTGGTACAAAAGACGAAGAGAAAACGATCAAAACTTCCTATAATTTGATGCCGAAGATCTCTATCGATTATGCGGTGTCGGAGAAAGCTAGAGATATGGTGGTGGTTGCCGGAGACTTTTACTGGACCGATATCGGAGATTGGAAGGAAGTCTGGGGGAGTTCAGCAAAGGACAACTTGGGCAATGTAGTCATTGACGGTGATGAAGCAGGGGGGGAAATAATAAATATCGACACTTCCGATGCCCTAATTCATAAAGACGGAAGGTTAATTGCGGTAATCGATGTTGATAATATTGTTATTGTCGATACCAAAGACGCTCTTTTGGTTTGCTCCAAAAGTCGGGCCCAGAATGTAAAAAAGATCGTGGAAAAACTTGAGAAAGAGAATAGAGAGGAACTTCTTTAGATAGGTCTTTCGTATGATTTATCAAATATCCAAAAGAAGTATTGACATTATCGGTTCTCTATTTCTCATTATTTTTTTCTCTCCGATTCTTTTGCTAACGGCAATAGCTATCAAATTGACTTCTTCAGGGCCGGTATTGGCCGATACTCCCAAACGGGTAGGGATGAAAGGAAGGCTATTTTATCCTTATAAATTCCGGTCAATGATATTAAATGCGCACAAACTTTTGAGAACCGACGCGCGATTTAAGAAATTGTATGAAGAGTATAAAAGGTCGAGCTTTAAATTACGCGAAGATCCCCGGATTACGAAGGTCGGAGGGTTTATCAGGAAGCATTCAATCGATGAAATCCCTCAACTTGTAAACGTATTAAAAGGAGAAATGAGTATTGTCGGTCCTCGGCCTTATTATCCGGATGAATTGGATCAGCAGCAAAAAAGATATCCACAGACAAAAAAACTGGTAAAAGAGGTGTTGTCGGTAAGACCGGGGATTACCGGTTTCTGGCAAGTTTCGGGAAGAAGTGAAGTAAATTTTGATAAAAGAATTGAAATGGATGCTTTTTATGCAAGAAAAGGATCCATATTCTTTGACATTCTTATACTGTTAAAAACCCCATGGGCAATGATTTCGGGCAAGGGAGCGGTATGATATTATGAATGATATGTCAGATGATTTATCGATACCTCAAATACCTCAAATAAAGGTCGATTCGGCCAGTCAGCCCAATGTCGGGGGGGGCAAGCAGAAAAAAATTGTTCTGGGGATAATTATCGGATTGGCGCTTTTGTTGTTATTGATGGTTATACCGGGGTTGATTGTATATCAAAAGTCAATGAAGCTGAAGTCTGCGGTTGGGGTATTGGTTGCCGCCGTGAAGTCTCAAAACCTGCCTGAGATAAGTAAAGAGATTGGAAATACTAAAAATTCACTAAAATCCCTTAAAAGCTCATATAAATTAATTTCCTGGATAAAGTTTATTCCCTTTTTAGGTGTTTACGCTAATGATTTGGGGCATGCTCTAAATGCAGGAGAGTATGGTCTAGAGGCAGGAGAAGTGGTTTTATTGGCCGTAGGACCGTATGCCGACATATTGGGATTTAACGGGCAAAAAGAAGAAGCCGGAGACGGAACGAAGACGGCCCAGGAGAGGATTGATTTTATCGTTAAGTCAATTCCCAGTTTGATTCCAAGGATTGATGAAATCACGCTTAAGATTTCCAAAATAAAGACCGAACTTGATGAAATTAACCCGGAACAGTATCCGGTAAGAGTCGGTAAAAACGAAGTTAGGGTAAAAGTAAAAAGAGGTCTGGAACTTTTTGACGAGGGAGCAACTTTTGTCACAAACGGAAAGCCTCTTTTGGAAGCGGCGCCGTATCTTTTGGGAATAGATGAAGAAAGACAATATCTCCTTCTTTTCCAAAACGACAAAGAACTTCGGCCAACAGGCGGGTTTTTAACGGCCTATTCAATTATGAAAGTAAATCAAGCAAAATTTACCCCGGTTTCATCCAACGATATTTACAACCTGGATGCAAAATACAAACCTTTTCTTCCCGCCCCCGATCCGATTGTCAAATACCTTAAAGGGCCCTATGTTCTTTCAAAGAAATTAAGACTAAGGGACATGAACTGGGTACCTGATTTTGAAGAGAGCATGAAAATTTTTATAGAAGAGGCCGACAAAGTTGGATTGGAAAAAGTGGACGGAGTAATTTCTGTCGATACTCAGGTTTTGGTTAACCTTCTTGATGCACTGGGACGTATCGGGGTACCCGGTTTTGGGAACTTCAGTACGGAGATTGAACCCAAATGTAACTGCCCTCAAGTCATTTACGAGCTGGAAAGCTTTGCCGATACGGAGGGTCCTGTAGTTTGGGATCCGGCAGGAACGGGCAAGATAATCTACGCCCCTGCCAATTACGACAACAGAAAAAAAATAATCGGTCCTTTAATGAACTCAATTTTGGCCAATGCTTTGGGGCAGCCTAAGGATAAACTTCCCCGACTTTTCGAAGCGGCTTTTAAGTCTTTAACCGAAAAACACGTTCTTTTCTATCTTTTTGACCAAAAGACCCAAGAAGCAGTCAAGTCTTTTGGGATAGCAGGAACCTTGAAAGACTTTAATGGGGATTATCTTCATATTAATGACGCAAATCTTGGAGGGCGTAAGTCTAACCTTTATGTAACACAAGAGGTCGAACAGGATTTCTCGATTGCTAAAGACGGAAGTATCGAAAAGGCGCTTACCATAACCTACAAAAATCCGGAAAAATATGACGGATGGTTGAATTCCGTACTTCCTAATTGGTTGAGAGTGTATGTTCCTAAAGGCAGTGAGCTGATCAGTTTTGAGGGGGTGGAAGACAAGGCAGACCCCTACGATGAATTTGATAAAACGGTTTTTGCCGGTTTTTTCCAACTCAGGCCGGAGGGGGTTGCAAAAGTAACCCTAAAATATAAACTTCCTTTCGGAAAATCAGACGACTTGAAACTTCTTATTCAGAAACAACCCGGTACAGATTCTCCTTTATATAGAATGACGATTGGTAAAAATGAAGAAGAGTTTTTTCTCAAAACGGATAAAGAGATTAAGATAAGGATGTAGGTATGAACCTCAGGAGTTATTTGGATGAAGGCGTTGTCCTGGCCAGGAGAAATTATGGTGAGGCGGATAGGATACTGTCGGTGTTTTGTAGGAGAAACGGAAGACTGTCCTTTTTGGCCAAGGGTGTCAGGAAGCCGTTGAGCAGGAAAAGAGGACACATCGAAGTCTTCAGCCATATTGAGTTTCAGGCTTCCCGAATAAAAGGGATCGACTTGATTACGGAAGTGGATACGCTGGGAAATTTTAACAAGATAAGACTTAGTCTTCAGAGAACCTCCTTGGCATATTATTTTATGGAAGCGGTAGGCAGATCAACCCGTGAGGGAGAAGGGCACCCCGAACTTTTTGCTTTAATTAAAGATTATTTACTTCGATTGGAAACAGAAAAAACTCTTAAAAAACTAAAATCGGATTTCATATACGCACTTTTAACGACACTCGGTTTTTGGCCAAGGGGAAAAGTTTTGCCAAATCCCGAGAACAAACTTGAAGAAGTTATTGAATACCGCCTTTTTTCAGAAAGGGTGGGGAAAAGAATATTCGAATAGTCACGTCTAAACTTTACTACCGAATCCTGTTATAATCCAGTCATATGGGTGTTGATAAACAAAGTTTGACGCTTCGCGATAAACAAAGTTTGACGCTTCGCGATAAACAAAGTTTGACGCTTCGCGATAAAC
>ERZ1292629.3145-Hain-H43-01um-R1-3145-length-13010-cov-8_pt1 | contig 13010 bp, 14 predicted proteins | sample MGYA00564399_ERZ1292629 | MGnify/ENA primary metagenome ERZ1292629 (study PRJEB36523, sample SAMEA6512636) | groundwater metagenome | collected 2019-01-08 | study: AquaDiva: Metagenomics assemblies of 32 groundwater samples | reverse complement strand
ATTGCGTCAGGCCTCGTCCCGCTAAGCGCGGACTCATTCCCAGTAATTAACAGGAGTGAAAAAGGCGCAAAATTATGCTATAATATCATCATGAAGTTTAGGAGGAGGACAAAAGGTTTCACCCTCATTGAAGTTTTGGTCGCGACCGGAGTGTTTTTGTTATTCGCGCTTGGAATCTATAGCGGTATTAGCATAGTTTTTAAGGTGGTGTATTCTTCACGATTACGAATTTTAGAAACCGCCCTTATCAACGAACAGCTTGAGATCGCGCGCAATCTTCCATTTGAAAGCGTTGGCATAATAAACGGCGTCCCCAACGGCGTCCTGCCAAACAGCACCACCACGGTTCGCAATGGCGTAACTTTCACGCTCGTGACAACGATTAGAAATATAGACGATCCTTTTGATGGCACAATCACCTCTACGCCCGCCGACACTTCTCCGGCTGATTATAAACTCATTGAAATTTCCGTGATTTGCCAAAATTGCCCACAGCAAACGCCGGTTATTTTAAGCACAAGAGTCGCTCCCAAATCGCTTGAAGGCGCGAGTCAAAATGGCTCGCTGTTCATTCATGTTTTTGACGTAAACGGTTTTGATGTCGTCGGCGCGGCGGTAAATGTTACCAACACCGCTTCAAGTTCGTTGATTGTAATTAATGACACAACCGACAACAGCGGCATGGTTCAAATAATTGATACCCCGACTGGAACTCAAAGCTATCACATACGGGTTAGTAAATCCGGCTACTCAAGCGATTACACGGTTTCTTCCACGGCGTCAGTTCCAAATCCGATCAAGCCGCCATCAAATATTGTAAGTCAAATGGTTACTGAAATAAGTTTTCAAATTGATCAGCTCACAAATCTTAATTTAAGCACGGTAAATCAAAGTTGCGCCGCTCTTGCGAGCGTCCCATTTTCAGTCCATGGAGAAAAAATCATCGGCGCCAGCCCGCAAGTCTATAAATACTCAAATGACATCACCACGAACGGCAGTGGCAATTATGCTTTTTCAAATTTGGAATGGGATAAATATCACCTCACGGTTTCCGGAACCACATACGACATCGCCGGTTCAATCCCAATGCTTCCAATTGACATGACCCCGGGCCTCACACAAAACGCGACATTAGTTATGGCTAACAAGAATGGCAATTCGCTTTTGGCGCAAGTTAAAGACGCCGGAACAGGCCTTCCGCTTTCAAACGCCACAGTCAGATTATATGACTCACCGAGTTATGACCAGTCGGTTTTAACCGGCGTCGGGTATTTGCGGCAGACAGATTGGTCCGGCGGAAGCGGACAGGTAAATTATGTTAATATAACAAAATATTTTAATGAAGACGGGAGCACGGATGATGACTCGCCGGAGGGGGATTTAAAATTAAGAAAATCTGGAAATCAATATCAAACCAGCGGCTGGCTGGAATCATCAACCTTTGATTTCGGAGGCGCTATAAATTATGACAATATCGTTTTTACCCCGGCCTCGCAACCCTCTCAAACCGGAAGCAATCCAATAACTTTTCAAATCGCGACTTCCAACACAACCTCGCCAAGCCAATGGAATTATTATGGCCCTGATGGCGCAACCAGCACTTATTACACCGCCACCAGCACTTTGATAAACAGTGTTCATGATGGCGACAGGTATTTGCGCTACAAGGTTTATTTAAAGACTAGCGACACTTCCTACACCCCGACATTATCCGAAGTTTTTATCACTTACGCGGCCAGTTGCACGCCTCCGGGGCAGGCATATTTTAGCAATGTCCCTTCCGCGACTTATGATATAGAGATTAGCCGCACAGGCTACACAACCAAAACAGACACAATTGATGTAACCACAACGGTTCAGGCAATTTTTAATCTTTCTCCGTCATAGTATGAATAATAAGGGCATAACTTTGTTGGAAATTATTGTGGCGGTTGGAATTTTTGCTCTTATCGCGGGCGCGATTGTTCAGGTTTTTCTTGTTAGCTGGCGTAATAATGCGATAGTTTGGGAACAGTTGGCAACGCAAAATGAAGGCAGAAAAGTTATCCAAGATTTTTCAAAAGAGTTGAGGGAAGCGAGCGATTCAAGCATCGGATCATACGCGATAGAGTCGGCCAGTGGAACACAAATAGTTTTTTTTAGCAATATTGACAGTGATGCTTATAAAGAGAGAATCAGATATTTTGTATCAAGCACAATTTTAAAAAAGGGAATAATCAAGCCGAGTGGCTCGCCGCTTGCTTACTCGTCCTCAACCGAAACCGTAACCGATGTCGCGCATGATATGGCCAATGGCACAAGTTCCGTATTTTTTTATTATGATAAAAATTTTACCGGTTCACAAACCCCGCTATCATCGCCGATTGATGTCGCCTCAATAAGAGTCGTGCGAATTATCCTAAAACTTGAAGAGGATCCGAATTTATCGCCGACTCCTTTTTATATAGAATCAAAGGTGATGATCCGAAACCTTAAGGATAATTAAATGTATGTCTTTGTTAAAAAAATTTGTTAATGATAAGAGCGGAAATCTGCTTTTGTTCGCGATTATTTTTGGCACGATCAGCATGACTGTTATTATTGTCGGCGTTGCCGGTTATGGAGTGAGCGAAAACAGAGCGTCAATAAGAAAACACAATCGCGAGCTGGCATTTCAAATCGCAGATGCCGGAGTAAACTATTATCGCTGGCATCTGGCTCATGACAAAACTGATTATTACGACGGCAACGGCACCAGCACCCCCGGGCCGTATGTGCACAATTATACCGACAAGGATGGCAACGTAATCGGTCAGTATTCTTTAGATATCACGGCGCCATCGCTTGGTTCAACCGTTGTTACTATTTCATCAACCGGATGGCTTATTAATCAGCCGGAAAGCAGGAGAACAATAAAAGTGAGAATCGGTTTTCCTTCAATGACCGACTACGCTTTTCTTACAAACAGCGACGCCTGGGTTGGAGATGACGAGGTAATCCACGGAAAATATCATGCAAATGGCGGAATAAGATTTGACGGCACTGCGGATGCGTCTATTACCAGCGCGGTGCCGAGTTATTACTGCCAACCTCTTCATGGCAATGGTTGCAGTAATTCGCTGAAGGATGGAATTTGGGGAAGCGGCGGGCCGACCGGTTATTGGAAATTCCCTGTCCCGGCAAAAGATTTCAGCGCCATCACCGATAATTTGGCGGATATAAAAAATGCCTCGCAAGATGGCGGAATCAGCTTATCTTCATCCGGCGAACAAGGCTGGGCTTTGATTTTTTTAAGCGACGGCACTGTGGGCGCAAGAAAGGTTTTAACGACGAATTGTTATAAAAGCAAAGATGTCGGGGAAAGCAGCTGGGTTGTCCGATGTATTGACGCGGCCACTTATGGAGCCACGACAACCTATTCGATGCCCTCCAATGGATATATATATATTGACGATATGGTTTGGGTTGACGGAACAGTCAACGGCCGGGCAACAGTCGGAACATCGGCGGGGAAATCCATAATAATAAATGGGAATATCAATTATCTGGCGCGAGACGGCAGCCATGTTTTGGGTTTAATCGGCGAACAAAGTGTTTTAATACCGAAAGAGTCGCCTGATGATCTTACGATTGACGCGGCCATGATTGCTCAAAATGGCGCGACCAAACGATATGATTTTTCCGGAGAGGGCGGGGACGACAGAAAAGACAGTTTGAATGTGTATGGCGCCGTTGTTACAAATAAAGTTTGGACATGGAGCTGGGTCAACCAAGGAGGACAGTTGGTTTCGGGATATAACAATACTAATTCCACCTACGACGCGAATTTAACATATAGTCCGCCGCCGGGTTTTCCGGTGGGTTCTGAATACGACTTAATCAGTTGGGAGGAAGTGAATTAGTTTCTCGTTTCGCTTGAAATTAAATATTCCATTTGATATAATTTAGTCATAATTTTAACCGTTTTTTTATATGAAGATAAGAAAATTAGTCATTCCGGTCGCCGGTCTTGGCACCCGTTTTTTGCCGGCAACAAAGGCCCAGCCAAAAGAGATGTTGCCCATCGTGGATAAGCCGATTATTCAGTATGTGGTTGAAGACGCGGTTAAATCCGGCATTACCGATATTATAATGGTAACCGGTCCGAGCAAGCGCGCGGTTGAAGATCATTTCAGCCCGAATTACGAGCTGATCAATTGGTTAAAAAAACAAGGCAAAGAAGAAATGGCGGAGGAGGTCAAAAAAATTGCCGACATGGCCAATTTTATTTTTATCCGCCAAAAAGGTCCTTATGGCAACGGCACTCCGATTTTATGCGCGAAGAATATATTGGGCAATGAACCTTTTGCCGTGATGTGGGGAGATGAGTTTTTTTATGCCCCCAAAAAACCGCAATTAAAACAGCTTTTAGAGACATACGAAAAGTATGGCGATCCGGTTCTGACAGCCTACGAAGTAGACAACGCCGGGACTGAAAAACATGGCATTTTAGACGGGGTGTGGGTGGAGGAAAATGTGTATCAGGTTAAAAATATAGTTGAAAAACCAGGTCCAAAGAATGCCACTTCACGGTTGGCCAGTCTCGGGGGGTTTGTGTTGACTCCGGATATTTTTGAGGCGCTGGAAAAAACCAAGCTAGGGAAAGGCGGCGAACTTTGGCTTGTTGACGCGATTTTCAAACTTTTAAAAAAGAGGCCGATTTATGCGAGGAAAATCGATGGAATATATTATGACACCGGCTCCAAGCTTGGGTATATTCAAGCCAATGTGGATTTTGCGCTACGAGACAATAAATTGAAAGGAGAATTTATAAAATACCTAAAAAGTGTGATATAATGGAATAGTTCTGTCCATTGGCTTATGCTAAAAAAATTACTTCCTGTTTTCTCAATAGCTGTTCTGTTGGCAACCGCCGGTTTTGGTTGCAAGGGCCTCTCCAAAGATCAACAGCAAGCCATGCGGCCTGTGACGGTTGAATATTGGACGGTTTTTGACGATGTTGATGCTCTGCAGTCGTTGTTGGCAAAATATCGCGCGGATAGGCCGTATGTTTCCGTAAATTTGCGGCAAATCAGCTCTGAAGAATTTAATTCGCGGCTTTTGGAAGCGCTTGCCGAAGATAAAGGCCCGGACATAATCTCCATAAGAAACAGATGGGTTAAAAATTATCAAAGTAAACTCGCTACGATGCCCGCTTCTGTAAAGGACACTGTAGTCAGAGTGGAAAAAACCACATTGGGCACAAACACGGTTGTAAAATCAAGCGATGTTATTTTACCGACAGCTTTGCAGATTGACAGGGAGTATGTGTCGGCCGTTAAAAACGATGTCATAGTCAACGGAAAAATTTACGGCCTGCCTCTTTCCCTGGACACAATGGCTTTGTACTACAATAAAGATTTATTTGATAAAGCGGGCATACCCGAACCGCCAAAAAATTGGGAAGAATTTCAGTCCGCGGCAAAAAAATTAACCAAATACGACAAAAAAACCGGAAAAATTTTGCAATTCGGGGCCGCGCTTGGAACCGGGAAAAACATAGCCGGCTTTGACGACTTGCTGTTTTTACTTTTCAGACAAAGCAATGTCGGCTTTACGGATAAAAGCGGGCAGGCGATTTTTCATAACAGAGTGGGCGCGGATCGTTTGAACGCGGCTTTTCCGATCTTGAATTTTTATACTGATTTTGCCAATTCCACCAGAGACACTTATTCTTGGAGCGGTGAAGCGCCGAGTTCTTTGGATAGCTTTATAAATGGTTCTCTTGGCATGTTTTTCGGATTTAATTATCATGACGCGATAATAAAAGCGAGGAATCCGCAGTTGAATTTTGAAATAATTTCAATGCTCCAGCTAAGCCCGGATCAACAGCCGGCCAACGTGGCCAACTACTGGGTGCAGGCTGTTACGGAAAAATCAAAGAACAAGAATGAAGCGTGGAATTTGATAAATTACCTCGCTCATTCAAAGGCGACGAAAGAATATCTTGACGCGACAAACAGGCCTTCGGCTTTGCGGGCTTACATAGGCGATCAGAAAGAAAAACCAGAGTTGGCGCCGTTCGCGTCGCAGGTTCTTTTCGCGGAAAATTGGTATAAAGGAAAAAATTACGAGTCGGCGATGAGCGCGTTGGATCAAATGGTTAAGGAGTGGCTTTTACCGGCCCCGACACCCGGCAGAGAAAATGAATACAGGCAGGAAGTTTTAAATCGCGCCGCGGCCAGATTTAATCAGACGTTATAGTTATGAATTTTTTTGTCAAAATTTTTTTTAGCGTGATTCTTATAGCGACCCTCTTATCTTCCGGAGCGAGAGTTTTGGCGGCTGGCGGCGAGGCGCGCGACAGTAAATTTATACCGCAGTGCGCTCTTGATGACCCGAATCTTAGACAAGAAGGAGAGTGCAGAGATGTCAGTATTTTTGTAACCATGCTTATCAACATTTCCAATTATTTATTTGGTTTTATAGGAGCGTTGGCCTTGCTTTTTTTTGTTTACGGCGGATTTGTTTTGATTTTATCGCAGGGCAATTCTGAAAAAGTGAAAAAAGGGTTTGAAATTATGTCAGCGGCCGCGATCGGACTTGTTGTGGCGTTCGGCGCTTATGTTTTGGTGAAATTCTTGGGCGATAGCCTTGTCAAAAAAGAATTTCAGTTAAAATAGCTTATGGTCAGGAGCGGTAAAATATATGGATTTATTTTTTTCCTCTTGCTGGGGCTATCGTTTTTTTTGGTTTCGGCTGGTGATGTTAGGGCCGGGTGGTTTTGGCATTTTAGTTGTTGGACGCATGAGGGGTTGTGTGTTGATCTTGGGTATAAAGAGTGGGACGACGCATTGGCAGGATGTATCCGGAATTGCCCGGATCTTATCATAGGCACTTCAACTCCTTCGTGCAGGATGGGGAATTTTAAAAAAGAACGTTGTCCGCCCAGTTTTTATTGTGCAAATTGTGGCGATGGTTGTAATCGTTATTATCTTCCAGAGGATCAAGTTCTAACGCTATGTTATGAAAGGGTGGAAGGCTGTGAAGAGATGGCTGTTGAGGATGTAATGGTAGGAGAGGGTGAGTGTTCGTCTGACAAACCGTATCTTTATAAGTATAGTTATTGGGCTATAGATGATGCAACAAAAGATCAGGTTTGCAATGAAATAGACGCGTTTAGCCTGAATCAGGCAAAGAGAAAATTAGTTGAAATTTTTACTATTTCTTCTAGCGCCGACCCAATTACAGATAAAGATAAAGACGATTTAGCCATGGAAACAAATTTGGCGCGGGGGGAATGCCCGGCAATCAATAGCACGCAACTCTATAACTATCACTGCTTCACTTATGAGCCGAGAGTATGCCAAGCAATTAGAGCCGCAAATGACAATGACGCCTATGAGAAAGCAAAAAATTTGTGCGGGAATAATGTTGTTAGCGGGACCGGAAGCGAAGCGGCCACGGAATTTAAAGATGGTCTTTGCCCATCTGAAAATGCCGGTGGTGGCGCCGGTGGAGGCAAAACAACGGATGATTTAATCTCGGACGCGCAAAAAAATTTAAATCCGGCGAATCTGAAAAATCCGCAGGATTTGGTCAATCGCGCCATTAAATTACTGATGGCTTTTGTCGGCACCATATCGCTGGTTATGTATATCGTGGCCGGAATTTTATGGATGTTTGCCGCCGGCAACACCGAACGGGTAACCACGGCAAAGAAAGTCATTGTCTGGACCACTCTTGGTTTGCTGGTAATGTTTTTCAGTTATGTTTTGGTGAATTTTGTATTTAATGCTATTCTAAAATAATTTATTTTTTTTCAATAATATTCCATGGAAGCCACTACCCATATCGCCATCTTTAAAGGCAAGCAAATTCGTAAAACACTATTACAAAATGAATGGTGGTTTTCGGTTGTTGATGTGGTAGAAGCTTTGACAGATAGTTCTCAGCCCAGTAAATATTGGACCGCGATGAAGGCTAGGGTAAGCAATGAAGATGGAATTCAGTTATCTACAATTTGTAGACAACTGAAATTGGAGTCATCTGATGGCAAAAAATATGAAACCGACTGCGCCAACACCGAGGGAATATTCCGTATCATCCAGTCCATCCCATCACCAAAAGCCGAACCATTCAAGCGTTGGCTGGCCAAAGTTGGCTATGAACGAGTGCAAGAAATTGAAGATCCCGAGCTTGCCTTAAAACGTATGCGCCTGCTCTATAAGGCAAAAGGATACTCTGATGACTGGATAGAAAAACGGTCGCGCGGCATAGCGATTCGCGAGGATTTGACCAATGAATGGAAGAATCGCGGAATTGCCGAACAAAGGGACTACGCTATTTTAACTGCCGAAATATCCAAAGCCGCTTTTGGCATGACGCCATCGCAATACAAAAAATTTAAGGGACTGAAACGGGAGAACTTGCGAGACCACATGAACGAATTGGAATTAATATTTTCTATGCTAGGCGAAGCGTCGACAGTTGAAATTACTAAAAATAGAGATGTTGAAGGTTTTAAAAACAGCAAACGAGCGGCTATTGCGGGAGGCGATGTGGCCGGAAAAGCTCGCAAAGATTTGGAAAGAAAAAGTGGAAAAAAAGTTTCGGCCAAGGATAATTATCTTAGGAAGCCGCAAGATAAAAAGTTGCTAGGGTAATAAAGAGGAACGACAAGAATAAAAATCACTATGATGAAAAAAACACTTTTAACAATAATCTTGAGCGCGACCTTTGTTTTGAGCATGTTTAACCGCGCTCTCGCCGCGGATCCAAAACCCGGGGAGTGCGGAACTGATGACAGGGGGCAGAATGTTTGCGCTTTGGATAATCCGCTGGATATTAAAGGCGACAGCACCAGCGTGGCGGCAATTATCAGTAAAATAATTCAAGCCGCGTTGGGCATAATTGGCGCGTTGACGCTTCTGATGCTGGTTTGGGGAGGTTTCCAGTGGCTTACATCTGCCGGAAATCAAGAGAAAGTAAAGAATGGAACCCAGACAATGAAGTGGGCGATTATTGGGGTGGTATTGGTATTTTTCAGCTATGTTATTTTGAGGATATTTATGGATTATTTGACTGTGAAGAAATAGAGCGGTGTGGTATAATATGTTCAATTGTCATGCTGAATTGATTTCAGCATCTTACGACAGATCCTTCATCCGCCAGCCGGCGGATTCAGGATGACAGGCGTCAAAAGATAAAATAATATGAAGATTTATTATAGAAAGGGGGTGAGAATATGAAAAAGTTAGTCGCGACATTTGCGATGGCTTTGATTTTATTGCCGAATTTAGCAATGGCGGCCGCTGGAGATATTGGGACAGCTGTTGATCCATTGGGCGTAGATAAAGCTGGAGGAGGAACCGGATTGGGAAACAAAGATATCCGAGAGACAGTGGCAAGTATCATTAAAGTCGCGTTAAGTTTGCTTGGAATCGTTGCGGTTGTGATAGTTTTGATCGGCGGTTTCAAATGGATGACAGCCGGCGGCAATGATGAGCAAGTTGGAGAAGCTAAAAAATGGCTTTACTCCGGCATCATTGGTTTACTCATAATATTGTCAGCTTACGCGTTAACAAAGTTTGTCATAGAAAACTTGATTAAGGCAACAACATAACCGTAATAGCGAGCTAGTTGCTTTAAAAGCAATGGCGCGCTTGGTTCGGCCGACCGCGATATGGCTCCTCGGAGATTATATCTAGGTTACATGAGAATCAGGCGCGCCACGCTCTGCGGTTAGGCGTTAAAATGTCATTCTGAGCAGAGCGAAGAATCCGTGTCAATTTGTCATGCTGAACTCGTTTCAGCATCTAACGGTAGATCCTGAAATAAATTCAGGATGACAGACAGAGATCCTTCATTTCATTCAGGATGACAACCAAAAACCAATTTCGTAATTTCGCAGCTTTCGTATTTCGTACATAATATAATTATGTCAAAAAAAATTCTATTTATCCTCGCCTTGTTTGCGATTTTGATTCCAGTCATAACACTGGCCGCTTATGGTTTGGAAGATGCGGCAAAAGATACGGGAATAATTGACAGTCCGAGCGCGTCAATTCCTGATTTGGTCGGAAAAATTGTCGGCATTGCCCTTTCTTTTTTGGGAATAATTTTTTTCTTGCTTATTTTATACGCCGGATTTACATGGATGACGGCTTTTGGCAACGCGGAAAAAATCAACAAAGCCAAAGATATAATGGAAGCCGCCGTTCTGGGGCTTTTGATAGTTTTGGCGGCGTATGCGGTTACGAGATTTGTATTTTCAAGTTTGAATGTGGGTGGGTCTGGGGAAAGTATGAGCACTCAAGTTACGCCAGTCGCCTCTCCTGTCGCCGGTCAGCTTTGTGGCGATAGAAATAATAGGGTTTGGAGCGCAGGCGGGGTGTGCACGACGGAATGTAAATATCAGTTTCCTCGCGGAGAATGCTTAGATACGCGCAGCTTTGATTGTATAGAAGAATTCAAAGAGGGTCTTTGCCCGGGAGAAGATAATATTAAGTGTTGCCCATTAAAATAAATTTTATAAGCGGATTATATGGCTAAACCATGTAATCTCACTTACTTCGTATATGAAAAAAATAATTATCGTTTCAATTTTAGCCATAGCTTTGATTGTTCCAACGGTAGCTCTGGCGCAGTTATCGGGAGCTTTGGATAAACTTCATGAAGTTGGTGGAACGCAGGGGGAGAAATTAGGGGTTCAAGCCGATCTCTCCAGCACAGTGGCCACGGTTATTAAAGCGATTTTGGCCATTGTCGGTTCTGTGTTTTTGGTGCTTACAATTTACGCCGGCGTGCTATGGATGACGGCGCAGGGCGAAGATGAGAAAGTGAAAAAAGCAAAGGATATTATCACGGCTTCCGTGGTAGGTTTGGTTATTGTCTTGTCGGCTTATGCCATTACGGCGTTTGTGACGAGTAAATTGACGCAGTCTTCGCCCGTTGATGATTTAGCGCCTCCACCATCGTCAGGGCCAGAGGGGTGTTGTTATTTTAAAAATTTCGGAATTATTACGTGTATAGAAGGTTATACCGAATCTGCCTGCGGTGCGGCTCCTAATCGTGAATGGTGGACAGAAGCCGCATGTGACGCAGATTGTGGTGGGTGAAGCGAGTTGTAAATATAAAGTTATGTTAAAAAAATATTTTATTATTTCTTTAGTATTATTTAATCTATTGTTCGGGTTGGCGTCTGCCGGTCCTATTAACGCCGCCGACCTTTCTGACGATATTGCCGCGAAAAGCGGGTATGGCCCGGCGAATGAGTATTCATTGTCCATAACAATTGGGAAAATAATTAAAGTCGCTCTAAGTCTGGTCGGGACAATCTTTCTCGTATTGACAATATACGCGGGATTTTTATGGATGACCGCCGGAGGGGGCGAAGAGCAGTTGACTAAGGCCAAAGCTATCCTAAAAACATCGGTAACGGGACTGTTAATTGTGCTCGCCTCCTACAGTATCACTTATTTTGTAATGTTTTATGCCTTTCAGACTCAACATTAGGAATTTTCTAAAAAGATTCGTCGTTGTCGCTGTTTTGCTGTTCGTTTTTTTTGTGATTGGATTTAAAGCGTCCGCCCAACCAGATTCGCTTGAGCGGGAGGCCTTTGAACAATTAACAGCGGCCGGGGTGGGCGGAAATTTTGACGCTCCGATTGATCCGCGGGTCATCGTGGCGAATATTATAAGAATAGCCCTGACTCTTCTCGGGACAATATTGGTAGTTTTGATAGTTTATGCCGGATTTTTATGGATGACCGCGGCCGGAGAGGCGGATAAAATTGAAAAAGCAAAAAAGATTTTATACAACAGCGTGATCGGAATGGTAATTATTTTGGCGGCTTACTCCATTACCACTTTTGTCGTCAGAGTCGCCCTGCAAATTCCCAATTGTGACAGTTTCACTGTTTGGGGCGGTTCGCTGTGTTATTGAAGCTCTGAAAATATTTTATCTAAAATTATTTTGTTAGCGTCCGAAATTGGCGCTGATTTTATTTTTTCTTTACCACTTGTAATCAGCTCTATTTTTTTTGCCAAGTCGTCGCTGGATTCTACGCTGAAACCATAATTATTCTCAACTATATAGTTTGTGTTAAATTGTTCTTGCCCGGGTATGGAATTGATTATAATCAAAGGTTTGTTGAGGTGAATCGTTTCCGAGACAGTCAGCCCGCCGGCTTTGCTGATTATTATATCCGACACTTTCATCCATTCGTCAACATCGTCGGTTTGTTTTATTAAAATTAAATTTTTATAATCATTTTTTATTTTTGCCAAGTCCGCGTAGGTCTGCTTGTTTCTTCCGGCTATGACGGCTAGATTCAAGTTTTGATTGTAGGAGAAAATCGTTTTTACCGCGTCTTTCAGTTTTATTGATCCCTTGTTGATTGGCATGACTAAAATAACGGGCAGATTTGGGTTTATTTCCAGTTTCTTTTTTAACGCGCCCAAGTCTTTGTCTTCAAAAAATTTTGGGTGTATTGGCAGCCCGCTGACAGTGATTTTGTCAGCCAAATCGTTCATTTGCGCTTTGACGGCTTCAGAAGAGACGAAGAACCTTTTTGCATTATTTGAAATCCAAATTTGGTGAGCGTGGAAATCAGTGATAACCACATTCACGGGTATTTTAAAATTGTCCGAAAAAATTATTTGAGGAAAGAAGTGCGTGGAAATTATCACATCGGGATTGTATTCCCGAATTTTGGCGAATAATTTTTTTGCGCATGGCGTGAAAATCGGGCGAAGCCATTTTAGAAATTTATGAAGCCATTGTTTGTCCGTGAAATTATAGAAAAATCCGTAAAATTTTGAAAAAAAAGAAGTGAGAGCGTCGTAAGAATGAACAAATAATAGTTTCGCGATCCAGGACATGTAGTCAGCCATATCAATGTGAAGCGCCTGGCAGTTTGGGTAGTCTTTTTGGCAAGTTAAACGGAGGGCTTCAGCCGATTTAACATGGCCGGAACCGGTTGAGCATGAGATTATTAGCAATTTTTTGCCATCCTGCATATTGATTCACCGAAAAATTTGTTTTGGGT
>ERZ1292629.3144-Hain-H43-01um-R1-3144-length-13011-cov-7_pt1 | contig 13011 bp, 12 predicted proteins | sample MGYA00564399_ERZ1292629 | MGnify/ENA primary metagenome ERZ1292629 (study PRJEB36523, sample SAMEA6512636) | groundwater metagenome | collected 2019-01-08 | study: AquaDiva: Metagenomics assemblies of 32 groundwater samples | reverse complement strand
TACGCCGTCGGCAAGCGCCTTCTCAAAGTGAAAGTGCTGGGGGTGGAGTAACACATGAAAGTAGGTTAAAATATCGACTGACATGGACACAAAGTCTAAAATACTCGTGGGCGTGTTTTTTGCTCTAATCGTAACCGCTACGGTTTGGAAGTATTACATATTTGTTACAAAGCAGGATTTTATAATTTTCAATCATACTTCTTGTAACCCCGGCATTGAATCGTGTTTTGCATATGATTGTGAAATCAATGACGAGGAATGTAATCAGTCTCCTTTTAAAAAGATAAGTAAAAACGCTAAAAATATTACTGACTGCACTCTCGAAAAATGCTCGGAGCTCTCATGCAGTCCGGGAGAGACTGATTGTGTTATAACTCTCTGTTCTGAAGAAACCATTGAAGAGGGAGAAGTTTGTGTGTATAACCCGGTATCAGTTTTCAACTCCGTTTCTGACGAGTCGTCTGCTACTTCGTCCGACCAAACAGATTTATGAAAAAATCACGAGTAAAAGGCGCTCATTATACGATTGATTTTTTTGGATGCGACCCACATCAGTTAGACTCTCTAGATTTTTGGAAAAAAGCTCTTCCTGAGGCGGCTGGCGCCGCGAAAATGGATGTTCTGGACAGCAGTTTTCATCAGTTTGACCCACAGGGCATCACAGGATTTCTTCTCTTATCATCCTCGCATATCTCTTTTCATACATGGCCGGAATACAACTATGTCGCGTGCGACATTTTCAGTTGCACCAACGGCGATGATACTAAAAAAGCAGTTGATTATCTGAGAAACGTTCTGGACCACTCAAGGACTGAAATTCATCACATAAAAAGGGGTTATGTAACAATGGACTATTTTGTTTCCCCGATTTTTTCTACAGGGAAAAAGGAACATATAAAAGTTGTAAAAAAAATAGCCGATATTACAACACCGGTACAACATATCATGGTGCTCGATACCGTACCCCACGGCAGGTGTCTCATCATTGACGGCCTCGTGCAAACTTCCACAAAGGACCATGAAACGTATGACCGGGCGATTCTCGACAAACTATCAAAAAAAGACAAACGGATACTTATCCTCGGTGGCGGAGACGGCTATGTGGCTGACACCGCTCTCAAAATAAATCCCGATGTTCATGTGACTATCGTAGACCTTGATCCAGAAGTAGTGTACGCGGCGAAAAAATATCTTGGCCAGAAGAAAATTTTTGCGAATCGCAATATTCATACTGTTATAGGTGACGCGATGGTATTTATGAGAACACAACTTGCCCAGAAAGGTCAGATATATGACGGTATCGTTTGCGATCTCACGGATAATCCCGTGGGAAGTAATGGTACGAAAAAGAATATGATTATATTTTATACAGAACTTTGCTCTCTGGCCAAAAACTTCCTCGAGGACGGAGGATGGTTTACGATACAGGCGGGAGCAACAAAAGTAACTCGTAAATATATTAATACCGTAAAATTACTTACTGGCATTGTCGAAAAGCAATTTGGAATGGTGGAACGCAAGGACGTTTTAATTCCGAGTTTTAGCGAGAAAAACACTTTTTTGTATACAAAGAAATAAATTTCCCATAGTTTTGATATGACAAAAGACAGACAGTATATGAGAATCTGCGTAAATTTGGCAAAACAAGCCACAAAAAATGGTGATTTTCCTTTTGGTTCAATTGTCGTTCTGGACAATGAAATTGTCGGTAGGGGATACAACACAGCTATAGCAAAAAAAGAGGTTTGCCTTCATGCAGAAATACTGGCTTTGATCCATGCGCAAAAGAGATTATCCAGAAAAAAATTGTCGCAATGCACTATTTATTCAACTGTTGAACCTTGTCCAATGTGTTCTTTTGCGATTAGAGAGCTCAATATAAGGAGGGTAGTATTTGGTTTGAGGTCTCCGTTTATGGGTGGTTATAGTAGATGGAAGATTTTACAGGATAAAAAACTAAACAAGATTTTGCCAGAGATATTTCTTGAAGTACCAAAAATCATTCCAGATGTTTTTAAAGAAGGAGTTGTAAAAGGGTGGGAGAATTGGAACAAAAAAAGTTGGGACGATTTCTGTGAAAAGGGCCTGTTTGGCTAAAGAACACTAAGCATCTTCGTGAATCAAGGGAAAGGATCAAAAGATCGAATTGTTCCCATGACCTACACATTGGCCCAAAGCTTAAAACGCTATGTAGATGAAAGAAAACAATTGAATAAAACCTGCCCTTACTTTTTCACATCTATACATCGGAATTCTGGCTACACTGATAGTGGGCTAAAGCGATTGGTAATACGAATGCGAAAAGCTTCCGGTATCTCTTTTACTATCCATAAACTCCGGCACACATATGGTACCCTCATGATTGAGGGTGGGTGTGATATATACAGTTTGTCGAAAATGCTGGGTCACAGTGATATAAAAACAACGACAATCTATCTTTCTGCGAGCGTGGAGCATTTGAGGGCACAGATGACAAAACATCCGTTGAATGATCTATAAAGATGTGTATGTAAGACAAAGAATATCTGTTTTTAAGGTTATAATGTTTAAATATGTCTAAAGATAAAATTGAAAAACCGAATAAGCTTAAAAAGTTATTGAATGTTATAAGTAGATATATTTTATCAAGTGATACGACATTCAAACAAGATGATTTTAAAATATCTGAAAAATTAATTCTGAATGCTAAAAAGGAAATAATAATTTTTGAGAAAAAAGATGAATATAAAAAATTAAAAGTTATTTTTGGAAAATCCAAACAAGATTTCGTGTTCATGAATTCATATGGTATTCACCATAGAGATTTTGACGAAATGTCATATAGTATAGGTGGCCATCCTACAGCAACAATTTTACCTGTTTTATTAGCATTCAATATTGAGCACAAGAAAGGTTACTTCTTACAAGCTTTGAAACTTGAAATAATTTTAGGCAAATTATTTAATCCGGAATTATATAATACTAAATATCATCCGACTACAATAATTGGAATTATGGGATCAACAGCTATTTCCTCAAAAATCCTAAATTTATCTTATAAGCAAACAATAAATGCTCTGGGTATAGCTTTTAGTTTTTTTAGCGGAATTAAGGGAAATTTTGGTTCAGATGCAAAAAGCCTTCAAGTAGCAAATACTACAGAGTATGGTTTACTATCAGCGTTGTTTTCTCAAGCAGAATTCGGTTCAAATATAGACTTACTGGAACAGACTGACATATTAGAATTTTTTATAGGTAAAAAAATTAATAATGTAGATATTAAAAATCTTAAAAAATTATTAACCAAACACCTCACATTAAAAAACGAATTTCTTTTAAAAAAATATGATGTATGTGGTAGTTTTCATAATATAATAGAGTTAGCCTTACAAGATAGAATTAAGTATTCAAAAGATACATTAAATATTAAAGAAATTATTTTACACATTCATCCGGAAAAATTAAAAAATAAAAACATTTTATACCCGAGGAACGCAACTCAAAAAAAATTCTCGCCTCGATATCTCTATGCATATACTTTCTTGGGAAATAACATTGAAAAAATAGCCATCTCAGATTTTATTTCTAATAATGTAGTTCAATTTATGAAAAAAGTAAAAATATTTCCAGACACTAAAATAGGAAAGTGGAACTACAAAACTATACACAAAAAATACTCCTAACAAATATTCAAAGGTTAATTAATTTTCTTAAGTTTAATTACATCTCCAATTTTTGCTCCTATCGAAGAAGCACCATATTCTCGTACTTGTCCTAGTTCAAACAATCCAAAAGAACTACCTGGAAAAAGTACCCAACTACCAGTTTTTTGGGACATCATTCTTTTACAAAAAATAGCTTTAATCTTACTCGTGTTAATCCTTATTTCATAAAGGTCATTTTCTTTTGGATTGTCTAAATCCCCGGTAAATTTCATCATCCCAAAATTATCAATATGAACAATAGTATAATCTATTACATTTAATCTTTTAATTTCTTTTGAATGAATTGCAATTCCAAATTTTTTAATATCTTCTCCTTCTGCGATTTTAGCAATTGTAGGAGCTGTTACAAACTTTCCACTGAAAGAAACAAACTGAGGATTAAATTTAGTAAAGAGTTCCGAAGCATCATAGAGCTCTTTACAACCAAAATCCCTTGTAAGCCAATCAAATGCACCAGTATTTCTCCCCATAAAAATAAAACCGTTTTTTTTGGTTCTCCCTATCACACTTTTTGGCCTCTCTTGACATGGATTAAAAATAACTAAAAATATTGTTCCGGGCGGATAAGACTCCGCCATTAATCTTATGGTAAAATTGCAATTTATGGCCGAAAACTCTTTGACTGGTACAAATGGTTCTAAAATAACATTCTCTTCTCCATGTAAAATATTAATCATGTTTGCCCGTAATTCATTTGCCGCTATATCAGTGCAGTCAGTTATGGTAACGATGTGTTTTTTATTCATATTTTATTTAAGTATTTAATAAATTGATCTATTTTTTTCTACTATATCACGTCGAGTTTTTTACAGACAAAATTGCTTTATCCTTAAAAATTTAATATACTTTTAAAATGTTTTCGTGATATGAACTAAAGTTCTTCGTTGAAGAGCTAGGATCTCTAAAATTGTGGCATTATTAGTTTCGTAATTCAAATGGAAAATAAGACTATGGACTGGATTCGGAGTTGATAATTAGAAATATGGAGAATTTAAAAAACAAATCTGATACCGCAAAACGTGAAGAAAAAGTATTGGTATTCTGGAAAAAGAATAAGATTTTCGAGAAGTCCCTTGAGAAGCCGTCACCTAACGGCGAATTTATTTTCTACGATGGTCCTCCATTCGCAACTGGTACTCCACATCAGGGTTCACTCCTTTCTTCTGTCGCTAAAGATCTTATTCCGCGTTATAAAACTATGCGAGGATATCGGGTGCGAAGACGTTGGGGTTGGGATACGCATGGTTTACCTATAGAGTCGCTTGTCGAGAAGAAACTAGGTCTTAAGAGTAAAAAAGAAATACTGGCACTTGGTATAGGTAAATTCAACGAAACTGCGCGGACTATGGTCCTTGAATATGTAAACGATTGGAAACGCTACATTGAGCGGGTCGGGCGTTGGGTTGATTTTGATAACTCTTACAAAACGATGGACAACTCGTTCATCGAATCTGTATGGTGGGCTCTGAAAGAGATTTATAAAAAAGGTCGGCTTTATGAAGGCCACAAAGTGTTGATGTATTGTCCACACTGTGAGACTCCACTTGCAAAAGCGGAGATAGCAATGGATAACACCTATAAAGACATTACAGAAGAGGCAGTGACGGTAAAATTTAGAATTACAGAGCCAGAGAAAAAGGGTCTACCAACAAATACTTACGTGCTGGCATGGACGACTACACCATGGACATTACCGGGGAATGTTGCACTCGCTGTCAATAAAGATTTAGTATACGCCCTCTATAAGCATGAGGGTGAGTTTCTTGTTGTGGCAAAAGACCGGGGTGGGGTTTTGGGACTGGGAACCCCAGAAAAAGAATTGCCTGGAACTCTTTTGTTAGGCATAAAATACGAACCTCTTTTTAATATACCAAAAGTAGCTCTTGCGAAAGGAAAAAAATATGAGATCATTGCGGCTGACTTTGTGACAGATAATGATGGCACCGGTGTTGTGCATACAGCTGTTATGTATGGTGAAGATGATTTCAATCTTGGTAAGTCCGAAGGACTACCCATGGTGCAACTTCTAAGTTCGAACGCTACATATAATGACGACGCGCCTGAATTTGTGCAAGGGAAGTATATAAAAAAAGCGGAGCCTTTCATTAAGAATTTTCTTGAAACGCAAGGGCTTCTATTTGCAAAAGGACTAAACACACATTCATATCCGCATTGCTATCGTTGTGGTACACCTCTTATTTATAACGCTGTCTCGTCGTGGTTTATTGATATCCAAACTATTAAAAAGAAGTTTCTTTCAGAGAACGAGAAAATTAACTGGATTCCAGAACACTTAAAGCATGGTAGGTTTAAAAATATTCTTGAGAATGCACCTGACTGGACCATTTCTCGCAATCGCTTTTGGGCTTCACCGCTTCCTATATGGAAATGCGAAGGCTGTAATAATATACGAGTTATAGGAAGTATTGCGGAGCTAAAAGAGAATGCACAGGAAGAAGTGCTAGACGAACTTGACCTACATCGCCCGTACATCGATACGTTCACATTTTCGTGTGAATGCGGTCGTGAGATGCGTCGTATTCCCGAGGTGGTAGACTGCTGGGTTGAGTCCGGTTCTATGCCGTTTGCTGAATATCATTATCCATTTGAGAACAAAGAAGAATTCGAGAAACGTGCACCAGGCGACTTTGTATCCGAGTATATAGGCCAGACCCGCGCATGGTTCTACTACATGCATGCTATATCTATTGAGCTTTTTGACCGTCAGTCATTTAAGAATGTCATTACAACCGGTAATATAAACGGCAAGGATGGCACGAAGCTCAGCAAAAGTAAGGCTAATTTCACCGATCCATACGTCCTATTTGACGCATACGGTGCCGACGCATTCAGATACTATCTCATGGCGAGTCCAGTCATGCAGGCAGAAGACATCATTTTCCGGGACGAAGATGTCAAGGAAGCACAACGAATGATTAACATGCTTCGTAATGTGCATGCTTTTTATCTCTTATTTAAGGATGAACATAGAGAACAATTATTCTCTGGTAGTCCAAATATGCTTGATCGATGGATACTTATTCGCTTATCAGAAATCACAACACAGACAACTGAGGCATTAGAGCACTACGACATTGTTCCTGCCGTGCGCCCGTTTCGAGATTTTATAGATGATCTCTCCACATGGTATTTGCGTCGCTCGCGCGAACGTATAAAAGGAACTGATGAACACGATAAAAAATATGCATTGGCCACGTTACGTTTCGTGCTTCTGGAATTTTCTAAGATTATCGCGCCGGTCATACCTTTTGTTGCTGAAGAAATATTTCAAACATTACGTTCCTCTAACGATGCAGAGAGTGTACATTTGAGTGATTGGCCCAAAAGTATTTACTCGTTTTCAGACTCTTCTTGCACTGAAAAAGATAAGATCCTGCTAACAAAAATGCAGAGCATACGTACTCTTGCTTCTGAGGGTCTCATGCTTCGATTCAAGGCAAATATTAAGGTACGTCAACCACTTGCAACTCTTTCTGTTCCTGGAGTATTTTCTGCTGAGCTCCGTTTGCTTCTCGCAGAAGAGGTAAATGTGAAGGAGATTATTGAGAACACTCCTGAAGTAACGCTTGATACAAATCTTACTCCAGAACTGATCAAGGAGGGAGATGAACGTACGTTTCAACGTGCCGTAGCTGAAGCTCGCAAAGAGAATGGATTTTCTCCAAAAGACATGGTGAGTGTGGAGAAAACATCTGATGGCAAATATATTGCAGAACTTTCAACAGAAACCGTTCGTTTTAATCTTGTTAAAAATACCCCTTAATAAATCTAAAGAAAACTTATTTTAAACACTTATGACAAATTCCAAAAAAATAGGTGAAAATGACTATAATCCGACCATTCAGGTCGACAAAGATACTACAAAGACCCCATTCGTTAGGTTTTTTACTAGAACTGGTGTAACTTTCTCGTGCATTTATTCTGACAAAAAACAGATTGCTTTGGTTGCAATGTTTAGCGATCCTGAATTACTAGACACCTTTCGTACAGTTCCTGTGAGATTACATTCGTCCTGCGCCAATAGTGATATATTGGAGAGTTTTGACTGCGATTGTCATAGCCAACTATTGCGTTCAATTGATATTCTCAGAGAAAGAAACGGGGTGCTCATCCATTTATTCCAAGAAGGGCGTGGGGCTGGAATTTTCGCAAAATTTCTGGGAATGTATACGATGCAATCTAGTGGTCTAAGCACCTATGGTGCTTATGAGAAACTGGCTTTGGATGTTGATGGACGAATTTACTCCCTTGCTTTTAAGATTTTACGTGACCTTGGAATTAAAAGTATATCTTTTTTAAGCAACAACTCAAAGAAGGTAAAGGCTTTCCAAGAGGGTGGCTTTTCGGTTATCTCTGAACCTTTACTTGGCGAAACTACACCTCAAAATTTTGGATACCTTTTTAGTAAATTTTCTGAAGGTCAACATAAAATTTTAACACTCTTTCCAGAAAATGGAGACTATTATTTTTGCAAAACAGCTTCATCAGTTGAACCATTTCGTCGAACATGGATAATCGACGGCGATGACACACTGTGGGAAGACAATATTGTTTATATGAAAATAACTGATGATTTTGTTAAACATTGTCTTCCTCACACACCGAAAATTACAGAGCAACAAATTCGTCAGATGATAGATGAGACGGAAGAGAAGACAATTCAAGAATATGGTTTTGGTGCACATGGTTTTCGAAAATCTTTAGAGATCGTTTATGAACTTCTTGTTGCGAAAAACAACGCAATTCCGAAACCCACAAAACTGTTCGACTCGGTTATTCAAACTCTTAAAAATCAACTAAAAGTTCTGATTGCCGATACTGTTAGAGTTTTAATCGAATTAAAGAAGCGTGGTGACGGACTCATTCTTTATACTCAAGGATCTCCACATATTCAATTTGAAAAAATTGCCCGATCTGGGTTGGCAGAATATTTTCATGCACTTTGTGTTGTAAAATTCAAAAACGATAATTCATTTAAACGGCTACAGCATGATTTCACTTTTAACCACGGTGAATTTATTGTTGTGGGAAACAGTTTACGTTCGGACATCGAACCAGCTCTACATGCGGGTTTGAAGGCAGTTCATTTTAATAATCTTAATTCTTGGCACATTCAGAATCTATCAAAGTTAAAGAAATCGGAGTATCTGCAAATTGATGGACTAATAGAACTTCTCAAACTCAGCATTTGAATAGAATATTATTTCATGAGCTTTTAGTGATTAATGATCTCAAAAATTACCTTGCTTTCCTTCGCACTTATTCGGCCAGTTCCACCTATTGGAAAGGTAAATTGGGGATATGTATGTCCAAAATTTAGGTTTGCCACTACTGGGATTTTGGAGAGCTCAGGATGATTTCGAACTATTTTAACCAGGATATCGTCGCTGATCTGGCTGGTTGAAGTAAATCGACCTATTAAAAGGGCTCTTACTCCTTTAAATCCTTTTTGGTGTATCACAGATTGAAGCAGGCGATCGAATGATCGAGGCTTAATTTCACTGTTTTCTTCAAGCATCAAAATAGAGTCTGATAAGTCAGGAAAAAATTCAGTTCCGAAAAGTGTGGCTAGAGAAGTTAGATGACCACCAACTAGTCGTCCCTCAGCAACTCCCTCATTAATGATTAATGGCCCTGGATTTGGAAGAAATTTTCTATTTTCTTGGTCAAGCCACCAACAATCATCGCTCCAAGAATGAACCGAATTGACCACAAACGGCTTTCCTCCAAAAAGGCATTCTTGAAATGTTTCCAACATGTATTCAAACCCTTTCCCCATTCCAAATGTCCCGTAGAAGGGACCGTAATATGTTACGATTCCCGTTTTAGCATAAATAGCATTCACCAACACTGTAATATCAGAGAATCCACAAAAAATCTTTGGATTATCTTTTAATAAATTCCAATTTATTGATTGCAGAATTTGAGCGGTATTCATCCCTCCAAGTCCAGATAGGATTAACTTAACTTCAGGATCTACCAGAGCCTCATTTAAATCTTCCACTCGAGTTGCCACACTAGAAGTATCAAACTCATCATTGTCTTTCACATGCTTACCAAAAGATACACGGAGACCCAGTGTCTCGAGGTTTCTATTGCAAATTTCACGTTGAGAGGTCGATACACCTTTCAAACTGAGTCCAAAAGATATCACCCTAGCGAGATCTCCTTTTTGGAGATGTGTTGGAAAATGAGATATTTTAATCATAGATACAATATATATCATACCCTAAATTATTGGTCGGTGATTCCTATTACTAGTGAATTAGCACTCTAATTGCATAGTTTGCTTTTCTTCCAGAACACTTTCCTTGGACTCAAAAATTCAAGACGTTTCCGTTCTCGGTTATTAAGCTGTCGAACTGCGTGCGCTAATTCAGCTGGAGTGATCAAATTGAAATCATATTTCTTGGGAAAATATTCTCGAAGAAGTCCATTGGTGTTTTCATTTGAACCTCGTTCCCAGAAGTGATACGGGTAGGCGAAGTATATTGTCATTCCAATTTTCTTTTGAAGACGCTCCCAATCGCTGAACTCCGCACCATTGTCGAGTGTAATCGTCTTTCTTTTCTTCTTTGGGATTTTCCTGAAATGTTTGACGGACAATTTGGTTAAAAGTTCTGCATTTGTTTTTGGGAGCAGAAAGGCGATGAGATATCCGGTTCTTCGATCCACAAACGACACAATTCTCACACGTTTGTCTCTGCCCATTAAGGTGTCACCCTCAAAATCACCGATACGACCACGTCTTTCGATGACCTTAGGTCTTTCATCAATACGTTGTTTCTTGGCCTGTTCTCGCCTCTTTTCTCTGATTTTGGTTCCTCGTTTTCGACGATATTTACCTTTCTTTGATCTCAAATGCTTTTTGAGGTGGGGTGCCCTTTCTTTGATGTATCTGTAAATTGAACTTGCAGAAACACGTTTCAGTACTCCGGCAATTTGTTCTGGAGATTTGCGATCGATCAGCATCTTTTTGATTGTCCGAAGAAGTGTCCCTTTGATCACCCGAATACCTTCCATGGCGGCAATTCTCTTCATACGCTTTCTGCGACGGACTTCGCAGACATCATATCGGTCTCTTCCTCCATATTCTCTGACATGCCTACTTAACGAGCTCTGATCTTTGCCGATGGTACGTGCGATTTTACTAAAAGAATGGCTAGCTCTGAGCATGCGGCTGATGCAAGGCCAATCATCCTTGCCGATATGTGTATGTGACATTTCCGATTCAAATTATGAGTATGAATCGGAGTATGAACCTTCAAAAGGGGTATGCAATTAGCCTGCAAACCAATATGCAATTAGAATGAGAATCCAGTCCTACGCTATTGACTTTTATAGCTATTTTATGCTATAATTGGAAAGTAAATCGTCGACATATCGCCGACGATACAGCAATTTCTGAACAAAAGGATTGAAATCATGAACTTTGTGACCGCTGTCAGATCTTTGATAAGACACCCAGGAGTAAAGGTAAGCAAGTTTTTCATCACTGAGAGAGTGATTACTCTTCTCACTCGTGTGATAGATGCGCTCATCATTTACCTCGTAATATTGGATCCGACTCCGTACGGGGGCCTCAAGGCCTACGTATATACGACGCCTCTCAACATCTTTCTGTGCGTATGTGTGGTGTATGTACTCGATGTGTTCTCGCAAAATGGATATGACCTCACTGGGCTTGAAGAGTACCAGGAGATACTCCATGAAAAGTACCATCGTAAGCAATACATCAAACGCTTCGCTCAATGGATACTAAAGAGACGGGGGACTATTTTCTGGGTGGGTAGTTGGTTCTATCTTGACCCTGATTACGTGACATTGTTGTTGCGTGATAAGGGGAGAGGTTTCTGGACCAACATCCTTTGGATCACTGTGCCCTCCACTGTGCTCGCCATGGCGGTGTGGGTCCCTCTATGGTGGTGCGTTGTAAACGCATTCCTAAAAGGTTCCGAATGGGCCAAGTGGTTCCTGGATCTATAATTTGCGCCCGCGCTTTTCCACAAGAAAAGCGCGTGTTTTTTTGGTAGTATAGCGATATGACATCCCGAACATATTCTTGGATCAATCCTATTCTCGAAGTAAAGGAAACTGGAAAATATGGAAAAGGAGTTTTTACAAAAGACGATTTAAAAAAAGGTAACGTGTTAATTGTTATGGGTGGATATATTTGTAATACTGAACAGGAGAATAATTTAGGTCGCTTTGCTACTGAATATAATATGGATATTTCTGAAGAGTGGTCTTTTTGTCCAACCAAAGAAGAAGATATTAATCTTATGCCACAACATTTTGTTAATCATAGTTGCGAACCAAATACTGGTTTTAAGGATACGACTTTTATGATTGCAATTAAAGATATTAAAAAAGGGGAAGAGATCGTATATGATTATGCTTTTGTTATGTGGTCGGCAAATGACAGCAAGTATCACCTTGAGATGAAATGTCTATGTGGTACTCCATCATGTCGTGAAAAAATTACCGAAAATGATTGGAAAATAAAGTCTATTCAAAATAAATATGGGGAATATTTTCAGCCTTTCTTGAGGAGGAGATTTAAAACTTGATATGTTCTGTGAACCTTACCCAGATCTTGTATATCTATTATTTTCGGCACATGCCCCTGCGCTTCTTTACTATTCACATTTTCCAGCAATCATTGTTTCTTTACTTCTAAGTGTTTTCATTCTCATTAATAATAGAAAAGAACTTACGGGAAAAATCTTGGCTACAATTTCAATAACCTTTTCTCTTTGGACGATAATGGATCTTTTTATATGGACACAAATTGATAGCCGTTTGGTGATGTTCCTCTGGTCATATTGGTTTTTCCTATTTGTTTTGTTATTTGTTTTGAGTTTTTATTTTTTGTATACTTTTACGAAAAATAAAGATTTACCTATTTCCCAAAAAATTATTTTCTTAATTCTCCTACTACCAACAATCCTTCTTTCCTCAACTAAATACAATCTTTTGGCTTTTGATGTTGTCGGATGCAATGCTACCGAGAATTCCTATATGATTATTTATGCCTACGGAGTATCATCCATCCTATTTGTTATAACACTAATCTTCGCTTTCCAATCTTATTACTCAATAAAAATAGAGCGCAAGAAGCAGGTTGCTTATGCATCAGTTGGTATGTTGTTTTTCCTTTTTTCTTTCTCTATAGCAACTTATATAGCAAGTATATTTAATTTATTTCAAAGCTCTCCTGATACATTTGCCATTGAACAATACGGCTATTTTGGAATGACGATATTTATAGCATTTCTTACATTTA
>ERZ1292629.3143-Hain-H43-01um-R1-3143-length-13011-cov-24_pt1 | contig 13011 bp, 14 predicted proteins | sample MGYA00564399_ERZ1292629 | MGnify/ENA primary metagenome ERZ1292629 (study PRJEB36523, sample SAMEA6512636) | groundwater metagenome | collected 2019-01-08 | study: AquaDiva: Metagenomics assemblies of 32 groundwater samples | reverse complement strand
GCCGCCGCGCGCCTTAATCTGTCTCCGCGGTCTTTCCATCGCACTATGCGCGTCGCGCGCACAATCGCCGATCTCGCCGGCGCAGACTCTGTTACTCCCGCATTCGTACACGAAGCGCTTCAGTACCGCCCGAGAGGGTTATTTGGTTTCGAATAACCCAATTTAAATTTTTAAACATATAAATATGGCGACAATACAAAGATTCGAAGACTTGTTGATGTTCAAAAAAGCGCGCGAATTAACGAAGTCTGTATACAAAGCGCTTGCCTCCTGCAGAGATAGAGGGTTTCAAGACCAAATTCAGCGAGCTTCTGTTTCAATCGTTTCCAATATTGCAGAAGGCTTTGAAAGCGGAACGAAACAAGGCTTTCTGAATTATTTGTATATCGCAAAGGCGTCGGCAGGGGAGGTGCGCGCCCAACTGTATATCGCGTCCGATATCGGATATTTAAATATTTCAACATTTAAATCTCTGAACTTCCTTGCGGAGGAGTGTAGCAGGCTCATCGCGAGCTTCATCAGGCGGTTAAAGGCGGGCGGCAAGGAGGGGCTGCAGTTCAAACGCGAACCGCGCAAAGACGTAGCGGCCGAAATAATGACTACTGCAGGCTACGTGCGTCTCCCGAACGGTCAAGTCGTGGAGAAGAAAAATTGAAATGTTTACATCTTTAAATATTTAAATCTCTTACGTTGAACGCCACCACGAACTCTTTGGATTCGAGTGATATAGTAAAGTTATGAACATCAATCGAATAATACTGATTCTCCTGTGGTTTCTCTTTATAGCGAATGTCAGCGAAAGTCTTTTTGCGCCAGTTCTTGCGATATACATCACCGGTACTATTCTCGGAGCGACCATCGCTACCGTCGGTTTCTCGGTGGCGATTTACTCAGTCGTAAAATCAGTTGCTCAACTGGTGTTTGCAAAAAGGTTAGATCGGCAATCGGGCGAACGAGACGACTTCCGTCTGTTGGTGGCGGGCTCTTTTATAGGAATAATCTATCCGTTCGCGCTTGTTTATATCACCACCGTTTCCCAACTGTATTTCCTCGCAGCATTGAGCGGAATCGGCGGAGCGGCATTGATGGCCGCGTACTATTCGATATTTGCGCACCATATAGATCGAGATAAACAGGGATTTGAATGGAGTCTTTATAGCGTGTGGGGGCTTACTGTTTCTGCCGCGATAGGAGCTGCAGTTGGAGGTCTTGCAGTCGAGAAATTCGGCTTCGTCACAACGTTTTTCATCGCCGGCTCTCTCCAGATTCTTGCCGCGACCCTCATCCTCTTTCTCTATCCACGCCTGCGTACTACTTAAATGCTCATCAAATTTATTTTTATCGGACTCGCGTATACGCTCGGAGACGTGTTTATGAAAACATGGTCGAATCACCAGTATGCGCTGTCCGGCATCGGCCTAGTAATTTTCATAGCATCCATTGTCAGCTACACTACCGGCTTTATTTATTATGGCCTTCAACTTCGCACAACCAACTTCGGCGTTGCCACGCTACTACCAATCGTCATCAACGTTTTGATTATTTTATTACTTACCGTTTTTTACTACCATGAGCCATTATCGTTAAAACAATGGACTGGCGCACTGCTTGGTGTTGCTGCGATTGTTCTTTTGCATTAGTAGGAAAATACATATAGTTAGTTGCTCTTTGTATCACCAAGTCCTTCGTACACGAAGCGCTTCAGTACCGTCCACGCGGCCTGTTTGGATTTGAATAGTACTGGTTAGAAATGCCGATACTTTTTCGGAATATAAAAGTCTTTGCCGAGACGTTTCTTCCAAGACGCTGCTTTAGTAGCGTTTTTTTCAACGATAATGCGACAAAGTATTTGTTTATCTGCTTTCTCCATGAGGCTCTTGGCAGTCACTGCATCTTTTTCTGAAAAGATAGTGTTTATTCTTGTGTCCCCATTACCCAAAAGCTTCATTTGAAATACGAAATCACCGATAACTGCAATATAAAATGAGAATTTGAGTTTGGCATTGAATGAGTGTTCAAAATATTTAGATTCCATCGTTCGAGTCACTGCTTTGTCAAGCGTTGCTATAGACCCAATCGTGAGGTATGTGGGACGGCGACTCCTTTCGAGGCGTTCGACGTGTACGCGGTCAGTCTCTTTCCGTAGAAGACCTGTCCAGTTATGTTGGTTATAGAGAAATAACGGATGACGATTCGACAACCATTTCTCGATTGGTATGAAAAGATGCGACCACACTTGATCCGCAGCACTTAGTCCACGCAATTTTAACGAAAGACGGTCACCACTCTGTAGTTCACGTACATCTCCAACAATAGAATTACCAGAGTCGTGCGCGTCAAGGAGCGATTGTAGTTGCTCGCGCCAAAAGTTGTTAATGGAAACAGTCGATTTATAGATCACGACCTTCTCCTCTGCTTTCAACTTACGCAACACGCGATACACGCCCTGCTTAGTGTATTGACGTTTCCGAAATGCTTTCTCAAGTAGCTCGCTCGTCCTTAACGACCCATCTTTTAGAAGGGCAGTGAGTACCAACTCTTCTATATGTCCAGTGAGTATATGCATATTTAGTAAACAATTTGTTTACTATAAGGTAATAGTGTCATGAATATTTGAATCGTGCAAGATAGAAGAGTTTACTAACTTCGGAACGGAAGTTTCCAATCACCAACTAGGAGAAAGTTATGCCACTCTGCGGATTTAATCCGAAAATGCTTCATGGTCTCACAGAGTTTGCACAAGGACTCTACGAGCAAGCACTTAAACGCCAAGCACAGGATAATATTCCAATCGAGCGCGCATTCGAGATCGAAGTCGAAGAAATGAATATCTTCCTCACGAAGCTCGACGAGAAGTATTACGACGAGCTCCGTCCGAAGCACAATGTTGATGAGGCGATGGAGAAGCTCATCACTTGGTCGGCAACATATCCAGAGCAGTAGTAAAGTAACAGGAGGCCAGTAAAGCCCGCTTCTTACAAGCGGGCTTTCTATTACGACTACATAGAACTGTCCTACGTTATCCCGCATTCGTACACGAAGCGCTCCAGTACCGTCCCCGCGGTCTCTTCGGATTTGAATAAAATTATTGAGGAGAACAGACGGAACCGGTGCGGCAGTTGATAAACGGATTTTGCGCACCTCGGACTTCAAAGTGGAGGTGGGGACCCGTCGCGCGCCCCGTCGCTCCTACGTAACCTATCGTTTGTCCACTTGAAACTTCCTGTCCGAATGAGACAATTCCCGACCTTAGGTGCGAGTAGAGGGTCTGGGTGCCGTTATCGTGTGTGATGACGACGTAATTCCCGTAGCCGCCGTTCCATCCGCCGTTAGTGCGCGCAACTATGACGATTCCGTCTGCGGCAGAACGGACCGGAGTACCGCGAGCGGCGCCGATATCAACGCCGTTCCAACCATGGAGACCTTGCGTGATGATGCCGCCCGGCACTGGGTTGCTGTAGTATCCAGTTTGTACAGAGCCATCCGGTTTACGAGGAGCGGACGGGGAACGCGCACGTGGTGGAGGTGCAATAATTTCGCCGCCGGGGATAATGATGGTTGAACCGATCTGTAATGGTGCCGAGGGGTCAAGACCGTTAAATTGAGCTATTTCATTCGCATCACCGCCATATTTCTTTGCGAGCGATTTCAACGTATCACCTTTCACGACGGTACGTTCAATGCCGGAGATTGGCAGGATGATAAGGAGGTCGCCTGGGTGTATGTCTAGCGCACTCTTAAGATTATTCGCCCAAATAATAGTGTTCACAGAAACGTCGAACATTTTTGCAATATCGGAGAGAGTATCGCCTTTGCGCACCACATAGACGGAGATACGGTCGGACGTATCGGAACCGACGACATCCGCAATCGTGCCGGAAGGGCCGGAATAGGCGAGAAGAGCCTTGCCTCCGCTGGTCTGAATGCTGTCTATGAATCCTTTGTTCGGATTCGGGTCAAAGTTCGTAGCGGCTACGAGCGCCTGTGTCTCGGAATCCTGATAAAATGTACTTATTACTGCGGCGTCCGCATTTGCAGAAAACGGCCAAAACGCATTTGCATGATTCGGGAGAATTATTGCAGTGAATGCGAAGCCGAGGAATATGAGAAATTGTGAATGGAATTTGATAGGTAAACGAAGGTGTTTCGGTGTGTCTGGCGGGTACAAGAATAGCCTATATACGCTGTATATAGGCTATTCCTTGAATACTTCCTTATCAACTATACAGTCAGTATAGCGAAGTAGAACGCATAGTCAACAAGCTCTCCCACTACCTGTGGAGAGCGGTTTTTGAGGTATATTCCTATGATGACGTATCTGGAAGGATTAAATGACGCGCAGAAGCGCGCTGTGCTCGCCACTCTCGGTCCAATCTCGGTCCTCGCTGGCGCCGGGAGCGGTAAGACGCGCGTACTAACTACGCGTATCTATCATCTTATTCGCGAAGGTGTTTCGGTTGATAAGATTCTCGCCGTTACATTTACCAATAAGGCCGCGCGCGAAATGCGCGCTCGTGTCCGAGCTATGCTCGGAGTAGATGAAAGGGACAAGGTGCAAGGTTCAAGTAATTCTTCCTTACAACTTACACCTTACAACTTACACCTTCCTTTCATTTCTACATTTCACGGATTAGGCAGAGAACTTCTGGAAAGTTACGGAAAAACTATCGGGATTTCGCGATACTTCAGCGTCTATGACCGCGATGATTCGGAGAAGGCGATTTCCGTCGCGTTGAAAGCGCTTGATGTGTCGGTAAAGGAGCTATCTCCGAGGGCTGTTCTAGGCAGGATATCGCGCCATAAGGGGGAGGGGATGCGTGCCGGAGAATTCGCCGAAAAACACGGACGTTCCGGTTTTGGTAACAGAATTGTATCGGAGGTATGGCAGAGTTATGAAAAAACTCTGACAAAAGAAAAAGCGTTGGACTTTGACGACCTTATCGCTCTGCCCGTGCGATTACTTGAAGAACATGCCGACATAAGAGAATTGGCGCAAAATCGCTGGAACTATATCCATATAGACGAGTATCAGGACACAAACAGTCTGCAGGAGCGGTTAGCCGGAATACTTGCGGAGAAACACAAGAATCTTTTTGTAGTGGGAGACGGTGACCAGGCGATATACGGTTGGCGCGGAGCAAAGATGGAGAATATTTTGAATTTTGAAAAAAAATATCCGAAAGCGCAGACGATTATTCTGGAGCGCAATTATCGCGCGACAAAAAATCTGGTGGACGCGGCAAACGCGGTTATAGAAAAGAACAAAAATCGCAAGGAAAAATATTCAACAACTGAAAAAGTGGCAGGAGAGCCAATCGTTTTGCATATTGCGTTGAATGCAGAGGACGAAGCGCGATGGATTGCGTCAAAAATAAAGAACTTGATGTTAGATGGTCAGAGACCGGAAGATATTGCGATTCTGTACAGGACCAATTTCCAATCAAGAGCTCTTGAAGAAGGGCTTTTACGCGCAGGCGTTCCTTATAAGATTCTTGGCACGCGATTCTTCGCGCGCAAGGAGGTAAAGGACGCTCTCGCTTGGATGCGTCTCGCGATGGACCCTTCACGAGAAGTAGATAAGCTCCGCGCGGTGGCGTCTCCGCCGCGCGGTATCGGTAAGATAACGCTGGGGAAATTGGTGGCGGGCGGGCGACCCGCGCTCCGCGCCGGCGAACTCGCGAAAATAGAGGAGTTTGAAAAAGTAATCGCCGAACTCGCTCTAGCGACTGAAAAACTCGTCCCGTCCGAGTTCGTGAAGCTCGTAGTAGAGAAAAGTGGAATGAAAAAAGCACTGTTTGACGAAGGCAGTGACGAAGACAGAGAACGATTTGAAAATATTGAGGAGCTCGCATCGGTCGCCGCTCGCCACGACACCAATCCTGGAAAGGAGGGGATTGCCTTATTCATCGCCGAATCCGCTCTCGCGAGCGACCAAGACGAGATGGACCAAGGAGAGAAGACGGGCGTCACACTTATGACCGTACATGCGGCAAAGGGCCTTGAATTTAGCACAGTATTTGTAAGCGGTATGGAAGAAGGATTGTTTCCGCACGAAAACTTGGGAGAAAAAGACCGTGATGAAGAAGAGGAACGGCGACTTTTCTATGTCGCGCTCACGCGCGCGAAGGAACGCCTCTTTCTCACCCTCGCCCGTATTCGCAAAATTTATGGGAGCGACTCCGTCGCTCACCCATCTTCGTTTCTCTCCGACATAGACTCCTCGCTGATGCTCTGCGACGAGACGAACGTGGAAGAAGTTATAGAGGCTTAAACCGATTCTGTTTCTGGCTCGTTGAGGCCGAAATGTGCTTTGAGAGCATCTTCTACATGCGCGCGCTGGTGTTCTGGAATTTTCTTCCATTCTGCTTTGCCGATTGGGTCTTCTTTGAAATATTTCATCGCGGTATCAAGGTGATTCGCGCTCATACCAAAATTTGTCTTTGTCTTGTGCTCAACATGCTCAACCGCCTTGAGAATAATATCCTTAGCGCGCTCTAGGTCTGCGTGCCCAAAGTCGTGTTTATAGCGCAGAGTCTCGCGGAGCCCTCTGTCAAAGTTATGTGGCGTAAGTTTATAATCATTCATACTAAATAAGTATACACCAATAACCCAGCAAGAGAGGACTTGCTGCCACGAATATGGGTGATACACTTTTGATATATGACCACAACCAAGGAACGCATCTTGATAACTCTCGCGCCATCAACGGCGCGGGCGCTCCGCGCCCGCTCCAAGCGGGAACAGACACCTCGCGCTACCATAGCCGCACAGTTTGTTGAAATAGGACTATTAGACGTGCCGACTCTCACACTATCCGTTACTGGAGAAGCGCGTGCATTGCGCGCGGTACGAGCATATGAGAGCGAGCGGCGGGACGGGACTATACAGGAACTCGCCGGGGGTCTCTCAGACTTAGCATAACGTATGCGAATCTCGCGAATCCAGTACACCAAGCACTTCAATCGGGCATATAAAAAGTTTTCAAAAAATATAAAACAACAGGTGCGAGAACGGGAGAAGCTGTTTCGTGCCGACTGTTTTGATTCTCGTCTTGAAACTCATAAACTTGGCGGCAAATTAAAAGGGTATTGGGTGTTCTCCATTACACAGAAATATAGGATACTCTTTGTTTTTGAGAACAATGATGAAATCACATTTTTGGATATAGATGACCACGATCTGTATCGGTGAATCATGCGGGCTAAGAAATCACTTGGGCAGAACTTCCTGATGCATGCGCGCATCGCGGAGAGGATTGCGCTCGCGGCTAAACTTGCTCCAAGTGATGTCGTGCTAGAGATAGGGCCTGGTACCGGAATGCTCACGAAGGAATTGCTAAAACTTTGCAGAAAAGTAATTGCAGTTGAAGCAGATGGTGGGCTTTTTGAAAAACTGCAAAATGATTTTGCTGATGAGATTAGAGACGGCAAGTTAGAGATCATACACGACGACATACGCAATTGGAATTTTGAAATGTACCTTAATTCACGCTATAGCGTAAAAGAAGGTACACGAGAATATCAGGTAGTGGCGAATATACCTTATTATCTAACCGGCGAGATATTCAGAATGTTTCTTGAGTCAGAGAATCAGCCGAGCTCTATGACGCTTCTTGTACAGAAAGAAGTTGCCGATCGTATTGTTGCCCGTGATGGTAAAGAGAGTATCTTGTCGCTTTCAGTAAAAGCATACGGCACTCCAAAGCGCGAATTCCTCGTGCCACGAGGCGCTTTTATTCCAGCACCGAACGTAGACTCTGCTGTGCTCACTATAAGAAATATTTCACGCAAGAACTTCGCCACAAAAGCAGAAGAAAAAAAGTTTTTTGAGCTTATACACGCCGGTTTCGCACACAAGCGCAAATTTGTCCGCAACAATCTCTCGGAGGCGAAGCTACTGTACGGAGATATTCCGGATAAAGCGCGGGCTGAAGACCTGTCTCTTTCAATGTGGCTTGCATTATGTAGATAACTTCTCTTTTCCCACAGTTCAACTGCTATAATCTGTATTGATACTATGGGGCAGATTCTGCGAAATTGGCGAATTCCGGCCGCAACGGTTTTTTCGGTAGTGCTTATTGCCGGCGCGTATCTGCTCGCGCGCAATATCGGCTCGCCTCCGTTCGCCGAAGCGTCTGCCGAAACGGCTCTTCTTCAGGCAATAGCGGCGCGCGATTCAGACGCTGACGGTCTGCCCGATTGGGAGGAGTCGCTATATGGCACCGATTCGCATATCACCGACACATTCAGTCTCGGAATGACCGACGGCGAGGCGGTGGCGCGAGGACTCGTAGTGCCGAAGGCGATTGCTGACATTTCTACGGCGAGTTCTTCGCCGATGTCTATAAACGAAGACGGTCTACCGCCAGCGCCAAAAGAGGGAACGCTCACTTCCGCGTTCGCACAGAATTTCTTTACTCTCTTTATGACGGCGAAGGAGGCGAATGGAGGCGGAGACCTCACCGAGAGTCAGATGAACGATGTCGCCAGTCAGGCGCTCGCTTCGCTCGCGTCAATTGTTCCGTCATCGGATTATAAATCCGCAAAAGATATTAATGCAATTGAATCAAACAAGGAATCTTTTAGCGAGTTCGCTGTAAAAGCTGAAGCGGTTTTCTTAAAGAACACAGGCAACGCGTCCAAGAGCGAGATTCTGTACTTGCAAGATGCGATTGAAAAAAACGATGAGACGGCTTTCACGCATATCGCTGAAATTGCGAAGATGTATAGAGATACTGCGGTCGGGCTCTCTGTACTGCCTGTTCCGCGCGAGCTTGCCGACGATACGCTAAAGCTCATTAACGCTATGATGCGCATAAGCGGAATTGCGAGCGACTTCGCTAAGGCGAATACTGACCCGCTCGCGACAATGCTCGCCCTAAATCAATATCCGCAGGCAGTACTCGCGCTCGGGAATGCGTTTATAAACATCGGCAAAATATATAAGACCGCCGGCATTTCTCTCCCCGACGGCGCGCCCGGCGCGTCGTTTGTAAATCTCATTGAGAACATCGCCTCAAAACCATGAAGATACTCGCGATAATTCTAACAATCGTTCTCATCGCGCCTTCGGCGTTTCTCATCGCTCCACAGAGAGCGCAGGCTACGGGTCTGCCTGTTTTCGACCTAAGTAACCTCATCGAGAATGCGATTGGCGCTGTTCAGAGTACGATTACTGCCATCGCAACCCCGATAAGCGCGGCGGCGGAGGTGGCGATGAAGATTAACGAGCTTTACCTCCAGCCGCTTGCTTTTATTCTCTCCGGAAATTTGTTGAAGATGATAACGGCCGGAGTCATACAGTTCGTGATAGGAAAAGCAAACGGCACGGGTATACCGCAATTCGTGACCGACGTGAATCAATCATTACAGACGGTCAGCGATTCGCGCGCGCTCGCATTCCTCCAGCAAATGGGCAGAAATTCTAATTCGCCGTTCGCGTCCTCTATTTCATCATCTCTGCGGGACGATTATTACTCCAAAACATCGCTCGCCGGATTCTGGGCGAGAAATATGAATACGCTCGCGCGTTCGTCGCCGAACGTGAACGCCTATCTCGCCGGCGATTGGTCGCAGGGAGGAGTGGGAGCGTGGTTCGCGCTCACGACGCAGATTCAGAATAATCCCTACACGCTCTACCAATCTTCGCAGAGCCAGCTTGCGAGTCTTGTCGGACAAGGAGCCGGGGGCGCCACCGGCGCGCGTCTCTCCGAACTCGCGTGGGGTAACGGCTTCGGTTCGTGGTGCGGAGCCGTCTTAGGAAGCACGACTGCGAGTAATGACGGCACCGAAATGGAAGGAGAGAACGGAGTTGCTCCCGGAGACCCGTGCACTAATGCTGATAATACGCCAGGAGTCATCAGAACACCCGGTTCAGTCATAGTCGCGACGCTCAATAAAGCGCTCGGGAGCCAGCAAGATTCCATACTGCGAATGGGCAATGTAGGTCCGCAGATTACCAGCATCCTGCGCAATGTGGGGACGATTATGAGCACGGTCAATTTCGCAACGCAGATTCTCGGCAATGCATCTCTAGGTACAGCCACAGGAGGCCTCCTCGGCGCCGATAGAACCTCCGCATCTAATCCGACTTCTCGGCTCGCGCAATTCGCTCCGACGACTCCTTCAGGAGCTTTCAATCCGAACGCGAGCTATCTAGGCGCTTCAAATTCCGCAGTATATCGCGATGCCGCCTCGTCTCCGGAGGCAAGCAGAGACGTGAATGTCCGCGTAATACAGTACGAGTCGTCGTGGAACACGATTAAAGCGTCGGCGAATACCGCATCAACAAGCGTCAAAGCCCTAATAGACTTTTGTACAACTGCCGCGAACACCGCGACGAATAATCCGGACTTTGTGAGCGCCAGCAGAGCGCAGGCGGTATCGGCGCAGACCGCGCTCACGGCCCAAGTCGCTCCCGTACTTACCCAAGCGAACACGGCCTTTACGACGGTTGCTTCTGCGCGTGCGGAAGTCCAGAGAGTTCAGGCCGAGTTGAGCTCAAACACAACAGGCACGGCGACTAGCAATACGGTCGCCGATATTCCGGCGCTTCAGACGATGCGTCCTACGATTGAGGATGTCGCGAGGGCGATGCAGGATGCGCAGTCCATCGGACAAGCAACGGCGGACCCGTCCGGGTCTCTGACGGTCTCTGGCGGCTCAATTGTTGACAGGATGAATCTCGTAAGCGCGAACGCGGAAGCGCTGAAGGAATCGGTCTGTACTTCGCATTCGAATTCCGGAAGTAGCGACTAATTATGAAACGCTTCTTCACATTTTCGTTCATAACTCTCGCGTTCGTTGTTGGCGCGGCGGGCGCAACGCCCGCCGCGCGAGCGGATTGCGTTCAGGGCACGGCAGGCTGTGATCCATGTCCGCCAGGGGATTCAGTTTGTTTGGCGGCCGCTCAAGTTTCTATACAATCAGCCGCTACTGGGGGGATCAATATTGACCCCGTCGCCGCGAAGACAGTTGCCGGCGGACTCCCGAAAGACCTTGATGGTAGCGAAGGATTCGGCAAAATTATGATATGGATTATGAATTTGTTCGCGTGGCTCGTCGGAGTCGCAGCGCTAACTCTTGATTATGCCGTCTACTACACGGTTATTACGATGGGAGATTATGTGAACAATCTCTCTGCAGTCGGCGTTACTTGGCAGATTATGCGGGACATCGGTAATATCGTGATTATCTTCGGGTTTCTCGCCATCGGCATCTGCACCATTCTTGACGTGAAATGGTACGGCGGGGGGACGTCAATGCTTCCGAAGCTCCTCCTCGCAGCAGTCTTCTTAAACTTTTCGCTTTTTATGACGGAAGCGATAATAGATACCGGCAATCTCTTCGCTACGCAATTTTATACGCAGATTAAGGGTGGTCAGATGCCGACACAAGCAACATTATCCCAGACAACTATTGAGAACGGGGGCATCTCTAGCAAAATAATGTCGCAATTAGGACTCCAGACCATTTATGGCGAGGTGAAAAATACACAAAGAGCTAAAGAGATATTAGAGAGGGGAAACTCATGGATTATCGGTTTTATGGGTATCATACTCTTTCTTATAACTGCATTTGTGATGTTTTCGCTCGCATTCGTACTCATCGCGCGTTTTGTCATCCTCTTATTCTTAATAATTATCGCGCCAATCGGCTTCGCCGGTTTCGCGATACCGAACCTTAGCGGTTTAGCTAAGAAATGGTGGGACAAGCTTGTTGAGCAGACTATTACTGCGCCGGTTCTCCTCCTCTGTCTCTATATAGCTCTCGCAGTTATTACGGATGCACAATTCCTAACCGGCTTCGGTGGGGCAAGAGATTCTTCTGGATTTTGGTTGGGATTTATTGCAAATGGAAATCTTCAGGGTTTCGCGAGCGTAATGCTTTCTTTCCTTGTAGCGATGGGCCTCCTCCTCGCCGTCGTTATCATCTCTAAACAACTCTCCGCCTTCGGCGCCGGTGCAGTGTCAAAATTTGGGAATTCTATTACATCCGGTGCTACCAAGTTCGCCATGGGTTCAGCAAAGTTTGCCGGGCGTTCTGCACTTAATGCTGGACGATGGGGGGCGAATAGAACAGCAGGAAGAATTTCTCATATGGCTTCGCAGGGTCTAATGCGCACTGGATTCGGCCAGACTCAACTTGGACGACTTGCAGCGACGGGGTTGGGGAAGGCCGGCAAAGGCTTTAAAGAGGCAAAAGAAAAATCAGCCAAAACGCATGAGGAGTATAGGGACTCAGTGGCCAAAGCGCTTGAGGAGAAACACACACCAGTTATTGCAGATGCGATGCAAAATAGGGCGATTGAACAAGCAAAGGTTACAGCTATAGCAGACAAACACTCCATGGAAGATAAGCCGCTGATAGATGAAGTAAAACGTCTTGAAAAGATTGTTAGTGACAATGAAGTGAGTGGAAAGAAAGGTTTTGATGTGATGGCTGTAAAGGAAAATCTCATTAAAGCGAAGCGAAACTTGGAGACCCGGCAAGAAGCCAATAAGGGAGAACGAAACGCGCAGTTTAATAACGCAGATATCGGTCTCACGGCTGCAAAAAAGAAAGAAAAGGAAGCAACTGATGCTCTTGCAAAAGCAAAGAGAGAAGCCGCGGTGGCCTATGGAGAAAGTGCGCGAACAAGTGTCACGGAGAATCCACTGACATGGGTTATGTCTGGCCCAGGTGGATCCGCAGCCGGGAATAAAATTATTAAAGATACGTTAAAGAGCATGACCGACGTCGAAAAGTCCATGAAAATACTCAAAGATGCATGGGAGACAGAAGCAAAAGCGACAGCAAAAACTACTGAAACTACCAAGAAATTGAATGTAGCCAAAGAAAGTCTCACTGAGAAAGTAGAAAAAGAGACGGAGACAAAACCTTGATAATATATGAACGACCAACAACAAGCACCAAGTTTTGAAGAGAGCATCGTACAAGTGATGCGGACTTTGCCACCGCCGATTCGGAGTTATATCGCACAGGGGAAGTACACAGCGGTCGCTAAGGGATT
>ERZ1292629.3141-Hain-H43-01um-R1-3141-length-13017-cov-9_pt1 | contig 13017 bp, 14 predicted proteins | sample MGYA00564399_ERZ1292629 | MGnify/ENA primary metagenome ERZ1292629 (study PRJEB36523, sample SAMEA6512636) | groundwater metagenome | collected 2019-01-08 | study: AquaDiva: Metagenomics assemblies of 32 groundwater samples | reverse complement strand
GCGTCATAGCAACATTTTACCGTATTTGGTTAGTGCTAATCTACTCTAGACCCTTAATATATCAATTCTTTAACATTCTTTTTAATTTTCTTCCAATCATATGAAGGTTGAAGAATTTTTTCAGGATTTTTCCATTCTGGCTTTTGCCGCGCATATCCAGAAACAAGTATTGCTAAACGAATCGGACTTGTTAACTTTTCAATGACACTTAATGCAAGTGGGCACCCTGCAGAATGACCAATAACGACTGTGTCTTTTGTATAAGAACCTTCTTGTGCAACTGGTAGCCAATTTTTTAAATCTGGATGGTCAGCATTTGGCAATAAAGGAATCCACACCTTATAACATCTCTCTAATTCTCTCTTTACATACGGAAACCAAAAAGAATTTGGCGTGCAACCAGTTCCATGAAAGATATTCACATTTTTCATATCCGTATTCTACTATATTAATACAAAAATTATATGAGTGCGGCAAGCTTTGTTTGAAATTTTCCTCGTGTCGAACTGATAAGTATCAATGTTGTTAACCCTAAAAGTACTCCGGAAATACCCACTGTCATACGTGGCCCGACTGCTGCCACACCAATACTTCCCAACAGTCCTCCAAATGGCATACCGCCGATTAAAACGAGTGAATAAAAACTGGCAATGCGTCCACGAAGCCTAGAAGGAACGGTGGTTTGCAAAAGCGTATTACAAAACGTAATCACCGTAATGACTGCCCAACCGCCGATAAATTGCAGCAATAGTGACAGGAAAAAAATCGTTGAGAGTGAAAAAAGAATTTGCGTCATGGCAGCAAGTGAAATTGCAATCACAAGAAATCGATATATATTTTTTGTCAACGTAAATATTTTATAAAATAACAATGCCGCTACCAGTGCCCCCATGCCAAAAAATGCATGAAGAAGTCCAAATCCTAATTCATCCATATGAAATATATCATGGGCAAAAACCGGAAGTAATGTCGCAAGCGGCCACGTAAACAACGTCAAACAAAATAATATACCCAACAACACGGCAAGCACTTTATTGGTTCGGATATAATTAATTCCCTCATAAAAACCCATCTTAAACGGTGTATGGACTACAATCTCCGTCTTTTTTGAAACCTGTATGGCTCGCACGCCAAAAATGAGGGCAAAAAAACTAATACTATTAATCAAATACGCTGTTGAAATGCCAATCGTTGCTATAAGAACTCCAGCTATAGCGGGCCCGATAGCGCGAGCCGCATTAAATATGGCGGCATTAAGTCCGATAGCACTGCTGAAATATTTCTTCTCAACAAGCTCAATCATAAACGACTGACGAAATGGCATATCAAATGCAAACACGACACCTGTCATAAATGTCGCAACCATGACATGCCAAACTGCAATGGACTTTGTCACAATTAAAAACCACAAAATAAATGCAATGAGTGCAAATGCTGACTGTGTCGCTATAAGCCCCTTTTTTCTACTTACGCGATCAACGAGCACCCCTGCAAATAGGGAAAGCATTACAGTCGGAATAAGATTGACAAAGCTTACTATACCAAGAAGAGATTTATTGTTGGTCAACACAGGATAAATAAGCCATGACTGAGCAATATCCTGCATCCACGTCCCGACGAGGGAGATGCCTTGACCCCAAAAATATAACCTATAATTTGGCGACCTGAGAGCCGGCAAAAATTCTCCAACCGTATGTTTTATTTTTGTTAACATGATTTTCTCTCAATCGTCTGGGGCATCAATTGATTGCGTTTGTGAAAGCTTTTGTCCCAACAAACTAAATGCGCCTGAAACAGAACTCATGGAATTATACGCATTATTGACATGCTTTCCCAACACGCTGATATTTTCTTCAACTTTCGTATAATCTTTTTGGATGGCACGAAGAAGCCTAAATACCTCTCGTGATTTTTGTTCCAAATCTTTCCCCTGAAAACTTAAAAGCAACACTTGTAAATGTGCATAGAGCGTATTGGGAGAGACCGGATATACGCGTTGCTTACGGGCATAATCCATAAGGTCTTCCATATTGGCAATTTCGTAGTACACGGATTCTGAAGGAATATACATGAGAGCAAAATCTAACGTTTTCTCTTCTGGTAAGATATACTTTTTACTGATATCGCTCACATGTTTTTTCACGTCGATCATAAACTGCTTTTTGGCGATCGCACGCGCATTTTCAGTCTCTCCCTTATGCATCAAGGTAAAATTTTCCATTGGAAATTTGGAGTCAATACACAAAAGCCCTGCATCGGTTTTTAATACTGCATCTACTTTCATTCCTGATTTAAATGCATACTGCAGATGAAACGAATTTTTGGGAAACGTTTGCCCGATCATATCCTGCAACACTTGTTCGCCGATGTTGCCGCGAAGTTTAGGCGACTGCAAAAATTCCTGTAAACTTTTTATCCCTTTTCCTACCTCAGACATCTCGCCTAAATTTTGCTTCAGGTCGCCAATCACCCTCGCAGCAGTATCTAATCGTTCATTTAAATCTTTACTATTTACCTGCAGCATCTTGGCCACATCACCTGTTTGTCCACGCATACTATCATTTAATGCTTTATTCGTATTTTCTATAGATTCTTGCATAGACCGAAGCCAGGCTGTAAGTGTTGATGTATCAGTGACCGAAGCTTCTTTGGTCAATTCCTTTTTTATTAAGAAAAAAAGCACAACAAATCCAATAATGAGAGTAATAATAATGATGAGAAGATCAAAAGTCATAGCAAGCGTTATTGTATCAAATGACAGAAAGGCCATACAATGAAACTATGTTAACCATAAATCGAGATTTCCGTTGGGCACTTCTTGGTATATCGGCCTTAAGCGGATTGGGGTATGTAATCTCTACTTATACACCAGATACGCCGCTGTTAATTTTCATATTTTTGTTCCTTTTAGCTATCGCTACATACAGCTGGTCGCTTTTTATAATCCCCAATAATCGTATTGCGCTTCTTGCCACTCTCTTTGTAGTCGCGCTTCTATTATTACGACTATTTCATCTTCGCCATCCGCTATATGCCGTATTATTGTTAGCAAGTCTTATAGCTCAAAAATATTTTTGGAAATAAGCTCCACAAATATGGCTTACATCTGGAAAATAAAATACTATCAATCTCCATCAGGCAACGAGCCTGTGTATCGCTTCATTGAATCACTCCCGATAAAGACAAAGGCTAAAATTTATAATACATTTGAATTACTTCTCGAATACGGAATACAACTTGGACTTCCTCATGTTAAGAAACTTGCTAGTACTCCTTTGTGGGAATTACGAATATTAGGCACGAATAATATTCGCGTCATGTATGTAGCTCTCACGGAAAAAACGTTCCTGTTTCTTCACGGATGTATAAAAAAGAAACAAAAAACACCAATAAAAGACATCACTACGGCTGTTGCCCGATTTCGAGAGTATATGGCTCGATATTGACAATATTACAATATTGTGATATTTTATATTCAAGGAGAACCATATGGACTGGAATACACACAAAAAACATTTACTTAAAAATGCTGAGTTTCGCCAAGCACTCAAAGACGTAGAGCTTGAATATCGAATTGCACGAGAAGTAATTGCACAACGCATCAAACACAAATTGACACAAAAACAGTTGGCGACAAAAATGAAAACGCGGCAATCTGTTATTTCTCGCGTGGAAAACGCAAAAACTACCACTTCTCTTTCATTTCTCAAACGCCTCGCAGAGGAATTTGACACAACACTTCAAGTATCGTTTAATGCATAGCATGAACAAATTCTATATAACAACAACAATTTATTATGTAAATGACGTACCACATGTTGGGCATGCATATACCACGCTTGCAGCTGATATTATTGCTCGGTATAAACAGTTACTATCTGGTAAAGAAAATGTATTTTTTCTCACAGGAACTGATGAGCATGGTGCAAATATCGCACAAGCGGCTGAAAAACATGGTAAGAAACCAAAGGAATTCGCTGATGAAGTGTCCCAACGTTTTGCAGATGCATGGAAGTCCTTAAATATTAACTATGATTTTTTTATTCGCACGACTGACCCAAGACACGAAAAAATTGCTCAACAAGTACTACAACGCATATATGACAATGGGTATATTTATAAAGGTGTATATGAGGGTTGGTACTGTGTCGGATGTGAAAAATTTCTAACGGAAACAGACATGGTTGATGGGAAATGTCCTCTCCATCCAACAAGAGAAGCTATATACCAAAAAGAAAATAATTACTTCTTTAAACTTAAAGAGCTATCAAAAAAAGTTCTATCAAAAATTGAACAACACGAATATACAATTCTTCCACAAGAACGATATAACGAAATAGTGAGCAGGCTCAAACAAGGTGTTGAAGATATATCTATCTCTAGAGCAGGTGTTTCATGGGGTATTCCCGTACCATGGGATAGTAACCAAACAATTTATGTCTGGGTAGAGGCACTTTTAAACTATTATACAGCACCACATTTTTTACCAAACAAATCATCATTTTGGCCACCAGATATACAACTTATTGGAAAAGACATCGTTTGGTTTCATACTGTAATCTGGCAGGCTTTACTTATTGCCGCTGATATAAAAGATCTTCCAAAAACAATATTCGCTCACGGATTTTTTACTATCGACGGACAAAAAATGTCTAAATCACTCGGAAATGTAATCTCTCCAAAACAGCTTGTAGATAAATATGGCGCGGATGGGACACGGTATCTATTAATCTCTGCCGTACAATTTGGAAATGATGGTGATTTATCTATAATGAAATTTACCGCGCAATACAACGCAGATTTGGCTAACGGTTTGGGAAACCTAATCTCGAGAGTTGCCAAAATGTGCGAAGGGTTGACATTTGCTCCATTCAAATCACCTACAATTGCAGATACTCCTCTTATAGAATTCGAAAAGTCATTTCAATTCGATGTGACCTTGAAGTTTATTTTTGAAAAAATTAAAGCATGTGATGTGCTCGTCAACGAAAAACAAGTGTGGGCATTAAAGGGAAATGAAAAACAAACAGTGCTCCAAACACTTGTTGATGATATCCGAGTCATTGGATACTGTCTCCAACCATTCTTACCAGAGACTGCTGACAAAATACTCAAACAATTTTCGGGATCAAAGATATCTGTAGAACCATCTCTGTTCCCCCGTCTTAAATAGAGCGGTGTTTTTTTGTTATTTTCGTCAATTTGTCTGGCGAAGCCAGATCCTGCTACGCAGGATTAATTTGTTATGTATATCGATACCCACTGTCATTTGCAATTTTCACACTTCGATTCGGATCGGCAAATGGTTATAGGAAACGCCAAAAAGGCCGGAGTCAAAAAATTTATTGTACCCGGTGTTGATATGCGCTCAAATACGGATGCTGTCAGACTTGCGTCTATTCATCCAGGCATTGTGTTTGCAAGTATTGGTTTTCATCCCTATGAAGCCCAAACCACCCGCCCTGAAACAGCATACAAAGAACTTGAAGCACTTCTTACATCCTCACATAATGGTATTGTCGCAATTGGAGAATGCGGACTTGATTATCATCTCTATAAAAATGAAAATGCGACAAGCAAAAAACGTATTCAAAAAGAATTATTTATCGAACAGCTGATCCTTGCATCAAAAAATAATCTTCCAGCTATTATCCATGTACGCGATGCCTATGAAGATTTTTTTGACACATATGATTCGATGAATGAAAAACCAACTGGTGTCATTCATTGTTTTTCAGGCGGACTTCAAGAAGCGCGAATGGCCAAAGAACGTGGGTTATTCGTAGGAATTGATGGAAACGTCACCTATTCTAAAACATTGCAGCGAATCGTTGGCGAAATACCAATTTCCATGCTTCTTTTAGAAACCGACACTCCCTATTTAACTCCATTTCCACACAGAGGAGAACGCAACGAACCTAAGTATATTCCGCTCATTGCTATTTGTATAGCCGAACTTCACCACACAACCCCTGATGTGATCATGACCGCTACGACAGAAAACACCAAACGGCTCTTTCAAATGGTATAATTTAGCTTGATAGTCTCTCTATGCATAATTTATTTTTGCGGTACCCCAACAAAAGCATTCGCGTTTTTGAAATATTGATCCCCGCGACGTCGTGGTTTATTATCACCATGCCGATATGGTTATCTTTTTACCATCCAGCATTTGTAGCGTACCTTATCATTACCTTCGACGTGTATTGGTTTTATAAATCAGTCGCACTCGTTACTTACGCATTACGATCATTCGTCACCTATACAGCTCACGCCACAGTCAATTGGAAACAGTTAAGCAGTCAACTTCCACACTACAACGATCTTTATCACGTGGTGATCATCCCTGAATACAACGAGCCTATTCATATCCTGCGTCGCACACTCGAAAATCTCAAAAACCAAGACTTCCCTGCCAAACGCCTCCTTGTTGTCCTAGCCACTGAATCCAAAGACGAAAAAGCTATAGAAACCACAATGCAACTTATACGCGAGTTTCAAGACGTTTTTTATCATGTATTGATTACGAAACATATCCTTGTTCGCGGTGAAATATCCGGTAAATCATCTAATATGGCGTTTGCTGCCAAAGCGGTAGTCGCGTATATGAAAAGCCATGCATTGCCATTTACATGGACCACCGTGACGTCTTGCGATGCGGATGCTCTCCCGCATTCCAAATATTTTTCTGCCCTTTCGTATCAATTCCTTCTCGATAAAGATCGAGAATTTCACTTCTATCAAGGAAGCATTATGTTTTATAACAACATCTGGCGCATCCCACTTCCTAATAGATTTATGAACACCTTAAATAGTATTTGGAATTTAGCGGTCCTTTCTCAAAAAAATAGACTAATTAATTTTTCGACATATTCTCTATCACTTCAAACTGCCATAGATGTGGGATATTGGTCTGTCGATGTAATTCCTGAAGACTATCACATGTTCTTTAAAGTATATTTTGCAAAAGGCGAAAAGGTTGAGGTTCGACCAATTTATCTTCCTATACTTGTAGATGCAGCAGAAAGTCACAGCTTTTTAAACACCTTCATCAACCATTATGAACAAAATAAACGGTGGGCATGGGGCGTTTCTGATATTCCATACGTTATTCGCCAAGCAGTGCTTACGACAAACATCCCATTGTTAAACAGGTTCTCCAAAATTTCCAATCTGTTAGAACACCACATATTATGGCCTGTAAATTGGTTTCTCATCACTATAGGAAGCGCTGTGCCTTCCCTTATCAACCCGCAATTTGGACGCACAGTCTTAGGACACAATCTATCACGGATATCATCGGGAATCTTGACCCTGTCTACTATTTTCCTTGTCATTGTATTTATAATCGATTGGCGCATAAAGCCGCCGCCGCCGAAAGACTATCCCCGATGGAAGATTCCTCTTCTTTATTTACAATGGGTGACCTTGCCGTTTATTTCATTTTTTCTCTCAGCGCTTCCGGGACTGGACGCACACACCAGATTAATGCTTGGAAAACGACTAGAATATCGCGTGACAGAGAAGGTATAATACAGATATGTTTCAATATCTGCTTTCGCATTCTCCGCTTTTCTATCTTGTCCAAAGCCTTTGGCGCGATGAGGCCTTCTCAATACTCGCATCAGAGCGTTCAATTCCATTTATCATCACCAAATTAGGGTTCGAGCCGCCGCTATATTACACGATGCTTCATCTGTGGATGAAGATTTTTGGTGAATCTGAAATAGCTGCTCGCGGATTGTCACTTCTTGGATTTACATTAGCCACCATTATCGTACTTGAATGGGCGGCTCACCTATTTAAAAAACACTGGCTTTCGATCTTTCTCCCGCTTTCGTTTTTCTTAAATCCGATGCTTTTGTATTACGCATTTGAAGTTCGCACGTATGGATGGTATATATTTTTTTCAACTGCAATACTGTATACCTACGCTACTAAAAAATGGTTTTGGTTTGTGCTTTCTTCCTTAGTAGGATTTTACACCCACGTTTATATGGGGTTTCTTTTTGCGAGTATTGGCGTCCATTTATTTCTCACAGAGTTCTCTTTTGAAAAAATGACGTGGAAAAGGCTGCTTTCTCATCCTGCAGTAGTATCGTTTAGCGCTATTACACTTGGTATATTACCATGGATTATACGAATCGTTCTTTTATCCAAACAGCTTGCCAACTCATGGTATTACCCTGTAGACATCCAGTTGATAATCTCGGTTCTAGGCAACATGTTCATAGGGTTTGAAGGAACTCCTTGGTTTGGATGGATATATACCAAATTCCTTTCTATAATCCTTCTGGGATTTTTCATCCTTTCATTACGCGTACCCAAAACTCGATTGAGGAATGGACTCTTTCTTTCAGTTGTTGTGGTGCCACTTTTTCTTGTAATCGGAGTATCTTTTTTCAAACCATTATTTGTGAATCGCTATCTTATTTTTGTCACCATCGGTGAGGTTTTTCTCATCGCTTTTGCGATACAATCCATATCCAAACTCTGGGTACAAAAAGCCGCCGCGTGTACTATACTACTCTTCCTTTTTTGGTTTAATGCATGGTACCCGACACAGCACGCCAAATTCCCCATACGCCCTGTTATAGAAGAAATAAACGCACTTATGAGTCCATCTGATGTTATTTATGCTGATGATCCCATCATATATATGGAAACGAAATATTATGCCGCGGATCGTAAACGCATGTTTATGTACAACCCATCAAATAATCCATTTCCTTGGTACATAGGTGATGCAATTGTCTCAAAGGAAAATATGAAGACCGACCTCCCAACCTATCCTATAAAAGCATTTGTGGTTCATGGCAATGGCACATATACGATTATGTACCAGTCACCACTTATTCAATAAACATGAAATTTACTCTTCCAAAGATCTTACGGCTTGAAGAAGCGAATAACTCTTATCAACAACTATGGGTATACAAAATCGCGACGATTACAAACTTGACCCAAAGCATAGTGGGGACAAGTATAATACTTTGGTATTGGCGTAAATTACCCACAAAAATTCCGCTTTGGTTTAGTAGGCCTTGGGGAGAAGAGCGACTCACACATCCTGCACTCCTTCTTATACCAATTCTTGTAAGCGTCTTGGTCTATGTTGGCAACATCATGGCTGCAAATAAATTTACACTCGAACATCCACTGTTTACTCGCATATTATTTCTTACGTCTACAACGGTTTCGCTCATGAGTATGTACATCATACTTAAAATTCTGACGCTCATACTATGATCCTTGCTATCATCTCTTCATTTGTCGTAGCTATGCTTATGACCTTTATTGTAAGCCCGTTTGTCATAAAATTTGCTATAAAAATGAAGTTGGTAGATGACCCCACTATTCGATTTCATCCGGCAAACACACACAAAGGAACAATTCCTAGAGCTGGTGGATTAGCGCTTTTTATCGGCACGACAATAGCTATGATCACGTTTCTTCCACTTACTATACATACGATAGGAATTATCATAGGTGCGTTCATTTTGACCATCGTTGGTTTAGCTGATGATAAAAAAGATGTAAATCCATACACACGACTTGTCATAAATGTGTTTGTAGCTATGATCGTTGTTTTCTCGGGAAGCGTCATTCCTTTTATCACCAATCCACTCTCAAACGGCATCCTTGATCTCTCACAGTGGAGTCTCTCCATTCCTTTGTGGGGTGTACCATTCTCATTTGGCATCTCTCAAATCTTAGCTATCCTCTGGATTGTTTGGACTATGAATATAGTCGGGTGGTCTGCAGGAGTTGATGGTCAAATGCCGGGATATGTCTCGATATCTGCTTTTGTATTAGGATTGTTATCCTTGCGCTACAGCATCTCTGACCCTACACAACTCTGGATTACCTTACTCGCGTTTATGGTAAGCGGCGCGTTCTTAGGATTTCTTCCGTGGAACTTTTATCCACAAAAAATAATGCCTGGATATGGAGGAAAAACGCTCGCGGGATTTTTCCTCGCATTGTTGGGAATCCTCTCATACGCCAAAGTCGGCACCGCTATTCTTGTTCTTGGCATCCCGATGATGGATGCTTTATTCACACTTGTTCGACGCATCAGCACAAAAAAATCACCTGTACGCGCTGATCGCGGACACTTACATCACAAACTCCTCGATCTTGGATGGGGCAAACGAAGGATCGCCTTGTTTTACTGGTGCGTGTCGGCTATACTGGGGCTGGTCTCGCTTATCGTGACGAGTAAATTAAAAGTTTTTGCATTCATAATCGTTGCGGTAACGCTTGCCATGTTTCTTGTATGGGTAAGCTACTTTACGCAATTCTCAAAGCGGCAAGGCCGCGACAATGGTTAAAAAACGTAGCGCTTTTTACCACCGTATTTTTTACCGGTCAACTATTCCATCCCCAACCGTTTTTTACGACACTCTTAGGATTTATAGCATTTTGTCTTTTGTCATCATCAAACTATATTTTTAATGATGTTTTGGATGTCGAGGCCGACCGTAAGCACCCATTTAAAAAATTCAGACCGGTAGCAAGTGGAAAATTACCGGTCAACCTAGCACTTTTCACCTCATTTGTATTGCTTTCAATGGGACTTCTCTTAAGTAAATATATCGGTCAATCATTTTTTATATTTTCCATTTTGTTTATCACTCTTCAATACACCTATTCAGTATTATTTAAAAAAATATCCGTCATCGACATCATTGCTATAACAGTGGGATACGTACTTCGCGTGTATGCCGGAGAGGCGGCAACAGGTTCTCATATATCCATTTGGTTAGCGCTTGCAGCCCTCTCGTTAGCACTCTTTTTGGCCATTGGCAAACGCCGCGCAGAATTAACGCTCATGCAGAGCTATCAAGGGGTCTTGCCAAAAGACACTCGGGCCAGTCTTTCACACTATTCTGAGAAGTTACTTGATGCATATACGTCTATGTTTGCGACGTCTACATTTATATCCTATACGTACTACACTTTTTTAGCACGACCCATAAATGAAGGTCTAATTTTTAAAAATTATAGCGACTTTATTACTGATTTTCCTGAACGCAAATGGATGATGGTAACAATTCCGTTTGTTTTATATGGAATCATGCGCTATATGCAGCTTATTTATCATGGGAAAGGCGAATCACCTGAACAAGTCCTCACTACAGATGCCCCTCTCTTAGCAACCGTTGTCTTATGGACGCTGACGACTATGGTAATAGTCTATGGAATTGGCGGGTAAAAGTAAACTTTTTACTCCACTTTCTCCGCATACTGGCCGGAGATCCATCCATCTTTATTGGGCTCATAAGTTATTTCAAACCATCCGGATTTCTCACTTACCAAGTGATACTTCTCACCAGGATTAACCCGTGCCGCTTCAGTAGCGCTCGTAGAAGGTTCTTCTCTCACACGCAAAAATCCCGTCGGCGTATCTTTAATGATGACAAATGGCTTTTTAGGATCCGACGTGGCGGACGATGATGCAGCCTTTGTGGGTGTCACCTTTAACGTTGGTGATGGTGTACCAGATACTGTCATGTCCGGCGTCGCTTCAGGCGTAGGCACTGCACCGGAAAGTGCCAATTTAAATGATGCAATAAGTTTAAATCCAGGAGTAAGACGGACTTTCATCGTACGTGTCAAAAACCCATGGGAGGCGATAGTAAGCGTTTCTTCGCCTGAATCAAGATCTGAGATAGTTGTGGGTGTCACTCCTTTTGACGTGTCGTTTATAAGCACCGTAGCTCCGTCAGGATTCGTAATAACGGATAATTCTGGCTTTTTGGAAACGCTTTTTTCAAGCCACAATATATCTATAGCAGATGAAAGTTCACTATCAGATAGGATAGCATTCACGTAGGTTAATAGATTCGGGCTTATGATTATTTTTCCTTGCCATGAGGAAGTCTCGCTCGTATTTGTTTCAGGCACCAGTCGCAGTGTATATTCACCTGCCGTTACTTTCTCTTTAAATGGGGTTCTGCCCATGTGTTTATTGTCCAAAAAAACGCTGACAGTGGGCGAACTCTCAACGCGTAATTCACCTTCTTTTGGCGTACGCGAGGAGATAAATTTCATCACTCCAGCAATGAGAAGAAGAAAACCAACAAAGAGTACAATAAAGAAGGCTTTACGTTTCATAAAGTAGCCTCGATCATACCACACGTACTCAAGCCTCGCAATGACTTTAACCTATAGTTATTTGACTATAGGCCGTCTTTCTGCTACTATACATAGTATTGCACTCCCTACTTGGGAGTCTTTTTTTATGAAACATTCAATTAGATGGCTTCTTCAATCTCGATATGGCAGCAATAACCTAAGTCGATTTCTGCGAACGCATCTTGAGAATTTTTCTCTTAGAGAAATAATTGGTTTCCACTTAGCCATTCTTACGTTTGTAGCCGTGTTTATTTTGCCACAAATGCAACAGGTGAGAGCCTCTATGGCCATGTACTACACAGCAGAAAAAACAGATATAAACGGTATCATAGCCCCCTCACGGTTTCGCTGGCCACTTTCTACATTTGGCATTTCTCAAAACTTTTCTAGTGGCCACTCAGGACTGGATTTACAAGCTGATTATGGCACATCCGTTTATCCAGTACATGACGGCACCGTCGCATGGACGTCTCTTCTTTCTTTAGGGTACGGCAGACATATACTCATCAAACATACCGATGAACTCACGTCGCTGTATGGCCATTTATCAAAAATTACTGTTAAACAAGGTGACGCGGTGACGAAATCTACTAAAATCGGTGAAGTGGGATCCACAGGCTGGTCAACCGGAAATCATTTACATCTAGAAATTAGACAATATGATGTCACACTTAATCCGAAGGAAATATTACCGCAACTTAATTGAAATAAAACGACAAAATGTTGGCATCTTTTTCCCCAAATCTGCGCTTAAAATATCCAGCTTTTATAAAATTCCTGTGTAACAAAAACTGTTCAAGCGGGCTATCTATTTCAGTATAAATATGGGTCTAGAGTACTTTAGAGCGGATTTTCTCTAAAATTCTTGAGCAAACT
>ERZ1292629.3140-Hain-H43-01um-R1-3140-length-13019-cov-93_pt1 | contig 13019 bp, 12 predicted proteins | sample MGYA00564399_ERZ1292629 | MGnify/ENA primary metagenome ERZ1292629 (study PRJEB36523, sample SAMEA6512636) | groundwater metagenome | collected 2019-01-08 | study: AquaDiva: Metagenomics assemblies of 32 groundwater samples | reverse complement strand
GGAAAATCATCACTTAGGACTAGAATTTTCATGCTATTTTAAATTAAATTGGCCAAACTTTTTTGCTATTTTTTTAAAAAAAAGAGTCGGATTATATCTCAATAAAAACACGGTATATTTTAAATAAAACAGGATTTTATTTTTTGGCCTGTGAAATACGTAGAAATACGATCCGGTGGATAAATTCGCGATCTTATAAGAAATCACCCTTTGATGAGCGGGATAGTTATTGGTCTCAAATACCGGTTGTACGACCATCTGCTTCGAAAAATGCTGTCCATCGGTGAAATTTTTAAGAAAACGACCGTTTTTTAAAACCCAATCCCATAAAAAAGTCTTAGGGTAGGGCACGAGCATATTCCACTTAACCCCGTTAAGTCCCAGCTTGCTTATGAAATCCAGCGTTTTTTTCACTGATTTTTTAGTTTCGAGCGGCAAGCCAATAATGAAAAAGCCGCAAACATTGATGCCGTATTTTTTCAGCATTTTTACGGCTCCGGTAATATCATCAAGCTGTTCGCCTTTGTTTATGAAATTAAAAACTTTTTCATCCCCGCTTTCTATGCCTAAAGATACGGATTCGCATCCTGATCTTTTCATTAAATTCACTAGTTCTTCATCAAGACGGTCAGCCCTCAAACCGTTAGGGCAACTCCAGCGCAAGTTTAAATTTTGCTCAATAATCATGCGGCAAATTTTTTTTGCCCTGCCAGTATCTAAAGTAAAATTGTCGTCAATGATCTGAAAACTCCTTATACCATATTTAGAAACCGCGTGTTTTAATTCATTTAAAACATTTTCCGGGGTTCTGAAACGCCATTTGCTTCCGCTTACTTTTGAAACAGAACAGTAAATGCACAGGTACGGACACCCGCGACTGGTTAAAAGCGGATATCCTCCGCGGCTATCAAAATCAAGCCCCCCACAAAAACGGCTGAAGTCAGGGAAATCAAAACTGTCTAAATCATCAACGGGATTATAGTCATTAAAAATTGTTTTCTCGTCATTTTTGTAAATAAGCCCGGGTATTTTTCGGTATTCTTTTTGCTGGCCGAAAATATCGCAGAATCTAGAGAAAGAAACATCGGCTTCGCCCTGAAATCCGAAGTCAAAAATGCCGTTGTTGTCTTTTTCAAAAAACTCTCTGGCACACAAAGTTATGTGAGGGCCGCCGATAATAAACGGGCCGCCGATGGCAAACTTAATTTTTTTTGCCAAGGCAAGCGTACTTTTCAGATTAAACGATTTCATGGAAAAACCGACCAAATCTGGTTTTTCCTTTTGCAATCCGGAAATCAGCTCTTCCTCGCCGATATCCAAAATGTTCAAATCAAATATCCTAACATCGTGGCCGACACCGATATTCCCGGCCAAATAAGCAAGACCGTTATGTGGATATTTTGACGTCCCCCTGGTTTCAACAAAAATTACTTTCATTAATCTTTTTTATAGTTTTAATAACTGGACCGGGCTCATAGGTATATTCTGAATCTGGTAGCAGTAATGGGTACAGTAACATCTCTTATCGGCAATATCTCTTCTTTGTTTTTTTGCCTTATCCGAATGCCAGATTTTCATAAAATTATAACCCGTCTCTCTTATATTGCCGACTGGCGGCAAAAGTTCACAATTATAAACATTCCCCTCGGCATCAATGACCGGCATAAAGGAAGAAATCCGGCAGGGAATTATCTGTTTCTTTTCTGCCATTGTTCTCAATGCCAGCTGATGATAGGCCCCATAAAATAATTTATGAATTTCATCCTTACCAAGCGTTTTGCTGGCCATCAGCCGGTTGATCAATCGTTTATATTTTTCTAAAGATGGCGCCTTGATATTTTTTTCATTAAAAGAACCCCTAATTACTTCGAGGGTATGAAATTTAACATTCAAATTCTCATCGACAAAATCAATAAGCTCGGAAATGTAGTCCTCGTTCTCGCTAGAAATTGTGGAATTGACGTTAATTCGTAAATTAGGACGCTCTAATGCGAGTGCCGTTAAATTTTTATAATTCTCCAGAACCTTTTGAAAAATCCCCTTGACCCCCCTGATCTTGTCGTGAATCTCGCCAACGCCGTCCAGTGATAAAACTATGGAAACTTTAATCGGGCACAGTTCCAAAATTCTTTTCGTTGATTGCAGAATTTTTTCAGTCAGGAGAGAATTGGTCGGTATGGAAATTCTTTTGGTTTTGTTGTTCTTATAAAATATTTCGCAAATTTCTGGTAAATCGTCTCTGAAAAACGGCTCTCCGCCGCCGATGGAAAGGGCCGGAACGGTTCCCATGCTCTTAGAAATTTTATTTATTTCATCAAGGGACAATTCCTTGTTTCCCTTATTTATCTTCTGCCAATTAAAACACATCGCGCATCTTGCGTTGCAACGGTCGGTAATTTGAAAAAACAAACCAAAAAATGGCTGGTCTTGTTTAAAAACAGATCGGAAGAAAAATTTGAGCATCGGCCAGTCGTTTTTGATCAATTTAATTTTATCTAATAATCTCATTGTCAATTAAGATTAAATAATAAATGAATCTTTTTGTCGTTAACTTTTCTAAACTTATTAACCTCGCCCCTCTTTTTCAGTATTAGGAAAAAATGTAAAGCTATCCATGACCAGCTTTTTAACACCGCGATAATTCTTTCGGGGTGTCTCCGGCAATCGCAGATCGTAAATTTTATATTTGCCGAAAGACATTTTATCAAACTTTTTATCCGGCAATTTTTAAAAATGAGGAGCAATCTGTTGCGGATTGAATAGTAGCTCCTTTTTGTGTTAATGGTTTGATCCACGGTTTTGCTTAAACCATGATAACTTATTGCAAACGGATAATAGGTCACCTTGTATCCGGCAAGATTAATTTTAAACGACAAATCGGTGTCTTCATAGCCATGATAATAAATGTCGTCAAACCCGCCAACCAGGTCAAGAATATTCCGGCGGACAATCATAGAAGCGCTGCAGGCATAAAGAACCTCTCTTTGTCGGTTATATTTATTTTCAGAAACATCGGCGCCGAAACCTATATCGTAACCCTTGCCCCTGAAATACGCGCTTCCGCCGGCTGCGGCAATCTTATTTTTATTGTCGGCAAATAAAATTTTGCCGACCGCTTGACCGATGCTTCTGTCCGATTCCATTAATTCCACCATCTGACCCAACCAGTCTGGCGACAAAAAGGCGTCGTTATCCAAGGTTACAAGATAATCCGCTCCGCCCGCCGCGATTCCGATATTTCTAGCCCTGGCCGGCCCAAGACATTTTTCATTTTCAATAACCGAGAGATCCGGATATTTATTTTTAAAAAATCCTACGCTTCCATCGGCCGAACAATCATCAACTAAAAATACTTTGTAATGCGGGTAATTTAAATTGAACAAGGAGGTTAAACAACGGTCGGTAAGTTCCCTGTTTTTATAAGCACAGACAACGATGTCTACTGCCGGTAGTTTATCATCCATAAATTAACTTCCCGGGCCGTTAGATAGTAACCTTTCATAAACCCGCAAATACTCGCTGGCCATTTTATCCGGCGAATGTTGCTTGGTCCAATCATAGCTGTTTTGGCTGAATTCTTTTGCTATTTCTTCGTTTAAAACTATTTTAGCTAAAGCTTCGGCTGTTTTTGGGATATCATTTTGCGGGACAAGCATGCCATTGAAACCGTCCCTAATCGCATCCACAATGCCGTTGCCGGTCGTGCCGATAACCGGCAATCCGGCTGCGGCCGCCTCCAGAAAAACCAATCCAAATCCTTCAAAATGATGTCCCTGATTAACTGACGTTAAAATAAATAATCTTGCGCTCCGATAAAGACGACTCAATTCCTCATCGCTTACACCGGTCAAAAACTCAACATCTTTGTCTACGCCATAATCGCCGGCCAATTTTTTAAGATAGTTGAAATAACTTATATCTCTTTGGCTCCCCACTATTTTATATTTCAAACCGGGTATCTTAGTTTTTGCAAATGCGAACGCCGGGATTGAAACATGATACCCTTTCCTGAATTTTAACGCTCCGACACTTAAAATAAAATTTTCTGAACTCGCAACTTTGTCTTTGTGAAATTTCTCAAAATCAATCCCAGGAGAAATAACTTTTATTTCTTTGAGGAATACTTTTTTCAAAATTTCTTGCTTAGTATAGTTGCTTATGGCAACTACATTGTTAGCTCTTGCATAGCCCCATTTTAATAAAGAGGCTGTGCGCCAATTATACAGTGGGGCAACGGCATAAGTGCCCAGACCGGTTATAACCAGTTTTTTGTTTAGCCTAAGGTTCGCAAGGGCGGCGACAACGCCATATGGATAACCGTCCAGGGCGTGGATAATATCGCAGGTTTTTACGTAGCGCCTGATTCTTAACGCTGTAACAAATATAGAAATTCCTCTTCGCAATACGGGAAGACCTTCGTAACCGTCGTCAATTTCTTTCAAGACCAGAACTTCATGCCCGGCATTTTTTATTCCCCCTATCAAATCTGAAGCATATCTGCCCCAACCATTTTTAGGATTTGTGCTCCCGGTTAGATATACGATTTTCATATTATTTTATTTTTAATAAAATGATTCCATGTGAATATTCCGCCTATCTACGCCCTCGCCCAGAATAATTTTCCTCATATTGGAAACAAAATCTGTAGATCAGCATATAAAATAGTTTTTATTTTTCATTCCATAAAATCTCGTACTTAAAAATTTCAAATTTTTTTGGCTACAAGAAAAAAAGCGCTTGTGAATGCCTCCGGTTCTTTTTGGCTTTTGCGGATATCGCCGAAAGAAACTTTTATCATATTCGGCATTTTTTCAATTAAGCGGGCTAATAAAAAAATAAAAAACTTAGAAAATCTGTTAAACTTCATTTTTGTCTGATAGCCCAGTCTTTGCAGTAAGACGGCAAATGTTTCTTGGACGCTCGTTTCGGCGCATAATTTTTCAATCTGCCACCCGCTTGAAAATATTTTCTGCAATCCGAATTTAGTAAATCTCCAGTAATCGCCGGGCGCATCGTGGATTGGAAATAAAAAGGGTGTGGAGACGATAACCTTACCTCCAATTTTAACAACCCGCCTTATTTCAAAAATTGCTTCTAGGGGTTTCTCAAGGTGTTCAAGCACAGAAAGGCATAACACCAAATCAAAACTGTCATTTTCAAATGGCAGTTTGTATACCGAAGCTACAACGTCTACTCCCGCTCCGCCCATCACATCCACGCCAATACGATTGGGAAAGAATTTCGTATAGCTCGGTTCCCCCTTTGAGCCGATCTCAAGAACTAATTTATCCGTCCCGTATTCGGAAACAAGCGCATCCAGCTTTTTCCGCGATATTTTTGAAACTAAAAAACTCATAATGCAGCTAATAAAACGGCTCTACGTGGACATTTTGCTTTTCTACGCCCTCGTCCAGGATAGCTCTCCTGATATCGGAAACAAAATCCGCAGATCCGCATATGAAATAATCTTTATCTTCAAGGCGGCCTAATTTATTCTTAATGCTTTTTGCATCTATTCTCTTAAATTCTTCTATGCGGCCGTCTTTTATTTTTTGTCTTGTTAGATAATAAAATATCCTCGGATTTTTATTCTTGTCAGATATACTATTTAACTCATCGAAAAAAGCTATATCTTTTTTGGTTTTGTTACTGTAAAAAAGATGGATTTTTTTGTTTTTAAGATGTCCCCTCTCTGCGTAATTTCTGATGATGCTGAAAAAAGGAGCCGCCCCAATGCCGGCGGCCAGAAAAACAAGTTCTCCATTTTTTTCTTCCGGAAAGAATTGCCCCATCGGCCCATCTATTATAACGCTTGCTCCAATCATTAAATTATGCAGTGCCGTTGAAAATTCCCCTATTTTCTTTACTGTAATAGATAAAAATTTATCACTGGGGATGCTTGAGATTGTATAGGGTTTTCCTTTTAGGCCCGATCTATTTTTTAAATGGACGATTACATATTGCCCCGGTATGAATGAAATTTTTCCGGCCTTTTCGGGTTTAAATTTAAGAGTAATGATGCCTTCGGCTTCTTTCTTTTTTGATACCAAAACGCAATCAAATTTTCCATTTTTTTCCGGCATGTTATTCCACGATCTTGATAGCCCCAACAGGGCAATCCTCCTCAATCGTCTTCAAATTCTTAACCAGCTCTTCGTCAACCTTTTCGCCGGTTTGGTCTTCCATATTTTTAATAATTTCTATGCCGTCTTCGCCTAAAACAAAAATATCCGGGCGCACGCTCGCACAGATACCGCATTTGACACACTTATTTTTATCTACTGAGATTTTCATAGTAATATTGGTGATATTATCACTAAAAAGGCGCGATATCAAGAAAGGTTAAATTTTTTTCACGCGTTCGCCCATCTCAATGGTTTTATAAACCAACAAATTAGCCCAATTAAAACCGTAAATAAAGACATCAAAAGAATTAAAGCGGAAAAAACGATAATTTGTTCTTTGAGAATTAGAAAGGGGGAAAGAAAAATGACCAAAGCCGCGTCTCTGGTGCCGATTCCAGAAATTGAAACAGGAATGATGGTAACAAGGCCGACAATAGTGACCGCGACCGATAAATAATAGGGTGAAATATGAATGCCGACTCCTTGGGCCAATATATACATCTGAAAAAAATAGATAAACCAGAAGAGGGTGGTAATAGACATTATAACCGAGTAACTTCTGAGATTGTAAATTTTGAGGTCGTTAATGAAATCTTGAAAATTTATTTTGAAGGATTGTTGATATTTAGCCGGGACAAAGGCTATAAAAATTTTATTTAAAAACCACCTCGCCAATTTAGTTTTTAGAGCAATAATTAACAGGCCGGTCAAAATAATCAGACCTAAAATCAAAATCAAAAACTGTTTTTTTAGAAGGGCGAGAAAAAAGAGCGAGCCCAGGCAGGCAAAGACCGACAAAAACACTAAATCGGAAAGTCGGTCCAAAAAAATACTGGTCAATGATTTACCTAATGAATAGCCGTCTTTTCTTAAATAAAGGGCTTTAACCACCTCGCCAATTCGACCCGGCGTGAGCAAGCCGATATAAAGACCGTTGCAATACATCAAAAAGGAATTTTTTAAACTGTAATTTATCCCCTGTTTGCGTTTAATATAATTCCAGCAGTATGCTTTTACAATAAGCGTTGGGAAGAGCAGTAAACTTGCCAGAAACAAGAGCCAGGGATTAATTTCTTTGATGTTTTTAAAAATCTCGGTAGGATTCAGTTTTGATAAAATAATCACGAATAAAACTAAACCCAAAAGAAAGGAATATTTTTTTAAACAATTGATAAATGGCCTCATTCTTTCAAAAGTATCCTATAAAAAACACGCAATCCTTCCAAAATCATTTTTAAAGCATCTAAAGATTTGAGTTGCTTAAGTTTATGGAAAATATATTTTGGTCTTAGATAAAATTCCCTAAAAGCTCTTTTTTGCCAATAAACCAGCCTTTCTTTAGAAACATTCCTTTGGACCAGGACCGGCGACATATTGGTAAGAGGAGCAAATTCAGTCCACTTAGTATCCTTGGTAATAAAACCCTCTTTCTTTGAAATTTCATAGAGGTCCGAACCGGGAACCGGCGAAGTTATAAAAAAGGTGGCGTTATCCAAAGGCAGACTCTTGGCAAATTTTATCGTTTCTTTTATCGTTTCTTCTGTTTCGCCAATGTTGCCAAACATAAAACTGGCATGAGCCAAAATGCCTTGTTTGACCACCATTTCCACTGCCCTTTTCCCCATTTCTATTGTGGCCCGTTTTCTCATTAAGTCTAATATTTTTTGCGAACCGGATTCTAGCCCAAATGATATTTTTTTACACCCCGCCTTCCTCATTTTTTTAGCCAATTCTTCGGAAATGGTATTAACCCGGGAGAAGGAAACCCATGCTATTTTCCATCCCCTTTTAATAATTTCGTCGCAAATTTTCATTGCCCTTTCCTGGTTTAAGGTAAAGGTATCGTCATATATATTAAACTGTTTGATTCCAAATTTATTAATGCATTCCCCCATTTCTTTTATCACGTTTTGAATTGAACGAAAACGAACGCCACCTCTCCAAATTTTTCGGGAGATGCAATGGATACAATTAAAAGCGCAGCCCCGGCTGGTCAAAATTGGTCCGGCCGGATCAGAACTGACTTTTTTGGTTGGCGCCGAATAATAAAGACTTAAATCAAACAAATCCCTGGCAGGAAAAGGAATTTCATCTAAGTCAGCTATTAATTCTCTGGGCGGCGTGGCGATAATTTTACCGTTCCTTTTGAAATACAAACCATTTATTTTGTTGAAATCCCGCCGTTTTTCCTTAATTGTCTTAACTAATTCGTAAAAAGTTACTTCTCCTTCGCCGACCGCCACAAAATCTATAAAGGGATTTTTAATTGTTTCTTCGGGCAGGGCAGTGGGATGAATACCTCCAATCACAATTGTTGATTCTGGATTTATTTCTCTTTTAATTATTTCTGCTATTTTGAAGACATGAGGGATGGTCGGCGTAAGACAAGTAATGCCGATTATGTCAGCATTTTCTTCTTTAATCGATTCCTTAATTTCTTCATAATTCAAACCTTTTACCTCTATGTCAAGAATTGATATCTGGCAATCAAGATGCTCTCTTAAATAGCCGGCCAGATAAGCCAGCCCAAGAGACATCATGTGGCCACCTGATTCTTTCATCCCTTCAAAATTAGTATAAGGAGGATTGATAAACAAAATTTTCATTATATTTTATTTCATCATTTAATATTTTTTGGCCTTAAGGACGAAGAAAAGGCTGTAATTTAACGGTAAGAAGCGGGGGGAAGTAATAATTTTTTCTATTTTTAATTTTCCTTCTAGCGCTTTGATGATTTCATGATGATTTGATCGGTGGGCCTGACGGTGATTCTTGAACTTAACGATTTTATCATATATAAAGTTAGTTAGGGGATTGAGAATTGGCGCTCCCAAAATAATATCAGCTTCTGGTTTGGCCACTCGTTGGATTTCAGAAACAGCCCTTTCTAAATTGGTAATAAATTCTAAAACGCTTAGACAAACAACGGCGTCAAAATATTCATCAGGATAAGGCAAGGAATAAATATCAGCTTTTTTAAGATTGGCCTTAATTTTTTTATTATTTAGTATCTCTCCCACCAATTTTACTTCTGGATGAATATCAACACCGTGATAATCTTCGGTTATTCCAGTTAATTCGGGAATAAAAATACCGCTGCCAAAACCTATTTCCAAAAGCCGTCGATATTTTTTGTCAAGGAGCCGTCTCGTCATTTTTAGACGATGGAGATAAAAAAACTTTTGCCAAGGATGGAAATAGCGCTTTAAAGTGTAAGCCTTTTGTTCGGGTCGGCCGGCGAAAAGCGGTTGTAAATCTTTTTGGTTTAACAGCTTCATAATCATTCCTTTTGCCACCAAAAAAATAGGTCGGAATAAATATTCCAAACGTCGCAATCTTGGCAAATGGGCACCGGGTCATATTTTCCGGCTAGATGAAGATTGCGGTAATACCGGATTTGAGCCCCGTTCCAGATTTCATTCAGGGTTTGTTTTTTAATGTTTCCTAGCAATAATTCTCGCCCGTAATCATTGCAACAGGCCGAAACATCGCCATTCCAATGAATAGATGGAGAAAACCAAAGATGATAACAGGGATGCCTTTTTTTGTTTTTTTTGACATGGCTTTTTTCAATATTGCCGCCATAGTTATGCATATCTCTGATTTCGAGAATAACATCTTTTTCCTTCCACCTTTTTAGAAATTCTTTGATTTGGCCCTCTGTTTCTTTTTCAACAATCATCCTAGCGAAAATCAGCGGTTTTTTTGATTTGTTATTTTTTTTGGCCGTTATCAGCCGTTCCACATTTTCCTCCGCTTCTTTTAATTTATCTGCTCCCGTTTTTTCAAAATAAGTTCTTTTGTCGGGACTGGTGAAGCTGATGAAAATTTTATCCAGACGGTATTTAATCAGAGCTTCAGATTTCTCCGACGTCAGCAAGGTGCCATTAGTGGTCAGGAGAACGGCGTTACGAGGATTGCTTTCTTTAATATATTTAATCATTTCTACAATTTTGGGCGCCATCAATGGCTCGCCGAAAAGATGAAGAGAAAAGCTTCGAGGGCCATATTGTTTGGCTTCATCAACTATTTTTTTAAACAAAGCGAAATCCATATTGCCGATCGGATTATTTCCGTTTGTCCGGACGCACATTTTACAACGAAAATTGCAGGCATTAGTTGGTTCTATAAAAAGATGGGCGGGAAAATCATAATTAATGGTCTTTTGGGCGAAAAATTTATAAATAACATTGATAAGAGGAATTCTGGAAATAGTTTTGTCAAATTTCCCTATATTGATTTTCGCTATCAACCAAGAAATAATTTTATCTTTTAATTTAATCATTTTTTATATTTTGAGCAACTTTAAAGCGGCTAAACTTTTTTGAAAAAACTCTCTAGGCGATTTGAGCTGGATAACTCTTTTTAAAATATATTTCGGGCGAAAATAGAAAGATTTATAAGCTTTTTTCAAAAGGGAGAGCGACTCCGCCCGCGACAACTCTTTTTCCCATATTGGAGGGACAAAACCGGATTGAGGATCTTTGGCAAAATTCCGCCAGACATCATTAGCTATTATTCCCTCTCCAAGAGCCTTTTCGTATAAATCAGTAGCTGGGAAGGGCGTAGTAATCGTAATATGAACGTAATCTGGATCAATTTTTTTCATAAACTTAATCGTTTGGAAAACGTCCTCTTTGGTTTCCGTTGGAGAGCCGATCATAAAATAGCCGGCTGTTTGAATGCCTATTTTTTTAGTTAAGGCAAAAGCGCTTTCCGCCTGTTTTAAAGTAATCCCCTTTCTTAAAACATTGAGAATTTTTTGGGTTCCCGCCTCTACTCCGTAGTGAATCCTTTGACACCCCGCCTGTTTTAGAGCCCTGAGAATTTCTTCGTCAACCGTATTGACTCTTGTCCTAATGTCCCAAGCAATATTCAGCCCGCGTTTTTTTACCTCGGCGCAGATATCCAGAACGCGCTGGCGGTCAATTCCGAAAGTATCATCATAAATAAAAATTTCTTTTATTCCTATATTCTGGCATTCCTCCATTTCATCAACGACATTTCCAGCAGAGCGGGCACGGAAATTTTTTCCCAATTGAGGCCGGTCGCAAAATAAGCATTTATAGGGGCAACCGCGGCTGGTGAACATCGTGGTTACCGGCCTGCGGTAAGAAAGCACGGAAAAATATTTTTTATACGGCGCGAGAAGGCGGGCGGGAAACGGCAGACCGTTAAGATCTTCTATAAAAACGGCTCGGCCGGTATTAATTATTTTTCCGTTGTCTTTAAATGCCAGGCCCTCTATGTTTTTTAATTCTTTCGGGTTGTTAATACTTTCTAGCAGCGATTTGATCACCCTCTCCCCCTCCCCCAGAACCAAAAAATCAATTTCGTGATTTTTTATTGTTTCTTCCGGAAAAATTATAACATGTGGTCCGCCCAAAATAACTTTGACTTCGGGGTTTATTTCTTTTGCCGTCCTGGCCGCTTTCATTACGTCAATCAAGGTAAAAGTCATGGCTGTAATACCGACCACGTCGGGATTTCTTTTTTTAATCTCGCTTCTTAATTGGTCGTGGTTTATTTTTTCTACGGGACAATCTAGAATTTCAACCTCGTGATAGGTTTCTTTTCTCAAATAAGCGGCTATATACATCAATCCCAAGGGGGGAAGGAAATCCAAACCCTCCTCCAATTCTTTGGGCATGACGCTGGCAATGGTATTTTCAATCGGTGGATTAATTAATAAAACTTTCATCTAAATCATTTTTATTATCGCTCGATGGGAACGAGTGCGATGTTTAAACTTTTTTCCTCAAAACCCCTGAAAGCTGCAATAGATACTTGGCGTTACCCAGAGCCCTTAAAAGCCATCTTGGATTCGCTTTTACGATTGATGAAACGGTGTTGTACAATACGCCCGGATTCGTATAAAAACGCCTAGCCGCTTCTTTGCACTTTCTTTGAGTAAAATGATCCGGCAGAATTTGAAATTTGCCTTCTTTTTGGTCCCGCCAAATATCAGAACCAATTAATACCGTCAGTACATAAAAAGCGCAAAAAGTTGGTTTAATTTTTAAAGCAAACTGAATGGTCTCTTCAACGGTCTCTTCCGTATCGCCGGGCAAGCCAATGATAAATTCGACGCCGCTTAGCAAACCCGCTCTTTTTGATTCGTTAATTAAATCGGCCAGGGCTTCGGGCTGTTCGGGCCTTCGATTAATATTTTTCAGTATCTTTTTGGAGGCGGACTGTAATCCGATTGTTACCGAAGTGCAGCCGGCCGCCTTCATTAAAGGCAAAATCTCCCGACGGCTATTCAAGAAACTCATGGGATGAAGGATGCAACGCCATTTTAAATTATATTTTCTCTCTATTAATTTCTGGCAGATTTCTCTCGCCCAATTATCGTCCAGCAATGACCAAATATCATCTTGAAACATAATATATCTGACGCCGCGTTCCTGCACCAAATAATCTATTTCTCTCAAAACGTTATCCGGAGAACGACGGCGACAAACATGTTTCCAAATTTTTGGCGAGATGCAATAAGTGCAGCTAAAAGGACAACCTCGAGAAGCCATAATACAGGCGTAGGGCTGAACCATATCAAAAACGTGATAATCGTAATACTTGGTTAAATCAAATTTATCCCAAGCCGGCAAAGGAAGCTCGTCAAGGTTTTTAATAAGTTCGCGAGGAAGAGTATAATGGAAATCGTCGTTTTCCTTATATGCGATGCCCCGAATTTGCCCTCTTTCTTTTTTCCCCCGGCAATAATCAAGCAACTCTACGATTGTTCTTTCTCCTTCACCAAGACAAAAAGCGTCGGCTCCTGCGGTTAAATAATCTTCGGAATCAAACATATCTGGCCCACCCACGAAAATTTTCAGCTTCGGGAATTTTTGTCGCACCGAGCGTAAAAAATCAAGCAGACGTTCTTTCATTGCC